>Ga0129311_1000284_pt1 | contig 46880 bp, 40 predicted proteins | sample Go1ome_FD_94435 | JGI IMG/M metagenome (GOLD analysis project Ga0129311, IMG submission 94435) | Western lowland gorrila individual fecal microbial communities from Wisconsin, USA - Go1022B metagenome | ecosystem: Host-associated > Mammals > Digestive system > Large intestine > Fecal | place...
CCTAAAAACTCCTGTATAATGCAGATATGGGCAGAACCCGCGAAGTCGGCTCTGCCCATTTGTAACTATTCACAAATCTTATATCGGTTTTTAACGTTTACACAAAACTTGAAACGGTCTCGAAAGTTCTGGAAATGGGGAATTTTATAAAGAATATATTGATGGGTTGGATAATATGCTAAATCAATGTGGCTTTATACAAAGTTATGCTGGAAATCCATATGACTGGATTTTTATGTATTGTGCAAAACAGGAAGATCCATTAGAGGCATTTTACATATTGATAAACAGATTTACAAAGATGGAAGATAAAGATATGTAGATTATAAATAATAGAAAAAGATAAGGTTATGAACAGAAACTATGATAAAGATTATGAATTAAATTTAAACGGAAATATTTTTCGAATTTTAGGAGTTAAAGGAGTAGGTGCTAATTCTACAGTTTATTTGGCAGTTAGCAAAAGGGATGGAAGCCAACACATTTTAAAAGAATATAATCCCCAAAATCTCTTTATAAAAAAAGATGATGAGGGAAATATTATGCTTAGTACTATGAATGAATTAGAATTTGAAAAGTATAATAGTGGATTAGAAAAATTTAAAAATGCAGGGTTACGACAAATAACAATTCGAAATAATTATAAAGCTCTTATGAATACAACTACGAATATCAACTGTATTTATGAGGCCAAGAACACAGTTTATATAGATATGACTGTTTTTGAGGGTGAATCGTATGATAAAATACCATATGAAGATTCCATTCAAGATATTTTATTACGGATAAGGGCAATTGCAGTAGCAATAAAGGGGTATCATGATAATGGAATGCTACATTTGGATATAAAACCAGCAAATGTGTTTATATTAAATGGTGTTTGGGACTTAGTGTTTATGTTTGATTTTGACAGTGTTGTTGAGAAAGAGGAGCTCTTTAATTCTGATTTTGTATTTTCATATTCAATGAACTGGGCGGCACCAGAAATGCTCAACTATAATTGGTATAATAGAATATCTGAAAAAACCGATATTTTTTCAATTGGTGAAATACTATTTTATAGGATATTTAAACGGCACTCTGCTTGGATGGAACAATGTACATTTTTTAAATATGATTTTGAATCTTATTCTTTATTTAATAATGTAAATTCAAAATTAAAGTCAAAGTTGGAATTTATATTACATCATACAATTTGCGTATCTGCATCAAAAAGGTTTGAATCGTGCGCAAAGCTGATTGAAAATCTTAATGAAGCTATTGATTTAGCAGCACCTTATACTAAATTCTTAATATCAACAAAAATAGAGAGAAAGGCTTGCTTTATAGGAAGAGAAGCGGAAATCCTAGAAATAAATCAGGCATTTAAGGAGCATTCTATTGTATTTATAACGGGAATGGGGGGGATTGGAAAAACTGAGTTGGCAATACAATATGCATATGATGCTAGAACAGATTATAATGAAATAGTTTTTGTGGCTGGTACAGGAAATTGGATAGAGGTAGTTAATAATAATATAGCTTTGCAAATTGCAAATCTAGATAAGGATGATTTTTATAACTCTGATATGGATTCAATTGAAACATATAGATATATTATTGCAGTCTTACAGGAATTAGTTTCGGAAAAAACATTGTTAATTATAGATAATGTTGAAGCTGGTTGGTTTAGTGGAGAACAGGCAGAGTTTGGCAAAGAATTATTGAAATTGAATTGTAATTTTTTATTTACAACTAGAAATGAGATAGAATTATATACAAATATAGAAATACAAGCGATTAATGATGAAAAATTATTGGAATTATTTAAGTATTGGTCTAAAGATCAATCAAATGAAGAAGAATGGATAAAGAAAATATTTAAGTGCGTGGGAAGTCATACATTAACAGTTGAATTATTGGCTAAACAGATACGAAATGAGGGGATAACCCCATTGGAAAAGTACTCTCAAATTATTGAAAATGGACTCCCAAATTTGAAGGGAATGGTAACTTCAGAAAAGGATCGGCACGTATCTAAGGAAGTTGTGTTTAGACATATTATAAATCTGTTTAATGTGTCTAATTTGTCTGAAGAAAAGAAAATGGTTATGCTGGCAGGTGCTTTGCTTCCGATAGCAGGCGTTAACCGAAAAGTTTTTAATTATATTGCAAGTGATTATAGTGGAGATATTGTTGCAGATTTAGCGGAATCTGGATGGATAAGGATTAGTGATGGAGTAAGTGTGCATCCGCTGATTGCAGAGGTGGTATTAGCAACGATGTTTGAATCGAGATATATTAATACTTGTTTGATTAGGATAAAAGAGCTATTTGAAAAGGAAGAGAATAGATCTTTGAGTACTTATGAAGAAAATAAGGATATGAGAAATGCTATTCTTTCAATAAATGAAAATTTGAAAAAGGCAGATTACCGATCAAAAGAATATTGTGGTATTTTGATGCTTAATTATAGAGATAGAAATATTTTGAATATTAGAGATCAATTAATGTTATATGAAGAGGCAGAAAAGTTATACTTAGCGGAGATTACAAAAGAAGAAAGGATTAATTTATGGTATGAAATTGCTTATATGTATATAGAGTTACAAGAGTTTGTAGTTGCAAGGAGTTATATTCATCAAATAGAGAGATACATAGAAAGTGATGCAAACAAGGAAGAATATAAATTGTTGGTTAGAGAATTGAAAATAGAGATAATGCATGATCAGCGTGAATGGAAAGAAGCAATTTTAGAGTGTAAGAATTTATTGAAAGATTATAAGAAATATGGTAGTAAGTATACAGAAAAAGAAGCAGATTTATGGCACTCATTAATGTTGTGTTACTATTATTACGGAGATATTGATAATGCGCAGAAATGCCTAGAAAAAAGCATTGAAGTCTTTAAGAGAGTAGAACAGGTAGACTCTAGTGTATTTTTGGAATTGATGATAGAAAAAGGAAAATTTTTAACAGATAAAAAGGAATATTTAAAAGCAATACAATTATATAAGAAAATATTGGAAGAACCTGAAAAGGATCCTTTGGCAGTGACTTCTTATGTTTCTTTACATTTGGTTGATTTATATCTTGCATTAGGTGAGTTGAATGAAATTCCAAAGTTGTTGGAGAATGCATATCGTATAAGAAGACAATACTACCCAGAAGAACATAGTAAAATAGTGATTATTTATCGGCTATGGGGAGAATATTATGGTTATAAACATGATTGGAATAATTCGGATATCTATTTTGAAAAGGCATATGAATTATATAAAAAAATAGGCGAAGTAGGCGAATATATTAGTGATTTGAAATATGCGCAGGGAAAAGTAAATGTAAAAGGAGGAGAGTATACAAGGGGGATAGCAGCTTTATTACAATCTTTAATGATATCGGAAAAATTATATGTTGATTATAACCAAGAGTATAATGCGATGGCATATCAGTATATAGGAATTGCATATGTGGGATTAGAAAACTATGTGGAAGCAAAAAGATATTACAATAAGGCACTTGATATTTACAAAGAAAAGAAATTTGAAATGGGTATTGAAGAGATAAAACAAAAGTTAAAAGAAATTTTATAAGATTATCTATAAAAGGCTTTGGGTTTGATTAATGACTCAAAGCCTTTTTTGTCCAAACGGTTTTTAAGACTGAATATATGCATCTGTTATGATGCAATTGTAAACAAGAAATGGTTCAGAAAATATGCATATGAATATGAATGGAGGTACATGATACGGAGGTGAAAATTATGAGAAATTATTTGAAAAACAATTTATCTGATGACTGGGATGATTTTGATATTGTTTTAATTGAAAAATAAAAGGATATTGAAGGAAATAGAAATCGATAGGAGAAAATCTATATGGAAAACGATAAGTCACAAAGAGTGCTATGGATTTATCATTGGTTACAAAATGGAAACCCTATCACGGTGGATGAAATGAGCATACAATTTTGCACAACAACAAGAACAATTCAAAGAGACATTTCCGATATAAGAAGATTTTTAGCAAATCAGTCTGTAATGGAGGGATGGATAGGTTATGTGAAGTATGATCGTAAATCCGGGAGCTATATATTAGAGGAGAAGATAGGCTAAAGAATAAAGGTATATTGTAAAAAAATAAGAAGTAAAGGAGGATAGAACGAGATTAACAAGTGAGCAGACAGTAAGTAATTAGGAAAAGGAGGTAAAGACTATGAGCTATTTTAATGATGAAAAAGATCCAGATTGGGTGAGTACAAACGAGTCGGATGGAGAAACATACTATGGATATGATGATGGTGACGGAAATACAAACTGGTATGATAGTGACGGTAATTTAGATTCTACAACGGATACACCATCAGATTATGACTGCGATGATAATTTGTCCAGATACTAGAGATTAGGTTACTTTAAACTATATAGAAAGTAATTTGAATGTGAAGTTTTATAATAATGGTGGGCTGGAGTTTTATTAATGAACTTTAGCCCATCATTATGAATACGAAGCAAATCAGATATAGAAAGTATTAATCAGAGGTAATAAAATGAAAAATGAAATTTGTAAAACAAGTAAATATAATGGTGCAAATCACGAAATTAAATTATATTATAACCCGAATGATTATGCAGTTAATCGGGAGGGAAAATATTATTTAATAAATAGAAATGCAAAGCCATCGGAAATTATTTCACAAGGCAAGCCGCTTTCTGCAAATGTACAAGAGATGCAACCACTTGTAGTATTGGATACTAACATTAGAGAATCTATATGTTGGAATATAGTATCAAGTTTTCAATTAGTACAGGATTGGCAGAATTATGACGTCATTATAGTTTCTAATCTATATGCGAGTCGTATACAGAAGGTATGTGCTCCATATTATTTAAATTGCAGAGCGTACATAGAACAAATGAATACTTTAGATTATTTGGACCGTTTATACACATTAGTTCCACTATATGCTGAAAATCCATCAATCGGTCCCACATCTAAAATTGGGTGTGTGGGTTTTGAGAAAGCTTTTTACCAGAGACCGCAAGAGTATCTTTTGAAAATACAAAATGGATTAAAGCCAAGCATTGTATCTATGAAGAATTGCGTAGAAAGGTATAAGAGTTATAGTCAGAAGTGTGGTGTGGGATATGATAGTGATACATCTAGGGCATTATTTGAATTGGAACGCTATATATCAATATATTTTTCTACGTATTCGGCTGCAGAAGTGTAGGTATTCTGATAATAGAAAAATTTAGTATAATAAAACAATTAGCACGTGTTTAAGCGAAAGGAGTTTTTCAATGTTAAAAGCAATTACCAAAGAGGATTTCATAGATACGGATGGCAGAGTTGATGTATGTGCATTTATGCGTTCAGATGAGATTCGGGAGTATATGAGAGCCAATAAAATATTTCGTTTCAAGGATAAGATAAAAATCATATTACGAAGTATGAACCCTTATGGAGTAAAAGTAGAAGCACTTAAACTTCTGGCGGAAGAGCCGGGGATGTTAGACTTGGATAGGTTATATACACTTGGAGTGATAAGTTATATAGAACGGATTTTTCAGGAAATAGAGTCCCTTGAAAAGCCGGCAGTATTTGTGTTAAATACTTGCTATCCGGAAGAAAAAGAAAGTGCGTATTCAGAGTGGGGATTGTATGGTGACTGTAGCTGACCAGAGTATTTTAGGTCATATCAGGAATTTTGTGACAGATATGATAATATATCTCCGACCGATATAAGCGGAGTACTACTCCGTCACAGAATAGATATTGTATATACGAGAGTGTCCAAAGGAGATAATCCATTGATTCGTTTTTGGGTGACCTGGTTTGAAAATAGATATGAAATTTATTCTATAGAAGCAGATCCAGATTGAAGGACAGAACACCATTTTAGTGAGGAAATTACGGAGGAACTGGCAGGAATAGAGTTTAATGAATATATTGACATGTATGGATGTACATTTCCGTTCCAAAGCATGAGTAAGGTCCAGATTATGACACCGTTCATGAGGAAACCAGTGACTGGAATTTGGGTATCTGATTCAGTATCTTGTGGTGGATGGAGATATTGCTTTTACCCAGAGAAGGATGGACAATTATCAGGAGACTATATATTGCTATTTGAACCGATGTTAGAGGATGAAGTTGCCCCGGAGGAATTTCAAAGGGTATATACAGATAAATGTAAGATAACACCAATTAATGATATAAAGGTTGAAGAAACGGTAACTGTTGTCGCTCGTATTATGCGAATTGTAAAGTCTAATTCATATGATAGTAAATATACTCACGTAAAAGAAGTATGCCTGGAAGTGGTAGATGATAGTAGCAGTATTACCATTAGAGGTGCGATGCTTTCAGATACTATGGATTGGATTGAGAAGGCAGCAGATGAGCATAAGTGGATGTGGGTGAATAGCACAGTAAAAAATGATAAGGATGGTGAAAGGGATAAACAGTATATTGGTTTAGAGAAAAATACTATTATCAATGAAAATGTTGTCAAGTATTTAAAATATGAGCAGCCTTAAAAGCGAATAAAAATATTACAAATATACTTGCACTTTATAAGAAGAAGCATTACAATAGGAGTTAATCAATTGTAGATTCTTCATATAAAGTGCAAGTTTTCTATTGCAATCATTTATAGGAATCCGGCATGTCAGCCAAACAATCCATAGGAATATCGAAAAGAAAATATTAAAATCACAGGAGGATACTGAATGGAGAAAGTAAAAAAGAATACAGAAGCTTTGAGGATGAAGCCGAGGAAACGGAGTCTGGAAGAACTCAGTTTAATTGATGATTTCCTGTTTCAGGAGATTATATCCAGAGGAGAGACAGGCGAAGAGATTTGTCGGATTCTATTAAGCACGATTCTGGGGCGACCAATCGGACGGGTGAGAGTCACCACGCAGAAGGTGTTAGCAGGTTTTGATACGAATCAGAGAGGCATCCGCATGGATGCTTATGCGGAGTCTGACACAGAAGCTGATATGAATGTGACATCGGAACTGTATGATATTGAGCCGGATACGACATATGAGAAACCGATCCTTCCATGGCGGACAAGGTTGTATCAGGCAATCATAGATGCAAAGCAGCTGGAATCCGGCTGGGATTGCAGTAAGCTGAAGAATGTGTATATCATCATGATCTTGCCATATGATCCATTTGACGAAAATCGGATGGTGTATACTGTAAAGAATCAGTGTGTGGAAGCACCGGACATGGAGTATGAGGACGGCATCCGGCGAATCTACCTATATACGAAAGGAACCGAAGGAAATCCTAGTCAGGAACTGCGTGATATGCTAAAATATATGGAAAACAGTATTGCCGAGAATGTAACGAATGCAGACATTCGGGCAATCCATGAGCAGGTAGACGCAGTGAAACGGGATAAGGAAGTAGGTGTTCAGTATATGAAGAGCTGGGAACGAGAAATGCTGATACGGGAAGAAGGAAAAGAAGAAGGTAGAGAAGAAGGTAGAGAGGAAGGTAGAGAGGAAGGAAGAGAAGAGGGGATACAGTGTTTAAATAAATTAATTATTAAGTTAACCGAGGATGGCCGAGCAGATGATATAGTGAAGGCGGCACAGGACGAAGTTTACCAGAAACAGTTGCTTGAGGAGTATGGACTGGCAGATAAGTAAATAAGGCAAAGATTGTTACAGACCGGTATGTGTTATGCATACCGGTCTTTTTTTGTACATGGACATGATATGTCGTTATCCGATTCTATAATGAGCTTATGAAAAGGTTATTACAAAGTATTGCTGATAGCTTATAGGAAAGGATTGGTTGAAGTATGAGTGAGATGACCAACATAAAGTATCCACTGATTCCGGATGCGGATAGTTCTTTGAAAGATATTGTAGTACATAGAGCAGAAGAATTATATGGTTGTCCCTTGCCGGATGAAATCTCGGATAGGATCGAATGGGAATTGCAGGCGGTAAAGAATGCAGGGAACGCAACGATATATTTGTTGTTAAAGAAAGCAGTAGAAGGTGTGGGATTACAACCGGAAGAAATGATTGTAGAAAATGCCGCAGGTAATTCATTTCTGCTGTACTTATGTGGAATCGGGGATGTGAATCCGGTCGAGTATGGTATGCCGCCGGAGCGGATCTATGGAGTGAAGCAGGATAAGCCGTTATCAATCAACCTGGAGGTTCCGGTGGAACTACAGGATTCAATCATTATGCGCCTGGGGCAATCAGAGGGCGTGGGGGCAGCAATCCATCCCGGAGTAAGTGCAGTCGTGCCGGGAAATGTTGCTCTGCCGTTCGGATGTGCCAGGAGAATCATAAGAGAACAGGTACCGGGAGACGAGATGGGAAATGGGACTCCGCCGTGGTGTGATGTTTTATCGGAAGGCATAGATAATTCTGGGATACAGACAGAAATAGAATGTCTGAATCAGGATAGGGTGCTTCTGATTCCGGAAGGTGAAAAGATTACGATTCAGACCCCGTTTTCACAGGAGTATTTTAGCCTGGGTGTCATAGGGCGTGGCTATTTGCAGAGTACCTATGATCTGTATCGCGAGAAGCATATAAATCCGGCGGAGATCTCATTTCAGGATCCGGAGATTTTACAGGCATTTATGGATCCGGAAAGAATGCAACAGGCATTGAGTCATTCCTTTCTGCCGGTTCCGGCAATAGAAGTGATACAAGAAGCCTTCAAGTGGACAAAACCGGATTCCTTCTATGAACTGATGCGGCTCATAGCTTTGATTGTGAATCCCAGAGTCTGGAAGACATATACCGAGCCACAGTTGAAAGCAGGAGTCGGCTTACAGGATCTGATTGCATTTCCGGAAGAACTGGCGATGCATCCGGAGCAGGATGCCGGGCTTGCGAGATTCCTGTTCCCGCAATCACATATTCTGGCACAGGGACGCAATGCATGGCGTTGGATGTATTTTGAGGTATATCCGGATAAGTAGAAACGAGAAAAGCAAGGCTGAAAGTCAATGCAGGAAATGGAAAGGAGAAATCTTAACATGCAGGAAACACAATTATGTTATGAAAATGGAGAATTTCAGAGGGATGCTTTCCTTCTGGCAATTGAAAGCGGGCGGTTAAACCGCAAAGAATTACAGGATGTGCTTTCGGAGAAGGATATCAGAACACAGTTCTTTAGCTCAGGTAGTCTCCGCAAGGAATCCAGACGATATTGGGATGATTTGTATCAGCAGGAGCTTTACTGGAAAGTGCGGGATGAAGAGTTTAATCCGGATGGTTTGTTACATCTGGAGGAAGTGAGCCGGATGAGCCGGAAACGTGAAAGATTGGACAAAATATTCCGAGTGGCATTAATGGTATTTGCAGGGCTTATGCTTGCCGAAGGATTCATACGAATTGCTTTGGCATTACATATATAATTTATTAACCGGTAGTCCGGTTGGACTGCCGCAACAAAGATATAAGGAGAGATGAGTATGAGAAAGAAATGGAAACGGGCGGTAGCATGGATGATAGCAGGCGGTGTTCTGCTGACCTCATTCAGCACGCCGTACGAAGCAAAAGCACAGGTAAGACAGGACGATTTTTACACGGTAGGAGAGGATTTTTCTACGGAAGAAGCATCAACAATAGCGTCCGATGCATCTACAGAAGATGCGTCTACAGAAGATACATCTACGGAGGATGTCACCACAGAGGATTACGGAAGCCGGGATATCGATGATACGATTTGGAATCTGGATGTTGATTCTGAGTCAACAGAGGATGGAACAGGAACAGCAACCGAATCAGCGGCAGAGATTTCCACGGAAACAGAAGAATCGGATGTGAACAGTTATGTAAGTGGTGATTTTACATATACAGTTGATGAAAAAACCGGAGATGCAACAATATATAGCTATACAGGAAAATCCGCTACTGTTGAGATTCCTTCGGAATTAGATGGACATATTGTTCGTAAGATTGAATCCAGTGCATTTTCGGACAATACAAGTATCCGAAAGGTAGTGATTCCATCGACGATGCAGGAGGTTGGTGACTGGGCTTTTACAAGGTGCAGTAATCTGACAACGGTCGAGCTTCAGCCGGGAACTACAGGAGCAACGATTGGTTATAATTGTTTTTTGTCTTGTACAGCACTTCGGGAGATTACGATCCCGGGCAATTATTTAGTAATAGGAGAACGGGCATTTGTCGATTGCGTGGGTCTCAAAAAGGTGATATATGAAGGAAATAGTAGTATAGTTGCAAATCGGCAGATTAAAAAAAGTGCTTTTGAAAATTGCAGTAATCTTACAGAGGTGCAATTGCCACAGATGTTATACAGTATTGGCGAGGATGCGTTCAAGGGAACCGAAATCGTTAACCTTACAATCCCGGAAGGTACAGCACGGATTGGTAATGGAGCCTTTGAAGATTGTAATAAGCTGCAGACCGTTGACATTCCGTCTACAATGGTCGCTATTGGAGATTCATATAATGATGGTGCGTTTCAGAATTGCAAGAAGCTGAAGACAGTTTCCCTGAAGGCAGGAAGCAGCAGTGCAGTGATTGGATCAAAGGCCTTTTTGAATTGTGTAGCATTGCAGGGAATTACAATTCCCGGTAATTATACACAGATTAACGATTGGGCATTTGAAGGCTGTAGTTCTCTTAAAACAATGAGATACATAGCAAATGCAAGTGGAGCGGAGCAGACCATTGGAAGATACGCATTCAGTCAATGCGGTAATCTTACAACAGTTACAATCCCTGCAACAGTGAAAAACATTGGAGAATATGCGTTTCAGGCGACAAGCGTGACAGCAATTAATTTGCAGGAAGGCATAGAAACCATTGGGGAAGGAGCATTTCTAAACTGTGTAAAGCTGGGAAGTGTTGTAATACCGGCATCTGTATTGACAATAGGTGATGATTCATTTAAGTTCTGTTATGGATTGAAAACGGTTACAATACGAGAGGGAAATCCGGATGCAGCCACGTTGGGAAATCGTGCTTTCTGTAGGTGTGAAAAGCTGGAAAGTATCGTGATTCCCGGAAATTATACAACTATTGGATGCGATGCATTTTATGCTTGCATTGCATTGAAGAGCCTGACATGGAAGGCAAGTGATTCCTCTTATGCAAATCAGAAAATAGGGGGAAAAGCATTTGGCGATTGTACCAATCTGGTAACTTTAAATCTTCCGTCAACTTTGGCTGAAATTGGATGGTCTGCATTTACCAATACAGGCATTACAAAGGTTAATATACCGGAAGGAGTAGAATCTATTGAACAGGGAGCATTCTTAGGCTGTAAGAAACTGGTAACGGTTACCATTCCGTCTACGGTGACAAACATTGGGGCAGAATATAGTGAAAGAGGTGCATTTGCCGACTGTACCAATCTGAAGTACCTGACGATAAAAGCAGGCGAGGATGATGCTTTTATTGGTATGAATGCATTTGCTAACTGCATCAGCCTGAAGTCAGTTATCATTCCGAAAAATTATGTTCAGATATATCAGAATGCGTTTGATGGCTGCAGTAGTCTGAAGAGTGTTTATATTGAAGACAGTGGCATGGCCTATACGAATCAGCAGATCGATAAGTGGGTATTTAGAAATTGCACTTCTCTGCAGTATTTATTTATCCCGCAAACAGTCGGAACGATCAATGATGATCAGTGGTATATTGATAAGCTGACGATTTTCGGTAAGGCAGGTTCCTATGCTGAGAGCTATGCAGCATCACGTGGAATTCCGTTTAATGCGAATTACGGCAGTAAACCGGTTGTAAAGAAGATTACTCTCTCAAAGACGACCGCATCTTTAAAAATCGGGAAAACAGTAACTTTGACAGCCAGATTAACGCCGGATTATACGGTATACCAGAATGTGACCTGGACGTCTTCGAATACAAAGGTGGCAAGAGTAAATCAGAACGGAACGGTGACAGGCGTTGGAAAAGGTACAGCAATTATTACCTGCACATCTACGGATGGTAGAAAAATCAAATCAACCTGTAGAGTATCGGTTACGAATGTGGTAGCAGTTAAGCGTGTGAAGCTGTCAAAGACCAGTGCAACGCTGACAAGCGGAAAAACATTAACCCTGAAGGCAACCGTGACACCAACGAATGCAAGCAATAAGGCAGTGGCATGGAAATCATCGAATCCATGGGTTGCATCGGTAAGCAGGACAGGAAAGGTAACTGCCGGATATTCGGGAACTGCGATCATTACATGTACTGCCAAAGATGGAAGCGGAAAGAAAGCAACCTGTAAGATTACGGTTTACTCAAATACAGAGGCATTTGTTGCAAGAATTTATACCAAGGCATTAAACCGGAAACCGGAACCGGCCGGTCTGGAATACTGGACGGAGGAGATTAATGAGGGCCGGAAAACACCGGAGGAGGTTGCACAGCTGTTTTTCAGCTCTCCTGAGTTTGTGAATAAGCATCTGACCAATACAGAATATGTGAAGGTATTATATCGGACATTTATGGGTCGGGAGTATGATACCAATGGTTTGAATTACTGGGTAAATCGTCTGAATCAGGGAGAAAGCCGGAAGAGTGTCATGAAATCATTTGCCGGCTGTCCGGAATTCCGGAAGATCGTTTCAAGCTTTGGCCTATAGTGGAAACTACAAACAAACTACAACTGGTACTATAAAAAAGTTCAAAACTGGATATTTTAATCATACCACACTCATAGTAAACTAAGCCAATGAAAGCAGGCAGAGAGAATAAATGCTATGCGAAACAATATAAAGGAAGCGAGGGTTTACTATGAGTGAAAACACAAAAACAGTTTCAACTTCCGTAGAAGAGACTGTAACATCTGATTTAACGGGAAAAGAAACAGGAAAGAATACAAAGAACAGAGAAACCGTAAAAGCAATTACGGTGACCGGTTTGTTTATTGCACTGACACTGGTGTTTACTGCCTGTGTTAATATCAAGCTGCCATTTGGTTATGGTGGGCTGATTCATCTTGGAAACATACCTCTTTTGTTAGCAGCAATGCTTTATGGAAAGCGGACCGGATTCTTTGCCGGAGCCTTCGGCATGGCGATCTTTGATATCATGTCGAGCTGGGCGATTTATGCACCATGTACCTTCATTACCTGCGGTCTTATGGGCTTCGTTGTAGGTCTGATCGTAGAGAAGAAGAGCGGCTTCGGATTTAAGGTGCTGGCAGTTGGTGTTGCGTTACTGATCAAGCTGGCCGGTTACTATATTTTTGAAGCAATCTTCTATCATAGTCTGGTAACACCGCTTGCATCATTCCCCGGAAATATTCTTCAGGTAGTGCTGGCAGCTATACCGGTACTGCTTCTGATCGTACCATTGGAAAAGGTACTGAATAAGACCGGTCTGTTATTTGCTAAGAAAGCAGAACAGTAGAATAACGGCAAGTATAGAAAGAAGAGGTGTGTACCATGTTGAAATTAATGACACCCGGACCAACCAGAGTACGTGAGAATGTCAGAATGGCGAGAAGTCTGGAGACGACAAACCCGGATCTGGAACCGGAGTTCTATGATTATTATAAAGATACCTGTGACCTGCTTGCAGAGCTTCTGCATACTAAGAATCCTGCATATATTTTAAGCGGGGAAGGTATTCTGGGACTGGAGGCAGCCTGTGCTTCCCTGACAGAACCGGGTGACCGGGTGCTGGTCATTGATAATGGTGTGTTCGGTCGTGGATTTGCGGACTTTGTCCGCATCTACGGCGGCGAACCGGTTCTTTATACGGTTGATTATGAGACCGAGGTTGATGCAGAGGCGCTGAAGCAGTATCTGGAGAAGGATCATGATTTTAAGTATGCGACTGTTGTACATTGTGATACACCGAGTGGCAGACTGAATCCGATTCAGGATATCTGTCCATTGTTAAAGTCTTACGGTATCTTAACTGTGACAGATGCCGTAGCATCGATGTTTGGTGATCCGGTTTATGTAGATGACTGGAAGATCGATATTGTCTGTGGCGGTTCGCAGAAGGCATTGTCTGCACCGGTAGGTCTGACCTTTGTAACCGTAAGTCCGGATGCCAGAAAGGCAATGGATGAGCGGAAGGTGCCGATTGCATCATTTTATGCGAATCTGACAACCTTTGAACATTACTATGAAGATAAATGGTTCCCTTATACCATGCCGATCAGCGATATTTACGGTCTGCGTACCGCACTGGAAAATGTAAAGGCGGATACAGAGATTTACAACAGACATAAAGAGATTGCGGAGTATGTGCGTAAGACACTGCAGGATGCAGGCTATGAGATTTACGGTAAAAACGGATTTGCGGATACCGTAACGGCAATGGTAGTTCCGGATGGTTTTACAGCGCAGGAGATTCTGGATGGTGTGGCGAAAGAAGCCGGGATTATGCTGGCCGGTTCCTTTGATGTGTTTGCCGGAAAACTGATTCGCATCGGCCATATGGGCGAGAATGCAAACATGGAAGATGTAAAACTTACACTGGAAGCATTGTTAAAGGTATTGTCGAAATCAAAATAATGGGTTATAATAAGACTTGTGGTAGTGATACCAGTGAAAATCAGTGAAAGGAGTTATTGCTATGACAAAGGTAAAGATTTTATTGGATTCCATTGACAAAGTAAAGAACTTTGTAAACACATTGATCAAGTTTGACTGCGATTTTGATATCAGCTCTAGCAGATACACAATCGATGCCAAGTCTATTATGGGAATTTTTAGTTTGGATTTATCCCAGCCATTGGATATGATTATCCATAAGGATGGCGATGTTTCTGATATCATGGAAGCAATCAAGCCATATATTGTTGAATAACTCATAACAGTGAATAAGGGTGAAGGAGGAAACAAACAGCGGTTTGTTTCTTTTCTTTTTTTAAAAAATTACAGATCGCACTTACAATGATAAATCGAGTATAGGTTTCCGAAAAGTATCCGATACTAAGAAGCAGACAGTCTGAACTGTCAGGATTGATGAAATGAGGTAGTTTAAGATGAAAATCATGTTTTATGATACAAAGCCTTATGATAAGATCTGGTTTCAGCCGCTTGGCGAGGAGATGGGATATAAGATCAAGTTCCAGGAAGTGAAGCTGAATGAGGATACAGCCATCCTTGTAAAAAACTATGATGCAGTCTGTATTTTTGTGAATGATGACGCAGGGAAGGAGACGATCAAGGCACTGAAGGAGCTGGGAGTCGGGACCATCCTGCTTCGGTGTGCAGGTTTTAATAATGTAGATCTGAAGGCGGCGAAAGAGGCAGATATTAAGGTGCTGCGGGTGCCGAGTTATTCACCGGAGGCGGTAGCGGAATATGCGATGGGACTTCTGCTTACTGTGAACCGGAACATTCATCGGGCATATGTGCGGACCAGAGATTTTAACTATAATATTAATGGATTAATGGGCATTGATCTGGTCGGAAAGACAGCCGGGGTGATCGGAACCGGTAAGATCGGGCAGATGATGATCGACATCCTGAAAGGTTTTAAAATGCACATTCTGGCCTATGATCCATATCCGGTGAAAGGACTGGATGCGGAGTATGTAGATCTGGATCGTCTGTTCCGGGAGTCGGATGTGATCTCCCTTCATTGTCCGCTGACGCAGGATACCAGACACATCATTAATAAGAAGAATATTGAGAAAATGAAGAATGGTGTGCTGCTGGTGAATACCTCGAGAGGTGGATTGATCAATACAGGTGATCTGATCGAGGCATTAATGGCACGGAAATTTGCCGGTGTAGGTCTGGATGTATATGAAGAAGAGGACGAATATTTCTTTGAAGATAAATCAAACGATATTATCACAGATGAAGATCTGATCCGGCTGACCAGCTTCCGGAATGTTATTCTGACCTCACATCAGGCATTCTTTACCAGAGATGCCATGGAAGCCATTGCTAAAGTGACTATGGAGAATGCCCGTGCGGTAGAGGAGGGCACTGAACTGAAAAATCAGGTGCTTCCTTAGAAATCCATTATTGAAAAAAAGAGATATTGATAAATTAATTCGAAAAAAGGTCTTGCTTTTTTCAGGTAATGGGTTTATTTTAATTATAACAAGCGTACGGAATGTGTATGGAACAAGGGTGTTCTCTTTATTGAGAGCACCCTTTTTGTGTATGATGAACGAAATGCAGACGTTATATCCGAACGGAACTGGATTTGGCGAAGGTACATCGAATAGTTATTTCCCATCACGGAATGGCGCGGGTATGAAGTAATAGAAAGGAAGTAGAAATTATGCAAAAAGTATCAGAAATTTTTGGCTCTTATGTATTTGATGATGCGACCATGAAGGAGCGTCTTCCAAAGTCTACATACCGCGAGTTGAGAAAGACCATTGATTTTGGAGAACCATTAAACAGCGATGTGGCAGATGATGTTGCATTGGCGATGAAGGATTGGGCGATTGAATTAGGAGCAACCCATTATACACATGTATTTTTCCCATTGACAGAGACCAGTGCTGAGAAGCACGATTCATTTATTACTCCGGTAGGCGGCGGCAAAGTTATGATGGAATTTACCGGTAAGGAGTTGATCAAGGCTGAGCCGGATGCATCCTCATTCCCATCCGGTGGTATCCGTGCCACCTGTGCAGCCAGAGGTTATACAGCATGGGATTGTACATCACCGGCATATGTAAAGACCAGCTTAGATGGTTGCTCTGTATTATGTATTCCGACAGCATTCACCTCTTACACAGGTGATTCCCTTGACTTTAAGACTCCGTTGCTTCGTTCTATGGATGCATTAAGCAGAGAAGCAAAGAGGGTATTGAAATATTTTGGCAAGGAGCCGACAAAGGTTACAGCCAATGTAGGACCTGAGCAGGAGTATTTCCTGGTAGATAAGGCCAAGTATATGCAGCGTGAAGATCTGAAGCTGACCGGACGTACCTTATTCGGTGCACCGGCACCAAAGGGACAGGAACTGGATGATCAGTACTTCGGTAACATTAAGGAAAAGGTTTCTACATTCATGAATGACCTGAATGCAGAGCTTTGGAAATACGGTATCACAGCCAAGACACAGCATAACGAGGTTGCACCGGCACAGCATGAGATCGCACCTATCTTCGGTACAACAAACGTAGCAAGTGATAACAACTACCTGTTAATGGAGACATTGCAGAAGGTAGCACTCCGGGATGATCTGGCATGTCTGTTATATGAGAAGCCATTCGCAGGCGTCAATGGTTCCGGTAAGCATAACAACTGGTCCTTCAGCACCAGTGATGGAGAGAATCTGATGGATCCCGGTAAGAATCCGGAAGACAATCTGCAGTTCCAGTTATTCCTGGCAGCTGTATTAGCCGCAGTTGATAACAATGCAGAGATTTTGAGACTGTCAGCATCCTCTGCAGGTAATGACCACAGATTAGGTGCAAACGAGGCACCTCCGGCAATCATTTCCGCATTCTTAGGCGAGCAGCTGGAGGGTGTTGTAGAGCAGATCATTGCAACCGGTTCCGCAGAACACAGTAAGCCTGCAAAGGTATATGAGTCCGGTGTTTCTACCCTGCCAAGCTTTACTATGGATGCAACCGATCGTAACAGAACTTCACCATTCGCATTTACCGGTAACCGTTTTGAGTTCCGTATGGTAGGTTCTACACAGCCGATTTCACAGCCGACTATGATGTTAAATACAATTGTTGCATATGAGTTATCCCTGATCGCAGATCAGCTGGATGCTGCAGAGGATAAGGATGCATGCATTAAGACATTGATCCGTGACCTGCTGACCAAGCATCAGAGAATCATCTTCAACGGTAACGGTTATTCTGATGAATGGGTAGCCGAGGCTGAGAAACGTGGTCTGCCGAACATCAAGTGTCTGGTAGATGCAGTGCCATATCTGACAACCGATAAGACCATCGAAGTATTCAAGCGTATGGGTGTTATGAGCAAGACCGAGTTAGAGGCAAGAGCAGAGGTTATGCTTGAGAACTACGCAAAGAAGATCAATATCGAAGCACGGACCATGATCGAGATGTCTAATAAGCAGATCATTCCGGCTGTTATGGATTATGAAGGTAAGCTTGCAATCGAAGCAAAGAATATCCAGCTGATCGGCATTGAGCCTGCAGCACAGAAGGAGTTGATCGGTCAGATTGATGCGAAGCTTCTGGAATTAAAGGCAGCAACTGCGAAATTTACAGAGATTGTAAATAAGGCAGCAGATTATGAGGATGATATCAGCGCATGGGCTAAGTATTATCATGATGAAGTATTCCTTTCTATGGGTACGGTCAGAGAGCCTGCAGATGCACTGGAGCTTCTGGTAGCGAAGGAAGCATGGCCATTCCCAACCTACGGTGATCTGTTATTTGAGCAGTAGAGGCCGGAATCGTATAAACAGAAGCGGACATTCCGATGTCTGCCTTCCATATAAATGAATGAAAATCAGGTATGACTTGTCATGCCTGATTTTTTTGTGAAATATGTAAAGTTAGGACTGTATAGATTGTGAAAAGTGCGGTATACTAAGAGTAAAATTATGCAGGAAAAGGAATGGATAGAATTTTGTGAATGAGGCAAGAGAAAGTAGCGGATCTACGGCATTAACGAAAATGAATATAGATGACGCACGCAGGAAGCGGATTCAGTGCTATAAGATGTGGATCGTAAGGCTGTTTTTATTGGCGACGATCCTGCCGTCGATTGCCTGTATCGTTATGCTGGTACAGGTAGGAAGATTGGAAAAGCAGGTTATGGCAGTGGCAGGTATGCAGCCGGACGCACAGACTACGATCCTGTCCAGTAAAGAAGCACTGATGTCCAATCCCAATGTAGATGTGGACAGCTTGACCGGAGATACACAGGAAGCTCTGGCGGATACGACAGAGCTTCAGGATCCGGATGACGAGACCGGGAATTCGGCGGATGATGATGGGACAGACACTCAGGCGGAGAAGCGGGTGTACCTGACCTTTGATGACGGACCGAGTGTATATACCGGGCAGATTCTGGATATACTGGCGGCCAATGACGTGAAGGCTACGTTTTTTGTGATTGCGCGAGAGGATGAGTCCTACTGGCCGTATTATTCCCGGATTGTAGAAGAAGGACATACCTTGGGGATGCATTCGTATACCCATGATTATAATCAGGTGTATGCATCGCTGGATGCGTTCGAAGAGGATGTAGACAGTCTGTCTCGGTTTTTATATGACAGAACCGGAGAAGAAGTGAAGATCTACCGTTTCCCGGGTGGCAGCAGTAATACAGTTGCGAAGGTTCCGATGCAGGAATGTATCGCCTATCTGAATGAGCGGGGCATCCGGTACTATGACTGGAATGCATTAAATGGAGATGCGGTATCGGCAGAGCTGACACCGGATAAGCTGATTGAGAATATTATGACCAGTGTCAGACAGAATAATACATCCATTGTCCTGATGCATGATATGCAGTCAAGACATACAACAGTCGAGAGCCTGCAGCAGTTGATTGATACGTTGAAGGAAGAAGGGTATGAGCTGTTACCGATTGATGAGAATACACCATTGATTCAGCATGTTCCGTATGACACAGGATTTGGAGAGGCGGCAGATTAGAAGACATGAATTATCAGGAAGCAATGACCTATATAGAAGAGAAGAACCGGTTGGGTAGTGAACTGGGACTGACACAGATCAGAAAGCTATTGCAGCGGATGGGCAATCCCCAGAACCGCTGCAAAGTTGTGCATATCGCAGGAACGAACGGAAAGGGATCGATACTTTCCTTTATGGATGCGGCATTACAGGATGCCGGTTGCCGGGTCGGTCGGTACAGTTCTCCGACGATCTTTACATATCTGGAACGATTTCAGATCAATGATACCTATATGTCGGAGAAACGATTTGCCGATCTGCTCAGCCGGGTGGCTTCCCATGTCTCTGCAATGGAGGCGAACGGAGAGGGAACCGTAACCGCATTCGAGTTGGAGACGGCAATCGCATTTCAGTACTTCTATGAGGAACAGGTCGATGTTGTGCTGTTGGAGACCGGCATGGGTGGCAGACTGGATGCTACGAATGTGGTAGAGCGACCGCTCTGTACGATTATTGCATCTATCAGTCTGGATCATACAGCGATTCTCGGCAGTACTATTCCGGAGATTGCCGCAGAGAAGGCAGGAATTCTGCGGGATCGGGTTCCGTGTGTGATCTATCCGGTGAATGAGGAAGCAATGCCGGTGTTATTGGATGCATGTGAGAAGTATAATATTCAGCCGATTGTGCCGGATTTAAATGAATTGACTATACAAAAAGAAGATTTGTTGTACGAAACATTTGCTTATAAAAACGTGATTTATAAATCAAGTCTTCTGGGAAAGCATCAGATCTATAATGCAATTACAGCAATTGAGGCCTTGAATACAATAAGTTCTGCACTGATTGATACAGAATCAGAACATAAAAAGAATGGTTTGAAAAATGTGAATATACAAAATGGCCTTCAGCATACCGGATGGAAGGGCCGGTTTGAGATTTTGGAGGAGCATCCGTATGTGATCCGGGATGGCGCGCACAATCTGGATGCAGCGAATCGGTTGTATGAACAGCTGAGAAAGCATTTTACAAAGAAACGGATTCTTTATATAATAGGTGTATTAAGGGATAAGGCACATTATGAGATGTTTCGGAAGCTGGTTCCGTTGGCAGATAAGGTCTATGTACTGACGGTGCCGGATAATCCGAGAGCACTTCCGGCGGAGGAGCTGGCCGAGGAAGTACGTCAGTTTTGCCCGGAGGTAGTGGTCACGGAGACACCGGAGCAGGCATATATACTGGCGAAGCAGGACGCGGAGCCGGAGGATGTGATCGTGGCATTTGGTTCCTTATATTATATAGGAAGAATCGGAGACAGAAATGGAACGGATCGATAGAATCCTGCAGCATAAGCGTTTTCAGGAATGCAGACAGCAGATTACGCAGGCAGAAGTACATAGAATCTATTGCAAGCATGGACTGGAGCATTCGATGGATGTGGCAAGGATTGCTTATATTCTGAGCTTGGAGAACAATGAGGAAGGACAGGCGTTGGAGAAAGAGATCATCTATGCCATGGCATTGCTTCATGATCTGGGACGGAGCATGGAGTATCGGAATGGACAGTCGCACCATGAGGCCGGTGTGGAGATCGCGGGAGAGATTCTCCGTGATTGTGGATTCACTGAGACAGAGATTGCATGGATCACAGGGGCAATAGCGGCACATAAATATGCAGAGACAGAGACGGTTCCGGAAGAATCGGGGAGCATTGGCGACTGGTACCGCAATATCTTATATCGGGCAGATAAGCTGTCCAGAAACTGTTTCGACTGTCCGGCAGCAGATACCTGTTACTGGCCGATGGAGAAACGGAATCATGGAATTATAATATAGAAGACTTGTAAAATATAAGAAGACTTGTAAAACATAGCGGATTATGAGGATTGGAAAAAGGAGAAATTATGAGAATCGGAAAATGGCAGTTTGATACAGAGAACCAGGTATATATGATGGGAATCCTGAATGTGACACCGGATTCTTTTTCGGATGGCGGACGTTATGATCATATGGACCGGGCATTGTTCCATGCGGAGGAACTGGTGAAGCAGGGAACGGATATTCTGGATATCGGAGGCGAGTCTACCAGACCGAACCACATCAAGATCACAAGCGAAGAGGAGATCGAGCGGGTATGCCCGATCATTGAGGCCATTAAGAGCCGGATGGATATTCCGGTCTCTCTGGATACCTATAAGTCCGATGTGGCTAAGGCAGGGATTGCTGCCGGCGCAGATATGATCAATGATATCTGGGGACTGAAATGGGACGGCACCATGGCAGCAGTCATTGCAGAAGGAGGCGTAGCTTCCTGCCTGATGCATAACCGGAAGGAAGCCGTTTATGATAATTATTTAAAGGATGTTGTTGCTGATCTTCAGGAGAGTCTTGACATGGCGAAAGCAGCCGGTATGGATATGGAGCAGGTATGCATTGATCCGGGGATCGGATTTGCCAAGAATCTGGAGCAGAATCTGAGCCTGATGAATCATCTGGAAGATTTACAGAGCCTGAAGTATCCGGTATTATTGGGAACCTCCAGAAAGTCCATGATCGGTCTGACACTGGATCTGCCGGTAGATCAGCGTGAGGAAGGGACAATGGCAACGACTGTGTTGGGCATTATGAAGGGATGCTCGATCATCCGGGTACATGATGTAGAGAAAAATCTGCGGGCAGCGAAGATGACACTGGCAATGCTACGGGCAGAATAAGGAAGGAAGTACTATGGACGAAATACGAATCAGAAATCTGGAAGTATTCTGCCACCATGGGGTATACGAGGAAGAGAATACATTAGGGCAGAAGTTTCTGGTATCGGCTACCCTGTTTACAGATACCAGAGCTGCCGGACGGACAGATTCCCTGGAACGATCGATTAATTACGGAGAGGTCTGCCATGACATCAAGAAGATCATGGAGGAACGGAATTATAAGCTGATCGAGGCGGTTGCTGAGACACTCGCAGACCGTTTATTAAAGGGGTATCCGACATTGCAGAAGATTGAACTGGAGATCAAGAAGCCATGGGCACCGATCATGCTTCCAATCGATACGGTATCAGTGGCGATTGAACGGAGCTGGCATACGGTTTATTTCAGTATTGGGTCCAATATGGGTGATCGGAAGGCACATCTGGATTATGCAGTAGAGAGGTTAAAGGAGAATCCGGACTACAAGGATGTGCGGGTATCTTCTTATCTGGAGACAGAGCCTTATGGCTATACAGAGCAGGATCTCTTTCTGAATGCCTGCATTGCCTGCCGGACATTGATGACACCGGAGGAAGTGCTTGAGTTTGCACATGAGATTGAGCAGGGACGGAACCGGACCAGAGAGATTCACTGGGGACCGCGAACTCTGGATGTAGATATTTTATTATATGACCGGGAGATAATTGACAGTCCGACCCTGTGCATTCCGCATCCGGAAATGCCGCTGCGGACATTTGTGTTGGAGCCGCTTGCGGAGCTGGCACCTTATCTCAGACATCCGATTACCGGAAAGACCGTTACACAGATGCTGCAGGTCTTGCAAGCAAATAAGCGATAGAAAAGAGGCAGGAACGTGGATTTAAATCAGATACGACAGGAAATAGATATTGTAGATAAGCAGATGGTAGAGCTGTTTCAGAAGCGGATGCTTCTGGCCGGTGAGGTGGCAGAGAACAAGCGTGGGACCGGTAAAGCAATCTATGACAGACAGCGGGAGCTGGAGAAACTTAAGAAGTTAGGGGATCTGGCAGACAGTGAGTTTAACCGCCACAGCATAGAAGAGTTGTTCCTGCAGATCATGTCGATCAGCAGACGGTATCAGTATAAGATATTAGGAGACCGGGATCGGTACATAGAGTCAGAATATACGGCAGTCGACAGCCTGGATATGAGACCGGGCAGCCAGGTAGTCTATCAGGGCGTTCCGGGAGCATTCAGCGAGCAGGCAATGCTTCGGTTCTTTGGTGATCAGGTGGAGAATTTTCATGTAGAGCGGTTCGAGGATGTCATTCAGGCACTGGAAGAGAATCACGCAGAGTACGGAGTACTACCGATCGAGAATTCTTCTGCCGGATTTGTTTCCGGGATTTATCATTTGCTGCAGGAGCATGAGGTGGCAATCGTAGGCAGCATTGATCTGGCAGTGTCACAGGCATTACTGGCAGTGCCGGGAGCTGTGATCTCAGATATTCAGACTGTGTATTCACATCCACAGGGGCTGCTGCAGACGAAACCATATCTGGATGCGCACGACTGGAAGCAGATACCGCTTGCCAATACGGCAGTCAGTGCATCTAAGGTAAAGCAGGACGGAGATAAAACGCAGGCAGCAGTTGCCGGTATCCGTGCGGCACAGATTTATGGATTGGAAGTTCTGGAGCCGGAGATCAATACACAGAAGAATAATACAACGCGTTTTGTAGTCGTATCCAAACGCCGCATTTATACAAAAGAGGCAAACCGGATCAGTATCAGCTTTTCACTGCCACATGAGAGTGGAAGTCTTTATAATGCATTAGGTCATTTTATATTCAATGATCTGAATATGACAAGCATTGAATCAGAACCGCTGCCGGACAGACAGTGGGAATATCGGTTCTTTATTACATTTGAGGGCAATCTGTCAAATGCGGCAGTCCGCAATGCAATAACCGGTGTCCGGAGTGAGTCCGGAGATTTTAAAATACTTGGAAATTATTATACGAAAGAATCTGAAGCATAGCATGCGGATGAAAATCAAGAGATAGAACAGAAACGGAGGAGTAAGTATGGCATATCAGGTATTTGCTGCGATCAATGTAGGGTCCAATGATATATCAATGAAAATCTTTGAGATCACTACAAAGCAGGGGTTTAAAGAACTGGATTGCATCAGTTATATCCTGGAGCTGGGAAGTGATACCTATCGGCTGGGATATGTAAGCAATGAGAAGGTTAATGAATTATGTGACTGTCTGATGAAGTTTAAAGACAAAATGAAGGAATATGACTGTAAGGAATATCGGGCATATGCAACCAGTGCGATCCGGGAGGCCAGTAACAGTCTGATGATCATCGAGATGATCGAGCAGCGGACCGGTTTCCGGGTATCTATTTTAAGTAATTCAGAGCATCGGTTCATGATGTTAAAGGGCTGTGCGTCTACCATGAAGGAATTTGACGAGATCACCGGTAAGAACACAGCACTTCTGGATATGGGGGCCGGCAGTATTCAGATTTCCCTGTTTGAGAAACAACTGCTGACAGCAACCCAGAATATTAAGATCGGTTCTGTCCGGGTGCGTGATATGATGTCCGGCATTGAATCCAGAGTATCCAATGGAGAGGAGGTTCTGGAGGAGTTTGTTCAGAATGAGTTAAGTACATTCAATACCATGTATCTGGGTGATAAGAACATTAAGAATGTAATTGCCATCGGAGATGAGATCCAGGCATTACAGAAGATCGCACCGGAGCTGAAGCTAAAGAATCTGATGAGTAAGGATCAGATAGATTATATTTACAAGAAGATCATGGATGCTTCGCCGCAGGAGATGGCGTTACATTATGGGGTACCGTTTGAACGGGCAACTCTGATCCGGCCGGCAATCATTATTTACCGGACACTGGTAGAGACTACAAAGGCAGATGCTATTTTCCTGCATGATATTAATCTGACAGACGGTATTGTGGCGGATTATGTGGATCAGGCGAAGAAGTACAGTATCGGAAGAGCTTTTGAGGAAGACATTCTGGCTTCTGCGATGGCAATGGCGAAGCGGTATAAATGTAATAAAACACATATCTCTTACATTACCAATCTGGCATTGGCAATCTTTGATGCGACCAGAAAACTGCATGGTATGGACCGGACAGAACGGTTACAGCTTCAGATCGCCTGCATTCTGCATGATTGCGGAAAGTTTATTAATATGCAGAATGTAGCGAATAATTCCTACAGTATCATCATGTCCACTGAGATGATGGGACTGTCTCATAAGGAGCGGGAAGAGGTTGCAAATGCGGTGCGGTACAATACATTGTATCTACCGGCTTATCCGCAGGTGAAAGATTCTCTGGGAGATGCATCCTATACAACCGTTGCGAAGCTGGCGGCAATCCTGCGTGTCGCGAACGCATTGGACCGCTCGCATAAGCAGAAGGTGGAGAAATTTACGATCCAGGTGAAGGAACGGAAGCTTGTGATCGTAGTTGATACGGTAAATAATATTACGCTGGAGGCTGCCCTGTTTAAGCAGAAGGCAGACTTCTTTGAACAGATTTTCGGAATTCGTCCGGTATTAAAGCAGAGGAGGAACGTATAATGGCAGATAAGAAATCAAATAAAGAAGCAGAAAAGGAATGGAAGAAGTCTTCCTATTATGTAAACCGTGAATTGTCCTGGCTGGAGTTTAACTGCAGAATTCTGGGGGAGGCAAAGGATCGTACGATCCGGCCGTTTGAACGGATTAAGTTTCTGGGAATCACAGCATCCAACCTGGATGAATTTTTTATGGTGCGTGTGGCATCCTTGATCGATATGGTACATGCGGGATATGAGAAGACGGATATTGCCGGAATGACACCGAAGCAGCAACTGGAGAAGATCATTCCAAAGACAAAGGAATTTATGAACAGTCAGTATACGACCTATAATCGTTCCTTACTTCCTTTGCTGGAGAAGAATGGACTGCATGTGATCACACATCATGAGAATCTGACAGAAGCGCAGAGCAGTTATGTAGATGACTTTTTTGATAAAGATGTATATCCGGTGCTGACACCGATGGCAGTGGATGCGTCGCGTCCGTTTCCGTTAATCCGGAATAAAACATTGAATATCGGTGCATTGATCCGGAAAAAGGATTCCAAAGAAGTGGAAATCGCAACGGTACAGGTACCATCCGTACTTCCGAGAATCGTACATGTTCCGAGTGAACAGGATGGTGTACAGGAGATTATCCTTCTGGAGGAAGTAATTGAGAAGAATATTGCAAAGCTGTTCTTAAACTATGAAGTGACCTGTGCACATCCATACCGAATCATGAGAAATGCAGATCTGACGATTGATGAAGATGATGCGGCCGATCTTTTAAAGGAGATTGAGCGACAGATCAAACAGCGTCAGTGGGGCGAGGTAATCCGGCTGGAGGTTGAGGACAGCATTGATAAAGAACTGCTGAATCAGCTGGTAAAACAGCTGGAGGTTGCAAAAGAGAATATCTTTGCAATCAACGGACCTCTGGATCTGACCTTCCTGAGTAAACTGAGCGGATTGGACGGCTTCGATCATCTGAAGAATCCGAAGTATACACCGCAGCCGGTACCGGAGTTAAATAGCGAGGAGCCGATTTTTGACCAGATTAAGAAAAAGGATATATTCCTTCACCATCCGTATGAGACCTTTGATCCGGTCGTACAGTTTATCAGTCAGGCGGCTGTTGATCCGGATGTACTGGCGATCAAGCAGACACTTTACCGTGTATCCAGTCATTCGCCGATTATTGCGGCACTGGCACAGGCGGCTGAGAATGGAAAACAGGTTACGGTACTGGTAGAGTTAAAGGCCAGATTTGATGAAGAGAATAATATTAACTGGGCAAAGATGTTAGAGAAGACCGGCTGTCATGTTATCTATGGACTGGTAGGATTAAAGACACATTCCAAGATCGCGCTGGTAGTCCGCCGGGAAGAAGACGGAATCAAGCGTTATGTACATCTGGGAACCGGTAACTACAATGATGTAACGGCAAGACTGTATACAGATACTGGTATTCTGACAGCATCCGATTCTATCGGAGAGGATGCAACCGCAGTATTTAATATGTTGTCCGGATACTCTGAGCCGGCGAGCTGGAATAAGCTGGCAGTTGCACCAATCTGGCTGAAGGATACCGTACTGGATCTGATCAATCGGGAGGCAGAGAATGCCAGAGCCGGAAAACCGGCGCATATTATTGCAAAGATGAACTCCCTGTGCGATCCGAAGGTTATGGCAGCCTTATATGAAGCATCGGCAGCCGGAGTGAAGATTGAGCTGATCGTCCGGGGCATCTGCTGCCTGCGTGCCGGAGTGCCGGGTCTGAGCGAGAATATCACGGTGCGTTCCATCGTCGGTAATTTTCTGGAGCATGCCCGGATCCTTTATTGCTACAATGATGGATTTGAAGATATTTATATGGGAAGTGCAGACTGGATGCCGCGAAATCTGGATAAACGTGTAGAAATCATGTTCCCGGTAGAAGATCCACAGGCAAAAGCACAGGCAAAGCATATACTGGATGTACAGCTTGCAGATACCATGAAAGCATATATTCTGCAGCCGGATGGAACCTATGAGAAACAGGATCTGCGTGGAAAAGCAAAGATCTGTGCGCAGGATGTATTCTGCGAAGAAGCTATCGCAGCGGCAAAGAAAGAACAGAAGTCCGGAGAGGAAAAACGGACCTTCGAACCAATTACAGCAGACATGAAGTAGGATTATGATTCGGATATTAGTAGTAGATGATGAAAAACCAATTGCAAATTATATTAAGCTGACATTGAAACAGGCAGGTTACTGGGTGGACTGCGCGTTTGATGGGATGACGGCCCTGGAGAAGGCAGAGCAGGTCAATTATGATCTGATCCTGTTGGATGTGATGCTTCCGGAGATAGACGGATTTTCTCTGATGGAATATCTGGCACCCAAAGAGGTGCCGGTGATATTCCTGACGGCCAAAGGCGGTGTACAGGATCGTGTGAAAGGGCTCCGACTGGGTGCCGAGGATTATATTGTGAAACCGTTTGATGTTATGGAACTGCAGGCGAGAGTAGAGGTTGTCCTGCGCCGTTATAAAAAAACGGAAGAAGTGCTGCATGTCCAGGACATTGAAGTGGACACCCGGTCTATGCAGGTGACCAAGGCGGGAGTAGAGATTTCACTGACCAGAAAAGAATATGAACTGCTCCTACTGTTCATACGCAATCCTAACACTGCATTATACAGAGAGACTATTTATGAACGTGTATGGGGCGGTGAGCTGGAATACGGAAGTAAAACGGTAGACCTGCATGTGCAGCGTCTGCGGAAGAAGCTGGGACTGGGAGGAGAGCTTCAGGCAGTGAACAAGGTAGGCTATCGTTTTGAGGTAAAGGAATGAGGTTTCGTTATAAGATTACATTATGCATCAGCTGCCTGCTGGCAGTTTTTTATGGAATCGGAGGTACTATGTTGATTTCCGGGTCCTTTCGTTCTGCACTGGAGCAGGAGAAGACGAATGCGAAGCAGTCTTACCAGACTATTCTGAACACACTCCAGCTGGTGAACGGTATAGATAGCTGGAATGATGAGAAGGTGATCTCCGATATCCTGGAACGATTATCCCTGCAGGGCAGTGCATCATGGGCAGCACTTTGTCTAAAAGACGGAACAGAGATTTTGTACAAAGAAGGAAATGTGTTGCAATATCTGAATGGGGATCAGCCGGAGGTTTCTGCCGATATGCAAAGCGGAACGGCAGTGCTGAGTGGATTTCAGGATCCTTCAGGCAGGCATTATCTGCGGATTAACGGAGTGTTGATCGTAGGTGAACAGCATATGACACTGGCTGCCGCTTACGATATAACTCCGATCTATGCCGGTCGGGAGACGCAGGAAAAGGTATATAAGCGGGTTTATCTGGTGATGCAGATCGTCTGCCTGATTCTGGTATGGCTGATTGCCTATATCCTGACGAGACCGTTGTCAAAGCTGTCCAATGCAACGAAACGGCTTGCGACCGGAGATCTGTCCTATCGTGCCAATGTGCATACAAGGGATGAGTTCGGGATTTTGGCAAAGAATTTCAATCATATGGCAGAACAGATTGAGACCGGCATGAAGCAGATGCAGGATACCATGGAAGCAAAAGAGCAGTTTATGGGTGGATTTGCACATGAACTGAAAACACCGATGACCTCTATTATCGGATATGCGGATCTGATCCGGAGGCAGACGCTGTCTCCGGTGGAAGAGGCAGAGGCGGCAAATTATATCTATACAGAAGGAAAGCGGTTGGAGCGGCTTTCCTTTAAAATGTTGGATATTTTCTCTATGGAGAAGACGGGAATCCAGCTGGTGGAAGGGAATCCGGGACAGATTGTTGAGGATATGGTCCGGCATATTGCACCGGTATATCAGAAGAATCAGATAGAGGTCAGCTGTGAATGTCAGCAGGGAAGCTGCCTGCTCGAGCCGGATCTGTTTCGGTCATTGCTTTTAAATCTGATGGATAACAGTCGGAAGGCAATGCCACAGGGGGGAAGGATTCAGGTATTTCTGACCATGCTTGTAGATGGATGCTGTCTTACGGTATCGGATAACGGAAGCGGAGTATCCGAGGAGGCACTGCGGCATCTGACGGAGGCTTTTTACCGGGAAGATAAAGCACGATCCAGAAAAATGGGAGGCGCAGGTCTCGGGCTGACGCTATGTGACCGGATAGTGGAACTACATCAGGGAGAACTGCAGTTTCAGAGGGTGGAACCTCACGGATTTGAAGTGACGGCATACATGCATGGAGGGAGAAAAGAAGAATGAAACGGATAAGGAAGCTTGAAAAGCGGAATGTTCTGATTATACTGGCAGCATTTGTACTGTTGGTTGGCGGGTTCTTTCTGCCGGAATGGGTATTCGGAATACAGAATCGGAAAATGCAGACAAATGTAGAGACATTTACCATGGAAAACGGTTCCTTTCATGTGGCAAATCAGCTGATTCAGAAGGCAAATGTAATGGAGCAGCAGTATCTGATTACGGATCTGTATAACGGCATGGAGCCGGAGCGTTCAGAGAAAGAGATTAAGGAGATTGTAATAAAAACCGTAAAGATATTTACTCCATGGATCCGGAATAAAAGAAACGGAGTCGGACCGTTAAGAGGTGAACTGTCAAGCTGGAGTGCAGAGGCACAATTGCTTGTTTTTTCAAGAGAGAACCTGAGTTTTATCGTGTGGCAGATATACATGGAGGCAGATGGTGTCAGTTATAATATGACCATTGATGATGCGACAGGTAAGGTACTTATTTATCATTATTATTGCTCGCAGGATGTGTATCAACCACAGAAACTTCTGGATATAGAAACAGCAGAAGCATGGATTGAGAAGCTTCCGGAGGTATTCCAAAGCTATTATGAGATAGATACGATCGAACTGGCAGATCAGATTACGGAACGGGATCAGTTATATGACGGCGGTTGGGATGATGAAACTATGGGAATTGGAATATATCAGATAAAGGATGGCGCAGACAGTGCCGAGATCTACTGTCACTTCGCTGAAAATTACGGAGAAATTATGCTGGGAATGGATTAAGAAAAATGATGCTGTTTTGATGCCGGTATGTTGCTGATAGGATAAGCTGATATGCTACTCTGAAATCATCAAAAACAGGGGGCGGAACCGGATGAATCAGGAATATATAAATCAGAAACAAGTGGAACAGCAGCTGAGCCGGAAGCAGCAGATAAAACGCCGGAATGTAACAGCAGTCTGGCTGGGATGCCTGATGGGATTGATCTGCGGGATTCTGATGGTAATTGTTGCAGTAAAGCTTTATACAAACGAAATGCAGCGGCTGGAGTGGTCTTCGCAGGCAGTGGAATCCAGACAGACATCGGTTCATTTATATGAAGAAGCACAAAAAACAGGAACGCAGATACAGATGCCGGGAGGCATAAAATAAAGAAAAACAGCTTGTCATAGAGAGAAAAACTTGTTATAATCGAACTTGCTAAGCGGGCATGGCGGAATTGGCAGACGCGCTAGATTTAGGTTCTAGTGTCCCCGACGTGCAGGTTCAAGTCCTGTTGCCCGCATGGAACTTAAGAGCTAGGAATGCTGAAAAATCAATGTTCTTGGCTCTTTTTCTTTGCCGAAAACAACACTTAGGCTGGTCTTCCTTGGGCCGGTATGTTAGAATATAAGAAATATGCGCAATGGAGTGATAGAAATTATGACACTGACACAGTTAAATTATGCAATAACAGTTGCAAATGCCAAGTCCATGAATGAAGCAGCACGGGAGCTGTTTATTTCACAACCGAGTCTGTCATCAGCTATCAAGGATCTGGAAGAGGAGGTTGGCATTGAGCTGTTCCGCCGGACTAACCGGGGAATCTCCGTAACTCCGGAGGGAGAAGAGTTTGTAGGATATGCCAGACAGGTGGTAGAACAATATCAGCTGATGGAGAATAAATATATTAATAAAGAGCAGGTCAAGAAGAAGTTTGGTGTCTCTACCCAGCATTATACCTTTGCAGTTGATGCGTTTGTGGAGATGGTGAAGCAGTTTGGCATGGATAAGTATGAGTTTGCGATTCATGAGACCAAGACGTATGAAGTGATTGAAGATGTGCGGAATTTCAAGAGTGAGATCGGTATTTTATATCTGAATGATTTCAATCATAAGGTGTTGACCAAGATGTTTCATGAGTACAATCTGGAGTTTCATCCATTGTTGGAATGTGGAATCTATGTCTATATGTGGAAGGGACATCCGCTGGCTGGGCGGAAGGAGATTGCCTTAGAGGAATTGGATGAATATCCGTGTCTGTCTTTTGAGCAGGGTACTTATAATTCATTTTATTTTGCAGAAGAAGTGCTGAGTACCTATGATTATAAGCAATTGATCAAGGCGGATGACCGTGCAACATTGCTGAATCTGATGGTGGGTCTGAACGGATATACGATGTGTTCCGGTATTATCTGTGAGGAGTTGAATGGCTCGGATTATTGTGCGGTGAAGCTGAAATCCGATGAGGTTATGACGATCGGATACTTGACCAGAAAAGGCGTTGCAATCAGTAAGCTGGGCGAAAAATATCTGGAAGAGCTTGCAAAGTATAAGGATAAGGGAATGCATTAATTCAGTATGGTAATAATGTCCGGAAATATCGGACAGGATATATAAGGAGTAACAGGGAGTTATGATGACACAACGGTACGTATATGTAGTGATTTCAAAGACAGCCACAAGATTTGGCTATATACTAAGACGGGTAGGGGGAGTCCGTTATAATCATGCAGCGATCGCACTGGACGAAGAACTGAAGGAGCTTTATTCTTTTGCCAGAAAGCAGTATCATGCAGCGTTGATCGGTGGACTGGTGGAGGAAACAGTGGAGCGTTATACGCTCAGAAAGCAGACGGAGATCCCGGTGACCGTTTTCCGGATTCCGGTATCTGCAGAACAGTATTTACAGATCAAACAGGAAATTGAGGGAATCAAGCAGGATCAGGAATATAAGTATAACCTGTTTTCCGTGCTGACATTTCCGATCACGAAGGGATTCGCGGTATATAAGGCATATTCCTGCATTGAGTTTGTAATGAATATGATGAAAAAGGCGGATTATACTTTAACAAAGCCGGCCTATCAGTATACACCGGATGAACTGCTGGAGTTGTTTGCGGCAGAGATCTGGTTTCAGGGAAATCTATTGGATTATTGTTCACTGCGTTCAAGGGATGATACATATTTTCAGCCGATGAATCTGGATACCTGTATCCGAAGCGGAAGTGATCTGAGAGAAATCGTACGCCGGTCTTTGTTCACCAGAGTTAAAGCAAATGAAATCTAAAGCGAAAGGGAAGAACCTATGTTAAATCAATTTTCGAGAACGGAATTACTACTTGGAAAAGAGAATATGAACCGCCTTTCGGAGGCCCGTGTTGCGGTTTTCGGAATAGGCGGTGTTGGTGGTTATACAGTAGAAGCATTGGTGCGCAGCGGTATCGGTGCGATTGATCTGATTGATGATGATAAGGTATGTCTGACCAACCTGAATCGTCAGATTATAGCGACCCGTAAAACAGTGGGAAAATACAAGGTAGATGTGATGAAGGAGCGGATTCTGGACATCAATCCGGAGTGCAAGGTAGAGGTTCACAAATGCTTTTATCTCCCGGAGACGAAAAATCAGTTTGATTTTTCCCAGTATTCCTATATAGTTGATGCAGTTGATACGGTAACTGCGAAAATCCAGCTGGTTATGGAAGCAAAGGAGCATCAGGTACCGATCATCAGCAGTATGGGAGCCGGAAATAAATTAGATCCGGCTGCATTTGAGGTGGCGGATATTTATAAGACTTCCGTATGTCCGCTGGCAAAGGTAATGCGGAGAGAGTTAAGGAAGCGTGGTGTGGATCATCTGAAAGTGGTGTATTCCAAAGAGGAAGCCAGACAGCCGATTGAGGACATGGCGATCAGCTGCCGGGAGCATTGTGTCTGTCCGCCGGGAACGGCACATAAATGTACACAGCGACGGGCAATTCCGGGATCAATTGCATTTGTTCCATCGGTAGTCGGATTGATTATAGCGGGAGAGGTTATCAAGGATTTGTCCGAGGATTTATAAAACAGGACTACGAAGATAGCAAGGAGTACGACTCGCAAGGGTGAGACTGTACCTGCAAGACCGGAATGTGAAAAGTACGAATGATATTCCGAAAACAGGAGAAGATAATACAAGTATAAGATAAAAAGCTCAGATAGAGAAGAATCACAGAGGTAGAGAAGAATGAACCGGTTGATATATTTGGATAATGCAGCAACAACACAGACGGATCCGCAGGTGGTAGAGGCAATGCTTCCGTTTTTTACGGAGACCTATGGAAACCCGGCAGCAATTTACGGTTTCGCAGGGGCGTCCAAAGCAGCTGTGGAACAGACACGGGAGATATTGGCAAAGAATATACATGCGATGACGCGGGAGATTTATTTTACCGGAGGTGGCAGTGAATCGGATAACTGGGCACTGAAGGCTGTGGCAGAGGCATATCGGGAAAAGGGCAGGCATCTTATTACAACGAAGATCGAGCACCATGCCATCCTGCATACCTGTGAATGGCTGGAAAAGCACGGATATGAAGTGACTTATCTGGATGTAGATGAGCACGGACTCGTAAAGCCGGAGGAACTGGAGATGGCGATCCGGCCGGATACAATCCTGATTTCCGTGATGGCAGCGAATAACGAGATCGGAACGATCGAACCGTTAAAGGAGATCGGAGCAATCGCCGGAGCACATGGAGTTCTGTTCCATACGGATGCGGTACAGGCATTCGGGCATATACCGATTGATGTGAATGAGATGAATATAGATTTACTAAGTGCCAGCGGACATAAGCTGAATGGGCCAAAGGGAATCGGATTGCTTTATGTCAGGAAGACTGTGAAGCTGGTGTCCTTTATTCATGGTGGGGCACAGGAACGTGGCCGACGGGCCGGCACCTTAAATGTACCGGGGATCGTAGGCTTTGGCAAAGCTGCTGAGCTGGCATTCTCACAGATGGAGTCACGGATGGCATATGAGAGCAGTCTGCGGGATCATCTGATCAGACGTGTGCTGGAGGAGATTCCGGGCAGCCGGTTGAACGGGGATTCGGAAAGAAGATTGCCAAACAATGCCAATCTGTCATTTCAGGGGATTGACGGAAATTCGTTGCTGATCCTGCTGGATCAGAATGGAGTCTGTGGATCGGCAGGCTCGGCCTGTGCATCGGGCTCGCTGGATCCGTCACATGTCCTGCTTAGCATCGGCGTCACAAAGGAAGAGGCACGGGGAGCATTAAGGCTCACGGTATCCCATCAGACAAGCATGGAAGAAATAGACCAGACAGTTGAGATTTTAAAAAATGTGGTGGAACGACTGCGGGCGATGGAAAAGATAATATATTCTAAATGTTGAAATATCTCCTAAAATATGATATGTTTTAGGAGATATTTCGGTTTATGGGAGAAAATAAGGAATGAGAATCTTTGATTATGCTAAACTAAAAGAAAAAAAATGGGATGCCGAGATTATCGGGCTTGTAGCGAAGATACATGAATATAAAGGGAAACAGGAAGTGTATCTAAGGCAAAAACCTGAAGAACTGGAGAGTCTTGTTGAGATAGCAAAACGTCAGAGTACAGAGGCATCCAATGAAATTGAAGGAATACGGACAACAAGTACAAGATTAAAACAACTGTATGAGGAAAAAACTACGCCTAAAAATCGTGATGAAGAAGAGATTCTTGGATATCGGGATGTATTAAATACCATACACGAAAGTTATGCCTATATTCCAATCAGAAGTAATTATATTTTGCAACTTCACCGGGATTTATATAAATATACTGAAAAGAGTATAGGTGGTAAGTTTAAAATATCTCAAAATGTAATAGCTGCAAAAGATAAAGATGGCAGAGAATATGTTCTTTTTACACCGCTTGCACCACATGAAACACCGGCTGCAATTGATTCTATTTGCGAAAATTATAATAAAATGATTGAAAACGAAGAGGTAGATGCACTTCTTCTGATTCCTGTTTTTATACATGATTTCCTGTGTATACATCCATTTAGTGATGGAAATGGAAGGATGAGTCGCTTACTTACAGCGCTGTTATTATATAGAAGCGGTTATGTTGTCGGAAAATATATTTCCATTGAGACTAAAATTTCTAAGAATAAGGATTTGTATTATCAAGCATTGGAAGAGTGTCAGGAAGGATGGTATGAGAATAAAGAAGACGTGACACCGTTTATTAAATATATGCTTAGAATTATTTTGGCTGCGTATAGGGATTTTGAAGAACGGGTGGAGCTAGTAAGTGAAAAATTACCTGCGAAAGAAATGGTTCGAAGAGCGGTATATAGTAAGATAGGGAAAATGAAGAAAAGTGATATCGTGGAACTATGTCCAACGATAGGCGTTAAGTCGGTGGAGTTGGCAATTAAACAACTGGTAGAAGATGGAGTTTTGATAAAGAAAGGATCAGGTAGATCAACATTCTATGTTCGTGGGGATTCACAATAGTATGCAGTAGAGAGTGAGTAGACGGAAAACGAAAGGGAAATCGTGATGAAGAAAAAAGGCGGAGCTGCGATACTGGCAGTCAGTGTTTTCGGAGTTTTAACGATGCTTTTTGCAGGCCTGGCAGATAGGAATTCGACAAATGAACCGGAGTCAGCGAGTGAACAGCAGATAGTTACTGAAGAACAGAAAACAGAAGCTAAAGACAGTGAAGCGGATATTGCAAGCACAACGGAGGCTCTTGAAAGGGAGGCTACGAGATCAGCGTTTACCTATGCGGATCTGCCGGCTTATTCGGATGCCCCGTATGTTGAGGTGAATGATAATAACCCATATTTTGAAGATGCAGATTTGACAACAGATGCATTTGAAATCTACAGTGATCTGGATGATCTGGGACGCTGCGGAACCGCGTATGCCAATATATGTCAGGAGATTATGCCGACGGAGAAGCGGGGCGAGATCGGACAGATTAAGCCGAGTGGCTGGCATACGGTGAAATATCCGGAGCAGATAACAGAGAAATATCTGTATAATCGTTGCCACCTGATTGCTTATCAGCTGGCAGGCGAGAATGCAAACGAGAAGAATCTGATTACCGGTACCCGGTACATGAATGCAACCGGTATGGTACCATTTGAGAACGAGGTAGCAGATTATGTGAAGGAAATCGATCACCATGTGCTTTATCGGGTGACACCGGTATTTGAAGGGGAGAATCTGGTTGCATCCGGGGTATTGATAGAAGCTGAGTCTGTGGAAGATCAGGGGGCCGGAGTAAAATTCTGCGTATTTTGCTATAATGTGCAACCGGGCATTGAAATTGATTATGCGACCGGAGATAGCTGGGTAGAAGATACGGAGGCAACAACTGCAATCGCACCGGCGCCGGAAACCTCCGCAGATGTTTATGTCTGGATACCAACCAACGGAGGGACAAAGTACCATAGCAATCCAAACTGCAGCGGTATGAAAAATCCGGAACAGGTAACGTTAAATACGGCAATCGGAAGAGGTTTTACAGCTTGTAAGAAGTGTTATTAAGAGGGGAAGAATGAATTTATATAAAGCATCAATAAATGAAGCAGAAAAAATGTGAAACAGTTATAGCCTTTCCCTATAACCGGCTCTTGATTTCCTGTATTAGACAACCCGGAATCGGCATGATAATATATCCTTGTAATCAGGTAGGAAATAAAACTACTACAACATGAGATACATAGAAATGAGGTCGATGCTTATGAGACAGATTAAAATAAGATATGGAGTCGCTAATTACAACCGAATGTGTTGCCGCTAAGGATAACAGATTGGAATGAACGCAGAAATAAAGACATCAGAAAAAGATATAGAACGATACAAAAATAAAACGAAAATAAATCAAGAATACACAGCAGGAACGAGCCTGCAGAAAGAGGTAAAATTATGGGAAAGAAATCATATGCAGAAAGAAATTTGAAATTTGAAACATTACAGTTACACGTTGGACAGGAACAGCCGGATCCGGTTACTGACTCCAGAGCCGTTCCAATCTATCAGACATCTTCTTATGTGTTCCGTAACTGCGAACATGCAGCAGCAAGATTTGGACTGACAGATGCAGGTAATATTTACGGACGTTTGACCAATCCGACCGAGGATGTTTTCGAGCAGAGAATCGCAGCATTGGAAGGCGGTGTGGCAGCACTTGCGGTTGCATCCGGTGCAGCAGCTATCGCATATACGATTGAGAATCTGGCACAGAACGATGATCATATCGTAGCAGCCAAGAACATTTACGGTGGTACTTACAACCTGTTGGAGCATACCCTCCCACAGTATGGCATTCATACCACATTCGTAGATCCGTTCAATTATGATGAGATCGAGCAGGCAATTCAGGATAACACAAAGGCAGTTTTCATTGAGACCCTTGGTAATCCGAATTCCGATGTCGTTGATATTGAGAAAATAGCAGGAATCGCACATGCACACAAGATTCCGTTGGTAATTGATAATACATTTGCAACTCCATACCTGGTTCGTCCGATTGAGTATGGTGCAGATATCGTAGTGCATTCAGCAACAAAGTTCATTGGTGGTCATGGAACAACCATCGGTGGCGTAATCGTAGACAGTGGTAAGTTTGACTGGGAAGCAAGCGGCAAGTTCGCATCTCTCACCGAGCCAAACCCAAGCTACCATGGTATCAGCTTTACGAAAGCAGTCGGACCGGCAGCCTTCGTAACCAAAATTCGCGCAATCCTCCTTCGTGATACCGGTGCTACCCTGTCACCATTCCATGCATTCATTTTCCTGCAGGGCCTGGAAACACTCTCCCTCCGTGTGGAACGCCATGTAGAGAATGCATTGAAGGTTGTTGAATATTTGAAGAATCATCCACAGGTTGAGGCCGTTCATCATCCGTCGATTTCTACGGATCCGGAACAGCAGGAACTCTATAAGAAATACTTCCCGAATGGTGGCGGTTCCATCTTTACATTTGAGATCAAGGGCGATGCACAGAAGGCAAAGGACTTTATCGATAATCTGGAGCTGTTCTCTCTGCTGGCTAACGTTGCGGATGTAAAGTCGCTGGTAATCCATCCGGCATCTACCACACACTCTCAGTTAAATGAGGAGGAGCTGTTAGATCAGGGGATTAAGCCAAACACCATCCGTCTTTCAATCGGAACAGAAAACATTGATGATATTATCGAAGATCTGGATGAGGCATTCAAAGCTATTCAGTAAACAGTAAGAAAACGAAAAACCTATTTCCTAAGAAGTTGAAACAAGAAGCAGAAGGGGAATTCCTGAAACCCAAAGGAATTCCTCTTTTTCTATTTTCAAATGCATGGAAAAATGGTAGGATAAGCAATGAAAAAATGAAAGTAACAGGCATGTAAGATGTAAGAGGAGTCATTATGTATAAAAGAACCATAGAAGAATATATGCAGGATCGTCGGGAAAAACGCCTGATCGATATGCGAAAACCCGAGGATTTTGCTCAGGAGACCTGTCCGGGAGCGGAGAATCTGTTTTATGAACCGTTTGGGGACGAAGTACCGGAGTTTCCGAAGGATAAACCGATTTATTTATTATGTTATACCGGCAGCCGGAGTGACGAATGGGCAGAGGAACTGGAGCAGCGAGGCTGTGAGGCATACAGCATTCAGGGAGGATTTGTGGAATATCTGCGGATTTATCTGAATGAAATGATGGGCCGGTTGGAGCAGGAACAGTTAGATACCGATACAATCTGCAAGGATGTGGAGCGGAGCATTGTGAAGAAATTCCGGAAAGACATCTGGCGGAAGTTTACGCAGGGTATCAATGAATATGAGATGATACAGGATGGGGATAAGATTGCGGTCTGCATTTCCGGCGGTAAGGATTCCATGCTTATGGCGAAGCTGTTTCAGGAGTTGGAGCGCCATGGCAGAAAGAATTTCGAGGTTGTATATCTGGTTATGAATCCGGGATATAATGATGTGAATTATCAGCGGATTTTAACCAATGCGAAGCTGCTTCATGTGCCGATCACGGTGTTTAAGACAGAAATCTTTGATACGGTGGCAGACGTGGGTGATTCTCCGTGCTATCTCTGCGCCAGAATGCGGCGGGGGTATTTATACAGTAAGGCCAAAGAGCTGGGCTGTAATAAGATCGCACTCGGACACCATTATGATGATGTGATTGAAACGATTCTTATGGGAATGCTTTATGGTGGACAGGTGCAGACCATGATGCCGAAGCTGCACAGTACGAACTTTGAAGGCATGGAGTTGATCCGGCCGCTATATCTTGTTCGCGAGGATGCCATCAAGCACTGGCGGGATTACAATCATTTGCAGTTTATACAATGTGCCTGTCGATTTACGGAGAGCTGTGCTTCCTGCGGCGGAACGGAGAAGGGATCTAAACGTGCAGAAATCAAAGAGCTGATCCGGACGCTGGCAGAACAGAATCCGGTGATCGAGAAGAACATTTTCCGGAGCGTTGAGAATGTAAATTTAAGTACGATCATTGCTTACAAAAAGGACGGTGTGAAACATCATTTTCTGGACACATATGACGATGTTTCTTTTTGATAAAATTTATTCTGTTTCACCACTTGCAATATACCCATAGGGGGTATATAATAGCAACCGTAATGAGATAGCACATAGCAGCAGAAAGCGAGGCGCATCATGCAGGAAGAGAATAACTGTTGTTGTTCCCACAAGACAAAGGAGCGGGACGAACAGGAATATAAGGATCTGATCCATCGGTTGAACCGGATCGAGGGCCAGATACGCGGGATTCGCGGAATGGTAGAACGGGATGCATATTGTACAGACATTCTGGTTCAGGTGTCGGCGGTCAATGCGGCATTGAACAGTTTTAATAAAGTTCTTCTGGCGAACCACATAAAAACCTGTGTAACAAGGGATATTAAAGAGGGAAAAGAAGAAACGGTTGATGAGCTGGTAACAGTTCTTCAGAAACTGATGAAATAACACAGGATGAAAGAAGAATCAGGAAACGGGGAACTGAAAACAAGAACCGGGAAGCAAGAACCGGGAAACAAGAATAGAAAAATTGAAATTGAAAAATGAAAATAAAATAGAAGGTTGGTGATAATCATGGAACAGTATCAGGTAACCGGAATGAGCTGTGCAGCATGCAGTGCCAGAGTGGAAAAAGCAGTTTCCAAGGTTCCGGGAGTTACATCCTGTTCTGTCAGTCTGCTGACAAATTCCATGGGAGTAGAAGGAACGGCGGCGGCAGATGACGTTATCCGGGCAGTTGAGGCAGCCGGATACGGTGCAAGCAGAAAGGGCGCAGCCGGATCGGAGGATTCCTCCGGTCATAACGGATATGATTCCATCCGGGCAATGGAGGAGTCATTGAAGGATAAAGCGACACCTGCACTGAAAAAGCGGCTGATCGCATCTGTTGGATTTCTGGTCATCCTGATGTATGTATCGATGGGGCATATGATGTGGGGCTGGCCATTGCCTGCATTTATGGCAGATAACCATGTGGCAATGGGATTGTTCCAGATGTTGCTGACCATCATCATTATGGTGATCAACCAGAAGTTCTTCATCAGTGGATTCCGGGGACTGATCCACCGTGCACCGAACATGGATACACTGGTAGCACTCGGTGCGACTGCAGCGTTCGGATACAGTACCTATGCATTATTTGCAATGACGGATGCACAGATGAATGGGGATATGGAACGTGTCATGTCCTATATGCATGATTTCTATTTTGAATCGGCGGCTATGATCCTGACGCTGATCACGGTCGGAAAGATGCTGGAGGCGAAGTCGAAGGGTAGGACCACGGATGCGATCAAGAGTCTGATGCGGCTGGCACCGAAGACGGCTACGGTTCTGCGGGATGGACAGGAAGTGGTTGTAGAAATAAGTCAGGTAAAGCAGGGAGACCTGTTTGTAGTACGTCCGGGTGAGAACATACCGGTAGATGGCGTTGTAATAGAAGGGAACAGTGCGGTAAATGAGTCTGCGCTGACAGGAGAAAGCATACCGGTCGATAAAGAGCCGGGTAGTACCGTATCGGCGGCTACGAGTAATCAGTCCGGCTTCCTGAAATGCCGGGCAACACATGTTGGCGAGGATACGACACTGGCACAGATCATCCGGATGGTCAGTGATGCGGCGGCGACGAAGGCACCGATCGCCAAGGTAGCGGATAAGGTATCCGGTGTATTTGTACCGGTAGTCATCGGCATCGCATTGATTACGATTCTGGTGTGGATATTTGCGGGAGAAAGCTTTGGGTTTGCTCTGGCGCGAGGCATCTCGGTACTGGTTATCAGCTGTCCATGCGCATTGGGTCTGGCAACTCCGGTCGCAATCATGGTAGGTAACGGCGTCGGTGCAAAGAACGGGATCCTGTTTAAGACTGCAGTCTCGCTGGAGGAAACCGGTAAGACGGAGATCGTAGCTCTTGATAAGACCGGTACGATCACCGGGGGCGAACCGAGAGTTACGGATATTCTGCCGGGAGACGGATTGTCGGAGGAAGAACTGCTGACCTTTGCATGCGCATTGGAGAAGCAGAGTGAGCATCCGTTGGCGAAGGCGGTACTGGCATATTGTGAAGACCATCCGGTAGAGAGTTTGAAGGTGCAGGATTTCCGGGTGCTGCCGGGCAATGGATTATCCGGTACGATCGGCACAGAAACTATCTGGGGTGGAAATGCGGTGTATATCGGAACGCAGTTGAATGCGGAGATGGATATCAAGATGCGGGCAGACCGGCTGGCGAAAGAAGGTAAGACACCGCTTTATTTCGCAAGACAGAAGGCAGATGGCAACCGGGAGCTGCTGGGTGTGATAGCGGTTGCAGATGTGATAAAGGAAGACAGTCCACAGGCGATTCGGGAGCTGAAAAACATGGGTGTCCATGTGGTAATGCTGACCGGTGACAATGAGCAGACCGCACAGGCGATCGGAGCTCAGGTCGGTGTGGACGAAGTCATTGCAGGTGTATTACCGGATGGTAAGGAAACGGTGATCCGGCAGTTGAAGAAAAAAGGCAAGGTAGCCATGGTAGGTGACGGTATTAATGATGCACCGGCGCTGACCAGAGCAGATATTGGTATTGCGATCGGTGCCGGCACGGATATTGCAATCGATGCGGCGGATGTCGTACTGATGAAGAGCCGGTTAAGTGATGTACCGGCGGCTATCCGGTTAAGCAGACGGACACTCCGGAACATTCATGAGAACCTGTTTTGGGCATTTATTTATAACATCATCGGAATTCCGCTGGCAGCAGGTGTCTGGATCCCGCTGTTTGGCTGGCAGTTAAATCCGATGTTCGGTGCGGCAGCGATGAGCCTTTCCAGCTTCTGTGTGGTAACGAATGCGTTGCGGCTGAATTTGGTGAAAATCCATGACTCCGGAAGAGACCGGAACCGGAGAAAGCATATAGATGCAGCTGCCGGTGATAAGAATGCAATATTAAATGAAAATGAAGCAACAAATGAGAACGGAATAACAGAAAATAATAAAAAAGAATCGGAGGAAAATAAAATGACAAAGACAATGAAGATTGAAGGAATGATGTGCGGACATTGTGAAGCACGGGTAAAGAAAGCATTAGAAGCACTGGAGCAGGTAGAGCAGGCAGAAGTAAGCCATGAGAAGGAAACCGCAGTAGTGACTTTGAAAGAAACGGTTACAGATGAAGTGCTGAAGAAGGCTGTTGAGAATCAGGATTATAAGGTGACAGATATTCAGTAACGAACAATAAGCCGAAGCCGGTTGGAACGTAAGCTCCGATCGGCTTTTTCAATCATAATTCAATTAAAAAAAGAAATACAGGCTTATAAAAATCGAGAAAATATTATATAATTATACTATAGGTGAGTTGTTTTATTTTATTCAGGGATAACCTGAATGCCATAAGAGAGGGAGGAATTTATATGAGCGGAAAACGGAAAAAACGAGGAAGCCGGATAGGAGTAGCAATCAGTCTTTTATTGATCACAGTGCCGGTTATGAGTGCCTGCGGCAGATGGGGAAAAGGGACGGAAGGACAATTTTCCGGAAAAGATGTATCTACATATGATGCCCGGAATACACAGGAAGCTACAGAAGCTGTTGACTGGGCCGTTGGGAAGGATATAAAGCAGACGGCGGATGAGGAGATACAGATCGTTCCGACCAAGGCGTCACAGACAACCCTGGAGTTATACCAGTCAGATGCATTCAGTATGCAGATTCCAAGTGGCTGGACAGTGGAGACAGGAGCAGACGGTATGTTTCATTCCATTCATGTGTATGATCCGGAGGAACCGGTCAATCAGGTGTTTTTGCTGTTAAAGGCGATGCCGCTGATGCACAGCGAGACCGGTAAAGAATATTATCGTCAGTCATATGAGGCTTATGGCGGTACGTATTATATTATGGCAGATGCGCCGGTTTTAGCGGAACCATCTACAGAAAATTTCTTCCGGATTTTTCCGGAATATGCATCTTTTGCAGAAAAAGATGAACCGGAGTATAGTGGGTATACATTTCCGCGGTTTAATGAGTTTACAACATTAGAAAGCTTTGAGAGTACTACATCCCTGAAAGATGCAGCCTTAAATCCGGCAATTGTTCATGCTACATTTACAGATGCATACGGAAATCGAGGAGAAGGGATGTTTACAGCAGATGTTGTGGATTTTTCCGGAAATCTGAATTCGGCATTTGGAATCGATGCCGGATATTACATGGCATATAATATTATGGCAATCACAGCAGCGGAAAATGAACTGATCGAGTGGCAGGATCTTCTGTATCAGTGTATCGGTTCCATCCAATATACGGATGCGTTTATCAGTAATGCAAATGCACAGAGCGATGCCGTAGTTGCAAATGCTATGGAGATACGGAATACACTGAGTGAAATTTCGGATGGAATTATGGCATCCTGGGAGGCCAGAAATACCAGTGATGAGATCATGCGCCAGAAACAGAGTGATGCGATCCTGGACTATGACCGGGTCTATGATACTGAGACCAATGAGATTTATCGGGCACCGCTCGGATGGCTGGACGGATATGATGGAACACGGTTTAAGACAGTGACAGATGACAATATGTATACACTTCCGATCGAGGGGACGATCACGGAATAGCATAAGCGGGAAAGACCGCAGGCAGTGTTGATATGCTGCCTGCGGTCTTTTCTGATTTAGTCAAATAAAGATTTGTGATACCGGATCACTCCGTAGATTTTCTGGAATAAAACGATGATCATGGAGACAACCAGATATCCGGTTGCCAGCACGCCTACAGAACCACCAATAATCATTAAAATAAGATAACCAATATTCATAATTAACACTCCTGTTCTAATATTATATTTTACGTACTCAAATAAGACCTGTAACATTACAGGAAATGGAATAATCATGGCATGAAAAGCCATACTGTAGATTAGAACATGAGTGACGGTTTCTGACCATCCTGGCATTGAATGTAACGAATGGTTACAGTCAGGCTGTAGATTTCTTCACAAAGTGTGCCAAAGCCGTATATAGAGACAAAGGCCATAGGAAGAAAAACAGAGGAATCCAAGCCGATAATGGGAAAAAAGCGCAGACGTGTCCGTTCGTCTAAACGTCGGTTCCTGCGGGTACGGATCAGAGATTCGTGCCGGCTCATAGAACCATCATTGCTCAAAACAGCGGAATCCGGTTGTGTCTTTAAGATTGTCAGTGTTGTACTGACCGGCTGTGAGGTCTGATATGTAAAATGAGAATCCTCAGTGATCTGTGTCATGCAGATGCCGGACAAAAACATGGCTGCCAGAAGCAGTGTACTTATGAAATTATATATCATAGAATGTCTTTGCCACATATCAATCGCCTCCAAGCGTATTTTAACAAACGTAGTAGAAAATCACAAGGCGGGAACCGGCCGGAATCAGTTAAGAAATGGTAAAGATAGCAGGAAAAAGTCTTGACCGGAAAGTTTGAGCTGTGTTAGAATTCAGTCAAGTTGATATTAGGGAGTAGTTCGCATCGAAAGGATGTTGTACAGTTCGTCATCACGTCAGAGTAGGTCTGACCGGGCTGTGCATTGCAACAGGAACGAGACTTTTATTGCACATGTTATTTGTGTGCGATAAAAGTCTTTTTTTATACATTATTATAAAACATTAATATGGAGGTAGTGAGTATGGAGTATTGGAATCAGCCGGCAGAAGATGTCAGAGAAGAATTCGGGACCGGGCCGGATGGATTACAGGATGCCCGGGTTAGAAAAATTCGGGAAACTTCCGGTGAAAATGTATTGGCAGAAGGAAAGAAAAAAAGCATATTGATGGTGTTTTTAAGTCAATTCTGTGATCTGTTGATTGTGATCTTATTGATTGCTGCCGGGATTTCCATGTTTTCCGGCAATATGGAAAGTACAATCGTAATTGTAGCGGTTCTGCTGATGAATGCCGTGCTCGGAACGGTTCAGCATGTAAAAGCACAGAAATCGCTGGACAGCCTAAAGCAGTTATCTTCACCGGTTGCAAAAGTTATCCGAAATGGAAGAATGGAGGAGATTCCATCCAGAGAAGTAGTTCCGGGAGATCTTATTATGCTGGAAGCCGGAGATATGATAGTTGCTGACGGAAGGATCTTACACAACTACTCTTTACAGGTAAATGAGAGTGCATTAACCGGTGAATCAACCAATGTGGATAAAGATGATATCGTATTGCCCGAGAATGTGGCACTGGCTGATCGGATAAACATGGTTTATTCCGGCGGACTGGTTACGTACGGAAGAGCGGAAATTCTGGTGACTGCGACCGGGATGGAAACAGAAATCGGTAAGATCGCGGGAATGATGAATGATATTCAGGAGCGGAAGACACCGTTACAAGTCAGTCTGGATCAATTCAGTAAACATCTGGCAACTCTGATCATGATTATTTCAGCGGTTGTATTCGGACTTTGTATTTTACGGAAAATGCCGATTATAGATTCTTTAATGTTTGCAGTGGCGCTTGCCGTTGCTGCAATTCCGGAGGCATTAAGTTCCATAGTAACGATCGTTCAGGCAATGGGTACGCAGAAAATGGCAAAGGA
>Ga0129311_1000285_pt1 | contig 46870 bp, 38 predicted proteins | sample Go1ome_FD_94435 | JGI IMG/M metagenome (GOLD analysis project Ga0129311, IMG submission 94435) | Western lowland gorrila individual fecal microbial communities from Wisconsin, USA - Go1022B metagenome | ecosystem: Host-associated > Mammals > Digestive system > Large intestine > Fecal | place...
GGGATCCCGGACCCGGATCTCATGATCCGCACCAGCGGGGAACTCCGTCTTTCCAACTACCTGTTATGGCAGCTCGCGTACTCAGAACTCTACGTGACAGAATGCCTGTGGCCGGATTTCAATGAGGAAGAATTATTGAACGCCATCCGCCAGTACAATAAGAGAGAACGCCGGTTCGGAGGAGTTACGGCGGTAAAAACGGAGTAAGAGGTGATCTTATGTTTACGACCAGACTGATCAGCGGAATCGTTCTCGTGATTATCGCGGCGTTTCTGCTTGTTGAGGGCAGCACGGTCCTCTATTTCGGTTCCCTGGCGATCTCTTTGATCGGACTTTATGAGCTTTACCGGGTCATGAAGATCGAGAAATCGGCGCCGGGCTATGTGGGCTATGCGGCCGTTGTGGCTTATTACTGGATCATGGGAAGCAGGGAGCAGTATGTGACGTTCCTCGCCATCGTCGCCCTCATGATCTTAATGACGATCTACGTGGTGACGTTCCCGAAATACGGGACGGAGCAGATCACGGTGGCGTTCTTTGGAATCTTCTATGTGGGAATCATGTTTTCCTACCTCTATCAGGTGCGGGAGATGCCAGACGGAAAATACCTCGTGTGGCTGATCCTTTTGAGCTCCTGGGGCTGCGATACCTTCGCCTACTGCGCGGGAAAGCTTTTCGGAAAGCACAAGATGACCCCGAAGCTGAGCCCGAAAAAGACGGTGGAGGGTGCCATCGGCGGTATCGTGGGCGCGGCGGTCCTGGGATTCCTCTACGGAACCTTCTTTAAGAATAATATGATCCAGGTGACAAATCCGGGCGTGATCTCGGGGGCTGCCTGCGCCATCGCGGCGGTGATCTCCATGGTGGGAGACCTGGCGGCATCCGCCATCAAGAGAAACCATGACATCAAGGATTACGGAAATCTGATCCCGGGCCATGGCGGAATCTTAGACCGATTTGACAGTATGATCTTTACCGCCCCGGCGATCTATTTCGCCATCACGTTTATGGGCATCCGGTAGGAAAGGACAAAGAGATGAAACGAATTGCTATTCTGGGTTCCACAGGTTCCATCGGAACCCAGACTTTGGATGTAGTCCGTGCAAACGGAGATATTGAAGTTGTGGGAATCGCGGCGGGAAGAAACATTGACGCGCTGGAGAGTCAGATTCGTGAATTCTCCCCGAAGATCTGCGGTGTCTGGGACGAGGAGAAGGCTAAAGAGCTGGCTGTCCGTGTGGCAGATACAGATACGAAGATCGTCTCCGGCATGGAAGGACTTTTGGAGATCGCGGTCATGGAAGGATATGAGATCCTTGTGACAGCGGTAGTCGGCATGATCGGAATCCGCCCGACGATGGCTGCCATCGAGGCGGGGAAAGATATTGCCCTGGCAAACAAGGAGACCCTCGTCACCGCGGGACATCTGATCATTCCGCTTGTGAAGGAGAAAAAGGTCCGTCTTCTTCCGGTAGACAGCGAGCACAGCGCGATCTTCCAGTGCTTAAACGGGGAACATGGGAATAAAATTGAAAAGATCCTCTTGACGGCATCCGGCGGCCCGTTCCGGGGCTGGACGAGAGAGCAGATGAAGAATGTCCAGGTGGAGGACGCCTTAAAGCATCCGAACTGGTCCATGGGGGCGAAGATCACCATCGACAGTTCCACCATGGTCAACAAGGGCCTGGAGGTCATGGAGGCAAAATGGCTCTTTGACGTTGGAATGGACGATGTCCAGGTTGTTGTGCAGCCGAAGAGCGTGATCCACTCCATGGTGCAGTTTGAGGACGGCGCTGTGATGGCGCAGCTTGGAACGCCGGACATGAAGCTCCCGATCCAGTATGCCCTCTATTATCCGGAGCGCAGACCGATGAAGGGAGACCGTCTCGACTTCTGGTCCATGAAGGAGATCGTATTTGACAAGCCGGATTACGAGAATTTCCGTGGTCTGGCCCTCGCGAGAGATGCCGGAAAGTCGGGCGGTTCCGTGCCGGTCGTATTTAACGCGGCGAACGAGTTCGCGGTGGCGAAGTTCCTCGGAAAGAAGATCGGATACCTGGAGATCACGGATATGATCCAGGCGGCGATGGAACATCACAAGAAAATTGCGCATCCGTCACTGGAGGAAGTGCTTGAGGCGGAAGCGGAGACCTATGAGTTCTTAAAGAAACAGTGGAACTTTTCATGAAAGCAGGTGAACAATAAAGTTGAATTTTGGATATCTGGCAGCGGTGGTGGTCCTTGGCGGAATCATCCTGTTCCATGAATTTGGACATTATCTCTTGGCGCGGTTAAACGGGGTTGCCGTGGTGGAGTTCTCGGTGGGATTCGGACCGAGACTTCTCTCATGGGTCAGCAAAAAGACCGGGATCCGGTATTCTTTAAAGCTTCTGCCTCTCGGCGGTTCCTGCGCGATGCTGGGAGAATTCGGGGAAGATGAGGATGAAAAGGAAGAAGTTCCGGATGTGAAGGGAGTTTCCTTCTTTGATAAGGGACCGCTGGCGAAGATGGCGGTGATCGCGGCAGGACCGGTCTTCAACTTTATCCTGGCTTTCGTGTTTTCCCTGGTGATCTTATCCTGGGCCGGAATCGATCCCGCGGTGATTGCTGGAACCTCCGAGGGGATGCCTGCGGAGACGGCGGGACTCAAAGAGGGCGATGTGATCACAAAGCTGGACGGCAGAAAGATCCATCTTTCCAGGGAGATCTCCATGTACCTGATGACCACCGGGCAGGATCCGGTGCAGGTGGAGTATAAACGGTACGACGAAGGTTCATCTTCCTGGACGACAGAGCACACGGTGATCCAGCCGGAGCTTAAGGATGGCAGGTATTATCTCGGCGTAGTTCTCCGGGGATACCGGGATGAGGCAGAGTCACCGGTACAGCTTCTGCAGTATAGCGTCTATGAGGTGCGGTACTGGATCTTAACGGTGATCGACAGCCTGAAGATGATCGCCGGGGGAAAGGTCTCCACAAACGATATCGCGGGACCTGTCCGCATCGTCACGATCATCGACCAGACCGTGGAGGAGAACACCCAGTACGGGTTTGTGACGGTGGTGATGAACCTCTTAAACCTCATGGTCATGTTTTCTGCAAACCTGGGCGTTATGAACCTGCTTCCGTTCCCGGCCCTTGACGGCGGACGGCTGGTGTTCTTACTCTGGGAACTCGTGACGAGACATCCTGTGAGCCAGAGAGTAGAAGGCGCGGTCAATATGGCTGGGATGGCGTTACTCATGACATTTATGGTGTTTGTTGTGTTTAATGATTTGAGAATGATATTTTAATGAAGTGTGATCTGGCAGACTTTGAAGGGCTGCTGGATGGGCATTATTTACCAGCATTGCAATAGAGCTGATTTTGTGAATGCAGCTGAAATGCAGTGTTTAAAATGAGTTTTTGTTTTTGAAATTTGGGAGAGAGATGTATGTATAGAGATCATACAAAGGAAATTCAGATCGGGGACAGAAAGATCGGCGGGGGAAATCTGGTCCTGATCCAGTCCATGTGCAACACGAAGACGGAGAATGTGGCGGCAACCGTTGAGCAGATCCACCGCCTGGAGGACGCCGGATGTGACATCATCCGTGTGGCAGTTCCGACCATGGAAGCGGCGGCGGCGATCCGCGAGATCAAGAAGCAGATCCATATTCCGCTTGTCGCTGATATCCACTTCGATTACCGCCTGGCTATCGCGGCCATCGAGAGCGGCGCGGATAAGATCCGCATCAATCCGGGCAACATCGGGGCGAGAGAGCGTGTGAAGGCTGTCGTCGATAAGGCGAAAGAGTACGGGATCCCGATCCGTGTGGGCGTAAACAGCGGTTCCCTGGAAAAGGATCTTCTTGAGAAATACGGCGGTGTGACTGCGGAAGCTCTCGTTGAGAGTGCCTTAAAAGAGGTTGCCGTCGTGGAAGAGCTTGGATACGACAACCTCGTGATCAGCATCAAGTCCTCCGACGTCTTGATGTGCGTGGCAGCCCATGAGCTCATTGCAAAGAAGACGAATTATCCGCTCCATGTGGGAATCACAGAGTCCGGAACACTGCTTTCCGGAAACATCAAGTCCTCCGTGGGCCTTGGAATCATTCTCCATGAGGGGATCGGCGACACGATCCGTGTCTCCTTAACCGGCGATCCGCTGGAGGAAGTGAAGAGCGCGAGACTGATCTTAAGAACGCTGGGACTCAAAAAGGGCGGCGTGGAAGTCGTCTCATGTCCGACCTGCGGAAGAACCCAGATCGACCTGATTCACCTGGCAAATCAGGTGGAGGACATGGTATCCGGCATGGATCTTGATGTGAAGGTAGCTGTAATGGGCTGCGTGGTCAACGGTCCGGGCGAGGCGAGAAGCGCGGATATCGGAATCGCCGGCGGAATCGGCGAAGGTCTCCTGATCAAAAAGGGAGAGATCATCAAAAAGGTACCGGAACATGAACTTCTTTCCGCTCTGCGGGAAGAGCTTTTGAAGATGCAGGAGATGCAGAAATAAGTATGGAAAAACCATTCCTTGAAGTTTTCCCGGGGCTTAATATTGCTGATGAACTGAAGGAGCTTTTGAAGCTTGTCGTGGTGGAAAAGGTCACCATGACAAAGGACAGAAGCTCTATTCGTGTTTATATCAGAAGTCCCCGGCTGATTCATAAAAAGAATATTTATGCCCTGGAGGACGGGATCGCGAAGCAACTGTTCCCGGGGAGACCGATCACGATAAAGATCTTAGAGAAGTACCGACTCTCGGCGCAGTATACCCCGGAGAAGCTCTACGATGTCTACCGGGACAGTATCCTCATGGAATTAAAGCGCTACGGCATGATCGAGTACAACATTCTCCGCCGGGCGGACACGAAGTTTGTCACCGACGACAAGATGGTCATGACCATCGAGGACAACCTGATCTACCGGGAGCGGTCGAAGGAAGTCGGGAGAGTCCTGGAGAAGATCTTTACGGAGCGCTGCGGGCTCGCGGCCGAGGTGGATTTTATCTATAAGGAGCCGGAGAAAAAGGATCCGATGGCCCAGCCGGTGTTCATGAAACCGGGCGGGGAGCTCGTCATGGGCACCCAGAGTGAGGAGAATTACCTGGAAGGCGCGGCGGAGAGCGCGCCGTGGGATGAAGGCCCGGCAAACGGCGGATTTAGCGGAACATTTGGGGACGGAAATGGAAGCGCGGACGTCCAGATGGCGGCACAGGGAGCTGGCGGTCGGTCTGGCGCGGCAGCGGGAAAGACAGCCGCTGGAAAGAGCGGTTCCGGAGCGAAGGCTGCTGGCGGTGCCGGTGCTGCAAAACAGGCTGCGTCCGGCGGCGGAAAGAACGGAAGCCAGGCAGGAAAGTCCGTGGGTGGCGGACAGAACGGAAATGGCGGATTTACGAAAAAGACCTTCGGCGAGAAGGGAAAGGGCGGATTCTCCGGCGGTTTCCGGAAAGGTTCCGACGGAAGAATTCCTTACCGCAAATCCGAAAATCCGGATGTTCTCTTCGGCCGTGATTTTGAGGGCGACGCAGTGAATATCCACGACATCGACGGTGAGATCGGCGAGGTTGTGATCCGCGGAAAGGTGATCCGGGCGGAGAAGAGAGAACTCCGGAGCGGAAACAAGCTCATGATCTTCGATATCACGGACTTTACGGACAGCATTACCGTGAAGATGTTCTTAAGGGAAGGTCAGGAGGAGGACGCTACGGCGGCCATCAAGGAAGGAAACTTCATAAAGATCAAGGGAATCACCACCATCGACAAGTTCGACGGTGAGCTCACCATCGGCTCCATCGTGGGCATCAAGAAGAGCGAGGACTTCACATCCAAGCGTGTGGACAATGCGCCGGTGAAGCGTGTGGAACTCCACTGCCATACGAAGATGAGTGATATGGACGGCGTCTCCGAGGTAAAGGACCTGGTAAAGCGTGCGAAGAAGTGGGGCATGCCGGCCTTGGCGATCACGGACCACGGCTGTGTCCAGGCGTTCCCGGACGCGAACCATGCCCTCGATAAGGGGGATACCTTTAAGGTCCTCTACGGTGTCGAGGGATATCTGGTGGACGACATGAAAGAGATGGTCGTCAATTCCAGAAACCAGAGTCTTGACGGGGAATATGTGGTGTTCGATATCGAGACCACGGGATTCTCTCCGACGAAGAATAAGATCATCGAGATCGGTGCCGTGAAGGTACGAAACGGCGAGATCATCGACCGGATGGACGAGTTTGTGAACCCGGAGGTGCCGATCCCATTCGATATCGAGCGCCTGACGAGTATCAACGATGCCATGGTCATGGGGGCGGATACGGTGGACAAGGTTCTGCCGCGGTTCCTGGAGTTTGTGGGGGACGCGGCGCTGGTTGCCCACAACGCGTCCTTCGATGTGAGCTTTATCTCCCACAATGCGGGGCTTTTAGGGCTGCCTTTTGATCCGACGGTGCTCGATACGGTGACTCTGGCCCGGGCGCTTCTTCCGAACCTGAACAGGTTTAAGTTAGATACAGTGGCGAAGGCGCTGGGAGTTTCCTTAGAGAACCACCATAGAGCCGTGGACGATGCGGAGGCAACTGCCGGAATTTTTCTGAAATTCGTGGAAATGTTAAAAAAACAGCACGATATGACAAATCTCGATCAGCTGGAGGAGTTCAGCCATGTGAGCGACGAGACGATCATGAAGATGCCGACGTACCATGTCATCATTCTCGCGAAGAATGACCTGGGGCGCGTGAACCTTTACCGTCTTGTCTCATGGTCACACCTTAAATATTTCTCGAGAAGACCGAGAATTCCGAAGAGTGTGTTAAACCAGTACAGAGAGGGTCTGATCATCGGCTCGGCCTGCGAGGCGGGAGAGCTTTACCAGGCGATCCTGCGTGGTGTGCCGGACGCGGAGCTTGCGAAGCTCGTGAAGTTCTACGATTATCTGGAGATCCAGCCGCTTGGAAACGACATGTTTATGCTGAGGGATGAGAAGAGCACGGTGAAGACGGTGGATGACCTGATGGATATCAACCGGAAGATCGTGTCCCTCGGCGAGCAGTTTAATAAGCCGGTGTGCGCTACCTGCGATGTGCATTTTATGGATCCGGATGACGCGATCTACAGAAAGATTTTGATGGCGGGCATGGGATTTAAGGATGCGGACGAGCAGGCACCGTTATTCCTTCGGACGACGGAGGAGATGCTTTCGGAGTTTGAGTATCTGGGAAGTGACAAGTGCTACGAGGTCGTTGTCACGAATACGAGAATGATCGCCGACATGTGCGAACCGATCGCACCGGTGCGGCCGGATAAGTGTCCGCCGGTCATCGACAAGTCTGATGAGACGCTTCGAAATATCTGTTACAACCGTGCCCATGAGATGTACGGCGAGAATCTGCCGAAGATCGTTGTGGACCGTCTGGAGAGGGAGTTGCACTCCATTATTTCCAACGGTTTCGCGGTTATGTACATTATCGCGCAGAAGCTTGTTTGGAAGTCGAACGAGGACGGATATCTGGTTGGTTCCCGAGGTTCTGTAGGTTCTTCCTTTGTTGCGACCATGTCTGGTATCACGGAGGTAAACCCGCTTAGTCCGCATTATTACTGCCCGAACTGTCATTATTATGATTTTGATTCGGAGGAAGTAAAGAAGTATGCCGGTATGGCGGGATGTGATATGCCGGATAAGGTGTGCCCGGAGTGCGGCCATCCGATGGTGAAGGACGGGTTTGATATTCCCTTCGAGACGTTCCTTGGATTCAAGGGAGATAAGGAGCCGGATATCGACTTAAACTTCTCCGGTGAGTACCAGAGCCGTGCCCACGACTACACGGAGGTTATCTTTGGTAAGGGACAGACGTTCCGTGCGGGTACCATCGGTACGCTGGCGGACAAGACGGCGTACGGTTATGTGAAGAATTATTTTGAGGAGCATGGGGAGCGGAAGAGAAACTGTGAGATCAACCGGATCGTCCAGGGGTGTGTCGGTGTACGGCGTACAACGGGACAGCATCCGGGCGGTATCGTTGTTCTTCCTCTCGGTGAGATGATCTATTCGTTCACTCCGGTGCAGCATCCGGCGAACGATATGACCACGAAGACGATCACGACACATTTCGATTACCACTCCATCGACCACAACCTGTTGAAGCTTGATATTCTCGGACACGATGATCCGACGATGATCCGTATGTTACAGGACCTTACGGGACTGGATCCGGTTAAGGATATTCCGCTGGATTCCAGGGAAGTTATGAGTCTGTTCCAGAGTACGGAGGCGTTGGGAATCAAGCCAGAGGACATCGGCGGGTGCAAGCTTGGGGCGCTTGGCGTTCCGGAGTTTGGTACGGATTTTGCGATGCAGATGCTCATTGATACGAAGCCGAAGTATTTTTCGGACCTTGTGCGTATTGCGGGTCTTGCCCATGGTACGGATGTGTGGCTGGGAAATGCCCAGACGCTTATCCAGGAGGGGAAGGCGACGATTCAGACTGCGATCTGTACGCGTGATGATATTATGATCTATCTGATCCAGCAGGGGCTTGAGGAGGGTCTTGCGTTTACGATCATGGAGGCGGTTCGTAAGGGCAAGGGACTGAAGCCTGAGTGGGAAGAGGAGATGACGAAGCATGGGGTGCCGGATTGGTATATTTGGTCTTGTAAGAAGATCAAGTATATGTTCCCGAAGGCGCATGCGGCGGCGTATGTTATGATGGCCTGGCGTATTGCTTATTGTAAGGTGTTTTATCCGTTGGCGTATTATGCGGCGTTTTTTAGTATTCGTGCAAGTGCGTTTTCTTATGAGATCATGTGTTTGGGGCGTGAGAAGCTGGAGTATCATCTGGCGGATTATAAGAAGAGGGCGGATACGCTTTCGAAGAAGGAGCAGGATACGCTGAGGGATATGAGGATCGTGCAGGAGATGTATGCGCGGGGGTTTGATTTTCTGCCGCTGGATATTTATACGGCGAAGGCCAGGCATTTCCAGGTTGTGGGGGATAAGTTGATGCCTTCCATTAACAGTATTGATGGTCTGGGAGAAAAAGCGGCCGATTCGATCGAGGAGGCGGCGAAGGATGGAAAGTTCTTGTCCAAAGAGGATTTTAGGAACAGGACGAAGGTTAGTAAGACGATCTGTGATTTGATGGAGGAGTTGGGGATCCTGAAGGGACTTCCGGAGTCGAATCAGTTGTCGTTGTTTGATTTCTAAAATTTCATAGTGGCTGGGGGACGCGCCGGTAAGACTACGGGCGCGGACGCTTCTCGGGATTCCGGGAGGGTTCCTCTAAGCTCCCAGAAAAATGCTAAGGGCGGAGGCCCGGGGACACAACTCGCAACTTGCGTTGCTCAGACAAGTGTCCCCGGGCCTCCAACGCATTTTCCTGCGAGCCAAGAGGAAGCCAACTCCCTCCACCCAGGCGGTCCGTGCCCGCAGTCTCACCGGCGCTGTGTGTTTTCGGGAGTGAGGAGGAGGGAAAGGAAGGCTGTGGAAGGTGAGAGTGGATTGGCGAAAGCCAGTCGATGCGCGGGGCCCTTTGGGCGCCGCGGCATCGCGAGGTTGATGTGGCGGTATGAGGATGTTGTGGAATCGGGAGGGTGTGGGCTCTGTGGGAATGTTGCGAGATAGGGCATCAGAAAGGTGGTAAGGCGGCGTGAGAATGCTGAGGTTTTTATTCCTCTTGGAGAAGGCTGTCCAGGTATTGCTGGGTGGTCATGAGTTCGGCGTGGAGAGGGGACAGGTAGGAGAGGATATTTTCGGCTTCTTTTTGTGAGGTCGCATTGAGACCTGCTACGGCGTCGGTGAGGTAGATGACTTTGCATCCGGCATCGATGGCGGAGAGGGCGGTGGAGAGTACGCAGCATTCCGCTACTACGCCGGAGATCACGATGCGGGAAGCGTGTTTTGCGAGGTCACGCACTTCCGGGATGGCGAAGGAGGAGTAGACGCTTTTGGTGTATACCGGGTATTTTTTTGTGTAGGGAAGAAATTCGGGCATCATTTCGTTGAGCCAGGGGTCTGCGTTTACGGAGGCGTTGACTTTGTTGTATTCTTTCCATATGCCTTCCGGGTGTTCTGTGGCGAGGTACTGGGTGAAGATCACCTGGGAGGGAATGTGGCTGTTTAGAAGGCGGAGAATGGAGGTGGATGCTTTTTCGACTCCTTCGCAGGCCCATTCCTGGCCTTTGGTGTAGACGTTCTGCATGTCAATGACAAGTAATAGATCCTGATTTGTTTTTGTTGTCTGATGCATAAAGAGATTCCTCCTGATTCTTGGCGGTCTGGTGAGAGAACCGTGTATCTAAAGTTTAGTATAGTTTTGATGAGGAGAATTTACAAGTGAAATGGATTGTTATTTTGTTAACAATTCCGTTTGAAATCAGGTGTTTTCATTGACTTTACACAAAATCAATGCTATCTTTATTGGGAATTGTTGTCAAATTGTAACTATTTGGAAGCTTTTGCGTTTGATGCGCCAACTGGATGGTTGCGTTGAAGTCACAATTTAGTATGTTCTGGAGGGAGGATATGTATGGGAAGGGAGCAGATGCTGCCGGCTTAGATTTTAGTGAGTCTAAGGGAGCGGAATCTGGTGCTTCTGGGAGGAATGGTCAGGAAAGATGTGAGAAGCTCCTGACAAACAGGTAAGGATGAAGATCAAGAAAAAGAAAGGGTATATGAGGTATGAAGAATTTATTTAAAACAAAGTTTGATGCGGCAGTGATCGTGCTGATCCCGGCCTGCATCGGTATCAATTATCTTGGAAAGCTGTTTGCGAGTGTATTAAAACTTCCGTTATGGCTGGATTCTATCGGAACATGCATCGGTGGATGCCTTGGCGGTCCAATCATCGGCGCGATCTGCGGTGCGGCGAACAACCTGATCTATGGCTTTTCCACGGGAGATAATATTACTCTTATCTATGCGCTGACAAGCTTAGGTATTGGCGCGGCAGCCGGAATCATGGCTCGCCTTGGATTTATGAAGTCATTCCCAAAGGCGATCCTTACAGCCTGCGTAGCTGGTCTTACTGCGGTTGTGATCTCCACACCGTTAAACGTATTATTCTGGGGCGGTACTACTGGAAATGTATGGGGTGACGCTGTGTTCGCGGCAACTCAGGCAGCTTCCATGCCGGTATTTCTGGGATCTCTGTTAGACGAGGTCGTAGTGGATGTTCCGGATAAGCTGATTACCCTGATCGTTGTATTCTTTATTTTAAAGGGTCTTCCGAAGAAGCTTACAACGCTGTATGAGGCAAATTCCGAGATCGAGACTCTGGACTAATTAGATTTTGAAAAGGAAATGCAGCTGTTCTTAGGAGCAGCTGCCGGGAAACAAACATATGAAAAGTATCAGCCTGTTTGTGGATAACGGGACATATCTGACAAAGGTGCATCCCTTTACAAAATTGATGTATATAGCTGCCGCCATCAGTATTCCGCTGATCACCGGGAAGCTTTGGATGTTTGGTGTGTTTATCGCAGTCAGCCTTTGTGTGCTGGCCAGCGGAAAGATCCTGAAAAAGACGATTCCGCTGATCGCGTTTTCTTTTACGATCCTTTTGACCATTTTCCTGATCCATGGATTGTTCAACCAGAGAAACGTGAATGTGCTGTTTCAGATCGGCGGGCTGAAATTTTACAGAGAGGGTACGCTTTACGCCCTCCATATTGGCTTAAATATTCTGAACATGCTGTTGTCCTTTGCGGTGTTCGTTCTCTCTACCAAGCCGTCTGAGCTTGTGGATGAGCTGGAGAAACGTGGATTTTCACCGCGTTTCGGTTACATCGTGACATCTGTGTTCCAGATCATCCCGCAGATGATGGGAACTATGAACACGATCATGGACGCGCAGCGCAGCCGCGGACTGGAGACAGAAGGAAATCTGCGGACCCGTGCTAAGGCATTTTTGCCGCTGATCTCCCCTGTGGTCATGAGTTCTCTGATCAATACCAGAGAGCGCGCGATCGCTCTGGAGGTGCGTGGATTCAGCGCAGGAAAAAAGAAAACCTGGCTGGCAGATCGGAAACGTCACAAGGGAGACCGTGAGATCACGGTCTTACTGGGACTCTGCATTCTGGCGGCTATTGCATGGAGGATCGTCGTATGTCTGAGATAATCGTTGAAAATTTACGATACCGCTACCCCCACGCGAAGAAACTGGCGCTGGATGGTTTAAACTTTTCGATAGAAAAGGGCGAGTTTATCGGTATTATCGGGGAAAACGGAGCAGGAAAAAGTACGCTGAGCCAGGCGATCATGGGACTTGTTCCGCAGTTCTACAAGGGAGCTTACGGCGGAAAAGTCATTGTGGACGGCATAGAGGCTGGAAAGACTCCGGTATCACAGCTCTGTGGTCATGTGGGACTGGTGTTCCAGAATCCGTTTAACCAGCTGTCCGGCGCAAAGGACAATGTATATGAGGAAGTCGCTTTCGGAATGCAGAACCTGGGACTTCCGGCCGAAGAGATGAAGGAGCGGGTGGAGAACGCCCTGAAGCTTCTTGACATCTGGCAGTACCGGGATCGAAATCCGTTTGATCTGTCCGGAGGTCAGATGCAGCGTGTGGCGATCGCCAGCGTGCTGGTCATGCGGCCGGATGTCATGATCCTTGATGAACCGACTTCCCAGCTTGATCCGGAGGGAAGCGACGAGGTATTCCGGGCGGTTGAGGCCCTGACGAATTCCGGGATCACGATCTTAATGATCGAGCAGAAGATCGAGAAGCTGGCGGCTTACTGTGACCGCATTCTCCTTCTGCATGGTGGTAAGCAGATTGCGTTCGATACGCCGCAGAAGGTATTTTCCATGCCGGATCTTGCAGATTATGGGATTCAGGCACCGGCATTTACCCGCATCTGTAAGGCAGAACATGTGACTCTGCCGGATGGAACGTATCCGGTCACTGTGGAAGAGGCTGCCGGAGTGCTGAAAGAGAGACATGCGGGAAGAGCAGAGACAGAAGGAGCTGCGAAGGCGGATGAAAAAAAGGATTCAGAAGTTTTAGGCGAGGAACAGTTCCTCATTAAGAATCTGGATTTTTCCTATCTTCCGGATGTGCCGGTTTTAAAGGCGTTGAACATGAGACTGGATAAGCGTCCGACGGCGATCATTGGCCAGAACGGAGCTGGAAAGACTACGTTGGTAAAGCTGTTGAAGGGACTGCTGAAGCCGGTATCCGGAAATATTTACTTCCGCGGCGAGGACATTTCTGGAAAAACGGTGGCGATGTTAGCAGGAAATGTCGGCTATGTGTTCCAGAATCCGGATGATCAGATCTTCAAATACAATGTGATGGACGAGATCATGTTTGGTCCGATAAATATCGGAATGGATCCGAAACGCGCGGAGGAAGAGGCAAAGCGTGCTTTGGAGTTGACCGGGTTAACAGGCAAGGAGAAGGAAAATCCGTATGACCTTGAGCTGCATGAGCGGAAGATGACTGCGATCGCTTCGGTTCTTGCCATGGACACGGACGTACTGATCCTGGATGAGCCGACGATCGCCCAGGACTGGAAGGGACGTCAGATCATCGGAGGCATTATCCGCAGTCTGTCGGAGCGCGGAAAGCTTGTGATCGCGATCCTTCATGACATGGATTTTGTGGCGGAGAATTTTGAGCGCGTGATCATTATGGCTCACGGACAGGTTCTGGCGGATGGAACGGCAAGAGACGTGTTCATGCAGGATGAAGCGTTGAAAAAGGCAAGACTGCAGAAACCGTATATGATGCAGCTCAGTGAGGTACTGGGGTATGAGAGAGCGTATCTCACGGTGGATGAGATATTGAGGGATCAGATGTCCTGATCAAAGGGAAAAAGATGTGCAGATCATTGGCTCGGGGAAGATTTGAGCCGATGGGGCACATCTTTTTTGCTTTATGAGGCATGTGCCAGGAGTCTTACTGGCGCTGGGATTGTGTTTTTGAGGGAGAGTGGTATACTGGAGGGTATAAATGCAATTAATAGATTTTTGATATTAAGATATGTGAAAACATTATTTATAGATAATTGAAAAAGAGTCAATAAATATCAGAATGAACTGAGATATGTTCACAGGGAGGTATGGGATATGGAGCTTCGGAATCTGCATTCGTTTTTGATGACGGCGCGCGAGGGGAATGTGACGCGGGCGGCGGCGCTTCTGCATATTTCACAGCCGGCGCTTTCCAGGCAGATCATGCAGCTGGAGAAGGAACTGGGGGTCGAGTTGTTTGTCAGGGGTAAGTACAAGGTCTCGCTGACGGAGGACGGGAGACGGCTGAAGAAGAGAGCTGAGGAGATCGAGGAGATCGTGGGGAAAACAGAGAGAGAGTTTTCGAAGCGGTCGGAAGTACTTTCAGGAGTGCTCTCCATTGGGTGTGGGGAGACCTGGAACATGGAGGAGCTGTCTCAGATGATGGCGGAGTTTCAGGGGGTGTACCCGGAGGTGGAGTTTGATATTTATACGGCGGTGGCAGATGATGTGAAGGAGAGGATGGAGAGTGGAATCCTTGATCTTGGATTGATGTTTGAGCAGGTGGACCTGGAGGAGTTTGGGTTCCTGCGGATGAAACGGCGGGAACGCTGGTGCGCGCTGATGCGCAGGGACTCGGATCTTTCGGGGAAAGAACGGATCAATGTCCAGGATCTTCTGAAGAGAAAGCTGATCCTGCCGAAACGGGCGGTCGTGAAGAATGAAGTGGAAAACTGGTTTGGGGAGCACCTGGACGAGATACAGGTCGCGGGATACAGGGCGTTGTCGTATTTCAACGGGAGCATGATGGTGAAGAGCGGACTCGGGATCGGGATCTGTCATGAGTTTCCGCTTTATGATCCGGAACTTGTTCTGCGCCCTCTGGATCCGGAGATCTCGGATAGATGTGTTCTGGCATGGAGGAAAGGAAGGGAACTTTCTGCGGCGGCCGAGGCGTTTTTGCGGTTTGTGAAGACTGAAGTCTCATACTAATGCCGTGCAGGATAAAATATGCAAAATAAACATTTTTTAAAATAAAATATTAGCATTAGACATGATGTGGCGATGCGCATTAAAATGTAGATATTCGAAAGGGTATCTACTTTTTTATTTGACAGGAAAATTCAATGGAACTTCCTGTCAAACAAAAGGGCGCGGGCACGGCAATATGGTCGGATAATTGCCGCAGGCAGAAAAGGAAAGTAATGTATGGGCAGATGGGATCAAGGAAAGACAGGAGGAATATTTATGAGCGGAAACAAGAAGGAAAAATTTTATTCGGACCGGGATCTTTTACTGCTTGTGGGACCGTTGATTGTGGAGCTGGCACTGAAATTGATCGTGGGGCTGGTGGATTCGGTCATGGTGGCGAGTGTAGGGGAGGCGGCTGTATCGGGAGTTTCTCTGATCGATTCCCTGGTGCAGCTTCTGATCTACATTTTCGCGGCACTGGCTTCCGGCGGCGCAGTGGCTGCAGGGCAGTTCCTTGGGGCTGGTGACAGGAATCAGGCGAAGAAGGCTGCGGGGGAGTTATTCTGGCTGAATGGAGTGCTTGCAGTTGGAGTCATGATTCTGATCATGGTCGCCGGACGGTGGATCCTCGGACATGTGTTCGGGGAGATCAAGCAGGATGTGGAGTTTCACGCGTGGCGTTATTTTGTGGTGATCATGGTGTCGATCCCGGCGATTGGTCTTTATGAAGCAGGAACGGCGATCTTCCGAACGATGAACGATTCACGGACGACGATGAAGATCTCTCTTTGCATGAATCTTCTGAATGCAATCGGCAATGCGGTATTGATTTACGGTTTTGAAATGGGAACTGCGGGAGCGGCGATTTCGACAGTAATTTCAAGATGGTTTGCGGTGATGGTTCTTTTGGGATTACTTTTGAAGCCGGAGCGTGAGCTGGGACTTGAAAAGAGTTTGAAACATCGGTTTGATTGGCAGCTGAGTAAGAGGATCCTTGCGTTGGGAATCCCGAATGGAGTGGAAAATGGAATGTTCCAATTGGGAAAGATCGCGATTTTGGGACTTGTGGCGGTGTTTGGGACATCGGCGATCACGGCGAACGCGGTGACGCAGACGTTTGCTTCGATGGAGACGATTCCGGGAAATGCGGTGCAGCTGGCGATGATTCCAGTGATTTCCAGGTGCGTGGGGGCAGAGGATTATGAGCAGGCGAAGTTTTATAATAAGAGGCTGCTGGCTGTAAGTTATGTGACGATATGGGTGTGGTCGGCGCTTATGGTGATCGGACTGCCGGTGCTGTTAGGGTTTTATCATTTGTCGGCGGGGACAGAGAGTATGACGCGGCAGATGTTTTTGCTCCATGTGGCTGGGGCATCGCTTTTGTGGCCGTTGGCATTTGATCTTCCGGCGGCGCTCCGGGCTTCCGGGGATGTGAAGTTTCCGATGGTGGCTTCAGTGGTTTCGATGTGGGTGTTCCGGTTTGGTGGAGCGTATGTGCTGGCGAAGGTGATTGGGATTGGGGCTGTTGGAGTCTGGATCGCGATGGCGTTTCTTGACTGGGGAGGACGGAGTGCAGCTTATGTCTGGAGATGGAGGAGCAGAAAATGGATGAAGATTTCGTAGTGGCAAAGAAGTATGCGCCTGAGTTTTACAAAGTTATGTTTGCTTTTTCGAGTTGATGTGATAAAATGAAGCCATATAAGGAGGACGATTTTTATGATCATCAGGAAAGATATTTGTAAACTTGCATTGGTGCAGGCAGCGCCGGTCATGTTTGATAAGGACAAATGCGTGGAAAAAATCATCAGTCTGATAGAGAAGGCGGCCAAAAAGGGAGCAGAGTTAGTCGTTTTTCCAGAGCTTTTTATTCCGGGATACCCATATGGAATGACTTATGGATTTACCGTCGGAAGCCGCAGCAGGGCGGGAAGAGAGGACTGGAAGACTTACTATGACAATTCGATCCTGGCGGACGGAGCGGAGATGCAGAGGATCATTGATTGCGCGAAGGAATATTCGGTATATGTGAGTGTTGGGTATTCGGAGCGGGACGCTGTGACGGCGACACTTTATAATTCCAATATCATGATCGCACCGGACGGACAGACGATGAATCACAGAAAGCTGAAGCCTACCGGCAGCGAACGTGTGATCTGGGGAGACGCGGATAAGGACTTTTTCCCGGTCATGCAGACACCCTGGGGACCGATGGGAAATCTGATCTGCTGGGAGAGTTATATGCCGCTTGCGAGAGTCGCGCTGTACCAGAAGGGAGTTGCGCTCTACATCTCCCCAAATACGAACGACAACGAGGAGTGGCAGAATACGATCCGCCATATCGCTATTGAAGGACACTGCTTCTTCATCAACGCGGATATGTACTTTACGAAGGATATGTACCCGAAGACCGCCAGCGGGGATGAGGAGATCGCAAAACTGAATGAGGTTGTGTGCCGGGGCGGGAGCTGTGTGATCGACCCTTACGGCCATGCGGTGAGCGAGACCGTGTGGGACAAGGAGGAGATCATTTACGCGGAGCTTGATATGCAGAAGGTTCCGGCGAGCCGGATGGAGCACGACGTCTGCGGGCATTACGCGAGACCGGATGTGCTGAAGCTTGAAGTGGAGGAAAAGTAATGAAGGTATTGATGATCAACGGAAGTCCGAGAGCGAACGGAAACACAGCGATCGCATTGGACGAAATGAAAAAGGTGTTTGAAAAAGAAGGTGTCAATGCGGAGATCGTGCGGATCGGCAGTGAGGCAGTGAGAGGATGCATTGCCTGTAACCGCTGCGCAGAGATTGGAAAGTGCGTGTTTGACGATGTGGTGAACGAGCTGGCGGCGAAGTTTGAGGAGGCTGATGGACTTGTGGCCGCGACACCTGTTTATTATGCGTCTGCAAATGCGACGCTGATCGCAGTTCTGGACCGTCTGTTTTACAGTACATCCTTTGATAAGACGATGAAAGTCGGTGCGAGCGTTGTCTGTGCGAGACGCGGCGGATGTTCAGCGACGTTTGATGAGTTAAATAAGTATTTTACGATCAGCAACATGCCGATCGCATCCAGTCAGTACTGGAACTCCATCCACGGGCGCGGACCGGGAGAAGCTGTGGGGGATGCGGAAGGTCTCCAGACGATGCGGGTTCTTGCGAGAAATATGACATTTCTCATGAAGAGCATTGAGCTTGGAAAAGAGAAGTATGGACTTCCGGAGAAGGAAGAGGTCGTGCGGACGCATTTTATCAGATAGAGAAGAATGATATTGGAAGGAAATTATGCGATGAATCGGCAGAAACTGGTAAGTCAGATCAGAAGGTATGTGCCTTATAATGAGCAGGAAGAGGCGGATAAGGCATTGATCCTAAACTGGATCGAGAAGAATGATGATAGAGACAGTATTGACGGCATTTCGCGGGCAGGCAGCAGCTAAGAAATTTATGAGTGACTTATAAGTTTCCTAATATCTTCCATCTTTTGAGCAAATTGAAAAACGGCACACCGCATTCTCGTTACTTTAGTGATGAGTTAGGTGTGCCAAATTTTTTATCAAGACACAGAACAAATGTTTGTCACGCATAAGAACATATGATATAATATGTAAACATGGAGAAAAATATATTTACTATTGAGGAAAATGCACTTTCATGTGGTAAAGAATATGTGTATTCTTTACCGTACCATCTTGTCTGATGTACGAAATATCGAAAACAGGTTCTGAAGAATGGGATAGATGCGGAATGTAAAAGAATGCTGTATGAGCTTGCAGAGGACACTTGTGGAATCCATCGTACTGTGCAGTTACCGTGAGTGACTGAAGCCGGGATCAGGTAATGGCATATATTGAGGGACAAAAAGAGAAGGAAAAAAGAAAGTAGGGGACTTTATGCAGATTGTATCCAGCTATGGAGTAGAAATTAATAAAAAGAATATACCGCTCCGCTCTACGCTGGATATTTTCCGGAAAGCAGTTTCCTATCTGATCCCGGTGTATGCAGAGACGTGGGAAGAACTTTCCGAAATCAAGAATCCGCAAAAACGCTTTAATGAAGCGGAACATCTGGTACATGAGACGAAAAAGAATCATGCACGGTTTGCGTTTGACCGTCATTTCCACAAGATGCCATCCTATCTGAGAAGATCGGCGATCCAACATGCACTCGGAGCGGTGTCCTCCTATTACACACGGCTTGATCTGTGGGAAAAAGGAGAACGAAAGGGAAAACCAAAGCTGGTCTGTGAGAATCATGCGATGCCGGTATTCTATCGGGATGTCATGTATAAGGAAGCAGAACCGGGAGAAGACGTGGCCCATTTAAAGCTGTTTGATGGGCGTGAATGGAAATGGTTCCGGATAAAACTGCTTCATACCGATCTGGAATATCTGCGAAAGAAATGGAGCGGGAAAAAAGCATCTGCCCCAACTTTGGAAAAGAAACATCAGAAATATTTTCTTCGGTTTTCTTACACAGAGGAAGTAAGATTGTCGAAAACAGCGGTAAAAGAACAGGTAATATGCAGCGTTGATATAGGGATCAATACGGATGCGGTCTGCAGCATCATGCGTGCCGATGGCACTATTCTGGGACGGAAATTTATAAATTTCCCCAGTGATAAAGACCATTTGTATCATGTGCTTGGCAGGATCCGCCGTTTTCAGAGAGAACATTCCTCCGTACAGGTCAAAAGCCGATGGGATTATGCAAAAAGGCTGAATATGGAGCTGTCCCGCAAAATAGCTGCGGAGATCACGAAATATGCCGCAGAGTATCGGGCAGACGTAATAGTGTTTGAGCATTTGGAAATGCAGGGGAAAATATCCGGGAAAAAGAAGCAAAAGCTTCATTTATGGAGAAAGCGGGATATTCAGAAGCTGTGTGAACATCAGGCACACCGGAACGGGATTCGTGTGTCCAGAGTCAGTGCCCGGAACACCAGCAGTCTGGCCTGTGACGGAAGCGGAGCGGTCGTAAGAAATCCGGAGAACCATAGTCTTTGTACCTTTCGGACCGGAAAACAGTACAACTGCGATCTGTCAGCGTCCTATAATATCGGAGCGAGATATTTTATACGGGAACTTCTAAAACCCTTGCCGGAAACGGAAAGGTCTTCCCTGGAGGCAAAAGTACCTGCAGTGAAGCGTAGAACCTCATGTGTTTATGCAGATTTAAGAAAGCTTTATGTAGAAGTAAATGACTTAAAAGCGGCATAAACACAGGCAGATATCCAGCGGACTACCTGTAATGTGGAAACCAGCCGAATCCGGCGTGGAAAAAGTGCGTATCCGCGCGAATTCTAAGTTACAGGCGTATCCGCCGATATTTAGTCTTGCCGTTTAAAACGGCTGGGAAGTACGTGACTTTAGCCATGTGAGGTTCACTGAAGCAGTTGTAAAGGTATTAAAGAACGGAATGTGGGATCTTGCGACATGTGCGAACGGTGAGCCGAACGTGGTTCCGGTTGCGTTTAAGGATGTCACAGAGGATGGAAAGCTTGTAGTCGGGGATGTATTTCTTGAGACAACGCTGAAGAACATTAAAGAGAATGCGGGAAAGATCGCAATCATAAAAGACGGTGATAGAGAGCGGAAATAGTGAAATGTATAGATAGAATATGTGATGCGGAAAAGAAAATAAAGTGGTGCAGATGAAAATTTTTGATCGAAACTGTACGAAAAATGTGGAGGTCTGTTATGAAGATTGCGCTTTGTCAGATGGAAAATAAGGGAAGTGTTCAGGAAAATTTGGAGAGCAGTTTGCGGGCGGTAAGGGAAGCGGCTTCGCAGCGTGCGGACCTGATCCTTTTCCCAGAGGTTCAGCTCACGGAGTTTTTTCCGCAGTATCCGGGGCAGGATGTGTTCGGATACAGGGTCGGACGGAATTCGGAGATCGTGAAGGCGTTTTGTGACGCGGCCAGGGAACATCAGATCATGGTGGTTCCGAATCTTTATCTGGAGGAACATGGGAAGGCCTATGATGCGAGCCTTTTGATCCGGAAGGACGGAACGGTCGCCGGTGTCCAGAAGATGGTACATGTGGCACAGGCGGACAAGTTTTTTGAGCAGGATTATTATACGCCTGCCGACGATGGATTTCAGGTCTTTGAGACGGAATTCGGGAGGATTGGTCTTGTGATCTGTTTTGACAGACATTATCCGGAGAGTATCCGGACAGAGGCACTGATGGGAGCGGATCTGATCCTGATTCCGACTGTAAATACGAAGACGGAGCCGTCTGAGATGTTTGAGTGGGAGCTCCGGGTGCAGGCGTTCCACAACAGCTTGTATATCGCTATGTGCAATCGTGTCGGGATGGAAGGAGAAATGGATTTTTCAGGGGAATCAATCATTGTCGATGCGAATGGAAATACCGTTTTGAAGGCGGATGACAGGGAACAGATTCTTTATGCGGATATTGATCTGGCGCAGAGCTGTGAGATCAGGGGCAGGAGACCATATACGAATCTGCGGAGAAAAGAGTTTTATGTGTAAGGAAGGCAGCTTTCAAATTTTCAAAATCCAGCAGGCCTGCGCTCAGAAAATTCACAGTGCAGCAGGTCGAAGAAAGCGGGAAAAGAGAAAGATCATAGGCGTCAGGTAGGTTTTACATATAAGATTGCAGCAATGACAGGAGGAAAAATACTATGATGATCAAGAAGGATACATGTAAACTCGCTCTGGTACAGGCAGCACCAGTCATGTTCGATAAGGACAAGTGCGTGGAGAAAATCACCAATCTGATCGGGGAGGCGGCTGCAAAGGGCGCAGAGTTAGTTGTTTTTCCGGAGCTTTTTATCCCGGGATATCCGTATGGAATGACGTATGGGTTTACAGTTGGAAGCCGCAGCAGGGCGGGACGAAAGGACTGGAAGACTTACTACGACAATTCGATCTTAGTGGATGGACCGGAAATGCAAAGAATCGTGGATTGTGCGAAAGAGCATTCGGTGTATGTGAGTGTCGGATATTCTGAGCGTGATGCTGTTACGGCGACGCTTTACAATTCCAATGTCATGATCGCGCCGGATGGACAGACGATGAACCACAGAAAGCTGAAACCGACAGGCAGTGAGCGCGTGGTCTGGGGAGACGCGGATAAGGATTTCTTCCCGGTAATGGAGACACCGTGGGGACCGATGGGTAATCTGATCTGCTGGGAGAGCTACATGCCGCTTGCGAGAGTGGCACTGTACCAGAAGGGAGTTGCGCTCTATATTTCCCCGAATACGAACGATAACGAGGAATGGCAGAATACGATCCGCCATATCGCCATCGAGGGACACTGCTTCTTCATCAATGCGGATATGTACTTCACGAAGGATATGTACCCGAAGACCGCCAGCGGGGATGAGGAGATCGCGAAGTTAAATGATATCGTGTGCCGGGGAGGAAGCTGCGTGATCGATCCTTACGGACATGCGGTGAGTGAGACTATGTGGGATAAAGAGGAGATCATTTACGCGGACCTCGACATGCAGAAGGTTCCGGCGAGCCGGATGGAGCATGATGTTTGCGGGCATTACGCGAGACCGGATGTTTTGAAGTTGAGTGTGGAGGACAAATAATGAGAGTTTTTTAAAGGAGAAAATTATGGCAAATTATAATGTTTATTTTAGTCCGACGGGCACGACAGAAAGAGTCGTAAAACATATGGGAGAAAGTTTTGGCAGTATGGAAAATATTGATCTGTCGGGACGGGATATGAAAAATCATGAAATGGAACAGGGGGATTTTTGTATTGTGGGAGTTCCGTCCTTCGGAGGACGTGTTCCGGGAATTGCGACCGAGAGACTTCGGAAAATAAAGGGTGACCGCACGCCGGCATTTTTGCTGGTTACATATGGCGGAAGAGCGTATGAGGATACTCTGGTGGAATTGAAGGATGTGCTTGAGGCTCAGGGCTTTGTGTGTATTGGGGCTGCTGCGATGGTGACGGAACATTCGATCGCCCATCAGATCGAAGCGGGGCGTCCGTCAGCGCAGGATTACGATGAACTTGATACGTTTGTGACTGAGGTGAAGGAGCGCCTAAAGGGGAATGTCTGTCCGGTCTGGGTGTCGGGAAACAGACCTTATAAGGAATACAAGGTTCTGCCGATGGACATCCGGGTGTCAGATGAATGTATGGGATGCGGAAGCTGCGCGGAGAGCTGTCCGGTTGGAGCGATACCGTTTGAGGATCCGAAAATGACGAACGGAGAAGTCTGCATTTCATGTATGAGATGCGTGGAGATCTGTCCGCAGAGTGCCAGAAGCGGGAATCCTGAAAAGGTCCAGATGATTTCGGAGAAACTGAAAATGATCTGTCAGCCGGATAAGGCGAATGAATTTTTCTGATTTAGAGATAGTTGGGAGAAATGTTTTGAAGATAGAGAAGAATGATATTGGAAGGAAAGTATGCGATGAATCGTCAGGAACTGATAAGTCAGATAAAACGATATGTGCCTTATAATGAGCAGGAAGAGGCGGATAAGGCTTTGATCCTAAACTGGATCGAGAAGAATGATGACGCGTTTCTTCGGGATAACGTGGTGGCTCACATGACGGCATCGGCCTGGGTGGTGAATAAGGACAGGAGTAAAGTCCTTATGGTTTACCACAATATATATAATTCCTGGTCATGGCTTGGCGGGCATGCGGATGGGGAGACGGATCTTCTGGCGGTTGCAATCCGGGAGGTGAAGGAAGAAGCCGGAATCACGGATGTGAGGCCAGTGTCGGAGGAGATTTTTTCTCTGGAATCACTCACCGTTGACGGACATGTGAAAAAAGGACGGTACGTGTCCAGTCATCTGCATCTGAATGTGACGTATCTCCTGGAGGCGGATTCTGAGGAACAGGTGTCTGTGAAGGCGGATGAGAACAGTGGGGTCGCCTGGTTTACGCCGGAGGAGGCGTTAAAGAAATCTACGGAGCCGTGGTTCGTGGAGCGGGTGTATGCGAAACTGATCGAGAAGACGCAGTCCAGGAGATAGATGAGCTAAGAAATTTATGAGTGACTTATAAGTTTCCTAATATCTTCCATGTTCAAAGCAAATTGGCTATGATGAGTATGTCAAAAAACAGCAGCGATGCTTAGAACATGGAGGTATTTGAAATGTTAAATGAAGCAGTTGTAAAGGTATTAAAGAACGGAATGTGGGATCTTGCGACATGCGCGAACGGTGAGCCGAACGTGGTTCCGGTTGCGTTTAAGGATGTCACAGAGGATGGAAAGCTTGTAGTCGGAGATGTATTTCTTGAGACAACGTTGAAAAACATCAAGGAGAATGCTGGAAAGATCGCAATCTCCGCTTACGACGTACAGAGCCTGGAAGGTTATCAGGTGAAGGGGACAGCTGAGTATGTCACAGAGGGCAAGGTCGTAGATACATTCAAGGCGATGGTGGAAGCAATGTTTAAAGGTGCTGCAACAGCTAAGGGAGCGCTTATTATCACACCGGAGAAGGTGATCGTTACAACACCGGGTGCAGATAATAAGAAAGAGCTGTGATCAGAAAACAAAAATCCTATCGGCGCAGCCGATTTGGAATGGATTTTTGCATGTAACTGTGAAGGAACTGAATAGACAAAAGCTGTTAATTTGATCTGGCAGGCATACTAATAAATTTCATAGCAACTTTAAAAATAATTGTCCCCAGTCTATAATAAGAAAAAAAGACTGGGGATAATTTTATGTCAAAGTATAAGAAAAAACTGGATGATGATATCAGGTGCCCGTTAGAATATGGATTGACGGTGTTTGGAGGAAAATGGAAGTCCCGGATCATTTGTGTGCTGGCGGCCAGCGGTACGCTCCGGTACAGTGAACTCAGGAAAGAGATGTGCAATATTACGGATGCGGTGCTGGCAGCGGCCTTGAAGGACCTGATCGCCGATGGGATCGCGCAGAGAAAGTCGTACGATGAGATTCCGCCCAGAGTGGAGTATTCGCTGACGGAGAAGGGGGAGTCGGTAGTGCCGATTCTGCAGAGTATTTGCCGGTGGGCTGGGATCTATTATAAGGAGGATGAGGAAAAACGGATGGGGCAGTGTCAGAGGTGTGATTATAGGTAGAAAGGAATCTCAACTTGGTGAGGGGCACGCCCCACCGCGCCTCCGGCCGCGGCGGGACTGTGGGTTGATGAGAAGATAAGATAAATTGTTTTAGGATAGCGCGGGAAACTCTCGGGAATCTGATTATAAGGTGATGTAGTTCAGGATTAGAGTGTTCCGTATGGGGCAATTCCGATCACGTATTCGACTGTGATGGCTACGAGTACTACCAGGAGGGAGACGATGAAGCCGTGCAGCATTGGTTTGGCACCTGAGCGGCACAGAGATCTGAAGCTTGTGTTCAGACCGATGGCTGCAAGGGCGGCAACCATTAAAAATTTACTGATGTTTTTCAGACAGATGATCAGTTCTGCTGGAAGAATGCCGAGGCTGGTCATCATGGACATAGCGAGGAAGGCAAGGATAAACCATGGGAAGATGGAGCGGATGCTGACGTCAATCCCACTGGCGTGTATGCTTTGCTTCTTTTTCAGGTGAAGATTTACAGCGGCAAATACAAGAACTGCAGGTATGATCGATAAGGTCCGGGTCAGTTTGACCATGGTTGCGAAGTCTCCGGCGGCTTCGCTGAAAGCATAGCCGGTCGCCACGACGCTGGAGGTATCGTTTACAGCTGTTCCGGCCCAAAGACCGAAGGCGGCGTCTGAGAGTTCCATCCAGTGGCCAAGAAGCGGGAATACTACGATCATGACCGTATCAAATAAAAAGGTAGCAGACATTCCATATGCAATGTCGGTATCGTCAGCTTCGATCACCGGCGCAATTGCAGCAATCGCGGAGCCTCCGCAGATGCCTGTGCCAGCGTTGATCAGGCTGCTGGTTTTCCAGTTGAGTCCTAATGCCCTTCCGATCAATGTCCCTAAACCAAAGCAGGTTGCCAGTGTAAACACCATCACGGTCAGGGAAAATTTTCCTACAGTCAGGACTGTGCGGATGTTCAGACTGGCACCGAGGAGAATGATCGCGAATTTTAACAATTTTTTTGATGTGAATTTAATTCCTGGAGCAGTTGTCTTTGTGGGCTGATAAAACGCGTTGACAGCCATACCGATAAAGAGTGCGATCACCGACGCACCAATAATGTGTAGTCCGGCATTACTTTCGAGATCTTCCAGCCATTTTGCGGCAATAGCGATTCCTAGCGCCAGTATGGTTCCGGGAATCAAGGCCGTGATTTTCTTTAGCATTTGTTAGATTTCCTTTCTGTTTTTAATTTCTGCTTTATTTTATACTGGTTTATTGATAAAATAAAGGCATAGAAAGTTATAGAATGATTCCTAATTGTTATTGATCGGAGGTACAAAATGGAGCAGCGTCTTGAATCTTTTCTCACGCTCTGTGATACGATGCATTATGGGCGTGCCGCGGAATTATTGAATCTATCCCAGCCTGCAGTCAGCAAGCATATCCAGGCGCTGGAGGCGCAGTATGGCGTGACGTTGTTCACCTACTCTAACAGGCATCTGCATAAGACGCGGCAGGGTGAGATCCTGGAGCAGTATGTTCAAACGCTCCGTTACAACGAGGAAAAACTCATGGAACGATTTTGCGAGCAGCCTTCCAGACTTCTTCGAATCGGCGCTACCAAGTCGATCGGTGAGTATGTTCTTCTCCCGAATATTAAGAGGTTTCTGATGTCTTCAGGAAATGAGATTGAGTTCCTTGTGGACAATACGGAGCATTTGCTGGAACTGCTGGATCATGGTGAGCTTGATTTTGTGGTTTTAGAGGGAATCTTTAACAAGCAGCATTACGACTGGACGTTGTTTCGAAATGAGCCTTATATCGGGATATGCGCAAAGTCGCATCCTTTTGCAGGAAAGACGGTAAGTATACAGGAATTGCTTGATGACCGTATTATTCTTCGCGAAAAGGGATCGGGCACGAGAAAGATCTTCGAACGGGAGCTGCAGAATATGGGATTCACCGTGGAGGCTTTTCGAAAGCAGGCATGCATCAGCTCTTTTGAGATCATTAAGTCATTGGTGAGTGATGGATATGGGGTCAGTTTTTTATATCAGGCAGTGACAAAAGATGCCGCTGATCTTGCGGAATTTACCTGCCCGCCATTGACGGGGGTTCATGAATTTAATGCAGTCTATCTGAAGAATACGGATGTGGGGAGTGTTGCGGAAAAGTTTATGTCTTTGTGAGGGAAGATGAGGGAATATGATCCGAAGTATTCGTTTCGGGGAGATACAGCCATGAAAAAGGTATGTATCTTTTAGGAATAAGGGATTATTTGTTTTGATGGGAATGAGGAGAAAACAAAGTATTGACATAGCCGTTCGGCTGTATTAGTATGAGCACATATAAAATATGTTCGAGCGGCTATATTTTTCTCCACGGATGAAAATATAGCCGTTCGAACAAAATATAAGGTGAGTTTCAATGAAAATAATATCTACAGCTGATTTAGGAAAAGTAATTCGCAGCAAAAGAAAAAAACTGGGCTATACACAGGCGCAGTTATCTGAGTATACGGGGTTCAGTACCAGTTTTATATCAGATCTTGAAAATGGAAAAGAAACAGCAGAACTTGGAAGAGCATTGTTTTTGCTGCAGCTGTTAGGTCTGGATCTGATGATCAATGACCGTGGGGGAGATGTATGAAAAAACTACAGGTTTATATTGAGATCGAGGGGATGCAGACAAATGTTGGATCCATACATCGGAAGATGACTATTTAACAACACTTTGCAAGAATCCTCCCATCCTCTTTAGGTCATGAGCAGGGATTGGCGAACTGGCTGAGACAGTTTTATGCGTCTGAACTGGAGATCATGACAAAGCCGGGAATGGAGGACCAGGAGAAAGAACTTTCACACAGAATCGCAAAGATGTTCCGAAATACACATAAATCAAAGCGTTATGGTAAAAAGTACCAATATCCGCCCTGTAAAAGATTGTAGAAAATGCCTTTTGAATGTAATCTCTAAAATTGTTATAATAAATATAGCACAAAACACATTTCTGTATTTCGATGATCACGAAATGTAGGATAGAGATGAGAGGTGTTTACAATGAAAAGAATCAAGGCAGCCTGCATTACCCAGACGGTGTGTTTTTCAAACCATGACGGTGATACGAGTGAATATGCGAAGAAGATGATCTGTCAGGAATATGAAAAGTATAAGGTACAGTTGGACAGAAGTGGGACAAAGTATAAAATTTTATCCGAAAAGACGAATGAAGATGGAGCGATTGTGATCGAGATCAAAAAGCAGTACAATACATCTCCGGTGGGAGACTATCTGAAATGATCCAGCGGCGTTGGTCGCAATTATAAAGATGATCTATCAGCGAAAGCAGCAGAGGCTTGCGCAGGGGAAGAAGTGTACAGCGACAGATACGAAATATTTCCGGATTGCGGAAAAGCTCTTGTATGAGGAATTGGGAACAGCCATCGGAAAGCCGAAGCAGGAGATCGCCGATACGATCGTTGAGCATATTGGACAAAATTCTGTTTAGTTTTTCTGAAAACAGGAAATATCATTGTTGATGAACGAGTAGCAGACTGGTGTAAATCCGGTTTTGCTGCTCGTTTTTTATTTCAGTCGAGAAGACTCCCACTTTTTTTAGAAAGTGATTCGGTTCTATGACCCGGATTGGTGTTTCCTTTTTACCGACTCGTTATAGGTTTCCCCTATATGTAACCATAAAATAGAAAGATTATACAGAACTGCCGTCCGGTGGTAGATTATTATCAAATATCCTATGGGGATAGTAGGAATATGAACTCTCTATTTACAAGAGAAAACAGGACAGGAGTGAAAAGTTATGGAGAGAGGAATCAACACGCGATGTTTACACTTAGAGGAAACAGAGGGAAGAACGGATCATTATGGGGCGCTCAGCTACCCGATCTACCAGACTGCGACGTATGCCCACGCAGGTGTCGGAAAGAGCACTGGGTATGATTACAGCAGACTTCAGAATCCTACGAGAGAACAGCTGGAGAAAGTAGTTGCAAGTTTAGAGGGCGGTATCGATGCGTTTGCCCTTTCAAGCGGAATGGCGGCGATCACATTGCTTATGGAGATCTTTAAACCGGGGGATCATATCATCGCCGAGGCGGATCTCTACGGCGGAAGTGTCCGTCTGTTCGATAATGTCTCGAAAAAGAACGGATATGAGTTTACATACTTAAACTGTTCCAGGGATGACATCGAAGGTGCCATAAAGGAGAACACGAAGGCGGTCTACATTGAGACGCCGACGAACCCGATGATGAACGTATCTGATATTTCCAAGATCGCGGAGATCGCAAAAAGACACGGACTCTACCTGATCGTCGACAACACATTCCTGTCCCCATATTTTCAGAACCCGTTAAAACTCGGCGCGGATATCGTGATCCACAGCGGAACGAAGTTCCTGGGTGGACACAACGATACCTTAGCCGGATTTATCGTGACAAACAACGAAGAAGTCCAGGAAAAACTACGGTTTATCATAAAGACGACCGGAGCCGGACTCGCACCATTTGATTGCTGGCTGATCTTAAGAGGCATCAAGACTCTCGGAATCCGCATGGAGCGGTCCCAGGAGAATGCCATTAAGATCGCAAACTGGCTGAAGGAACAGCCGGTGGTGAAACATGTATATTACCCGGGACTTCCGGAACACCCGGGTTATGAGATTATGAAGAAGCAGGCAAGAGGATTCGGCGCGATGCTGACCTTTGATGTGGACACAGAGGCACATGCGCTGCAGATCCTTGAGAGTGTCAGAATGATCAAATTTGCGGAGAGCCTCGGCGGTGTGGAGACATTGATCACCTATCCAACAACCCAGACCCATGCGGATGTGCCGGAGAAAGTACGTCTGAAAAACGGGATCACTCCATGCACGCTCCGGGTATCTGTGGGAATCGAGGATATCGAAGATCTCCTTGCGGAGTTATCGGAAGTATTTGAGAAATTAAAATAGGATCAGAAACGCAAAAGAGGAGAGAATTTCAGCATGGCAGAGAGAAATTTGAATTTTGATGAGATCGTCGAGCGGCGCGGAACAGACTGCTTGAAATATGACTTCGCGAAGAGAAGAGGGAAGCCAGAGGACGTGCTTCCTCTCTGGGTGGCAGACATGGATTTCAAGACATCTTCCTACGTGGAGGATGCGCTGATCGAGAGGGCAAAACATGGAATCTTCGGTTACAGCGATACCCAGGAAGTATATTTTAACGCAGTGGCAGGCTGGATGGAACGTCACCATCACTGGAAGATCAAAGAGGATTGGCTGATCAAAACTCCGGGCGTGGTATTTGCCCTGGCAATGGCGGTAAAGGCGTTCACAAAGGCCGGTGACAGCATACTGATCCAGCAGCCGGTCTACTATCCATTTTCCGAGGTGATCCGGGACAATGACAGAGTGATCGTCAGCAGCGACCTGTATTTAGGAGAAGACAACCGATACCATATCGATCTTGCTGATTTTGAGAAGAAGATTGTGGAACATCAGGTAAAGCTGTTCCTTCTTTGCAATCCCCACAACCCGTCGGGAAGAGTGTTTACGAAGGACGAACTGACCGGAATGGGAGATCTGTGTGTAAAATACGGCGTGACGGTGGTCAGTGATGAGATCCACAACGATTTTGTGTTCCGGGGAGAGCACACCGTGTTTGCTTCACTTAAAAAGGAATTTGAGGATATCTGCGTGGTCTGCACATCTCCGAGCAAAACCTTCAACCTGGCGAGCATGATGATTTCCAATATTTTTGTCCCAAATGAAGCATTGAGACAGAAGTTTCAGCATCAGGTCGATGCTGCAGGAATCAGCCAGTTGGGTGTACTGGGACTTGTGGCAGCGCAGACGGCGTATGAGAAGGGCGACGAGTGGTACGAGAGCATGCTTGCATATGTGCGGGAGAATATCGCCTATGTAAAGAAATATGTGAAGGATCACATGCCGGGAGTGAACGTCATTGACGGCGAGGGAACCTACCTCCTGTGGCTGGATTTCAGAATGACCGGAATCGGTGCCGATGAGCTGGACCGTCGGATCATTTATGACGCGAAGCTGTGGCTGGACAGTGGAAAGATCTTCGGAAAGACAGGAGCCGGATTCCAGAGGATTAATGTGGCGGCACCGAGAAAGACGATTGAGGAGTGTATGGAGCGGGTTAAAAAAGTGCTGTGACTTAGAGATATGTGCATCTGCATGTCATAAAGAATTCATTTACGAATCGGAAAGGTACCGAGTTCCGGCTTGTCAGTTTAAAGTGAATTGCCCTTCATCTCTCAACAGCGAATTTAGTTGCCGGACAGGGAAAATCGTGATACATTCCCGAGTTTGACACTTGTAAATAAAAAAGTCGCTCCAAACCCTTTATTTATGGGGCTTGAGCGGCTTTTTTTGATTCGCGTCGATATGTGCTATATTATTATCTGGCAGATTTTTAAGATTTTTTGTGTTTTTTATAATGGTTCGCATTCTGGATTTCGAAATGAATTCCAGGTCTGTACGGAAATCGAAATGATCGTGCAGATCGTCCGTTAAATCCGTTCTTTTGTAAGATGGAGTATATCCAAGATTTCCAGGCAATAACGTTACCTGCATGGCTCTCAGTGTAGTCAGAAGAGCGTCGCAAGTGTATTTATCATCCAGCTTTTTTTCTAATAACCGGTAAATAAGAAGACTGAGATAGCAGGTCAGAAAGTGTGCTTTAATCCTGTCCTCACGCCTGACGTAAACAGGACGTGCCTCGAATTCGGTTTTCATGATCCGAAAGCTTTCTTCAATCTCCCAACGCTGCTGATTGATCCGGATAATCTCGTCAACATCACAGTCCATGTTTGTTATAACAGCATAAAAACCATCATATCTGGCCTCATCGGCAACCTTATCCTGATTAAGACTATAAATACATTCATCGGCAATCTCGCCATCTGGCGTAACGGAAGTTTTACGAATAAAACGAGCTGGATCATTAGGACTTTTTCCTTTTCGTTTCTTCTCAGAACTGGTGATCATCTTCTCAGCCCGTTCAATCTGCCGATTACGGATTTTTCGCTGGTACGCCTTGTATTTTGGAGAATAAGTAACGATCAATGTCTCGTCAAGTTCCCCAGTGGTCACTGGTACCTCTTTATAATAAATGGAGTTAAATACAGTTTCATCAGATTCATCCAGGGTACTCAGATCAACGAACTTTTTGGAACCGATCAACTTATATTGTGCAGGATTTAAAGCGATATCCCGATCTTCTGCCTTCATCTTTTTCAAGGAATGAGTGATAACATAAGAACGGTTTCCGAAGCTGTTAAAAAGTCGGTTTTTCTTGCTTCCAAGTCCGAAGTCTGAACAAAATATAAATTCACTGCATCCAAAGTCCTGCATCACTTTTGATTCCAATGGTTTGAGCGTCATCTGCCCGTTCTGATTTCCGGGAAAGATATCAAAGGCAAGAGGAATCCCGTCTGCATCCATAAAAAGTCCCATAGTGACGATCGGATTCGGACGATGTTCCTTGCTTTTTCCATAGCGTTTCATGCCGTCTTCTTCTTCAATCTCAAAATAGTAATTCGTACAGTCATAGTAAAGAACTTTGTGATTTCTTGAATGTACGAAGTTAGAGTTACGATAAAGCTCTTCCTGAATAAAATCGGATTCAGCTGCGATGATAGAAAGTGCACGGTAAAGCTGGCTCAGGGAATATTTGGGTGGCTCCAGCAAGGAAGTGCAATAAGCATAACTGCTCATCTTACTTGAAGGAGACAGGATACGTGCAAAAACAAGATCCGTCAAGATCGCATGGAAATCATAAGTGAACTTATGCTTCGAACGGATTTTTCTGCAGATGTTATCGAGTCGTAATTCTGTACATAACTGCTGTAAAAACAGATATCCGATATTGAAAGAGCGTTCCTCATCTTTCGGGATATAAGCAGCCTGTGAAAGGGAAAAAGAAACGGATCCATACTGGGCGTTATATTCGTCAGTATCTTTTTTTGCTTCCTTTTTCGCCCATGCCATTAACAGCTCCTGATTATTGGAAAAGCAGGGAAGCAGATCGTTTAGAGATCCGAGTTTTCGATAAACTTTGGTAGAAGTTTTCCCGTCTTTTTTTCGGAATGATTGCATAATGTAAACACTTTTATTATTACCAACACCATTGATTGCAGCATACATAATAGTCACCTCAAGACTATTATACCACATATAGTACAATATAGCACGTATAAAAACGAAAAAATTGACAAAAATTTTAGCCTGGAACAGGCTATTTATAAGGGGGTGAGCGGAACGGGATGTTTAGACAAGTGTCAAACTTCCGGACTTAACATAGAAATTCCTCCACGTAATGTTGTTATGACCATTATAGAATAAAAGTTCGCGCTGTGCAATCGGGAGAAACGGGACAATGATCAAGAAATCAGCACAGTATGGCCTGTGCGGACGCTGCGCGGACGGGAAAAATCATTTGACTTTTTTGAAAACAGGAAATATAATAATCGGGAAACGAGGAGCAAACAAGCGTAAATCCAGTTTTGCTGCTCGTTTTTTATTTACGCGAACAACGAGCCAAAGTCCGTGCTTGTGCGAGACCGTGGCGACTGTCGCGACAACAAGTGGAAACTCGCGAAGTGTGTTTTCACTTGTTTTACAATCATATATGCCATTAAAAAAGTGTGTAGCCTGTCAGCGTAAATCCAGCTTTGCGACAGTGCACACTTTTTTTGTGCGGAAAAAGGAGAAACTTGAAAAAATGGCAGAAAGCAACAGTATGAAGGAGATGCCGGTGAACAAGCTGATGATCCGGATGGGGATCCCGATGATCCTGTCGATGGCGCTGCAGGAGGTCTACAACATCGTGGACAGCGCGTTCGTGGGAAACATGAAAAACGGGAGTGAGTCAGCATTGAACGCGCTGACGCTGGTATTTCCGGTCCAAATGCTGATGGTAGTAGTCGGAATTGGAACAGGTGTGGGAACGAATGCGCTTCTCGCAAGGACATTGGGACAGGGCAATCGGAAAAAGGCGGCGAAAGTTGCAGGGAATTGTCTGTTTCTCGGAGGTGTGATCTATGTGCTCTGTCTTTTGTTTGGAATTTTGGGAGTAAAGACGTATATTGCTTCGCAGACGGCAGATCTGGAAGTCATTCAGATGGGAATCAGCTATCTGCAGATTTGCTGTGTGATCTCGTTTGGAATTATTTTCTTTTCCCTGTTTGAAAAGCTGCTTCAGGCTACAGGGCGCTCACTGTATTCGACGATCGGACAGGTGGCCGGTGCGGTGATCAACATCATTCATGACCCGATCATGATCTATGGGCTTGGTCCGGTGCCGGAGATGGGAATTATAAGGGAGATCTATGCAATCGGACTTCCGGCGATCATTGCACAGGCGCTGATGTCGATCATGGTATATGCGATGAATCTGATCCTGAAATTCAGTCCGTCTGCACAGACTGCCTGCGGTTTGTTTTACAAGGTCCAGCAGTTTGTTCTGTTTCTTGTCTTTGGACTTCGTGATGCGATCACACCGATCATTGCATTTGCATACGGCATGCGCAGCAAAAAGAGGATTGAGGATGGAATCCGGTATGGTCTTTTGTATACAGCAGCATTGATGGTATTCGGCATAGTGATCACAGAATGCTTCCCCGGAACATTCGCGTCTCTGTTCAATGCAGGGCAGTCGAGAGAATACTTTATCGGTGCGATGAGGATCATCTCGATCAGCTTTATTTTTGCGGGGATCAATGTAGCTTATCAGGGAATTTACCAGGCATTGGGAAACGGTGTGGAATCACTGATCATTTCACTTTTGCGTCAGCTTGTGATCATCCTGCCGTTAGCCGGTCTTTTTTCCTGGTTTGTCAGAAGCGGACGGGCAGGAGTTTCCCTGATCTGGTGGGCATTTGTGGTCACGGAAATTGTCGCGTGTCTGGTCGGATACGGATTTCTTAAAAAGATCAGAAAAACGAGAGTTGCAAGCTTAAAGTAAGGAGGAATATGGGATGTCAAAGAGAATCATTACGATCAGCAGAGAATTTGGAAGCGGAGGCCGCTTTATCGGGGAGGAGATCGCGAAAAAACTCGGTTTTTCCTATTATGATAAAAATATGATCAGCCATATCGCGGAGGAGTCCGGTCTGTCACCGGATTATATTGAGGAGAGCGCAGAGCTGTCACCGAAGAAGGGCCTGTTTGCTTATGCGTTTACGGGACGTGACCGTGCCGGAAAATCGGTGGAAGATATGGTGTACGAGGCGCAGAGAACCGTGATCTTGGAGATCGCGAAGAAGGAAAACTGTGTGATCATCGGGCGGAATGCAGATTTTATTCTGCGGGACAGAGATGATGTGCTGAATGTGTTTATCCACGGAAATCTGCCGGAAAAAACGAAGCGCATTTGTGATCTGTATCACGTTACAGAATCTGAAGCAGTGAAGATGATGGCAGATATTGATAAGAGGAGAATGGCAAATTATAATTTCTATACGGAACAGAAGTGGGGGATGGCAGGAAATTATACACTGACATTGAACAGCTCAGCGCTGGGGTATGAGAAGTGTGAGGAAATGATCATAAGCTGCGTGAAATAATGCGGTAATATTGAGATAACAACAATGCCGGTGAACTTCCGGATGCGGACAAATTGGAACATGTCTGCATCCGGAAAGTTTTGCCGGTGTTTTGATTCTCGGAAGCTGTAAGAGGAAAATTGCAAGTTTAGCTGTTTGGAAAGATGGTTCTGAATAACGTGCGGACAAGGGGACCGACAAAAAATATCTGCAGACACAGAGCCATCGGGAAGCAGGTTACGGCAAGCTGTATCCACTGGCAGAACCAGTTGACGGAAATGCCGTTATGTATCAGCGTGGCAAACAAGGTGATGACAGGGACGATCTGACATACGGTAAAACACTGGATCGCTAATATGACAAAGATCGGCTTGCTGTCAGCGGGATTTATGATCCTGAATGCCAGCTTTTTCGCTGTGCCTGTGATCACAAAGAATATCAGGCAGAAAACAACGATGTATTCCAGCCACATTTCTTTGACCGCGAGACCGAGAACCTGGTAATTCAGCGCACCGAATTTCAGGGCAATGGTATAGACGGTCATACAGTAAACCATGCAGAAAGCCATGATGGCAGTGAAAATGATACTTTGAAATTTTGTTTTTGGCATAAATGAACTCCTTTTCTTTGAAATAAAAAAACGACATGAAATATCAACAGATGGCCACCGGACAAAAGCCATATCGATATTTAATGTCGTTGTTTATTTCTGTATTTTGTTTTAACAGAAGATATCATAGCACAAATTTTTTGTTTCGGTAAGTGGAAATTGAAAAAATACTTGTCTCCCAAATATCTGTCTAAAATTGATGCCCTTATTGAGGCAAAATTTCAGGGATGCTATACTTTGGAAAGGAGGGATGTAATATGAAAAAGAAATCATGGAAGCGGTATATGGCGGCAGGATTAGCGGCTGTCATGATCATGGAGACGGGGCCTGTCAATGTTCTTGGACTGCGCCTGAAGACGTTTGCGAACCCGGATGTCGAAGCTGCAACGTCTTCAAATGCCTTAGGGATCGGAGAGAGACAAGAAGAAAATCAAATTTCCCTATTTCAAACGGATGAACGAACATACGCAGTGCTTGAGACAAATGCAGTATTGACATATCACGTTACAGAGAATAGTGAGATAACGATCACGGATTGTAATGATGATGTGACCGGTGAATTAGAGATTCCATCTCAGATCGATGGATACCCGGTAACCGGGATTGCGGATCACGCATTTGACTATTGCAAATTTTCAAAGGTTGTTTTTCCAGAGTCAATTGTTTCGATTGGTGAATACTCTTTTTACGACTGCGATTACCTGGTATCTGTGTCATTGGAAAACAGTAATATTACAAAGCTCAGCTCGAATGCATTTGCTGGAGATGGGAACCTGGCGGAAATCTTATTACCGGCAGGTCTTAAAGAAATCGAAGAACGTGCATTATTCTGGTGCAGTGCATTGACCTCTATTTTTATTCCGGCCACAATAGATACAATTGGAAATCAGGTATTTGCCGGATGCTTAAAATTGACGGATGTTTATTACGGCGGAAGTGAGGAAGAATGGAAGGTTGTTGAGGTTGGAACGAATAATCAATATCTGGATTCGGCAAAGATGCATTATTCTGACACGGACGAACGAACATACGCAGTTCCGGAGACAAATGTAGTATTGACCTATATCGTTGCAGGAACTGACAGCGTTATCATCCTTGACTGCAATGATGATGCAACCGGAGAATTAGAGATTCCATCCCAGATCGAGGGATATCCGGTAACCGACATTGCGGATCACGCATTTGACTATTGCAAGTTTACCAAAGTTGTTTTCCCATCGTCCGTTCGCTCCATCGGTGAAGCTGCCTTTTATGACTGTGATGAACTGGTATCTGCATCATTAAAGAACAGCAGTATTACGAAGCTCAGTCCGAGTGCATTTGCCGGAGATGGGAATCTGGCAGAAATCTTATTGCCGGCATATCTGGAGGAAATTGGAGAAAGTGCATTCTTCTGGTGCAACCAATTGACGTCTATTTTCATCCCTTCCACGGTAAAAACGATTGGAAATCAGGCATTTGATGGGTGTTTGAAATTAACAGACGTTTATTATGAAAGCGGCATTACCGGCTGGAGGCGAATTTCAATTGGTGATAAAAATTCGTATTTGCAGAATGCAACACTTCATTGGGGGACCGTGCGAGCCTTCCTTCGAAATATTTATCAGTCGGAAATTTTAAATGATCTTTCTATCGCGAACAGTTATAATGTAGATTACGAAATCAATATGGAAACGATCTGTGAAGCGTATGCGTCTACACTTCAGGAAAAAGGATTTGATACTCGGAATAATATATGGAAGGCATGTGATCTTCTTTCTTCTTCATTGGATGATCCGACAAAACTATATGATTTTGCTGTGGAGCCAAAGGAAATTTATACAGCAATGATCCTGGATATCGTGGAAGAAAGCGTTGATATGGAACTTGTTGCCAACAGCGAATGGCAGAAAATGATAAAGAAACAAGCGAAATATGTGTCACTGATTAAAGATAATATGCAGTTGCTGTATGATCTTGATATACGAAAACCAAATGATTATGCGGCTTTAACAAAAGAACAGAGGGACAAGTTATCAGAACTCACAGAAGCATTCTTTAAAGATGAGTTTAAAGAGGTGTACGAAATCTCGGAGGTTATGTCAGGAGCCTGCAAAGGTATAAAAATCATGAGCAATATTAATGATTTTTACAAGCATTGTGCATCGATACTCCTTATGGCAGAACTTAGCCAGTCGGTAAGAAATGTGGTTGCTGAAGCTTGTAAAGAAAGCAAAAACAGCGGAGATCTTTATTTACAGGCTGCATTCAAAGAATGTGATGATCTTTTAAAAATGAGTCGGGAGGAGCTGATTAATAAGCTCATAGATGAGAAACTTGATATTGCGGGTGAAGAGATTATCAAATATGGAATTAGAGAGTTGTGGAAAGGAATAAAAACAAACCTGTATCAGCTCTGCCCGGAAGTAGCAGTTATTCAGGCTGCATACAAAATGTCAAAGCAGCTTGTAAATTCAGTGGCAAATACAGATAAAATAAGCGAACAGTATGGAAAAATGCTGGCTTTATGCTTGGTTGAGCAAACATTCGACCAGGTATATGATTCATTCCAAGCGGAATTTCTGAAAAATAAAACCGAGGAGAATGCTGCTAATTATTTAGCTGCGTTAGAAATCGCGTTCCGGTCAAGAGATCAGGACTGTGTGGAGGCATGGAACTTTGTAAACGCGATCGACAATGATGATGCATGGATCAATCAGTTATTTAATTATGCGGATGCCATTGACAAAGCAAAATCGGATATTCGTTCCAGACAGGGAAGATATTATGGTACATATGAAATGTCACAGATCGAATGGATCTATCATCTTCCGGATGATTTCCCAGATTCCGGATTGTATGAAACATACGAGAAACTTTTTGATGAAAGTTTAAATCGGATCCTTACGAAAAAATGGGTGTCTGCATGCCCGGTAGATGTATATGTATATGATTCAGCAGATCAACTGGTTGCGTATGTGGAAGGGAAAAAAGTTTTTTGTGATGCGGATCTGACGGTTATTTTAGAAGGGGATGTGAAAACAATCTGCTTTTATGATGATGCCGATGACTATCGTATCAAATATGTCGGTAATGATACTGGAAAGATGGATATCACAGTTACGGAATATCAGGATGATGAGCTGTCCAGAACGGTGAACTATTATGACATAGCGTTGACGAAGGGGAAAACCTATGTGGCAGATGCGATGTCTTCAGACTGTGAACTTAACGATCTGTCCGGAAATATGATTCTACCGGATTACGACAGCCTGAATCCAAAGGATCACCCACATAAAATAACCATTCAGTCCGGAAGCATGATAAAAGCGGGGGAATTATTATTTGAAACAGAGGCATATGCCAAGGAAACACTCGATATTAATGCCTATATTCCTGAGGGCGCATCGTTTATCCGCTGGGAAGCTTCAAATGGAGAAAATGTATTCGGCAGCAGCACTTCTCCGAATACAACGCTTCTCATGCCGGATGAAGATATTATCGTCAAAGCAGTAACCGATAAAAATGCGCAGGAAACACCGGAAGAGAGTAAGGTAACATCGATCACTCTGAAAACTCCGGATACAGATATTTTTGCCGGTGATCAGTTTTATCTTCCTGTGACGATCCAGCCGGAGAATGCTTCGGACAAAACACTCGTGTGGTCATCTTCCGACCCAGCAATCGCAGCAGTTTCAACATCCGGATTGGTGACAGCATTAAAGGCAGGAAAAGTGGAAATCACGGTGTCTCTGACGGACGGTAGGCTGAAAAACACGGTTACTCTGATCATATCCGATAAGAAGGATAACACTGCAGCAGATGATAAAAACGGAAATGATTCGGACCATGAAAACGATCCAAATTATGACTCGGATCATGATTCGGATCGTGACTCAGATGAGGGCGGAAACTCGTCAGGAAAAAAACCGAGCAGACGTAATGGAGGTTCATCATCAGCAAATAGTCTGACAGGCGGTTCAGCGTCATTTCCTTCCTATGTTGTGACCGGAACCTGGACGAGAACCGCAGATGGGAACTGGACATTCACCGATTCCAAAGGAGTCGCTTATAAAAATCGGTGGGCCGCTGTTTATAACCCATATGCTAATAAGGCAGTTGGACAGAACAGTTATGATTGGTTCTACTTTGATGAAAACGGATTTATGGCAACCGGATGGATCACGGATCATAATCGCAGATATTATCTGAATCCTGTCTCGGATGGAACCAGAGGCTGTATGTTTACCGGGTGGAAGCAGATCGGTGGAAAATGGTATTACCTGAATGAAATTTCAGATGGTACAAAAGGTGCGGTGATCACGGATACATGGATCGATAAGAAATATTATGTAAACAAAAATGGCATCTGGGAGGAAGAAAAGGCGAATCATTAAAATCAGAAGTACAGCAAATAGTCTGTCTAAAAAGGATGCCCATATTGAGGAAAGATCCCGGAAATGCTATACTGAAAAAACAAAAAGACAGGAGTGATTTTTATGAAAAAGAGATTTGTGATTGGGGTCACTGCCATGGCACTGACGATCGCCTGTGCGGTTCCGGCTTATGCGGGAGAGTGGAAAAAGAATACGATTGGTTGGTGGTGGCAAAGTGAGGACGGTAGCTATCCAACGGACACTGGTATGTGGCTTGATGGAAATCATGATGGCATCGCGGAGCGTTATTATTTCAACAAAGAGGGGTATATGTTGGAAAACGTAATCCTGGGCCAGAACGAAGCCCTGAATAACGACGGTGCGTGGACGTTCAACGGCGAAGTGATGACATTAAAATTTGGCGGTTCTTTGTCATCGTCAGGAATCCCGGCAGGTCTTTCTGGTATTTATTACGGCAAGGTAAAGGGCGAAGATATGGTATGCTATATTACCATTGAGGACGGCAAATATTTTTATGAGGCAGATTTTGGTTTTGGGCCGATGCCATCGTTTGTGGGTAACAACACGTTTGATGATGAAGATACGACCTTTGTTTTCGATGGAGGTCATTTGAAGATCACCGATAAAGTCGAGGGAAATGCAGTCTATGATCTGATCAAACAGTAAGAAAAAATGGCACAGACAGCCTGATCTTAGCGCTGCTTGTGCCAGGGTTCATTTTCATAAGAAAACAGCAGAAAAAGTAAGAAAACCAGTTCTTATGATTTATGAGTCTCCCCGGCCTTGCCGGGGGGGATTTGTGTTGTTCCATTAACAAAATCGCAAAGGAATTGGATGGGCATGTCAGAATTTTCAGAAGCAATCAAAGAAGAAATCAAAAAATCCGGGCAAACATTACTCTACTTGTCGGATGCAAGTGGTCTCTCCCTGGACCATATTTCCAAAATGCGGCAGGGAAAAAGGCTGCCGCAGGATTCAGAAAAGGTGAGGAAACTGATTCTGGCCCTGCAATGTACGGAAAAGGTGTCTCAGACCTTGTTTTCCTTATATAAAAAAGAACGTGTGGGACGTGAAGCGTGGGATTGCATGCAGGAGATCAAAAAACTTCTGGAAACTTCGAACGAATTTCCTGAATCATCGGCAGCAGGCGATGAAGAAAAAAGTCTGAAACAGGAAATGCCTGTGCAGACGATCTGTGTGTTAAACAGCCGGATGGAAGTTCTGTCTTTTTTACACAAAATGCTTCCGCAGTGCAATACAGTGCTGCGAATGGTGACGGAAGAAATGCCGGAAGCAGTGGTGGAGCTGCTGGCGCTTTCTCTGAGGCAATACCGGATCCAATGTGAACATATCTTCTCGCTAAAAACGATCCGGGTGCAGGACGGAAGTCTGTATAATCTCAGGTTTATCAATCGGATCATGCCGTTGATCCGATCCGGGAAGGCGTACGTCCCGTATTATGATTATGAAGAAAAAACAGGGGATCTTCTTCCGAACTGGCTGATCTGTGATCAGTGGGCAGTTGGTCTGCAGAGGAATATGGAAGGCGGCATTGTGATATGGGAGAAAGAACGGATTTCCTATCTGAAAAAACAGTACGAGCGCAAGAAGAAAAACAGACGAGAACTCCTGCGGTATTTTTCTGATGTTGACCAGTGGGCGGTCTGGATCACGGAAAATCGTAAGCGCTGTCTCGCGGAGATGCAGACGGCAGGATTCCGCCCCCAGGATGTAAAGAATTACTATCTGGAATATGGACCTTGTTTCCTGAACGTGCTGTCGGTAAAGTTGCTGGAGGATCACTTGATCGTGGAAGAGCCGGAAAAATCGGGACTGATCCAGTACTGGATCTTGCGCAAACAGCAGATCGAGCAGGAAAAATCTGTTCATTTTTATACGAGAGAGGGATTGGAGTATTCCATTTCTACCGGGCGCTTATCGGAATTTCCGGAACAGATCTATACGCCGCTCAGCATTTCTGAGAGAATTGAGCTTTTGGAGAAGTTTTTGGAATGGGTCAAAGATCCGGACGGAAGAGTGTACATGATCGACGACAGGCAGCTCAATGTTCCGATCGGTACGTTTGTATATTCAACAGTATCCATGGTAGATAATGAATTGATCTTTTATCTCGGACATGAAGATGCAGCCTACTGCTCCGTGATCGAGCAGGGCATTGCAGATAAATTAAACCGCTACTGCCATATGATGGAGGAAGGGGAGATGATTTATTCGCAGGAGGAGAGCGAACGGATCATATGTCAGATGCTGGAAAAGCTGCGGGGGATGTTATAAATAAATTCATAGTGAGAAAAAATAGAAAGAGTCTTCAAACCGAAACAATATTCGCGGCATGGTTTGGAGACTTTTTCTGTCAGGTATGCGAAAAAGAATCGGATAACAGGCATACCGATTTGAGAAAAAGGACAGGCTGTTTTCATTAAAGACAAAGATTCTCAACAACAGCTCTTGACAATTTTGCATCCTGTGCTATTATTTACATATACCCGGTATGGGTATATAGCAATAGAAAGGAACAACAGATATGGAACAGTATACAGTGACTGGAATGAGCTGTGCTGCCTGCCAGACCCGTGTGGAAAAGGCGGTTTCCAAAGTGCCTGGGGTTACCTCGTGTTCCGTGAGTCTGCTCACGAACTCGATGGGGGTTGAAGGTACCGCTTCTTCCTCGGAAATTATTGCTGCGGTCCAGGCTGCCGGTTACGGAGCGTCCGTAAAAGGCGTGGCAAAAGCGGATGGGGCAGGAGACAGCGCCCTCTACGACGAATCCGCTCTGGAAGACCATGAGACCCCGGCCTTAAAGAAGAGACTCATTTCCTCCATCGGCTTCCTCTTAGTCCTCATGTATTTCTCCATGGGACACATGATGTGGAACTGGCCGCTTCCGGCTTTCTTCAACGGAAATCATGTGGCGATGGGACTCTTACAACTCCTTCTCACCGTGACCATTATGGTGATCAACCAGAAATTCTTTATCAGTGGCTTTAAGGGTCTGCTCCACGGTTCTCCCAATATGGATACTCTGGTAGCATTGGGCTCCAGTGCCTCCTTTGCCTGGAGCACCTATGCCTTGTTTATGATGACAGATGCTCAGGTAAAAGGGAACGCGGATGCAGTCATGAGCTACATGCACGAGTTCTACTTTGAGTCCGCGGCAATGATCTTAACCCTTATCACCGTCGGAAAAATGCTGGAAGCAAGATCTAAGGGGCGCACCACAGATGCCTTAAAAGGTTTAATGAAGCTGGCTCCGAAGACCGCCGTGATCGAAAAGGACGGTGTTGAGACAACAGTCCCGATCGCTCAGGTCAAAAAAGGCGACATCTTTGTAGTCCGCCCGGGTGAAAATATACCCGTGGACGGTATCGTCTTAGAGGGAAGCAGCGCAGTAAACGAGTCCGCCCTCACAGGGGAGAGTATTCCGGTGGATAAGGCGGCAGGAGACCTTGTCTCGGCTGCGACATTAAATCAGTCCGGCTTTATCCGCTGCGAGGCATCGAGAGTCGGAGAGGACACCACGCTTTCCCAGATTATCAGGATGGTCAGCGATGCGGCTGCCACAAAAGCGCCCATTGCGAAGATCGCCGATAAGGTATCCGGCGTGTTTGTGCCGGCAGTTATCATGATCGCGATCATCACCACCGTAGGCTGGCTCCTCGCAGGTGAGACAATGGCCTTCGCCTTAGCCCGCGGCATTTCCGTCCTCGTTATCAGCTGTCCGTGCGCATTAGGTCTTGCGACACCTGTTGCCATCATGGTGGGCAATGGTATGGGAGCGAAGAACGGAATCCTCTTTAAAACTGCGGTCTCCCTGGAAGAGACAGGAAAAGTTGAGATCGTTGCCCTGGATAAGACTGGAACCATCACAAGCGGCGAGCCACGCGTGACAGACATCGTCCCGGCGGACGGCGTTGATGAGACAGAGCTTCTCTCCATGGCGTTTGCCCTTGAGAAGAAGAGTGAACACCCGCTGGCAAAGGCGGTCCTCTTAAAAGGTGAGGAGATGGGACTCTCCGCGGCTGAAGTGACAGATTTTGCGGCACTTCCTGGAAACGGACTTTCCGCGAAGTTAAATGGAAATACGATCTACGGCGGAAACATGAAGTTTATCGGAACTCATGTGGCTGTTTCGGAAGATATGAAGAAGAAATCTGAAGCTCTCGCTGAGAGTGGAAAGACTCCGTTATTCTTTGCAGAAAATGAGAAGCTTGTGGGCATCGTCGCTGTTGCGGATATGATCAAGGAGGACAGCCCGCAGGCCATTAAGGAACTCCAGAACATGGGAATCCATGTAGTCATGCTGACCGGCGACAACGAGCGCACCGCGAAGGCCGTCGGAAAAGATGCGGGCGTCGACGAGGTCATCGCCGGTGTCCTCCCGGACGGCAAGGAGAGCGTGATCAGAAAGCTCAAGGAAAAAGGCAAGGTTGCCATGGTCGGCGACGGAATCAACGACGCCCCGGCCCTCACGAGAGCCGACATGGGTATCGCCATTGGAGCCGGAACAGACGTTGCCATCGACGCGGCGGATGTGGTCCTCATGAAGAGCCGCTTATCCGATGTCCCGGCAGCGATCCGCTTAAGCCGCGCGACACTTCGGAATATCCACGAGAACCTGTTCTGGGCATTTTTCTACAACGTGATCGGAATCCCGCTTGCCATGGGACTCTGGATCCCGGTATTCGGATGGAAACTGAATCCGATGTTCGGCGCCGCGGCCATGAGCTTATCCAGCTTCTGTGTTGTATCCAACGCCCTGCGCTTAAATTTCTTTGATATCCGGCGTTCCGACAGGGACAAAAAGATAAAAACAAAAACTCATAAAGAGGAAAAGGAGAGTAAAACGATGGAAAAAACATTAAAAGTTGAAGGTATGATGTGCTGCCACTGTGAGGCAACTGTCAAGAAGGCACTCGAGGCTATCGACGGCGTATCCGCTGCAGAGGCAGATCATGTAAAGGGAACTGCAACTGTAACACTCACAAAGGATGTTCCAACAGATGTGCTCAAGAAAGCGATCGAGGATAAGGATTATAAGGTAATCGGCTGATCGATGACCGCATGAAATGATTAAATATCAGCTGCCCTGGGATGAAAGACTCCTGGGGCGGCTTTCCTGCTATCTGGGAAAGCTTTCTGATAAGAGAGTGCCATAATACCGGACAGGGGTATATAAATATTGATAGCAGATGGGAGAAAAACTCGAAATAATGTAGAGATAAATTGGGGAGGCTGCGCATGGAGAAAAGATCATGCTGCTGTGCCGGAGAAACGGAGACAGCAAACGTAAATATGGAGACAACAGGAGCAGAGGCAACAGTAAATACGGTGACTGCCGAAACGGAAACACCGTCCGATGACGCTGTCTGTCACTGCCGTCACAAACATAGAACAGAAAAGGAAGAGAAAGACCTTCTGACCCGATTAAACCGCATTGAAGGGCAGGTCCGCGGCATCAAAGCCATGGTCCAGGACGAACGCTACTGCCCGGATATCTTAGTCCAGGTATCCGCTGTCCAGTCCGCCTTAAACGGTTTCTGCAAGGTCCTCTTATCCAACCACATCAGGACCTGCGTGGTGGAAGATATCCGGAACGGAAACGAGGAGACCGCAGTGGCGGAGCTTTGCGAGACGATTAAAAAGATGATGTAAGAAATAAAAAGCCTGGCATCGAAAGAGTGATGCCAGGCTTTTTATATACCCTATATACCTATCCGATCGTACGATAGGTAAAGAACGCAAATCCAAGAATACAGAGGGATGCAATGATTTCGCTGATAACGCGGACCACTGTGTGTGGGGTGTCGCTGCTGACGATCCGGTGGATGATCCGGATGCTGACTGTGACGGCAACGAGAATGATCAGTATGAAGTATGCGGTCCGGAGCGGAATCACGTTGAACGCGCCGAGACCAGCGGTAATTAACATTAGGATAGAAAGAATGATTCTGACTGCCTTCATAGTAACGCCCCCCTATTAGTGAAATAACTTTTCTTCTATTGCCATTATATCACAATTCTGATAAAATGGAAAATTTTTCTGTTAATTTCTTTGCAGAAATTTAGGAAGAGATATAAATATAGCCCAAAGCCACACCGTTTCCTGCTTTTTGAACTTGATTTTGTACTGGTGAGTAGTGGATGGAAAAAGGGGAGTGCAGAAATACTGTTCGTGGAGTCCCCATCTTAGAATATAAAACCTCAGAAAGTGTGCCTAATGTAGAAAAAATGCAAAAAATAGAAAAAAATCAAAAAAAGCTGTTGACATTTCCGCAAATCTATATTATACTTACGTACGTAATCGAGACGAGGCGTGGCTCAGTTTGGTAGAGCGCTGCGTTCGGGACGCAGAGGTCGCAAGTTCGAATCTTGTCGCCTCGA
>Ga0129311_1000286_pt1 | contig 46835 bp, 53 predicted proteins | sample Go1ome_FD_94435 | JGI IMG/M metagenome (GOLD analysis project Ga0129311, IMG submission 94435) | Western lowland gorrila individual fecal microbial communities from Wisconsin, USA - Go1022B metagenome | ecosystem: Host-associated > Mammals > Digestive system > Large intestine > Fecal | place...
GGTCAGCAACAAGAAATTAAGACTTGCTGAGAAATCGAATTTCTTCGAAATTACCGATTCGCTTTTTAATTTTTAGGCTCATGAATAAAGTCTCCACTGGAGACTTTATTTGTCCCACTCCCTGATTTTATTTTTCTAGCAATTCTGCATAGGATTTGCGGTGACCAAGTTGTAAGACTTGATTATCTTTAACCAGTACTGGGCGTTTGATGAGCATACCATCTGAAGCCAAGAGGCTTGCTGCCTCATCAATTGACAAACTATCGATTTTATCTTTTAAGCCAAGTGCACGGTAGACTTGTCCGCTAGTGTTGAAAAAATTCTTGATAGTATATGTTGAATTTTCAATCCATTCTTTCAATTGTTCTGCCTTAGGTGTATCAACTGTAATATCGACAGCTACAAAATCAACACCTAATTCTTGCAATTCCGCCTTAGCACGGCGACACGTACTACATTTTGGATATTCATAAAAAGTAAACATTTCTTTCTCCTTCTAAAAATTAGCTTTCTCATGTTCCAATAGCCAACACTTTCGCTCTACTCCGCCAGCATAGCCTGTTAATTGCCCTTGATTTCCTAAAACACGGTGACAGGGAACAATGATAGACAAGGGATTTTTACCAACAGCCCCACCAACGGCTTGTGCCGAACCACAGTTAATTTTTTCGGCAATTTGTCCATAGGTCATTGTCTCCCCATAAGGAATTTGCGCTAAGACTTTCCAAACTTTCCTCTGAAAAGCCGTACCATAAGGCACCAAGGTCAATCGACTCGGGTCGGGATTTTTACCAGCAAAATAATCATCCAACCAAACTTTTGCCTCATCTAAAAAAATGGTCGTTTCTTCAATAATTTTTTCGCGTTCATAACCATATTCAAAATACTTTTGTCCTAGAAAATAGCAACCTAAGAGCCCTTTTTCATTAGCTAATACTACTATTTCTCCTAACTCAGACTGATAAACCAACTTTCTTAACATTTTATCACTCCCACTTAATCCATATGCCTAATAGAAAAAGCAAGCTCTGCTTCCTTATCTATAACTGATGGTTCTGCCATTCTGTATTAATCTTAGGTGTCCCATCCGCATTAATTAAAGGTGTTATCCCCGAAGGATCACCTAGACCAGCCGTCACTCCAAGATATTCTACTCCAGTTTCACGATCAACTAACAGAACCAAATTTTGTTTTTTATTATCAAATCGAACACTGAAAAATCGTTCTCTTAACTGTTTTTGGTATTCTTTTAATTGCTTTTTATCCATAAACTATCTCCCTCCCCTAATTTTGAAATCGTTTTAACCATTATAGCAAAAAAAGAAAAAAAGAGCTGAGAAATACTCCCAACTCTTCCAATCTCTATTGTTATTTTTTCGTGATTAAACGTACACGAACGATATTATCACTAGCTTCAAAATTAGCAACTAAGTGATCAATTTTCGCCTTATCAGTTTCATCAAGGTCAAGTAACGTATAAGCATAGTCACCTTTTGAACGATTGATGATATTATCAATATTAATGCCTAAGTCAGATACCGCTGTTGAAATTTTAGCAACGATATTTGGCACATTTTTATTAATCAATGTGATACGATACGGTGCAGTCAATGCTTGATGAACATTTGGAAAGTTAACAGAGTTAGTAATCTCACCTGTTTCCATGAATTGACGAATTGTCTTACCAGCCATAATCGCACAATTAAGTTCAGCTTCAGCCGTTGAACCACCCACGTGAGGGAAAACTGTGATTTTATCTTTGTTAAGCAACTCTTCTGTACCAAAGTCGGTAATGTAACGTTTCACGACACCAGCTTCAATAGCTTCAAAAAGTGCTGCATTGTCAACCAATTCACCACGCGCAAAATTGATAACAACCGTTCCTTTTTGCATCAAACCAAACGCTTCACTATCAAATGTATTGCGTGTTTCATCAGTCAAAGGTACATGAACAGTGATATAATCAGAATTCGCAAAGATTTCTTTGACGTCAGCCACACGTTTGACGTGATGAGAAATATTCCAAGCCGTTTCAATAGAAACATATGGATCATACCCTAGAACATTCATACCAAGACGTTGTGCATAGTTAGCAATACGACCACCGATAGCACCAAGTCCGATAACGCCTAGCGTTTTACCAGAAATTTCATTACCAGCAAATTGTTTCTTACCAGCTTCGACTTGTTTTGGAACATCATCACCAGAAAGGGTGTTTACCCACGCATTAGCAGCGATGTAGTCACGCGCTGACATCAAGATAGAAGCAAGAACGGCTTCTTTTACAGCATTAGCATTTGCACCAGGCGTATTAAAGACAACAATCCCTGCTGCCGTTGCTTCATCAATCGGAATATTATTTGTTCCTGCACCTGCACGCGCAATCGCTTTTAAATTTTCTGGAAATACTGTTCCATGCAAATTTTGACTACGAAGAATATAGGCATCTGGATTCTCAGCTAACTCACCATCAATTTGAAAATGATTTCCTAATTCTTTAAGCCCTACTTGATTAATATTATTAAACGTTTTAACACTATATACCATTTATTTCACACAAAGGCTACAAAAAGCCTTCCTTTTCCGTTATTGTTAATAACTATGGTGATCAGCCTCATCAACTTCTTGATAGAGAGCATTCTCATCCTTAGTTTTAATTTTTTGATAAGCTAGACGTTCACCATCAATTGGCACTTTTCCACAATAGACATAACCAAGTTTCTCAAAAATGTGTTGCATGGCACCATTCTTTTCATGGGTGTCACAACGGAAATCATGTCCATCAGTTCCTTCAATCAATCCTTGAAGAAATGTTTGAGCAACCTTTCGACCAGTCACGCTAGACAAAACAGCAACACGGTGAAATGTGATGTAACGGTGATTATTGTGTTTCCACTGACCATCGTAAATCTTGTCATAAGCAGGGTCACCATCAGTGATAACAGCTGCATAGGCTACAATTTGCCCATCTAATAAGGCTACATACCCTTGACCAGTCAAAACGTCATCATAAATCGTATCCTCATCAGGATATTTCCCTTGCCATTGATTACTACCGCTTGCTGCCAATTGTTTTCGTGCGTCCTCAATAACGAGCATGATTTGGTCGACTTCATTGGGAAAAGCTTGTCTAATTTCCATATTATTACCTCTTCTAATGATTATGAATCTATTTTATAACAAATTCGATGCGAAAGTGGTAATAAAACAATTATTTATTTTTAGCTTCAAATTTTTTCATGAATTCAATCAAATCAAGTACCCCTTGACGTGGGAATGCATTGTAAAGACTAGCACGCATACCACCCACAGAGCGGTGACCTTTGATATTTTTAAATCCAAGCGGCGTTGCTTCAGCAACAAATTTAGCATCAAGTTCTTTACTTGGTGTTACAAATGGAATATTAGCTACTGAACGTTCTGCTGGATTTTTAACAGGGTTTGTATAGAAGTCAGATTGGTCAATGAAATCGTACAACAAACCTGATTTTTCGCGGTTAGCAGCTTCCATTTTATCAACACCACCGAAAGCTTTCACCCATTCAAAAACAAGTTTTGCAATATAGATGTTATATGCAGGCGGTGTATTGTAAAGTGAACCCGCTTCTGCTTGGATACGGTAATCAAGCATAGCAGAAAGCGTTGGTTCATCATTCAAGAAATCTTCACGGACGATTACAACTGTAACCCCTGCAGGACCAATGTTCTTTTGGGCACCTGCATAAATCAAAGCAAAATCTTCAACGTTGTAACGTACAGCCAGAATATTTGAAGACATATCCGCTACAATTGGCACACCATTTGTATCAGGAAGATCATAAATAGACGTTCCTTCAATTGTATTGTTTGTTGTGATGTGAACATAAGCAGCTTCTGGGTCAATATCTTTTGAATCAAAAGTAGGGATATGGTCATATACTGTATCTTCAGATGATGCTAGTAGCAATGGTTCAAAAGGAACAGTTTTGGACAATTTAACAGCTTCTGCATAAGCTTTTTTACCCCACGAACCACCAACTAGATAATATGCCTTACGTCCCTTAGCAAGGTTTAAAGGAAGCATTGTAAATTGCGTAGATGCACCACCTTGAAGGAACATCACTTTATAATTATCTGGAATAGCCATTAATTCACGCAATAATTGTTCTGCTTCTTTAATGATATTATCAAACTCTTTGGAACGGTGGGACATTTCTAAAACACTCATGCCGCTACCTTGGTAGTCAAGCATTTCACGCTGTGCTTGTTCAAGCACTGGTTTCGGTAACACTGCAGGACCTGCAGAGAAATTGTAAATTGTCATAAAAATACCTCCGTATAATGGTATAAATTATAACACAATTTTCTGAATTTTGTAAAGATTTTTGAGATTTTTTACTCAAAATATTTATAAATAATCATGATATAATGATAAGTAGTAAATAATTAAGGAGTCCAAATGATTATCAAAGAATTTTGTGCCGAAAATACAACACTTCTCAATCAACTCGATCAGTCTGTTAAACGTGTTGAACTTTGTGATAATTTAGCCGTTGGAGGTACAACGCCATCTTATGGTGTTATCAAAGAAGCGGCACGCTACCTGCATGAAAAAGACATCGCACTAGCAACAATGATTCGCCCTCGTGGTGGTAACTTTGTCTATAATGATAGCGAACTTCGCATCATGGAAGACGATATTCTTCATGCCGTTGAACTTGAAAGTGACAGTTTAGTTTTGGGATTATTAACAGAAGATAATCACATCGACCAAGATGGTATCGAACAACTTCTTCCTGCCACACAAGGATTGCCACTTGTTTTTCACATGGCTTTTGACCACATTCCGCTTGAAGAGCAAAAAGAAGCACTCGACCAATTGGTTGAATTAGGCTTTACACGTATTTTGACACACGGGTCTGCTCAAAATAATGACATTTTTGAAAACATTGCTCACCTTAAAGACCTTGTTGATCACGCTGACGGTCGTATTGAAATCATGATTGGTGGCGGTGTCACAGCTGATAATTACCAAGAACTTATTGAAAAAACAGGTGCCCAAGCTGCGCACGGAACAAAAATTAATTGCGTCTTGTAAATAATAACTATATAAACAAAGAAGCTGGACAGTTTTGTCTCAGCTTTTTTATACCCAAAAACCCGAATCCTTTAAGAATTCAGGTTTTCTACCACTATTTTTGCTTGACTAAACTTCGGAGATTTTAAAACTTAAACGGCATCACCACCTCGTTCTCCTGTTCGAATACGAACAACTTCTTCAATCGGAAGAATGAAGATTTTACCATCTCCAACTTCACCTGTACGAACAGCTTTGCAGATGATATCCACAATTTCATCAACCGCCGCATCATGTGTCACAATTTCAACTTTTACTTTCGCAAGCAAAGTTGGCACAATCTTTTGACCACGAACATATTCTGCAAAACCGCGTTGGTTTCCATAACCAAGCACTTGACTGACTGTCATTCCCTTGGTAAATCCTGCTTTAGATAAGGCATCTTTGAGATCTTCCAAACGGTCTGAACGGATAATCGCCTCTATTTTTTTCATAATACACTCTCTTTCTAAACGTTTCTATTTAGCTCAGATTTCTAACTATCCTTTAATTATGAATCAAGCCCCATAAATGTTGGGTAAGCTGTTTCTTCATGCTCACTATCATCAAGACCAATAGCTTCCGCACGATCCTCAACACGAATACTTGTGAAGATTGAAATCACTTTAATAATAACAAAAGTTGCTACCGCTGACCAAACAATTGTAAAAATGATAGCTGCTATTGTTACTAGGAATAAATGCGCATTACCATAGATTAAGCCGATATTGTTTCCGTCAAGAGCGAGTTCTGGTGTAGTGAAAAGTCCTGTTACCAAACCACCAAAGATCCCTCCGATACCATGACAACCAAAGGCATCTAAAGCATCATCATAACCGAATTTACTCTTAAGAACTGAAATCGCAAAATAACAAACTGGGCTAACGCAAAGACCGATGAGAAGAGAGCTCCACGTTGAAACAAAACCTGCTCCTGGCGTGATAGCGACAAGCCCTGCTACCAATCCTGTTGAAGCACCGACAAGTGAGAATTTTCCAGTTAACACTTTTTCAACAATCAACCAAGACAACATTGCTGCCGCTGCTGAAATGTGTGTTGTGACAAAGGCATGGACTGCAAGCCCGTCTGCTGCAAGGGCAGAACCAGCATTGAATCCAAACCAACCAAACCAGAGAAGACCTGCACCAAGGAAAACAAATGGTACGTTATGCGGACGGTATTCTAAACGGTTATAATCTCGACGTTTTCCAAGTACCAATGCCAAAACCAAACCTGAAACCCCAGAGGTAATATGAACGACATCACCACCAGCAAAGTCAATTGTTCCCCATTGAGCCAAAAGCCCTTCATCCCAGACCATATGAGCAAATGGGAAATAAACCAAGAGAAGCCAGAAAATGATGAAAATAATCAAAGGTGTAAAACGCATACGTCCTGCTGCCGCTCCTGTTAAAATGGCAACCGTAATGATTGGAAACATCATTTGGAACGCTGCGAATAACGCATCAGGAATTTCTAAACCACGTGTGCTAGCCGTTTCGCTAACACCATTGAAAAAGAGATGCGAGAAATTACCAATTAGGCTTCCATCACCACCAAATGAAAGGGAATACCCACAAATCATCCACATTACTGAAGCAACAGCAATCGGAATCACACACATCATCATTGTATTAATGACATTTTTGCGTCTCCCTAAACCACCATAGAAGAATGCTAAACCTGGTGTCATCAAAAAGACTAGGCTAGCACAGATAATCATAAAAGCTATACTTCCTGCATCCATATCAAAAACTCCTTTTATATTTTAAGACTTTAAACCTTAAAGTCAATTTTCTAAAATACTACAACAAGCGTTGCGAGATTTTATGTTAGATAATATAACATTATTTTTTAGTTAAGTAAAGTGTTTTTTGGTAAATTTTCTAAATTTTCTGTATTTATTACATAAAATGTTAGCCATTTTCGGCATTCAAAAACACTTCTCTTCCTTTGATAATACTGATTTTATCAATTATATAACTTGACATAGAAATGTTAACTAAATCGCTGTTTTCGATATAACTATTAATGTTATGTTTTCTTACATAAAATTGTAAAATCTAAGTAAAAAAGCTTTGAAGACAAAAAACCACCGATGATAATTCCATAATCATCGGTGGTTGTCTCAACTGATTAATAATCTTTAAAGTTGATGATAAGCATTGTAAACTTCTTGGCGGTTTAAACCATAAGTTTTAGCTATTTTTTTAATGGCTTGATTTGGTTTGTCCCCAGCTTCGACTAACTGAGCAACGAGTTCAGCAGGATTGACATCTTCTGGCATCTCTTCTGATGTCACTGTCTCGTCTTGACCAGATACAACGATTAAACACTCTCCTTTTAAAGGATTTTGGGCAATGTATTCCAAAATTTCTGAGATATATCCGCGCTGATATTCTTCATAAAGTTTTGTTAACTCACGAACCAAAACAATTTTTCTGTCACCATATACTGCTAACATATTGTCCAATGTATCTGCGACACGGTAAGGTGATTCATAAAAAATTTGTGTTTCAGGATACTGTTTCTTAGCTTCAAAAAATTCCTTCTGCTGCTTAGCTTTTCTTGGCAAGAAACCGTAAAAAATATGCGGTTGCGGTGCTAAGCCACTCGCAATAAGCGCCGTAATCCCAGCAGAAGCCCCTGGGATAGCAACGACAGGAATCTCTTCAGCGATAGCTGCTTTTACTAAATCATGACCTGGATCAGAAATAGAAGGCATCCCAGCATCAGACACTTGTGCCAAAATTTTTCCTTCTTTCATCAGAGCAATCAATTCAGGAATTTTTTCATAGGCATTGTGTTCATGAAAGCTAATTTGCTTGGCTGAAATGTCAAAATGTTTCAGCAAAAGCCCTGTATTGCGAGTGTCTTCTGCACAGACAAAATCAGCATTTTTTAGCATTTCCACGGCACGATAAGTCATGTCTTGCATATTGCCAATCGGGGTTGGAACAAGATATAACTTGCCATAGGTTGTCTGATTTTTAAAACTTTTTTGTACTTTCATAGGCAGTTACTCCCTATCTAAAACTTCCATACAAAACATACATTCTTCATCGTTTTCACGACGTTGACCATAGTAGTCGTTGCAAATATGGAAACCATCATGGTAAATGCCTTCGATATATCGTTTTCCTTGCTTAGAAGATTTAGCTGGCGTATCTTGCTCAAGTTGAGCTAGGCGCGTGCGAATTTTATCATTTTCAAGACGCAAAGCTGTATTTTCCTCTAGGAGCGATTGCACTTGCTTTTTCATGGCTTCAATTTCAGCCAAGGTAATCATTAAATTTTGTGAAAAACCATCAAAGGCATCAAACAATTCTTTTTTATCCACGTACTTTGACCTCCTCTAAAGCATAGGTTAAAAGCGTGTGTTTTTCTGGTAAACGAACTTTGACGGTATCAGAAAACACATCAATCCCCGCAATAACTCCCAAGCCATCAGCTGTTTCAATCTCCGTTCCCACATCAGGGAATTTCTCCTTAGAGGTTTTATAAAAATCATCTTCAAAACTCAAACAACACATCAAACGTCCACAGATACCTGCTGTTTTTCCTGTGCTGAGTGACATTCCTTGATTTTTGACCATTTTAATAGATACAGGTGGAAATTCTCCCAAGAAGCTTGAGCAGCAAAGGGCACGACCACACGGTCCAACACCACCATAAACCTTAGCTTCTTCGCGACTATTGATTTGGCGAAGTTCAATTCTTGTTTTGAAATGACCTGCTAAGTCACGTAGCAATTGACGAAAATCAACACGTTCTTCTGCTGAAAACGTGATAAGCACATAGCTTCTTTCCAATGGGAAAATAATATCAATCACTTTCATTTTTAGGTCATTGGCTAAAATCAGCTCATTAACCGTTGAAAACGAATGCTTCGCTAAGTCAATATTTTCTTGGAAGGCTTGTTTATCTTTTTCGTTGGCAAGACGCGTCACAGAATCCATCTCAGCAGGTAATTTGACCTCATCGATGACTTCGTTGCTAGTGACAACTTGCGCCAAACGACACCCTTTTTTATTTTTGACGACGACGTAATCGCCGAGTTTATATTTTTTATTTGGTAAAACATAGACAATACTGCCTGTTTCTTCGTATTTTACGCTCAATACTTCTGTCATGAAATCACCATATATTCTAGCGCATTTTGAAAGCTTACATTACTTTTCCACATTTGTTGCGCTTTATAACTTTTTTCTAAATAAACCAAACTTTCTTTTTGATTAAATTGCTTTGCTAAAAATAGCGGCAAGAGTTGAAAAACAAGTTCTTGGTCAGATTTTTCTAAAGCAACTTGAACCAAATGCCCTGTTTCTAAATAAGCTAGCATTTTTTCCTTAAACAGAACCGTGACAAAACGCTCACAAGTTTGAATGACATCCAATATTTTTTTATCTTGCATCAATTCATCAAGGTGCTTCGGTGTTTTTGCCAATTCTGCTAATATTTCTGCTTGTGTTTTCAAAACTCCAGCTTTTTCAGCTTGCTCAATCAACAGCGGCTTATTTTTCGGAAAACGGAAAATCTGTGTTCGACTTTTAATCGTCGGCAAAACCTTATTTTCATCACTAGTCAACAAAATCATGTAGGAAGAACTTTGCGGTTCTTCAATGAATTTCAAAAGGCTATTTGCCGCATTAACATGCATTTTTTCACAATCTTGAATGATGAAAACTTGTGATTTGCCTTCAAAACCTGAACGTGAGAAATCGCGCATCAATTCACGAATCGTATCAGTTTTGATAACTTGCCCGCTTGGTTTGACAATCTTAACATCTGAAAATTCATTTTCAGCAATTAACTGACACTCACGGCATTTCCCGCATGGCAAACCGTCTTGGAGATTTTCGCAAAAACGACTTTTAGCAAGGTAAAGAGCAAAATCAAAGCTCGCAAAATCCCCTGAAAAAAGATAGGCGTGGTTCATCCTATCTGATTTCAAAATTTGATTAAACTCTTTAGAAAGTTGGGGTTGCAAGTGCTCTAATTCCATCTAAATCCCTCTACTCATTTTTTGCTAACTGTTCAAGAATGGTATGAAGTGTCTCTAACACAACATCTGCCAATTCACGTGACGCATCAATAGTCACAATACGTTTTTCTTGTTCAGCCAAGGCTAAATAACCTTTTCGAACACGCTTGTGCATGTCTAATTTTTCCAAATCAAGTCGGTTAACTTCACGCTCAGCATTTTTAGCAATTCTGGCTAAACCAATTTCTGATTCAACATCAAAATAAAGCGTCAAGTCTGGTTTTCTACCGTCTGTTGCAAAGTCATTTAATCTCGTAATGATATCTTTATCCAAGCCACGTCCAGCGCCTTGGTAAGCGATTGAACTATCAATAAAACGGTCAATCAAGACCACTTTACCAGCCTCTAAAGCTGGCAGAACCTTCTCAACATAATGTTGACGTCTTGCTGCCATATACAAGAGCAACTCTGTCTTACTATCCATAGCAACGTGATTGACATCTAAGATGACATCACGAATACGCTCTGCAATTTCAACACCACCAGGTTCACGTGTGGTTACAATATCATAGCCCTTTTCTTGCAAAACTGGAAGAACTTGTTCTAAAACTGTGGTTTTTCCAGCCCCATCTGGACCTTCAAATGAAATAATTATACCGTTTTTCATGAAAATTCCTTAAAATTCTTTCTATGCTTCTATTTTAACAAAAAACAGGCAAAAATAACACTAGCAAATTCGCTAACTTATTGGATTCAAGCATAAAAAGTTAATAAACATGACTTTACATCTCGTCGCTCAAAAAAACAGAACCTAGTTTGAAACTAAATTCTGCTCTCTCAGTTAGATTACCAATCAATCCAATGATTTTGCTTCTGTTAATTCAATCGCATCAACTTGAATGCCTTGGTTAAGCAATTTTTCACGCAAATCTGCAACGTCAGCTTTACCGTCGATTTGAATTTCAATAGCAACTTTTCCAGATTTACGAGTGGCAACAACGGTACGTTTGATATTGAGATTGTCGTTTGAAATCGTATCTACAATTTTTGCCAAAGTTCCAACCGTATCATCAGCCGAAATAGCCACGCGAATACCTTCTTCGCCATAACCAGAAATTTCAAGAAAAGCTTTGAAGACATCTTTATCTGTGATGACACCATAGACTTGGCCGCTTTCGACAACAGGAACAATTCCAACACGATTTTTCATCATGGTATAAATCGCATCTTCTAGACTTGCGTACGGTGAAACCGTCACAACATCGCGGATCATCACGTCACGAATTTTAGTTTTATTAAGCAAATAATTCATCTCATAAATTGACAAAGTCGTTGCTTTTGAAGGACTAGCTTCTGCCATTGTTCTTTCGGTAACAATCCCGACAAGCTTATCATTTTCGATAACAGGCAAGCGACGCAAGCCTTGTTCTCTCATCATATCAGCCGCATGTGCTACTGTTGTATCAGGAGACACATAAACAACTTTTTTAGTCATAAAATCTTTTACTGCCATAACAATTCTCCGCATTATTTTCTTGTTATTATTATACCACAAACCGCAAACGGTTTCACCAAAGATTGAAAAAATAATGAAAATAAAGCAGACGAGACTGTTGTTAATGATAAAAAGCCTAGGATAACAACTATCCTAGACTTGGTTAAATACTAAATTCAGTTAACGGTTTGTTAGCCACCGAGGTAAGCCTTGCGAACTTCTTCTGATTCTAACAATTCTTTACCTGTTCCTGAAAGAACAATTTTTCCTGTTTCTAAAACATAACCGCGGTCAGCAATCGCTAACGCTTTATTGGCATTTTGTTCAATCAACAAGACAGTTGTTCCTTGTTTTTGAATATCTTGAATGATGTCAAAGATTTCTTGGATAAAAATTGGCGCAAGCCCCATTGACGGTTCATCAAGAAGAAGTAATTTGGGCTGACTCATCAAAGCACGTCCCATAGCAAGCATTTGTTGCTCACCACCTGAAAGTGTGGCTGCATCCTGCGATTTACGCTCTTCAAGTCGTGGAAAACGATCAAAAACTTTCTTCAAATTCTTTTGATTTTCTTCACGGTCATTACGCAAGAAAGCTCCCAATTCAAGGTTTTCAAGCACAGTTAAGCCTGGGAAAACGTGGCGCCCTTCAGGAACTTGTGACAAACCACTAGCAACGATTTTTCGAGCGGGTTCTTTTTGAATCTCTTGTCCTAAAAATTCGATTTTACCAGCACTTGGACGAACTAAACCAGAAATCGTACGAAGAATAGAAGTTTTACCAGCACCATTGGCACCGATAAGTGTGACAACTTCTCCTTCATTGACTTCAAAAGAAACATCTTTTACAGCTTGGATAACGCCGTAATGGACTGATAAATTATCAACTTTTAACATTGTCATTATCCTTCACCTCCAAGATAAGCTTCAATAACACGTTGATTATTTTTGATTTCATCAGGTGTACCGTGAGCAATTAAACGTCCATATTCAAGAACGTAAATACGTTCTGTCACTTCCATTACAAGGCTCATATCGTGTTCGATAAGCATAATGGTAATATCAAATTCTTCTTTGATTTGACGAATTAACTGTGTCAATTCTGCTGTTTCTTGTGGGTTCATCCCAGCAGCAGGTTCATCCAAAAAGAGAATTTTGGGTTCAGTTGCAAGGGCACGCACAATTTCCAAACGACGTTGCTGACCGTAAGGAAGATTTTTAGCTAGGGTATCTGCATCCCCATCCAAATTAAAGATAGCTAACAAATCCATAGCTTTTTGGCGCAACTCTTCCTCGCTTTGATAGAATTTTGGCAAACGAAGAAAGCTTGCAAAGACATGGGATTTATTTTGGTTAGCCATGCCAACAAGTACATTTTCCAAAACGGTCATATCTTTAAAGAGACGGATATTTTGGAAAGTACGTGAAAGACCAAGTGATGCGATTTTATACGGTTTCCTGCTATTTAACAATGTGCCGTCTAAAGAAACTGAACCTTCGCTTGGTTCATAGACACCTGTTAAAAGGTTGAAAAGCGTTGTTTTACCAGCACCGTTTGGACCAATAAGACCAACTAATTCTCCCTCATTTAGATGCATTGTGACATCACCAACAGCTGTCAAACCACCGAAATTTTTGGTTAAATTTTTAACATCAAGAAGTGCCATTAATGATTGCCCCCCTTAGTTTTATTAAAGAAACGTGATAATGTGAATTCTTTTGTTCCTAAAAGTCCTCCTGGACGGAAAATCATTACCAAGATTAATGCCAATGAATAGATAATCATACGGAGGTTTGAAACGTTTTGCAAGAACATGTTAAGAATTCCTAAAACAATGGCTGCTAGAATAGTTCCTGTGATAGAACCAAGCCCACCAAGAACGGCAATAATCAAGTAATCAATTGATTTCATGATAGTAAAGTCTTTTGGTACAACTGTTCCGATGTAGCCAACGTAAAGTGAGCCAGCAATAGCTGAAATGATAGCTCCCATTACAAAAATCAAGACTTTCATTCTTGTGACGTTGACACCCATTGCTTCTGCTGCAATCTCATCTTCACGAACAGAAATAACTTGACGTCCAATAGATGAACGTAGGAAATTTAAAATCAAAATCGTAATTGCAACGACAAAGATAAAGATAACTGGCCATGTTGTGTATGGCAAAATTCCTGTCAAACCAGCCGCACCGTTGGTTAAATCGCCACCATTGACAATAACAATACGGATAATTTCAGCCATACCAAGCGTTGCAATCGCAAGGTAGTCACCTTTCAAACGAAGTGTTGGAATACCAAAGACAAGCGCCACAAGAACAGCAATCACAATCCCAACAAGCATTGAGAAATAGAAACCACCGTAAGTTGGATTTTGTTGTGTGATAATCGCTGTTGCATAAGCACCGATTGCCATAAACCCAGCTTGTCCAAGTGTGAATTGTCCTGAGAAACCGAGCACAAGGTTAGTACCAAGTCCCATTAAAATACTAATCCCAATCCCCATGAGAATTTGAATGTAGTAAAGGTTCAAAATATTAGTTGTTGCTAGAAATTCTAAGATTCCAAAAAGAACAACAATCAAAGCAAGCCAAGAAAGATTGATTTTTAGATTCTTTTTCATTTTCTACACCTTCTCTTTCACGTTTTTGCCAAGAATACCAGCAGGTCTTACCAAAAGAATGATAATTAAGACACCGTAAACAATGGCATCACGATAACTTGAAAGGTTGAGCGAAATTGATAAAGTTTCCAAAATACCAATAACAAATCCACCTAAAGCTGCCCCTGGAATAATGCCGATACCACCAAGAACAGCGGCAACGAAGGCTTTAATACCAGGTGTCATCCCCATTAATGGTTCAATTGAGTTATAGTAAAGACCGATTAACACACCTGCGGCACCTGCAAGTGCTGAACCAAGCGCAAATGTGAAACTAATTGTTGAATTGACGTTAATTCCCATTAATTCAGCTGCATCGCTATCAACAGATACAGCACGCATTGCTTTCCCCATTTTTGTTTTCTTAACGATTAATTGCAACGCAACCATCAAAACAAGGGAAACAATCAAAATCAACAATTGAATGTTTGTTACCGTTACAGAGCCAATCTTGTAGCTGACAATGTCGATAGCTTGCGGGAATGAACGTGTATTTGCGCCAACCAAGAAAACCATGCCATATTCAAGGAAGAATGACACACCAATCGCCGTAATCAAAGCTGCAATACGCGTCGAATGACGTAATGGACGATAAGCCAAAAACTCAATAATCATTCCCAGACAAGCTGTTGCAATCATTGTAAAAATGAGTGCAATCCAGAAATTCATGTGAAGGCTACTAATAGCATAGTAACCGATAAATGCACCTAGCATATAAATATCGCCATGAGCAAAATTAATTAATTTAATAATCCCATAAACCATGGTATAACCGAGAGCAAGTAACGCATAGATACTTCCTAGAATAATACCATTAACCAGTTGTTGGGGGAGCTGTTCTAAAAACATATAATACCAAACTTTCTAGTTATGTGATATAAAGCTAAAGGAAAATGACCTCTAGTTATCTCCTGTAATTTCAACGGCTTCAGCCGAATCTTCAACACCATCTTTCATCTTAACCATCAAGGCTGTCTTGATTGGGTTATGATCTTCATCGATAGTCATTGTACCAGTAACACCTTCAAAATCTGTCAGATTTGCTAAGTTATTAGCAATATCAATAGAAGTTTCTGCGCCTTCTGCTGCTTTTGCAATCATGTAAACAGAGTCATAAGCAAGCGCTGCAAACATATTTGGTTCTGAACCGTATTTTTCTTTATATGCTGCAATAAATTCTGTTGCTTTATCTGAAAGTGCTGTTTTCGTTGAATAACCTGATACGTAATAAACATCATGCGTATTTGCTGTACCAGCCAAGTCAGCAAAGCTATCATCATTGAATCCATCAGGTCCCAAAATTGGAACTTCGATACCCATATCACGCGCTTGTTTTGTAATGATACCAGTTTCTGTATAATAACCTGGCATTACAATCGCATCATAATCCAAGTTTTTGAATTTTGTCAAGGCTGATTGGAAATCTTTATCCCCTGAAGCAAATGTCGCTGTTGCAACAATCTCTCCTTGATATTTTTCTTGGAATTCCTCAGCAATCCCTTTAGCATAGTCACTTGAGTTATCATAATAAAGAACAACCTTTTTAGCATTCAAATTGCTATAAGCATACTGTGCTAAAACTTGACCTTGGAAGCTGTCTTGGAAAGTCGTACGGAAAACGTACTTTTTAACGCCATCACTATCCACTGTCAAATCATCCTGTGTGCCACTTGGAGTCAACAACGGAACACCTGTTTTCTGGGCATTCAAACTAGCGGCAGAAACCGCACCAGAAGTGGCTGGACCAATCATGGCATTAACTTGACTTTGAATAGCCAAGTTAGTCGCTGCGGTAGAAGCTTCCGCGTTTTCAGATTTATTATCTTTCGTAACGAGTTCGATTTTTTTACCATCAACACCGCCAGCTTTATTAATCTCTTCAACGGCAAGTTTAATACCGTCATTTTCTGCATTACCATAAGCAGCTACTGCACCAGTCAATTCAAGGTTAACACCAATTTTCAAGGTGTCACCAATCGTTGTTCCTGTGGCATTTGCAGTGACGTCTGGTGACTTACTACAAGCTGCTAAAGCAATTGAGGCTAAAAAAGTTAGCGCTGTAAGCGCAATCTTTTTATGCATAAGAATTTCTCTCCTTAAATTTCTAATAAAAAGTTACTTCAGAGAATACTGAATTATCAGAAAATTGTCAATATTCTTTGCGTACTTCTTAGTCATACAAGATTATATTATATCAAAAACGAGCTAAATTGCCTACAAAATTTTTATCGATATTATCAAACTGTGATAATGATACTTCTTTAACAAATTTCAATTCTGAAATTTCTTTTGCAATATCTTCTGCTTCTTCTTTATTCACATACAAGACCTGATATCGCATTTTACGCGAATGGTATAAAACATCACCATATCTATTTAATTTTCGAGCATCACGATTATAGTATAAATAAACAATAATCCCCTGACGTTCCTGTTTTTTAAACATGTTTTTTCCGTCCTCCTTTACTACAATCCCCATGGTGTGATTTATGTGGTGCCAAAGGCAAACCTGTATCTACAAAAATATCAGATGAAATAGCTGATGAGATTTTTTGTGATAGTTCTGCTAAAATTTTTTGAACAGCAACTTCACTTTGTCGCAATTGACTCACTTTTTCGTTGATGTCAATGGCTCTTTTTTCCTTAAAAAGTTGATGACGCATTTCAGCAACTTCTGGTCGAAAAGCTGCATACGGCTTAGCATCTTCATAGCTTTGTTTCAAGGCTTGAAAATGCATAATTTTTTCCTGAAGCATAGTATCTGCCAAGAAAACCTCACGTGCTTTCCGATAGTCTTTGACACTTTCCAACTCAAGAAAGGATGCGACAACCTCATCAATAGCCTCATCAATATCAAATAATTGTTCATCAATTGTCAACATAAAACGATTATACCACAATTAACGTTAAATGTATCCTCGGTCAGCTCAGAACAAAAAAACCCACCAAAGGTGGGCTTAATATAGTATTATCTTCAATTAGTTTAATTCGTTGTTTACCATGATTTCGTCGATGAAGCCGTATTCGAGGGTTTCTTGTGCGCTCATCCAGTTATCACGTTCGGCGTCAGCGTGAACTTTTTCCAATGTTTGACCAGAGTTGTCAGCCAAAATTTGTTCCAAGTTTTGACGTGTTTTCAAAAGGTGTTCGGCAGCAATTGCCATATCTGTTTGTTGTGTACCGCCACCAGTACCACCCATTGGTTGGTGAATCATGTATTCAGCATTTGGCAACATGAAACGTTTACCTTTTGCACCTGATGACGCAATAACAGTTCCCATTGAAGCTGCCATACCCATAACAATTGTTTGAACATCTGATTTAATGAAATTCATTGTATCAACAATGGCAAGTCCTGCTGATACTGAACCACCAGGAGTATTAACATAAAGGTAAATATCTTTAGTGTTATCTTGTGCATCAAGGAACAACAATTGGGCAATGATAGAGTTAGCCATATTATCTTCAACTGGTCCAGTCAACATGATAATACGGTCTTTCAAAAGGCGTGAATAAATATCATATGAGCGTTCGCCACGGCTCGTTTGTTCAATAACTACAGGAATCATATATTTTCTCCTTTATTAAGATACACGGACAAATTGAAATGGTGACTATCACCTTTTAGTCCATGTCTGGTTTTAATAATCAATCTGAAACTATTATAGTCAATTGGTCAAAAAAGGTCAAATAAAAAACGTTAATAATTGATTTTTTCCTGAAGTAAAATGGATTGCTTGTCTTTTTTAGGCTGATAAGTCACTAAAAGCACACCGATAAAAATCAAAACAGTTCCCAAATAAGCTAAACCGCTCAGCCATTCTCCAAAAAATAAAAGGGCAAAAAAGGCTGTAAAAATAGGTTCTAGCGAAAACATAAAACTAGTAAATTCTGCGCTGACATAAGCTTGAACAATAGTTTGCATCACCCAACCATAAGCTGAACAAATCAATGCTAAACCAAGGACAGCTGCCCAAACCGTCCCACTATGAGGCAAAACAGGTCTTTCAAGCACAAACGTCCCCATTAAAGCATAGAGACTAGCAAAGCCCAACTGCCAAATGCCCAAACTCATCGCATCTACTCGCTCAACAAAATATTTAGAGAGAATGATATAGATAGCATATAAAGCTGCAGCCATTAGACACATAATCGCGCCGAAATTAAATTGCGATAAATCGGCACCAGTCAATAAAAAAAGCCCTGATAAAACAATCAGAATTGCTACTATTGTCTTTAAATCTGGTATTTTTCGTGTCATCATAGCCTGAATGATAGGAACAATAACTACCGTAGTAGAAGCCAGAAATCCTGCTGTTGAAGCTGATGTGTCAACGACACCAACGACTAAGCCATAAAAGACAGCAAATAGTAATAATCCTGCAAATGCACTGTAAATCATCATTTTCCACGAGAACGTCTTTTGCAAATGGCGGAAAAAAAGCAAAACGAGTGCCACAAAAGCTAGACCACAGCGTAAAGAGACTAACTCTATGGCTGGAATTTCAGAAGCTCCAAGTGCCACAAAAAGATAAGACATTCCCCACGCAAGAGGAACAGTTGCTGAAAACAATTTAGCGTGTTTCTGAATCATAACGTCACCTCTCGATTTTTCATTTCTTGTTTTATTATAAGTTGATATTAGTCATAAGTAAAATTAAAGTTTATAATATAACTATAAGTTTTACTTATTAGGAGATACAGTTATGGTTTCAAAATATGCTATTTTTTGCTCAGTTATTGAATTGGGCTCATTTACCAAAACAGCAAAGCAACTAAATTATTCACAGAGTGCTGTCAGCCAGACGATTAAAAATCTCGAAGAAGAGATTGGAACACGTTTACTAACGCGTGGCAATGAGGGAATAAAGCTCACAAAAGACGGACAAACACTTTATCCTTATTTCCAACAAATCGTCCAAGGTGAAAAACAGCTAACCAAAAAAATCAAGGAATTGCAAGGGTTGGATAAAGCCGAGATACGTATTGGTATCTTTACGTCGGCTAGTCGGAATTTCATTTTACCTTTTATCAAAGCATTCAAGGCGAATTATCCAAGTGTCAATTTTGTGCTCAAACAGGGAGAATATACTAGTATTTACCAATGGCTAGAAACTGGGCAAGTTGATTTAGGGTTTACCCATATGGACTACGTTGGGCAACTGCAATCGCAAATTCTCTATCAAGATTCTCTTTACGCCGTCTTGCCTAGCAAACACCCCTTAGCTCAGCAATCCGAAATCTCACTGGCTGATTTAGCTCAGACAGAGTTAATTCTACTTGATGAAGGTGACCACAGTTTGACACGTACCGCCTTTGCTAAGGAAAATATCGTGCCGACCTTTACCTATGAAATTTATGACGACTATACGATCTTGGAGATGATTCGACAAGGATTGGGAGTCAGTTTGCTTTATGAAAATTTCCTTGATGGCTTATCTCTTGAGGATTTAGCTGTTCGTCAGATTAGCGAGAATCCATTTAGAACCGTTGTTCTTGCATGGAAAAATTGGCAGACACTTCCCTTAGCAGCGCAACAATTTGCCAAAAATATTTCTAGCGCTATCCACGACTAACAAAAAGTTTGCGTTCATTATAGAACACAAACTTTTTTATTATTAGTTAAGCAATCAACTTAATCTTATTTTGTACCGAATAGGCGGTCACCAGCGTCACCAAGACCTGGAACGATGTAACCATGTTCGTTAAGTTTTTCGTCAAGAGTGGCTGTGTAAATGTCGATATCTGGGTGTACCTCTTGGAGAGCTTTAACACCTTCTGGTGCAGATACGAGACAAACAAATTTAATGTTAGCTGCGCCACGTTTTTTAAGAGAATCAACGGCTAAAATAGCTGAACCACCTGTTGCAAGCATTGGGTCAACCACAAAAATTTGACGTTGGTCAATATCTTCTGGTAATTTCACAAGGTATTCAACAGGTTGCAATGTTTCTTCATCACGATACATTCCGATATGACCAACTTTAGCAGCTGGAACTAAGCTAAGGAAACCGTCAACCATACCGATACCAGCACGTAAAATAGGAACAATTGCTAATTTTTTACCAGCTAATTGTTTTTGAGTTGTTTTTGTAATCGGTGTTTCGATTTCAACATCTTCAAGTGGAAGGTCGCGCAATACTTCATAACCCATAAGCATTGCAATTTCGTTAACTAATTCACGAAAATCTTTAGTTGAAGTTGTTGTGCGACGCAAGATTGATAATTTGTGTTGGATAAGCGGGTGTGAGATAACTTGGAATTTTCCCATGATGTACTCCTTTTATACTGAATTTAGTTTAACCTTATCAATTATAGCAGAAAATGGCAAAATATGCTCACTAATTATGACGAATGTCATACTTTTTTAAAATTAGTCATTATTCTCAGTTTTATGAAAAAAACATCAGCCAATTGGACTGATGTCTTTACTTTCCAAAGACGCTAGCGATGCGTTTGCTGGCTTCTTTTACAGTTTCTAGTGGTGCAGCAACGTTTAGACGAGCAAAACTTTTGCCTTCTTTTCCGAAATGTGCGCCGTCATTTAACACCACTTTTGCTTCTTTTTGAAGTTTTTCATCTAATTGTGGTTGTTCAATGCCATAGGCTGAAAAGTCAAGCCACACAAGGTAAGTTCCCTCAGGCTTCATGACCTTAATCTTGGTATTTTCTTCAAAATAATCCACAACGTAATTAATATTTTCTTCGATAACTTTTTTTAATTCTTCCAACCATGGCTTGCCATAAGTAAAGGCAGTTTCTGTCGTAATCATTCCCAGAGTCGGAACTTCGTGTTGATTATTAGCCAATTGGACACGTTTAAATTGCTTACGAAGTTTCGGATTTTGAATAATCGCAAAGCTGTTTTTCGTACCAGCAATGTTAAATGTTTTCGTAGCTGATGACAGGATAAGCGTAAATTCTTTAAAACGGTCATCAACCGTGTTGAAAGAATGGTGTTTGTTGCCAAAAAGCGCCAAATCTTGATGAATTTCATCTGAAACCAAGATAACGCCATGTTTTTCACAAAGCACACCGATTTTTTGCAATTCTTGTGCTGACCAGATACGTCCACCAGGGTTGTGTGGGCTACAAAAAACATAAAGTTTTACCTGATTATCAACGATATCTTTCTCAAGTTGGTCAAAGTCAATTTCAAAATGACCATTCTTAATAACCAAAGAATTTTCCACTAATTTACGGTCATTTAGACGAATTGTCCGTGCAAAAGGATAATAAACTGGCGAATTAATCAGCACCGCATCGCCTTTTTCAGTAAAGGCCTGAATAGCAACTGAAATGGCAGGAACAACACCGTCAATGAAAGAAATGTCATCTTTAGTGATGTTGTAGCCGTGTTCATTTCTTTCCCAATCAATCACTGATTGATAAAGAGAATCCTTAAAATAATTATAGCCAAAGATGTGTTCTTGTCCATAATCGATAATCGCTTCTTTAATTTCTGGAACAGGCAAAAAATCCATATCAGCAACCCAAAGTTGAAGCAAATCAGGGTCATTTTCAGACGTCTGCCATTTATATGTGAAATGTGTTAGGCGATTTGGTCTCGTTGTAAAATCATATGTTCCCATACTAAGCCTCCAATGCGTGTTTCAGGTCATCAATTAAATCTTCAACATCTTCGATTCCAATAGATAAGCGCAATAAATCATTGGTTAATCCGTAAGATAAACGAACCTCTTCAGGAATGTCTGCGTGTGTTTGGGTTCTTGGGTAAGTGATTAAACTTTCCACACCACCAAGACTTTCTGCAAATGTAATGATGTCAAGGCTATTGATAATATCTGGAATTTTACTTTCATCAACCACTCTGAAAGAAATCATGCCACCTTTACCCGTATAAAGCACTTCTTTAACAGCAGGTAATTTTTCCAAAAATGCAACAATATCACGCGCATTTTCAGTTGATTTTTCCATGCGAAGTTTAAGGGTTTTTAGCCCACGCATCAACATATAAGAATCAAATGGTGATAAAGTTGGACCAGTCGTATTGAGATTGTAGAAAAGTTTGTCATATGTCTCTTTGTCGTTTGTAATCACAACGCCTGCTAAGACATCATTATGTCCTGCCAAATATTTTGTGGCTGAATGCACAACAATATCAGCTCCAAGTGGAATTGGATTTTGATAAATTGGGCTGTAAAAAGTATTGTCCACAATAAGCTTAGCGCCCTTGGCATGAGCCGCATTCGCCACTTTTTCAATGTCAAATTCAACCATTAGTGGGTTCGTTGGGGTCTCAATGTAAACAATATCCGTGTCATCAGAAATCGCTGCTAAAAGCTCTGCTTCTGTATTGGTGTATTCAAACGAAAAACGCCCTTCTTTTTCTTTATCATTGAACCAACGGAAAGAGCCACCATATAAGTCACGTGCGGCAACTACTTTGGCTCCAACAGGAAAAATTTCAAAGGCTAAAACAATAGCACTCATACCAGATGACGTTGCAAGTGCATAATCTGCTTTTTCAATCGCTGCAAGTGTCTTTTCAAGCGTTGCGCGTGTTGGATTTTTCGTTCTTGTGTAATCAAAACCTGTTGATTTTCCAAACTCTGGGTGTTGATAAGTTGTGGAAAAATGAATAGGTGCCGCTAACGCTCCTGTCGCTTCATCTGATTTTATTCCTGCATGTGCTAAAATAGTTGCCAATCTACAATCACTTTTCATGGTGTCTCCCCCTCAAAACATATCACTACCAGCTATACTGGTCTATTAAAATTTATAAACTATTCTATCATTTATTCGTTGAAATGCATGAGTTTTTCGTTATTCTATTTCTTGATAATCAGCTATAAGTAAAAACTATAACTAAAAAAACGTCCAGTGGACGTTTTTTTCACGAGCCTTGAAATAAAGAAGCGAGTCAGTCCAGTGGACTGTTTTTTCACGAGCCTTGAAATAAAGAAGCGATTTTTTCATCATTCTAAATGTAGTTTTTGGCGGAGTGCTTTTGCTCTGCCACCAATTAATTTATCAAGCAGACGAGTTACCAAAGCAAGGAAGCCGTAAACAAGCACACCTAAGGCACCTACAAGCACAATATAAACAACACTACCGACACGTGTCGTTGGGCTAACAATAAAATGAAGTCCAACGGTTGCTATGGCAACAATAACACCCATAATAACTGTTAAAATACTAACGAGAAGAATTCCTCGCCACAAAGCTTTACGGTTAAAGCGTGTCACTTCATGAATGCGCTTATACATCAGAATAATTGGTATTGTTAAACCAATGGCTGTGGATAAAAGTGGGCCATAAGCGTGGAAGAAATAGATAAACGGAATTTGCAAAACAATCTTAATAATTAAACCGTAACCAAAATATCGAATAGCTTTGCGATTTTCAAATAAGGCTTGAAGCATAGGCGCTAAAAGGCTATAAAGTGCTAAGAAAATTACTTGCACCAAGGCACCTACAAATAGCCAAAGGGCTGTGCTATTTGGCGCACCGTAGAAAAGCGTATAGACTGGTTGTGCTAAAATAATCGCCCCAAGCATTGCTGGGAAAAGCACCATACACAGCATTTGCAAACTATTAATAACCAAATGCGCTGCTGCTTTTTTGTCTTTATTAACAAAGTTTTCTGTCAAAAGGGGAATCCCAGCTCCACCGATGGCAGTAGCCAAAGAAATCAAAATCATCGTTACTTTATTTGGATTACTTGACAAATAAGCATATAAAATTTGCAATTCTTTGGTCGTATGCGACGTAAACAACTTCATTGTGTTGATAAATGACAACTGGTCAACAATCTGGAAGAGTTGAATCGCTGCTCCTGTAATGATAAACGGAATAGCTTCTTTTATCGTTTCAATGATAATCGCATTGGCATCAATATCAACATCATTATTTCCTGCAGAGAAAATAGCTTGCAATTTACCCTCGCGCCAAAGGAAGAAAAGGAGGACGAGGACACTAGCAATCATTCCGATAAAAGCAGCAAACGTTGATTGAACAACGGCTGAAACATAATCACCAGAGCCAATTTTCATAATCATGAAAGCTGTTAAAAGCATCCAGATAACACGGATAATTTGCTCTGCAATTTGGCTCATGGCATAAGGTTTTAAATTATTAAATCCTTGGAAAAAGCCACGTAGAACACTCATTGACGGGAAAAGCAAGAGTGCCCAAGATAGACTTTTCATAACACGAACCAAATCAGCTCCGCCACCACTCCAAGCAGCTAGAATTGGTGAGCCAATGTACATAATCGCCGCAAAAATAAGCCCCAATACCAAGGTCAATCTTAAAATTTTACGTAATAAATAATAACTAGTATCTTCTTGACCTAACGTATTATACTTCGAAACCTGTTTAGCAATGGCAACAGGAATTCCCGCGGTTGAGATGAGTAGGAAAACGGCGTAAATATTATAGCCCATTCCAAAAAGTGCATTGGCTTGCTCACCGTGAGTCCCCATCCAAGCATACCAAGGGATAATGTAGAAAGCACCCAAAAGGCGACTAATAAAGTTTGACGCTGTCAACCATGCCGCCCCGCGCACCATCTGTTGCTGCTGTGTCATATTTGTTTTGTTTTCAGACATAGTATTCTTCCTAATTTTTAAAATAAGCGTTACTTTTTATTATAAACTTTTGATTGTGACTTGTAAAACAAAGACATTAAGTCTAAAATAGAGAGTATGATTACACTTGAAAAAACCCTCGACATTCTGAAAAATGACCATAATTTTCGCGAAATTATTTTCCATAATCACTATTCTTTAGATTGGAAAGAAAATCCAAGTTTTTCTAAGATTAGTTTTGATAGTCGCGAAGCAGACAAATCCACACTTTTCTTTGCCAAAGGTGCGACCTTTAAAAAAGAGTATCTTGAGCAAGCAATTAAAAATGGCTTGACTTTCTATGTTAGCCAAGTTGATTATGAGCTTGATATTCCAGCGATTATCGTTACTGATATCAAAAAAGCCATGAGCTTAATCGCCATGGAATTTTATGGTCATCCAGAAAATGATTTGAAAATCATTGCTTTTACGGGAACAAAAGGGAAAACAACCGCTGCTTATTTTGCCTACAATATCTTGAAACAAAGCCACAGACCTGCGATGTTTTCAACCATGAACACAACTTTGGACGGCAAAACTTTCTTTAAATCAAAATTAACAACGCCTGAAAGTCTTGACCTTTTCAAAATGATGGCAACAGCTGTCCAAAATGGCATGACACACCTTATCATGGAGGTTTCTAGTCAAGCTTATCTGGTTGAACGTGTTTATGGATTGACTTTTGATGTCGGAGCATTTCTCAATATCAGTCCAGACCATATTGGACCGATTGAACACCCAACATTTGAAGATTATTTCTACCACAAACGTCTTTTAATGGCAAATAGCAAAGCTGTGGTTGTCAATGCAGGTATGGATTACTTTAACGTTGTCGCACAACAAGTTGCCAATACTCCTCATGATTTTTACGGCAAGGATTCTGATAATACGATTGAAAATGGCAGAGCTTTTGACTTTGATGTGACTGGCAAACTAGCAGGACATTATGATATTCAGCTCATTGGCTCATTTAACCAAGAAAATGCGGTTGCTGCTGGTCTTGCTTGTCTGCGTTTGGGAACAAGTCTAGCTGACATTCAAAAAGGAATTGCCCAAACAAGTGTCCCTGGTCGCATGGAAGTCATTACGCAAACTAATGGTGCTAAAGTCTTTGTCGATTATGCACACAATGGTGACAGTCTTGAAAAACTGTTATCTGTCGTTGAGGAACACCAAAAAGGCGATCTTCACCTGATTCTTGGTGCAACTGGTAATAAGGGAGAAAGCCGTCGTGCTGACTTTGCTCGTGTCATCAATGCTCACCCAAATCTTCACGTTATCTTAACAGCTGATGACCCTAATTACGAAGACCCACAAGCTATTGCCGAAGAAATTGCTAGTCAAGTGACACGTCCACTTGACATTCAAGTTGACCGTGAAAAGGCTATTTCACAAGCTATGGCACGAACTAATAATGAGACAGATGCCGCTATTATCGCTGGTAAAGGAGCTGACGCTTATCAAATCGTAAACGGTGAACGCACAGCTTATGCTGGTGATTTGAACATCGCCAAAAACTACCTTAATTAGAACAATTTCAAGTATTATTTTGAATGATTCTAATCACTAAAATGTAATAAAAATATTTAAACAAAAGGCTTTTCAGAGGCCTTTTTTCTTGTTACAATAAGAAAACAATTCTCGATTTAGGGACTTGTTTTTGGGAAGATAAATTCCCCTAAAATCATTTTGAAAGGAGGTTGATTATGTCAGATATTTACGCTGAAAACATCTCAGTAGCTTACGATGATAAAGTGATTATCAATGACTTATCTGTCACCATAGCAAAACAAAAAATCACGACAATTATCGGTGCCAATGGTTGTGGTAAATCAACTTTATTAAAAGCTTTAACACGCATTCATGCCCTTAAAGCTGGTCAAGTATTTATTGACGGAGAAGCAATTGCTCATTTACCAACTAAAGAAATTGCCAAAAAGTTAGCACTACTCCCCCAAATGCTTGAAGCGACTGAAGGGATTTCAGTTTATGAGCTTGTCTCATACGGTCGCTTTCCACATCAAAACTATTTGGGAAGTTTGAGCGACACAGACAATGAAAAAATCAACTGGGCAATGGAAATAACCAAAGTTGTTGAATTTGCCAATGAAAAAGTTGATTCGCTTTCAGGTGGTCAACGTCAACGTGTTTGGATTGCTATGGCTTTAGCGCAAGACACAGATACTATTTTTTTAGACGAGCCAACAACTTATCTAGATATGAACCACCAGCTGGAAATCTTGGAATTACTCCAAAAACTTAACCAAGATACCCAGAAAACTATTATTATGGTTTTGCACGATTTGAACTTATCAGCACGTTTTTCTGACGAATTGATTGCCATGAAAGCTGGCGCGATTAAATATCACGGTAAGGTTCAAGACATCATGACAGCAGACATTTTACGTGATATTTTTAATATCGAAGCCCATATCGTTCAAGACCCTATCCACAATCGTCCTATTTTGCTGACTTATCAGCTAACATAGATTTTTATTAGGAGAATAGACATGAAAAAGTTTTTCGCCGTTTTAACGACTTTTCTAGCAACATTTTTACTCATTGCTTGCCATAATACATCATCGACTTCAGATGATACCGAGTTATCTAGCATGCCTAAAATTACTGGATTTTCTTATGAAGGAGATATTCCTAAAAATCCTCAAAAAGTCATTAATTTTGCCTACTCATACACAGGTTATTTATTAGAACTCGGTGTCAATGTTTCAAGTTATTCACTTGATTTAGAAAAAAATAGCCCTGCTTTTGGTGATCAATTAGCTGACGCTGTCCAATTAACATCAGATGATACCGAAGCTATTGCTGCCCAAAAACCAGACCTTATCATTGCTTTTTCAACAGATGAAAATCTTGATGATTTGAAAGCAATTGCTCCTGTTTTAGTCATTGAATACGGTAAAAGTGATTATTTGGAAATGATGACTAATCTCGGAAAAGTTTTTGATAAAGAAGATGAAGCAAAAGAATGGCTTGATAACTGGGAAACTAAAACTGCTGAAGCTAAAGAAGAACTGAGTCAATACATTGATTCATCAACAACTTTTACGGTTATGGATTTTTACGACAAAGATATCTACCTTTATGGTAATAACTGGGGACGTGGTGGTGAGTTGATTTATGATTCGCTTGGTTATGCTGCACCACAAAAAGTCCAAGATGATGTTTTCCCTGCTGGCTGGTTTGGCATTTCACAAGAAGTTCTTGGAGATTATATCGGAGACTACGTTGTTCTTAATGTTAGTGACGACACTAAAGAAGCGGCAGCTTCCCTAAAAGAAAGCGATGTTTGGAACAATATTTCTGCTGTGAAAAATAATCACGTTTTAGAAGTTGATGAAAGCCTCTTCTACTTCTCAGACCCAATGTCGCTTGATAAACAGCTGGATGCTTTTGTATCAGCAATCAAGCAAGCTAATAGTTAAACTCACTTACCAGCTGAGAACTGCCTGCAATCCATACGCTAGGTAGTTTTCGCTGATTTCTCTGAAAGGGAAAGACAATGAAACAACTGTACCTTCTTTTTCAAAAGAATAAACGTTTAAGAGTGTGGCTCCTTTTTTTCAGCCTATGTTTTCTTTTTATCCTTGGTTGGTATTTAAGCCTTCGCTTTGGTGCGGTAGCTTATTCTAATGCTCAATTAATGAGTGTTTTTAGACACCCTTTAACTGATTCTAACTTACAAGATGTGATTTTTGATTTGCGGCTTCCAAGAACCATTGCTGCTATTTTAGTTGGGGCTGCCATGGCACAAGCTGGTAGCATTATTCAAGGCGTTACTCGTAATCCTATTGCTGACCCTGGTTTGCTTGGCATTAATGCTGGCGCTGGTTTAGCCTTGATTGTAGGTTATGCCATTTTTGGTAGTATGCATTACAGTTTGATTTTAATCATTTGTCTGTTTGGTGCGATTTTAGCTGCTATTTTAGTATTTGGAATAGCTTACCATCCTCGAAAAGGATACCAACAACTTCGACTCATTTTAGCAGGTGCTATGATTTCAACCCTATTTTCATCACTTGGTCAGGCAATAACGCTGTATTTTGATTTGTCAAAAGCAGTTATCGGTTGGCAATCTGGTGGCTTAGCACAAATAAATTGGAAAATGTTGGGAATTATTGCGCCTTTTATTATCCTTGGCTTGCTATTAGCGCAGCTTTTTGCGCGTCAATTAACCATTCTAAGTCTTGATGAAACAGTTGCTAAAGCTCTGGGGCAACGAACTTTTGCCATGACCATGACTTTCCTTGCTATTGTGGTTATCTTATCGGCTGCCGCCGTGGCTCTTGTTGGCAGCATTGCATTTGTCGGGCTTATCATTCCTCATTTTGTCAAAATGTTTGTGGCGAAAGATTATCGGATTATCCTTCCTTTAACAGCATTTGCTGGGAGCACTTTTATGCTTTGGGTCGATTTGATTTGCCGTACAATCAATCCGCCAGCAGAAACGCCAGTTAGTGCGATTGTTAGTATCGTTGGCTTACCATGCTTTCTGTGGTTGGTGCGAAGGGGGGAAAATTTATGACATCTGGAAAGAAGGTAGCTTGTCATTTCAGCGTTCTCATTTTTCTGTTATGTCTTATTTTCCTGCTATCCTTATCTCTAGGATATGCTAATTCCTCACTTCTAGAGGTTTGCAAGGTCTTTTTAGGAAAATCAGATGCAACCATGTCTTTCATTGTCACGCAAATCAGACTGCCGCGCATTTTGGCTTGTATGCTCAGTGGCGGCTCGCTTGCCATGTCAGGTGTCTTGCTTCAAACACTCACTAAAAATCCCTTAGCCGATTCAGGTATTTTAGGAATAAATGCAGGAGCTGGGCTCGTGATTGCGATTATGGTTGGGCTTTTGGATGTTACCAATTCAATGATGATTGCGCTTATGCCATTTTTAGCCATGTTAGGTGGTATTCTGACCATTTGTACTGTTTATTTTGTTTCACGTCAGAAAAATCAGCCGATTAGTCCGACACGCCTTATCATTACAGGTGTTGGGATTTCTAGCTTGCTTTCAGGTATCATGATTTCAATCATTGCTAACCTTGATACGAGTAAGACGGATTATATCGTCTCATGGCTAAGCGGAAAAGTAAGTGGTGGCAATTGGCAGACATTGATGATTTTAGCACCGCTGCTATTAGTCACTTGGCTACTAACTTACAGTCAAAGTTATGCACTAAATATTATGAGCCTTAACGAAGAAACAGCTATCGCTTTAGGTTTAAATCTAAAACGAGAACGTCTCTACACACTAATACTCTCGACTGCCTTGGCGGCGCTTAGTGTTGTTCTTGTGGGCAATATTACATTTATTGGTCTGCTTGCTGGTCACATCACGCGCCAATTATTAGGAAGTGACCACCGCATCAGCCTTCCGTCTAGTCTGCTCATCGGAATGATTATCTTTTTAATCGCTGATACCATTGGACGTGTTTGCTTAGTTGGCACAGGAATTCCAACAGGACTTGTCGTTGCCGTTATCGGAGCTCCTTATTTTCTCTATCTAATGATAAAAACAACGTGAATTGTCCAATGGACTTAACTCGATTTCTTGTTTCTAGGCTCATGAAAAACCTGTCCACTGGACAGGTTTTTTAAGCTTTACTGGTAAAAATCAAGTTTTCTTTGTCAAAAAGCATGTTCAATTCGTACTTGCCTTGGTCATTTTTTCGGATATAATCCAATTTTTCCAACGTTTCTACAAAAATATCTGGGCGTTTTTGGGCAACTTCGTCCTTACGACCAAATTTTAACAAAAATGTTGTCATATATTTCAAAGCGTATTGTGGATTGACGTCTCCAAGCAAGTCATACAAAGGTTCTTGCGCTTTAGACATTGGTAAATTATCTGCTAATTTGAAGAAATAATTTGACAAGGTTAACTCACTACGAGCGATACTTGTTTTTTCAATAAGCACCAAATCATTAGCCTCATTTGTCAAACGTGTTTCAAAAGTCAGAGCCATCAAATCCTCATAGGTAGCACTTTGGTCATCTACAAAAAGTTGACTGTCTAAACTAACATTTTCTAGGCTATCAAGCAATTCAAAACCAATCGTATAGCGTTTATTGTCACGAATAATGTAGCCTGCTTGCACGTATTCCTCAATCAAACGGTCAATTTTGGGAACTTCTGGAAAGTTTGCCTTGATTTGGCGTAAGGTCACATCATCTGTTTGATAAAGAAAATTAATCAAGTCTTGAAAAAAAGCTTGTCTGGTTAATTTATCTGGATTAAAAATGTTAATCATGTAATTCTCCTAAATACTGCAAATGCTCGGACTGTGCCAATTGACTAGGGTTAGTCCCAGATTGATTTAGCGGAACAGCCACTCCAAGCTCATCATAATATTGCTGCCAAAACTCAGAAATCGTATGCTTATCATCACCAAACTGCATGGGAATCGTTTCAAAAATCGGCAAAATATCCGCAATATATTGTGAGCAATAATAAGAACCATTATCTGGATAGAAACTGTGATTGTAAGGTCTGCCCAGCAAATGCTCCGCCGCTGCCTGAACCTGCTCAGCCTTAATCCTAGGATAACGGTAAACAAAAATTCTATGCTGCTTCGTTTTCAAAAATTCCCTTAACTGCTGTTTAATAACACCTTTATCCTTGGTCGCGTGATAAATCATTGAGTCAAAATAAATAGCAACGTGGCTATATTGTCCAGTTGCTTTCTGGATAGCTTGCGACATATCGGAAATTCCGCACATAAAAAGCAAATCGCCAGCTCGCAATTCTTGAATATTCATAGCTTTATTGTAACAAAAAACAAGAACGACTGCTATAAGAAGATAAGCTTCACTTTTTAATAAGTTTTTATCTTTGAAGAACTTTTGAGGTCTATGCTATAATGCCAGTATGAAAATATTAATTCCTAATGCCAAAGAATTACATACCAATCAAGATGCTTTTCCAAGCCAACCATTATCTGCCAAGAGCCAAGCAGTGCTCAAAGCCTTACAAAAATACTCCGTCGAAAGTTTGGCTAATTTCTACAAAATCAATTCAAGTAAAGCTGACCAAGAATGGACACGTTGGCAACGTCTAGCGGATAAACAAGCCAAAACCTATCCCTCATGGCTATTATATGACGGTCTCATGTATCGGTATATGAAACGAACTCAGGTAACCGAAGCGGAGCGACATTATCTTGATAACCACCTTCGTATCGCTACTGCCTTATACGGTTTAATCAGTCCCATGACGTTAATCGCACCACATCGCCTTGATTTTCAAGGAAATCTCAAGATTGACAACACATCATTAAAACAATTTTGGAGACAACAATACGACGAAGAAGTCCAAGATGACGAACTCATCATTTCACTACTGTCATCAGAATTTGAGCAAGTTTTCTCTCCAAATATCCGCAAACGCATGGTTAAAATTGTCTTTATGGAAAATAGAAACGGAAAGCCAAAAGTTCATTCAACCATTTCTAAAAAAGGACGTGGTCGTTTGGTCTCACTAATGGCTGAAAAACAAATTGAAACCATTGAGCAAATCAAACACCTAACCTTTGACGGCTTCCAATTCTCACCAGAATTATCCCAAGACCAAACCCTCACCTTTATCCGTGAACAAGAATAACATCCCAAAAATAAAAAGCAAACCAATCAAACCAACGATTCGTTTGCTTTTGTTTTGTTAGAATTTACCGAAATAACATTATTTCATCAAAAAATAAGCAATGAGTGCAATGAGAACAAGAAGTCCTATTACACCTTCTATCTTTTCTCTTTTTGACGTTTTTGAAAGTGTAATCTCCCAATGTTTTCCTTTTTTATGATAGAGTATTTTTTCGTCTGTCATATTTCTTTTCCTTAACTTCTCAAAAAAGACGACTCACGTCGCCTTTTTATTATCCCTTATTAATTAAGCGTTGAAGCTTTCTGTTAATTGTGGGACAACTTGTTTTTTACGTGAAACAGCACCTGCAAGGAATGCGTGGTTGTTTTCAAGTTTGAAGTTGAAGGCAGCTTCAACTTTGTCAATGTTTGAACCAAGTGCCAAGATTTCTGAGTTTGAGTTAAGAATATCAGTAATCATAAGTACAAAGTCAGAGTAACCATTTGCAGTATTTGCTGCTGTAATAGCTGCTTCGATTTCTGCTTGACGTTCAAGAACTTCGTTAATATCAACTGTGTTAACTTGTGCTACACGAACTTGGTTTCCATTAAGTTCAAATGTTTTAGCGTCAATGTCAATCAATTCTTCAGCAGATTTTGTTGCCAAGTTTGTACCAGCTTTAAGCAATGCCAAACCATATTCTTCAAGGTTTACACCTGCGATTTCTGCCAAGTCAGCAGCAACAGCTGGGTCAGTTGCGTGAGTTGTTGGTGATTTAAGAAGAAGTGTATCTGAAATCAAACCAGACAAAAGCAAACCAGCCATTTCTTTAGGAATAACAACGTTATTTTCTTTGTATAGGCGGTAAACGATTGATGAAGCTGAACCAACTGGTTCTAAACGCATGTAAAGCGGGTTAGCTGTTTCAAAGTTTGCAACACGGTGGTGATCAACAACTTCGATAACTTCAACGTCACGAATATCAGAGATTGATTGTTGGAATTCGTTGTGGTCTGTCAAAATAACTTGGTCAGCCCCTTCAGCTTTTGCTGATTCAACAACACGTGGTGCTTCTACACCAAAGTAATTCAAAGCAAAAGTTGTTTCTTCATTAGGTGTTCCAAGAGCAACAGCTTCAGCATCAACACCAAGTTCACGTTTCAAATATGCATAAGCAACTGATGAACCGATAGCATCAGAGTCTGGATTTTGGTGACCAAAAACTAAAATTTTAGACATGTTTTCTACCTCATAATAATTATTTATTCTTATTTTAGCAAAATTTAAGGGAGATAGCAAAGTCAGTAGCTGCTTTTATCGCAATAATAGTACAAAAAGAGCACCTTTATCACTAATTATTGTTAATTACTGATAAAAATGCTTCTATTTTAGTCTTTTTCTGTTGTGTTTTGTGTGGAATCAATGTTGGTTTCTTTGACATCAGGTGTTTCATTATCAGAAGAATCGTCCTTGGCAGCTTCTGCTTTTGCCGTTTTTTCTTGCTCTAAGGCTAAGCGCAACAAGCGTTCTTCCTCCTCACGATTTTCTTGATTACGGATAGCTTCTTGTTCTTTGCGATAAGCCATGTATTTTCGGCTATTATCCACAATGTGCAATCCTTTCACACCTTTGACTAGCAAACGCCAAATAAAGGTAATAAGTGATTCAATCAAGAGTAAGATTTCAATCGCAATGACACCAAGTAAACTCCAAGCCATAAAAAGTGTCACCAATAATTGAGAAAAAATCTTTTTCAGATTACCTAGGTCATTGTTATGGATAGACAATGTTTCAAGGAAAAGGTTCAAGATACCTTGTAAGAGCCCAGATTTTACAGACTTGTCGTCGTTTAAATCCAAAGCTGCCTCATCTTGATTTGGCAAAACAAGGACAATGTCCCCGTCTTGAATATAATCAACCTTATCTCCTAGTTTGATGTCAAAATCAAATAAATCACGCGCAAGCTTTTTTATTTTTCCGTCTTGCGTCAAATAAACGAATTCGTCGTCAAATTTTAAAACTTTGTAACTGTTCATAGAATTCCACCTTATGCTAGAGCTTACCAAAGTTTCAAGCTAATGTCAATATTTTTACTGATGAATTCGTTTCATGTATTCGGTGTAAGATTCTGTATGCATCAAGTCTTTGGCATTTTGCACACGCTCTTTCGTTGGAGGTTTAACGCCTTCCAAAGTATATGGAATGCCAAGCTCATGCCACTTAAATTCACCCAAGGTATGATAAGGAAGAATTTCAAATTTATCCACATTTTTCAACGTTGCGACAAATTTGCCAAGTTCAATCAAATCGTCATCAAAATCAGTTAAGCCAGGTACTAAAACGTGACGAATCCAAACAGGAACCCCCTTATCAGATAAATAACGCGCAAATGCCAAAATATTAGTATTTGGCTGGCGTGTCACGACAATATGTTGTTTAGGATTAATTTCTTTCAAATCTAAAAGAACCAAATCTGTTACTGCTAACAATTTATCCACAATTTCATGGTATTCTGGTGTGTCACGAAAAGCAAAACCACAAGTATCTAGCGTGCAATGAATGCCCAATTCTTTTGCTTTTGTGAAAAGTGCTGTGACAAATTCAATCTGTAACATGGCTTCACCGCCTGATACGGTAATGCCACCATTTTTTCCCCAGAAATGCTTGTAACGCAAAGCTTCAGCCAACACATCATCAACTGTGCGTTCTTGCGATTGATTGGTTTCCATAGCCCAAGTATCTGGATTGTGGCAATATTGACAGCGCATCTTGCAGCCCTGCATAAAAATTACAAACCGAATTCCTGGACCGTCCACAGAACCAAAACTTTCTGTTGAGTGAATCATCCCAGTTACTTTTCCGTAATCAATTTCAGTCATTTTTTTCTTCCTTTGTAACCGTTTTTCCTGCTTTCATTATAACATTTTCTAAAGGAAAAAGACTAAGATTAGCTTAGTCTTCTTCAATACTCTGTTCTATATCAGAAAAAATAACTTTCAGTTTTGTAACACGTCCATCTTTAACTTTATCATTTGTCAAAGCAAGGTGTTTTTCTTTCGTATCCACTTCAAACGTTTCACGACTATCTTGGTCTGGAATATTTCCTACACCAGTTAGGTAGTAACCAGCAATAGTATCCACATCATCACTTTCAAGATCGACGTCAAAATAGTCATTGAATTCGTTGAGTGTCATTGTCCCAAGAACAATGTAAGTATGTTCACCGATTTCACGGACAAATTGCTCTGCTTTATCTGTTTCGTCGTCGATTTCTCCGACGATTTCTTCAAGCAAGTCCTCAAGTGTGACAATACCTGCAACGCCACCGTATTCGTCCAACAAAATCGCCATTTGATTTTGGGTATTTCTCAATTGGCGTAACAAATCGTCCACAAAAATCGTTTCTGGAACAAAGAGCGGTTCTTGCAAAATCTTACGCAAGACAATATTGTCAAAACCATCACGGAAACCAGCGTCTAGCAGGCGTTTGGTGTGAAGTACACCAATAATCTTATCCTTATCATCATCATAGACAGGAATACGTGAAAAATTCTGTTTAAGAATTTCTTGGATATTTTCTTGTGTATCATCATTGATGTCAATCATGAAAGCGTCTGTTCTTGGAACCATGACTTCACGCGCCATTAGTTCGTCAAGTGAAAAGACACCTTGTAACATCTCAATTTCTTCAGCATCTAGCGTTTCTTCACTATTTGACAGCATGTATTCAATTTCATCACGAGTCATTTTTTCGTCCGCATCATCAAATTGCATTGGCGTAATACGTGAGAGAAGATTGGTTGACGCTGATAAGAGCCAAACAAAAGGACTGACAATTTTTCCAATAAAAATGATAACAGGGGCAGAAATGACAGCCAGATTTTCCTTGAGATTCATGGCAATACGTTTTGGATAAAGCTCACCAAGAACAATGGAAATATAGGTCAAAAAGACAAGGGAAATAACGCTACCTGCTGTCTGAGCCCAGACAAAATCTCCAAACCAAGAAGCAATAACACTTCCAAGAGAGGCAGACAAACTAGCCCCTTGTAAAAGACTGATAAAGGTGATACCAACTTGAATTGTTGATAAAAAGTTATTAGGATTTTCCAAAACAGACAATAGACGAATGAATTTCTTATCGCCTTCTTCTGCTTTTTGTTCAACACGTGAACGATTAAGGGAAACTAATGCCATCTCAGAAGCTGAGAAAAAGGCATTTAGCAAGGTCAAAATTAATAATAAAACAAATTGCAAAACTAAATTCTGACTGGGGTCTTCCATATCAATTCTACTCCTATTCTTAAAATATCTATTATGGTAAGATTTTATTCTCCACGACAAAATAGTATAGTGACTACATTATAGCATATTTTTGATTTTATGTAATAGACAAACAGCCTTATCAACCATATTTTACAATGCTAAACTAAAATATCAAAATTTTCAGAAAAATGATATAATAACTATTAAAAACACATGGGGGTCTCCAGATGTTACAAGTAAAACTTAAAAATGTCAGCTTAGAACGTCAACATAAATTATTATTAAAAAATCTTAACTGGGAAGTTAACAAAGGGGAACATTGGGCTATTTTAGGGCTTAACGGTTCTGGTAAGACAACACTTTTAAAGCTTATTATGGCTGAATATTGGAAAACAGACGGTGAGGTGGAAGTCTTAGGAACACCATTTGGTGGTACTGACATTAGCGATATTCGTACCAAAATTGGTATCGTTGGCTCATTTATTGCTGAGCGACTTCCAGCCAATATGCTTGCCGAAAAAATCGTTTTGACTGGGAAATACAAATCAAGCATTCTTTACAAAGAATACGGTGAAAAAGAACTTGATGAAGCACGACAAATGTTGATTTCAATTGGTGGCGAACATCTGATTGGACGTATTTATGCTAGTCTGTCACAAGGTGAAAAACAATTGCTCCTTATCGCACGTAGTTTAATGGAAAATCCTGAAATTTTGATTTTAGATGAGGCTACAAGTGGACTTGATTTGTTTGCACGTGAAAAACTATTGACACAGATTGAGCAAATCACAAGCCTTCCTAATACTCCAACAATTCTCTACGTAACACACCATGCCGAAGAAATCACACAATCAATGACTCATGTCTTGTTGCTGAAAAAAGGAGAAATCATTGCCCAAGGTCCTAAAAATGATGTTTTGACTGAGGACATTTTAACCGATTTCTATGACCAAACCGTCTCAATCATCCCACTAGGCGACGAACGCATTTACATCAAACCTGAATTTAAATCATAACAGTAAAACCCCTAGGACATTTTCGTTCTAGGGGTCATTTTATAATAAAGTAATTATATGGTAGTGTTCCGTAATCATCTTTTAACGAATAACTTTCGAGTTTATTGACATTGCGGCGTAGGAAGGTTGCATAGCTTGATGTGATGTCACCACGCATTTCATATTCGGCAATCACTTTGCGCTCAAGATAATACCCTCGCAACATTTCATCAATATTATCAGGTTTCATATGAGCAATGACACGTTCAACAAAGACGCCCGATTCAATGATATTAGCTTCTTGTAGGCGTGACCTTTGAAGAAAGCCAATCAGCTCAGAATTATAAATGCCTTCCAAATCTTGTAACCCTTCTAACACCAGCTCCGTATTGCTTAAATAAAGCTCTGTCAAGCGGTCACGGTTATCTTCTGTCAATTTGATTTCGCGTGATTTTCCAGAAAGAAAGTGACGGATAGTTGGCCAAAAACTGAGGCTTTCACGAACTAAGCGACGAATCACTCGCATGCTAATCGTGAAGAAATAACTAAACGTTGAAATAAAACCGCGATTAATCTGACGTTCCAAATTTTGCAAGTAACGTTGATACAAACGGTATTCAACTAATTCTATTTTGCCTTCTGAAAAAGCATGCTCTAAACCATCGCTTTCAATTCCAAGAATCATCAAGCGCAAGTAAGCCAATTCTTTTTTGACAATAGTCGGCTCTTGTTCCAAAATCAAGTGCTCAATACGCCCATTGTAATTATCAATGGCTGCATAAAGTGGACCTTTGTCCTCGACTTCTTTTAAATCTTGCTCCAATGTCTTAACCACTTCATTTAAAATGGCAATTTGAGTGACATAATCGGTGGTATCAGTATCATCAGAGCTTTGTGCCAAGTTTGGTAAAACAAATACTCCAATTAGAAAGCTTAGCAAGGTCACCGCTGCTACGGTAAATAAAATCAAGCTATAAGCGTAACTTTCAAACTGTGGCAATAGCAAAATTGTCGCAATTGATACCGTCCCTTTCACACCAGAAAAAGTTAACAGCAAAACCTCTCTCAATAGTGATTTACTTGAACGTTTTCCTTTACGATAATGGAGAATATAATAAAACCCAACCATGACAAATCGAACTAAAAAGAGCAAAGCTGTCACGATTAACACAATCGCCACAAGACGATAATTATTAACCAAAGGATTGGTCAAAGCAGGCTCAACGATACGTGTCAATTCATAGCCAAAAACGATAAAGACAAAGCCATTTAAGATGAAGCTGACCGTCTCCCAAATAATCTGGCTGACACGGTCCAGCTCAGCATCAAATAAACGAATTCGTTTGAAACGACTGGCTTGTGATAATCCAGCAATCACGACAGCAATGATACCTGATACGCCAAAAAGACTGGCAACAAAGTATGACACAATCGGCAATGATAATTCCAATAAGAGAGCCCCTGTCACATCAGCGACGTCAATTTTTTCAAGAAAAGCCATGACGCCTCGATTTAACAAGGCAAAAAATAGCCCGACCAACATTCCACCAATAATTGCCCAAAACAGACTAAAGCTCGCAGTAAGCAAAGAAAAGGCTCCAGTGGTCAAAGCCGTCACAGCAAATTGGAAAGAAATCAAACCGCTGGCATCATTCAAAAGCCCTTCTATTGTCAAAATGGATTCGACTCGCTTTGGAAATTTAAACCGTTTTGCAATTGATAAAAACGCAACGGCATCTGTCGGAGCAAGCGCTGCTCCCAAGGCAAAACTGGCAGCCAAGGGGACATCAACAGGCAATAACTTACCAGTCACATAACCAACTGTCAGCATTGTTATCAAAACAGTTGGCAAAATCAGATAAGCCACAATCGACTTATATTTGACAAAGGTCGTCACATCACTTTCTTGCCCCTCTCTAAAATTAAGCGGTGCAATTACCAAAGCCAGAAATAGTTCTGAATTTAAAGTGAGTGTCGTCTCTTTTGCTAAAACACCCACCAAAATTCCCAAAACAATTTGGATAAAAGGTAAAGGCAATTTAGGATAAAGACGATTAATGACGTTGGAAACAATGAGCATTAATAAAAATGCTATAACAAGGATAGAACTCTCGATAAACCATCACTCCTTATCGTTGTTTTTGGCGGCAATAAACAGTAAAACGTTCTTTTTGCTTGGCAATTTTTTGATCAATAGCCGTAACATCTTTACGATCACGAAGTCGTACGCAACGTTCTTTTTCAAGACTGGCTAACTTTTTCTTAATTGTCAAGATTTTCTCTGCATCTTCTTCTGACAACTTGGCACACGGTTTAGTGTTTGCGTCATCTAAATATTTTTGATGCATTTGATGTAATTTTTCACGAACCGTTACGGTTTGCATAATGCTTAACTCTCTTTCGACTGTTTTAATTTTTCAATCATCACTAAAAATGGTGGTTGATTAATTTGGTTTAAAGGTTGATACAGCATGGCAGTAAAAAGCCTTTGGTCTAGCTGATTGACATATTCTAGCACAACATCTTTTTCCATGTCGCCGCCCTCATGTCCATAGTAAATCATGATAGCTAAGCGACCACCAACCTCAAGCTTTTTTAAAATTTTCTCCACAGCAATCAAGGTTGTGTCAGGTTTAGTGATAACCGTTTTATCAGCACTTGGCAAATACCCTAGATTGAAAATAGCTGCGCGAATTGGTTGATTCACATAATGGTCAATATGTTGATGCCCATCCAAAATTAAATGAGCGTTGTGAATTTCTTGTTTTTCTAAACGTTCTTTCGTGCTTTGCAAAGCTTGTTCTTGCACATCAAAAGCATAAACCTCTTTAGCATGTTGGGCAAGAAAAGCTGTGTCATTGCCATTTCCCATGGTCGCATCAACTGCGATAGCTTGTTCATCCAAAACTTCAGCTAAAAAATCATGAGATAAATGCAAAGGACGTTTTATCATAACACGACCTCCTTATTTTCTAGCTTACACCCTTGATAAGAACCACGGCGTTCCATTTCTTGATCAATGGCATTTAAGACTTCCCACTTTTTAAGACTCCACATTGGACCAATGAGCATATCGCGCGGAGCGTCACCTGTAATACGATGAATAATGATATTTTTGGGAATAATCTCCAGTTGGTCACAGATGATATTAACATATTCTTCCATACCCAGCAATTTTAAACGCCCTTCATGGTAATCACGTTGCATTTTCGTACTTGTCATCAAATGCAATAAATGAAGCTTAATCCCGTCAATTTCATTATCTGTCACACAACGTCTGACATTTTCAATCATCATGTCATGCGTTTCGCCAGGCAGACCATTAATCAAATGTGAAACAATCTCAACTTTCGGCGCTAACTGACGCAGGCGTTTAACCGTTTCAACGTAAAGGTCATAAGTATGCGCGCGATTAATGATTTTGGATGTTTCATCATAAGTTGTTTGCAAACCAAGTTCAACCGTTACGTGCATACGATCAGAAAGCTCAGCAATATAAGCAATCGTCTCATCTGGCAAGCAATCTGGACGCGTCCCAATATTGATACCAACCACCCCAGGTTCATTAATGGCTTGCTCATAACGCTCACGAATGACATCTACGGTATCATGCGTATTTGTGAAATTTTGAAAATAAACCAAATATTTCTTAACATCTGGCCATTTGCGGTGCATGAAATCAATTTCCTTGTAAAATTGGTCACGAATCGGTGCATCAGGAGCAACAATCGCATCTCCTGAACCAGATACGGTACAAAATGTACAGCCACCATGTGCGACCGTACCATCTCGATTTGGACAATCAAAGCCCGCATCGATAGGAACTTTAAAAATCTTCTCCCCAAAAATCTGACGATAATAATCATTTAAAGTATTATAACGCTTTTTCATAGCTTATATTATAACACTTTCCCCAAAACAAACAAACTCTTATCACTTGTCGTAAGCGTATTCTTAGCTATAAAAAAGCTGGGATGACCCCAGCTCATTTGTTATCTCATTCTAATTTATCTCACTCTTGTTTTCCTTGGAAACGCCATTCAAAGCGTTTTTTATCATAAAATGGATAGGTTGCGGCTGCGATAGCAAATGCTAGTAACCAACCTCCCAAAATGTCAGACGGATAATGAACCCCTAAATAAATTCTTGAAAGTGCTGTTGTCAAAGCGATAACCACAACTAAAACTTGTAAGCAACGTTTGAGTGTCGTCTTGGTTAAGTGTTGTTCCATAATCACAGCCAAGCTCAAAGCAACAACCATGGTCGCCGCAGCATGCCAACTCGGAAATGACGGTCCCATTGGCTTTGGAATGAGGTACTGAATGCTTGGACGCGGACGATTATAAAGGTATTTAAAACCTGTTGAAAAAATGCCCATTAACACTAAATTCCCAGCTAGCAAAATAGCTTCTGCTTTCCACTTTTTCCAGAAATAAAATACAAAAGCAATGGCAAAGACATAAACAAAGATAAAAACTTCATGTCCAAAATTCGTTACGATTTTAAAGAAAGCTGTTGCATTGGCAGGAAGATCGCCACGAACACTTGTTTGAATGCTTGAGTCAATTCCGGCCAAAGTCTCAGGAAAGAATTTGACCAAATAGCCTAACATCATAAAAATGACAAGAAAAAATGAAGCTCCTACAAGATAATTTTGTTTATGTTTCATATTACAATACCTTTTCTATCAAAATGTCGTAAGTCTATTATACCTTAGTTAGTTTTCAAATCCCAGATAAATCCTCGAAAAATCTGTGGCAAAATTGTAGGAATTTATCATTCTAAACAGTTTACAAAATCATCAAAAGGCTTCCAACCACAATCAGCAAACACCCGAGTATTGACTTTAAAGTTAGCTGTTCATTTAGAAAAATGAAGGCTAAAATCAAGGTGATGACAACACTTAATTTATCTATCGAAGCTACTTTTGAAGCGTCGTCCATTTGTAAAGCGCGATAATAAAATAACCAAGAAGCACCCGTAGCAAGCCCAGACAATATCAAAAATAACCAACTTTTTCGGCTAATATCACCAATACCACTCTGAGCATTTGTGATAAAGACTATTCCCCAAGCCATAAAAACCACGACAACTGTTCTGATAGCTGTCGCTAAATTTGAATTGACACCACTTATCCCAATCTTAGCTAAGATAGACGTTAACGCAGCAAATACCGCCGATAAAATCGCAAATAAAACCCACATCTATTTTCCCTCACTCCAATTAAAACTCACTTAAACTATACCATTTTTAAGCGTAAAGCAAGGGAGTGGGACAAATAAAATCTCCAGTGGAGATTTTATTCATGAGCCTAGAAATTAAAAAGCGAATCGGTAGTTTCGAAGAAATTCGATTTCTCAGCAAGTCTCAATTTCTTGTTGCTGACCTAAAACAGTTCACTGAACTGTTTTTGACACTTACTTCGTAAGTTTTATTTCCCGACTATAAAGGTTCCCCGAACCTTTATAACCCACCCCCGCATGGCTCAAAAGGTTTGGGGAACCTTTTGAGGTTGGAAATGAAGTCAAGCGCAGCTTGATGTCAAATGGGTTGTAAAAGCTGATTTATCAGCGCATTAGAACCCACTCAGCAGTGATTGATTGGCACTGAAGTGCCTAATCAATTGTGCATGGGAAACTCTAAGTTGACTAAAGTCAACAGAGTTTCTCCAAACTACTGCGCCTTGTAAATAATAACTATATAAATAAAGAAGCTGAGTACTTTTGTCTCAGCCTTTTTCAACTTAATCTATTTTTAAAATTGGTTTAAGGCAACTATATAAAATAAAGAATGTCACCGAAAAGATAATCCCTTCAATTAGGTTAAATGGAATGACCATGGCAAAGAGATAGTTTCCCAAACCTAAAATAGCAGAAATATCAAAATTCGCAAATTTGGCATAAAGTGGCACAGCGTAAACATAATTAAGCACAAACATTGCCACGGTTAAGCCAAGCGTTCCCACGACTGATGCCAGTAGGTAATTTTTCAAGCTTGGTTTTTGGTTCCAAAGAATAGCTAGCGCTACTACAAAAACACCTAGAGCAACGACATTCATTGGCAAACCAATAATCGTTGAAATACCACCGTTATTTAGCAAAAGCTTTAGCAGAGTACGAAGAATTAAAATTCCCAAAGCACTCTTCAAATCAAACATCACAAGCCCAACTAAAACAGGCAAAACTGAAAAATCAAACTGTAAAAAACTAGCTGACGGAATCAGTGGAAACTGAAGATACATCAGCAAAAAAGAAAGTGTTGATAAAATCGCAATATGAGCGATTTTACGCGTATTAGTCATTGTTTCAGGCATAAAAAAGTTCCTCCAATTTTCTCAAATTGAAAGAAGGCGTTCGAGTATGTGGTAGCATAACAAAAACAGCATAGCCAAACTCTTGGTCTTCTCCCATCCAGACTATACTGTCGGTTCTGGAATCGCACCAGATCAGCTGCCCTGCAGCTCGCGGACTTTAAATCACTCTCGTTCGTTTTCTAAACTAACTAAGTTGTTTAATCTTTTGCTTTTAGTCTAGGTGACAACCCGCAGACACAACTGACCTTAGGCAAGGGATGTCAACGACGAATAAAAGCAAAAGGCAGACAACGAGAGGCAACACCGCCGGTCGGGAATTACACCCTGCCCTGAAGACAATTCTAGAATAGCAAAAAAACAGCATTCGTGCAATATTTTTCGCACAAAAACCTTGCTATTATCAAAAAAACAGCCATTTTGACTGCTTTCATATGATTTATTTTAATTTATCGTGTGCGTAAGTATGACTTAATTCTAAATTCGGAAAAGCTTGCTGACGAAGAGCTTCATAAACAATCATACAAACAGTATTTGATAAGTTTAGGCTACGAACGTGTTCATCATTCATCGGAATGCGAAGAGCTTTTTCAGGATTAGCTCGCATAAATTCTTCCGGCAAACCTTTATCTTCACGCCCAAAAAGGAAATAATGGTGCTTCCCGTCGTTATAATTTTCATCAGAATACACTTTGTTGGCAAATTTACTAATCAAATGAACCTCACCATCGCATTTTTCCATAAATTCATCCAAACTATCATAAAATGTCACATCAAGTTTGTCCCAATAATCCAACCCCGCGCGTTTCATTTTACGGTCATCAATTGGGAATCCCATTGGACGAATAATGTGCAAAGGAGCGTTTGTCGCAGCGCAAGTTCTGGCAATATTTCCTGTGTTTTGTGGAATTTGTGGTTGAAAAAGAACAATATGATTCGTCGCTTTATTCGGTTCTTCGTGATAGTTAAGCTCTTCAATATTCATAACTTACCCTTTCATTTCGACATAAAAATAAACCACACTGCTCGGAGTCAAGCTCGGCAAACAATGTGGTTGGCGGCGATTCATTAACTTAAATCATAACAGGTTTGATTTAAACTAACGAATTCTTGATATTTATTATAACACTTTAATAACTAAAGTCAACGCATTTGACATGATTTTGTGATGTTTTTGCGTGTTTTTTCAAGATTTTTTGATTCTTTTCCTAAAAATAACGGTTTCAATACTTTTCATTTCAATTTTTTTCAAAAAATATGAAACGCCCATTTTCACAGACGCTTCAGCGAAATATAACATTATTTTCTGCTAACCGATATTTGCTTTCCAACTTTGAAATTAGGTTGGATTTCAGGACAAAGCCTATCGTTATCTATATCTGATAATTAGTGATTAAATAGTGGTTCACTAAGATGAAATTCAAAAGTCTTAACATCCACTAAACCAACTGTTTGATTGCTTTGATATAGTTTAATCAGAAATTGTGCCATTTCTTCACTTGTATGATATTTAGAAAATGCTTCGTCATAATCATACTTATCAGAATCAGTAGCAATTTGTCCAAACTCCATTTTTGTTGCTGCTGGTGCTAGAACTTTTGCTCTCAATAAATTGTGATTTTCTCTTAATTCTAGCGCTAAGCCTTCTGTAAATGAGCTAACATAAAACTTACTAGCACAATAAGTAACTGCATCAGGTACCATCATATAGCCACCTCTAGAAGAAACATTAATAAGTTGAGCACCTTCACAGTCCTTATAATCCCTTACATATAAGCTAGATAGTATTGTCAATGCCTCAATATTTAAGTGTAACATTTCTAAAACTTTTTTTAGATTTTGATGTTCTACACTATCATAGTTCCCAAAGCCAGCATTATTTATCCACGTTTTTATGTGATACGATTTTAAATCTTCGTAAAGTTTAAAAACATTATGACTTTTAGAAAGATCAACAACCTTAATAATCACATCTAATTCTGGAAAATGTGACAAAATAGTCTCGCGTAATTCTTCTAATTTTTCTTGACGTCTAGCAACTAAGATAAGGTTACTTCCCAGCTTTGCAAATTGTTTTGCCGTTTCTGCTCCAATACCAGAACTTGCACCAGTAATGCAAGTATAATCTTTTAGAATTTCCATTATTTTCATCCTCTCTGTACTTTTTTACTAAATATCATTGATAGTTTTTATGTCATAACTTCACCACCTTACGCTCAGATTGAATCAAATCTCTTTGATGTAAAGTATTTTACATAGTAAAGTTAACTTTATGTCAAGGATGAATAATATTTTTTTATTAATGTGGTAGAATAATCAAAAATACCAGAAAAGGAGAAATATATGACTCACTATTCTATTGGAGAATTCGCTAAAAAGACAGGGTTGCCTATATCTACACTTCGTTACTACGAACAAGAAAAACTTATTTACTCTCATAGAGAAAAAAATAATCGGAGATATTATAAAGAATCTGATATCGCATGGACTCAATTTATTATCAGACTTAAAAAAACGGGGATGTCAATAAAAAATATGCAAGAATATGCGAAGTTAAGATACCAAGGTGACTCTACTATTCCTAAACGACTAGAACTCTTATTTTTACAACTTGATGAACTACACAGTCAACAGTCCGAAATTAACCAACATATCAATTTTCTTGAAAATAAAATAAAAACCTATTTAGGTATCAAGACTGATTAATCATTTAACATAAAAAGGGAGTGGGACAAATAAAGTCTCCAGTGGAGACTTTATTCATGAGCCTAAAAATTAAAAAGCGAATCGGTAATTTCGAAGAAATTCGATTTCTCAGCAAGTCTTAATTTCTTGTTGCTGACC
>Ga0129311_1000288_pt1 | contig 46761 bp, 37 predicted proteins | sample Go1ome_FD_94435 | JGI IMG/M metagenome (GOLD analysis project Ga0129311, IMG submission 94435) | Western lowland gorrila individual fecal microbial communities from Wisconsin, USA - Go1022B metagenome | ecosystem: Host-associated > Mammals > Digestive system > Large intestine > Fecal | place...
CTATTTCAAAGGGTTTCATTGCCCTGTGGGCAATGAAACCGCAGATTTTCGGAGATTTGTCAATAGATATTTTGTGAACGAATGCGAAATATATTTTGAATGTTGGCTTAATGGCATTGACTTCTAAAGGCTATCATTCAGTTATTTATTAATAATTATAGCATTTAAAGTTTTCTACGTCAAGTATTTAACTAAACCACATTTCTTTTAGAATTTTATTCCAATGGTAAATATTGCCATTATCATAACCAACAGTCAAAGCCTAATACGACCGTGAAAACAGGGCGTTTCAGCGACATTTTGAGATCAAATCTCAAATATTGTTTCTGGTTATTTTTATAAATTAATCTTCACTTTGTTGCATTTCTATGAACACAACATTAATTTCTTAAATGTTAAATCGTATATTTGCATAAAAACGAATGCAAAAAATTCATGCAATTTTACGAGATTATTTCCGTTTTGGAAACAAAAAAGCAGACCCGTCGAACAGGTCTGCCTATACCTTTATATATAATATATCACATTTCCCACCCAGACAGAAGAAAACCGGGTATTACCACCAGCAGGAAGAACGCCCAGCTGATAAGTGTGAACACCTTGATGAAATCTCTGCCCTTATCGGGATATTCGCGCACGTAGATGCGGTAATTGATCACAGATGCCAGCGAACCGATAAGCGAGCACAGCCCCGCAGTGTCCGCACCGTATATAAGTCCCGCGTGGCTGTCGGCAAACGGATAAAGCACTATCGAAGCGGGAACGTTCGATATCAGCTGACTAAGCCCTATAGCCCACCAATACTCACTTCCGCCGACAGCCGCATCAAGAAAACGTGCTATGCCGGAATTCGCCGCGATAGAAGACGAAAACACGAAGAAGAACAGGAACGTGAATATCAGCACATAGTCAACTTTAAGGAACAGCTTCCTGTCAGCCGCAAGTATCGCGCAAACGACTATTGCCACAGCCGCCCACCAGTAGGCTGTTCTGCTGACTATGGTGAATATCACTATACCGAACAGCACCAGATAAAACACACGTTTGCTGCCAGCTTTTTCGCCCAGCTGAGAGTGGTCGAACTCTATCTCCTCGTGCAGACATTTTCGGTAAAGCACCAGCACAAAGACCATCAGCAGCAAAGCTGAACCTGCGCAAAGCGGCAGCATGTGCAGCATGAAGCGTCCTGCGCTTATGCCGAACCTGCTGTACAGGAACAAATTCTGCGGACTGCCGAAGGGTGTCAGCAATGAACCTCTTATCGCCGCGATATTTTCAAGCGTGATAACGGGCAGAATGTATTTTTCCTTACCGCCGCCGCGAAATGTGAATATCGTAAGCGGTACAAATATCATCAGTGACACATCGTTAGTGACGAACATTGAGGAAAAAAACACGCCGAATATGTAAAAAAGCGAAAGTCCTGTCATAGTCTTAGCCCTGAGCGACAGTTTCACCAGCGGGTCGAGAACATTCTCCTGCTTGAAGCCTTCCAGCACGCAAAGCATCATCAGCAGTGTGCCGAGAGTCCGCCAGTCGATGGCTTTCAGGAGTGCGCCGCTTGGCGGAGTTATGAACATTGCCGCCACAGCCGCCAATGCAGACACAGTCAGCATCGGCTCACGTTTTAAAAATCTCAAAGCCCTATCCAAAAGGATACCTCCGTAATTTAAGCAAAATAATAGCTCCACAGCCTAGGCTATGGAGCTAAATGGTGGGAGAAGATGGATTCGAACCATCGAAGCTAGTAGCAACAGATTTACAGTCTGCCCCCTTTGGCCGCTCGGGAATTCTCCCATTATTCACCCGGAATACTTCCCGAATGAATTTGCTGGAGCTGGTGGACGGACTCGAACCCCCGACCTGCTGATTACAAATCAGCTGCACTACCAACTGTGCTACACCAGCTAATTGACTTTAGCGGTAATTCCGATGTGTTTTTTGTTTTCGTCATCTCCCTGACGACTTAATCATTATACCACATTTTCTTTCGCTTGTCAAGCGCTTTTTTTAATGTTTTCAAATTATTCACATTTGTTTTTTCTTCACCAACGAACTTCTCCCGAAGCCGTGAAGAACAACTTTGCGAACCTGCTGAAAACAAAGTCGAGACGACAGGATTCGAACCTGCGGCATCTTGCTCCCAAAGCAAGCACTCTACCAAACTGAGTTACGTCTCGATGATGTCATCTCTCGTCAGACAGCTTTAATATTATATCATCTTCAAAGCGAAATGTCAAGAGCTTTTTGTGATTTTTTCAAAATGTTCACATTTTTATTTTCCTTATCAAATAATGGGCTAAAGTTCGCAATAAATGTATTGCTTTACTGCCACTTTTAGGAATATAATATTGTTAAGCGTTATTTTACAATTTGCACATTTTTGCATACGGTAAATGAAAGAAGGATATATATGGTATTTTCAAAACTCTGGCTGAACTACAAAAAACTCGATGATACGCGCAAAAGGATACTTATAAGCTGTGAACATTCGCTGAAAGAGTCGGCGGCATTTGAAGAATTGCAGACTGCCATGAAAGCCATGCTTCCCGAAGCCATTGTGCTGTGGAAGAGCGAGGTGTTCGATGATGACTCCTACCTTATCGTGCTGGGCATACACCCCGAACTCGGCCGTGAGGAATACACGATAGCCGCTTCGCTGAACATAACAGAGATATGCGGCGGCAGTGAATCGGGTCTGCTTTACGGCGTTTTCGAGTTTCTTAAGCGCATCGCCCTTGCGGGGGGATTTATCGGTTTCAATGCGCAGGCAAAGCCATCTCAGCCGTTGCGGATGCTTGACCACTGGGACAACGCTGACGGTTCGATAGAGCGCGGATATTCGGGCAAGTCATTTTTCTTTAAAGACGGCGAACTATTGGTGAACGAGAGGACTGTCATGTATGCCCGCCTGATGGCTTCTGTAGGCATCAACGGGGTAGTTATCAACAATGTGAACGTGCGCGGCAGTGCAAAGCGCCTGCTTACCAAAGACTACGCTGACAGTCTTGAAGAACTGGGCGAACTTTTCGGCAGATACGGGATAAAGCTGTTCATCTGCCCTGATTTTGCCGCTCCGATATCAGTTGGCGGGCTTGACAGCGCCGACCCTCTTGATGAAAGAGTCATAAACTGGTGGAAGGAATGCTGTGCTTCGCTGTTCAGCCGAATACCGAATTTAGGCGGTTTCCTCGTCAAGGCAGACTCGGAAGGTCAGCCGGGACCGTTTGCCTACGGCAGAGATCATGCTGACGGTGCAAATATGCTGGCAAGGGCAGTCGCACCATTCGGCGGACTGGTCATCTGGCGCTGTTTCGTCTACAACTGTGCGCAGGACTGGCGCGACCTCAAGACCGACCGCGCTCGTTCGGGATATGACAACTTCATGCCGCTGGACGGCAGATTTGACGACAACGTTATACTTCAAGTCAAGAACGGTCCGATGGACTTTCAGGTGCGCGAACCTGTACACCCGCTGTTCGGTGCCATGAAGCACACGAAACTGATGGCGGAGTTCCAGCTGGCACAGGAATATACAGGTCAGCAGAAGCACGTATGCTGGCTGGTACCCATGATAAAGGATATACTGGGATTCCACACAAAGCACGACATGCAGGATGACCGTGTCAGCAGGACTGTCTGCGGTGTGGCGGCTGTGGCAAATACAGGTGACGACTTCTGCTGGACGGGCAGTGAGCTTGCCGCCGCAAACCTCTACGGCTACGGCAGACTGCTGTTCAACGAAGACACTGACCTTGACGAACTGGCTGAAGAGTGGGCACAGCTGACTTTCGGTGATGATGAACAGGTCATATCAGCAGTCAGCGAGATACTGAAAGGTTCTCACAAAGCCTACGAGGACTACACTGTTCCGCTGGGGCTGGGCTGGATGTGCAAGCCCAACCATCACTACGGTCCCGACCCGTGGGGCTATGAATTTGACCGCTGGGGCACCTACAACCGCGCTGACCGCAATGGTATCGGCGTTGACAGGTCGCCCGCAGGCACAGGATATTCGGCGCAGTACGCACCTGACTGGGCAGAAGTTTACGGCGATATAGACCGATGCCCCGATGACCTGCTGCTGTTCTTCCACCGCGTACCCTATACACACAAACTGCGCGGCGGCAAGACTGTGATACAGCACATATATGACACACATTTCGAGGGTTATGAGCAGGCTGAACATTTTGCGGCGCTGTGGGCTTCACTCAAAGGCAGAGTTGACGAACGCACTTTCAAAAATGTCAGCGAACGCTTTGAAGAACAGCTGAACTGTGCGAAGGAATGGCGGGACATCATCAATACATTCTTCCACCGTCTTTCGGGCATTGACGATAAGCAGGGGCGTAAGATATACAACTGATTACCGATAAGGAGCAAAGGAATATGATAAAATTCAAGGCAGATGACATTTTTTCTGACGGCATGATACTACAGCGAGATGCCGAAAACTTCATCACAGGTGACGGTGAGGGCACTGTCACACTGACGCTTGAACGCGATGACAGGATATGCGGTCGTTCGCGCATAGCCGCTGACGGCAGGTGGCGCATAGCCGTCCCCGCAGGTGAGGCTGACTGCCTGCCATACACTATTAATATCCGATGCGGCAGTCTTATGCTGGTAATAAGCGATGTGTATTTCGGTGATGTCTTCCACATCACGGGTCAGTCGAATATGGAACTTCCCCTCAGCCGCACTTACTCGCCTTTTGTGGGCGAAGTGCCTGTTCCCGAAGAAGAACTTATACGCGAATACCGCGTGCCGATAAAGCTATGCTTTGAAGCGGGCAAGGAGGCGAACAGGTTCGAGGGCGGAAAATGGGTACGCGCCTGTGATGACAAAGACCTTGAAATGAGTGCCGCAGGCTACTATTTCGCGAAGAAGCTGTTTAAGCAGATAGGTGTACCCATCGGGCTTGTGAACACCTCTGCGGGCGGTTCGCCCATTGAGGGCAGACTGCCTGCCGAAGTCATACGAGAATTCCCCGAACTCGATGCTGTGACCGACCGCGTGACGGCTGAAAACTTCATGGAAAACACCGAAAAAGAGGGCGCAGAAAACGAGCGCGAGTGGGACGATATCATTAAGAAGAATGACCACATAGGCACAAGCATAATAAGGGGCGAATATCCTGCCGATGCACTATCCTGCACTGTGCCAATGCGGGTCAACGACCTGCCCGACCTTGACGGGTTCTGCGGCAGGATATGGTTCTGGCGAACCTTTGAAGTACCCGATGATGCTGACCTCACAGAACCTATGCTGATACTGGGCACGCTTGTTGACGGCGATACTGCTTACATCAACGGCAAAAAAGTCGGAAGTACAGGCTACCTCTACCCGCCGCGCTATTACCCCATTCCAAAGGGTCTGCTGAAAAATGGCGAGAACCGCGTTGCTGTCGCACTGGACATAAACGCTTCAAACGGCGGATTCACTGAGGGCAAGCGTTTCTGTGTAAAGCTGGGCGACAACTTCATAGACATAGACGGACAGTGGAACTACACTGTTGCTGTAAAGACTGAAAAACGCAAGCCTGTGGAGTTCCTGCCGGGACTTGAACTGGGCGAGTATGCCTATATGACAGCCCCCGCCTACCGCCTTGCTTTCAAGGGTATGCTGGTATATCAGGGCGAAACGAACGCATGGCAGGCGCAACTCTATGACAAGTTATACAGGCGATTTGTAGAATACTACCGTATGCGGTGCGGCAGTGAGATACCTGTAGTATCGGTACAGCTTCCCAACTGGCAGCCGGGCGGCGAAGGCTGGGTGATGATACGCCAGAAACAGCTGGAATGCTGTGCTATCCCCAACACATCGATGGCTGTCACGCTGGGCATGGGCGAGAATAATGACTTACACCCAATTGACAAGGCATCGGTGGGTGAGGCGCTCTGCGATGCGGTACTGCGCCTTATCTACGGTAAAGGCGATCCGCGCCCACTCAGCCCTGTCAGCATAAAACAGACGAAAAACGGCATACAGCTGGATTTCACCGAAGAAGTCCGTCTGACCGACCATTCCACAGATTATTTTGAAGCACACACCTCAGAGGGCTGGCAGAAAGTCACCGCCGCCGAAAGCGGAAGCGGTATTCTGCTGAACTGCACTTCCGCCGACAAAGTGCGCTACGCATGGCGTCCCGATGCAGACAGACCATCTGCCAGAGGTGCAAGCGGCAGACTTGTCCCCTGCTTTGAAATGGCTTTGTGACATATCTAAATATGACAACTCCCAATTTTGATGTGTATTGCTGATGATACGAAACCAAATTGGGATTATGACAAAAACGGGTATCCCGCTGTTGGGGTACCCGTTCTTTTTATGTTCACCTTGCCGACTAACAGCAGCATAAAGTGTTCGGCGTATATCTTCACCAAAAAAATGACACTCCCGCCGCTGGCAGAAGTGTCCCCAAAAGAAGCATTTATCTCTTGATGTCGTAATTCATATCCATGATATTGCGGATAGTTTCCACATCGTCAGTGATGTTGGCATCGCCGTGTATAGTGTGCTTTATGACACTGCTCGCCACTGCGAAATTCACCATATCCATCGGCTTGTAGTTGTGCATCATGGCATATATCAGACCGCTTGCAAAGGCATCGCCGCCTCCGACACGGTCAAGTATCTTGAATGTGAACAGCTTGCTCTCAAAGGTGTGGTCTTCATACCAGAGATAGGCTTTCATGCTGTTCTCACTGCCGCTGTGTACATACCTTACATGACGCGCTATGCACTTTATGTTCGGGTAGCGCTTTACAAATCTGCGGAATATCTCGTCCTGCTCTTCGTAGCTTGGCTGGAGCGGTACGCCGTCTTTCACATCTCCCTTGCTGTGGTCGCTCTCGTCCTTCCAGAGGTGATAGGGTTCGATACCCAGCAATACATCTACATAAGGCAGGCATTCAGTGCAGAAATCGCGCGCTTCTTCCCAACTCCAAAGCGTGCTCCTGAAATTGCCGTCAAAGCTGACGGTAATGCCTTTTTCTTTAGCGACACGCAGACATCTGCGCAAAAGTTCCATGCAGTTTGGAGAAAGTGCGGGCGTTATACCGCTGAGGTGCAGCCATGTGTAGCCATCCAGCAGGCTGTCAAGGTCTACACCGCTGTAGTCGTATTCAGAAAAAGCGCTGTGCTTACGGTCATAGGTGACCTTGCTGGGACGAATGCCGTAGCCTATCTCCAGATAGTAGCTGCCCATGCGGTGGGTCGGCGTTTCTTCGGGGGTACTTAGTATCATAGGGCTGCAATGCACATCATTCGAGCGCAGCATGCGCACAGCACTCTTGCCCACACTGTTATTCGGCACCACACTGAAAAAGCTGCTGTCAACTCCCAGATTTGCCAGTGCCAGCGCGATATTCGCCTCAGCGCCGCCGTAGCTTGCTTCAAAGCTGGTGGCAGTGCGTATCTTCTCGTAGTTCGGCGGTGTCAGCCTGAGCATTATCTCGCCTATTGTGATAAAGCGGTTCTCACTGTCGCTCTGCAAAAGCGGATTTTTATCTTTCATCGTTGAGTCCTCCTGCTATAAAGAAAGGCTGCGCCCATGACGCAACCTCCCTTTGGTAGAAAATAAGGTTTATTTGGAGAAATACCTGATAGCGTTGTTGTAGCAGATATCCTTTACGATATTGCCGACAAGTTCAACTTCGTTGGGGTATTCGCCCTCTTCTATCAGTTCACCGAACATGTTGCAGAGGATCCTTCTGAAATACTCGTGTCTGGTATAAGACAGGAAGCTCCTGCTGTCTGTCAGCATACCTACGAACTTGGATACCAGACCCAGCTGAGAAAGTGCGGTAAGCTGCTTCTCCATGCCGTCCTTCTGGTCATTGAACCACCATGCGGAACCGAACTGCATCTTTCCTACTATGCCGCCCTGCTGGAAGCAGTTCATGATAGTAGCCAGTACTTCGTTATCGCGTGGGTTCAGGCAGTAGAGAATGGTCTTTGGCAGTTCATCGGTGCTGTCAAGAGTATCCAGCAGCATAGCCAGCTTCTTTGCGAAAGTCTGGTCTTCGATGGCATCAAAGCCTGTATCGGGGCCAAGCAGACCCATGTATCTTCTGGAATTGTTTCTCAGTGCGCCGATGTGGTACTGCTGTACCCAGTGCAGTCTTGCATACTGCTTGCCCAGATGTACCAGAATATAGCCCTTGTACTGCTCTATCTCATCAGAGGTCAGCTCGTTGCCGTTCAGTGCCTTCTTTACGATATAGTCAACTATATCGCGCTCTGCGGGCTTGAACATAACAACATCGAGCGCATGGTCGGAGCAAACGCAGCCAACACTGTCGAAGTACTCTATCCTCTTGGTCAGTGCTTCGCACAGGCTGTCGATGCCGTTTATCTCAACGCCAGATACCTCAGCCAGCTTAGCGATGTAAGGAACGTAGGTAGGCAGTTCTATATTGATCGCCTTATCCGGTCTGAAAGCGGGGTAAACTTCAACATCGAAGTCGCCGTCAGCCTTCAGCTGCTTGTGGAAATGCAGGTCATCTATGGGGTCATCGGTGGTGAACAGCTTCTTTACGTTGCTGTCAGCGATGAGTTTTCTTGCAGTCAGTGTCTTGAGTTTTTCGTTGCACTTGTTGAAGATGTCCTCAGCAGTCTTAGGCGAAAGGATATCATCGATGCCGAAATATCTTCTCAGTTCGAGGTGAGTCCAGTGATAGATGGGGTTGCCGATGGCATAAGGCATAACTTCCGCATACTTCATGAACTTCTCGAAGTCGCTCTTATCGCCTGTTATGTAGCTTTCATCGATGCCCATTTCGCGCATCAATCTCCACTTGTAGTGGTCGCCGCCCAGCCAGCACTCGGTTATCGAACTGAACTGCTTATCATTATAGATCTCTTCAATGCTCAGGTGGCAGTGGAAGTCGAATATCGGCATATCCTCAGCATACTGATGATAAAGCACCTTAGCGGTGTCATTTTTAAGGACAAAGTCCTTATCCATAAACTCTTTCATGGTCTACTCCTTTATATAGTTTTAAACATTAAGACTTGACCGCCGTCAAAAACTTCACAACGGCATCAAGTATATTATACATCACTGATGCAGGACTGTCAAACATAAAACTGCCCGCATACCGTTCTTATCAGATGGACTGCGCCACGACCGCCGAAAGCGCTTCGCTGTTCGGCTAATAGACGCGGGCAATTCGTCACCCGCACATGGGGAGTGCTTTTCGCGGGATTTGAGTACGCGCTTTTCATGGCGAATTGCCCGCGTGTTTTGGTCGGAAGATATACTGTTCTTATCCTTCTTGCGGGCGGTCATTTTGCCGTACTCTTATTGTTTGTTTTGCATTTTGGCTTTGTGCTTAGGTGATTGAGGGCTCTGCCCTCTTTCCGTCTGTCACTTTGTTCGCCCAACTTGTTTTGTTTGTCGCGCTGCTTACTGCTTCCCCGATGCGAGAGGCTCTGCCCCTCGCGCTCCCCGCAAGCCCTCTGGCGGCGGGCTTGACCGACCGCTTTAACTCGCGCACAGCTTGTTGTGCTTACTCCGCTTTGTCGGCGGCAAAGTTTCGCAAAAACGGCATACTCAAATGCCTGCCAATAATTATGAATTATGAATTATGAATTATCAAAGCGTTACGCCTGTCTTGAATATCGCTATATCCCTCGAATCATAACGCTCGTTCACAGTCTGCTTGCCGCTGGCTGTTTCTGCGATAAGGTCTATCAGCGCTTCAAGTCTGCTCTCAAAAGTTTCACCCTCAACTATACTGCCTGCATTGAAGTCTATCCAGTTGGGCTTTCTCGATGCTATATCCGAATTTGTGGATATCTTTATGGTGGGTACAAATCCACCGAAAGGTGTGCCGCGTCCTGTGGTGAAAAGCACCATATGACAGCCTGCGCTTGCAAGGTTGGTCACAGCAACCATATCATTTCCCGGACCATTCAGCAGATTAAGACCGTGTGAGGTAAGTGCATCGCCGTCAAACAGCACATCGCATACCTCGCTTCTGCCCGACTTCTGTGTACAGCCCAGCGACTTATCCTCCAGCGTAGTGATACCGCCTGCCTTATTACCCGGCGAGGGGTTCTCATACACAGGCTGGTCATGCTTCTGATAATACTCTTTGAAGCCGTTTATCAGGTGAACTATCTTATCGAAAGTTTCTTCGTCCTTAGCCCTGTCCATCAAAAGCTGTTCAGCGCCGAACATCTCAGGCACTTCTGTAAGAACGGTAGTGCCGCCCACAGCAGCCATATAGTCGGAAAATCTGCCTACCAGCGGGTTCGCGGTTATGCCTGAAAGACCATCGGAACCGCCGCATTTCAGACCTATCTTAAGGCAGGAGATATCTTTTGTGACGCGCTTATCGTTCTTAGCCTTTTCGTAGAGTTTTTCCAGCTTAGCCACGCCCTCAGCTATCTCATCGCCAACTTCCTGCGCAACCAGAAATTCAGTGCGCTCGGAATCGTATTCGCCCAGAGTTTCTTTGAAAATATCCATGCGGTTATTTTCACAGCCCAGACCGAATACCAGCACACCGCCGCAGTTGGGGTGTTTTACCATGCGCTGTAAGATAAGTCTTGTGCGCTCATGGTCATCACCTATCTGCGAACAGCCATAAGGGTGGGTAAAGGTGAAACAGCCGTCAATGCCATCTGCGTTGGGGTGTCTGCGTTCAAATTCTTTTACGATGGCTTTAGCCTGCGAGTTTACACAGCCAACAGTGGGTATGACCCAGAGTTCGTTGCGTATGCCGACTTCGCCGTTCTTACGCTCGTAGACCTCAACACTGCGCGGCTTGACAGCATCAAGTTTCGCAGCAGCTTTCTTATTGTAGCTGTATTCCAGTGTACCTTCGAGGTTTGTAGCCATATTGTGGGTGTGGACATGTTCGCCCGCACCGATATCGGTCTTTGCCCTGCCGATGACTTCGCCGTACTTGATGACTTTCTCACCTTTTGCGATAGCCCTCAGTGCAAATTTGTGACCTTTTTCAATGTCTTCTTTAAGTATAACGCCCTCAGCGCTCTCGCCTTTTTTAAGAGGTGTCAGCGCCACACCGACCGAGTCGGCAGGCGATATAACGATAGTATTTTTCATATTATTCCCCTAAGAATTTTTTCAGTGCTGCGCGCTCACCAAGTTCGAGTATATCCTTGATGTAGCCCGCTACCTTTTCAGCATTGCCGTCCTCATCAAGGTTCTGCTGCCAGATGTTCTCTGCTGAGAGAGCCTTCTTTGCTATCTCGATGCAGTCATCATCTTTCCACAGTTCAGCCCAGAACTTCAGGTACTCTTCATCGTCCTTCAGTTCAATGGTTTCATCGCCCCTCTTGCCCTTGAAGAATACACACAGTGATGCGAACGAGAACAGTATATGTTCGGGCGACTTGCCGAACTTTTTGCAGTAATCGTTGTATGTAGGCAGAAGTCTTGTCCTGAACTTTGTGGTAGAATTGAGCGCGATAGACATAAGTTCATGTCTGATGAACGGGTTCATGAATCTTTCGATAACGCTGTTTGCGAAAGCGTCCATTTCGTCAGCGGGCAGGTCGATGGTAGGCTTTACCTCATCATTGACAAGACCCATAACGAACTTGCCGACATCACTGTCGGTAACAGCTTCACGTACAGTGTCGATACCGCTGAGGTATGCAACAGGCACCATAGCGGTGTGCGAACCGTTAAGTATCTTTACCTTTCTCTGCTTGTAGGGAGTTATATCATCAGCGAAGATGACATTCAGACCCGACTTGTCAGCAGGCAGTTTTGCCTGAACGAAAGGTTCTTTCTCCAGTACCCACAGGTGAAAAACTTCGCCCTTTACCAGATTTATGTCATTGTAACCTACTTCATTGCAGATCTCCTCTGCCTTGTCCTTCGGGTATCCCGGAACTATCCTGTCTACCAGAGTGCTGGTAAAGTGGTTAGCGCTTGTCAGCCAACCAATGAACTCCTTGTCATAGCCGTTTATCTCAGCCAGCTCCACAAGTATCCTTTTGAGTTCTCTGCCGTTGTAGTCGATAAGTTCGCAGGGAACGATAGCAAGACCCTTGTCCTCAGCACCGTTGAAGTGATCGTATCTTGCCTTGAGGAAAGCCAGCAGTTTGCCCGGATAACTCTTGGGACATACTGTAAAGTCAGTATCGGAAGTATCCAGTGCGATACCTGCCTCTGTGGTGTTTGATACCACTATCTCCAGATCCTCGCTCTTTGCGTATTCAAGGAACTTCGCATAGTCATCATAAGGGCATACAAAGTCGCCCAGAACATCTATCATCTGCCTTGACTGTACTTTCTCGCCCTTGTCGATGCCTTCAAGACATACTGTGTAAAGACCGTCCTGCGATGCCAGCTCCTTGTTTCTGCCCATAGGTGTAGGCTGAACTACCACAACATTCGCGTCGATAACGCCCTTGTCGTTAAGATCCTGCAATATCCAGTCAACAAATGCTCTCAGGAAGTTGCCTTCACCGAACTGCATCACCTTGATGGGTCTTTTCTTGTTTTCAAAATTTGCTCTGTTAAGTTCTTTCATATCAATTCACCTGTCATAGAATTGTCTGCAAGCAGACCGCATATATGCAAAGCGTCAAATGCAGACTAACGTTCAATCTCCAAACTCAGCGGTCTGACAGATAACTCTGTTTTTCAAGCCGCCCTTTTATACAGATCATTCCTCTCTTTTTAAGGAAATATGTCTTTCCCCGCACTGAGCGGGGAAAAACATATCCGAGAGAAAGGAATGGGGATAGCATTATTTAGTGTTTTTCAGCTTTATGCGCTTTTCGGTTTCCTTATCGAAAAGGTACACACTGCCGTATGGGATAGAGAATTCCAGCGCTGTGTTTATCTCAGGCGACTCGTGCGGGTCTACCTTGAGTATGCTGTTGACACCGTAGATATCAACATACACGTTGGTGTTATCGCCCAGCAGTTCTACCAGTTCAACAACGCAGTTCATCTTATAAGCGTTGCCTACTTCATAATTGCTGTTTATCAGGCGCACAGCCTCAGGTCTGAAACCGAACACAACTTCCTTGCCTTCATACTTTTCAAGTACTTCGCTGTCAGCGACATAGCTAAGGTCGACGGGATTGTTGTTGATGTTCAGTATGCCGTTCTCTATGCGGCTCTCTATGAAGTTCATGGGCGGCTCACCTATGAAGCCTGCCACGAACATGTTTGTCGGGTTAAAATAGAGGTCATATGGTGTACCGACCTGCTGAACATAGCCGTCTTTCATAACGACTATCCTGTCAGCCATCGTCATAGCCTCTGTCTGGTCATGAGTTACGTAGATGGTAGTAGCACCTGTTTCGCGGTGTATCTGAGTTATCTCGGAACGCATGGTAACTCTCTGCTTTGCATCGAGGTTAGACAGCGGTTCGTCCATCAGGAAGATATCTACCTTTCTGATTATCGCACGACCAACAGCCACTCTCTGACGCTGACCGCCCGAAAGTTCTCTCGGCAGTCTGTCGAGATAGTCTGTAAGACCAAGTATAGCGGCAGTCGAATTTACTCTCTGCTCTATCACATCATCGTCAACGCCTTGCAGTGTCAGACCGAATGCCAGATTATCATATACAGTCATGTGCGGGTAGAGCGCATAGCTCTGGAAAACCATTGCAACACCGCGTTCACGGGGACCTTTCTCGTTGGCGCGCTGACCATCTATCAGGAAATCGCCCTTACTGATGTTTTCAAGTCCCGCTATCATTCTCAGGGTGGTAGATTTGCCGCAGCCCGAAGAGCCGACAAATACTATAAATTCGCCCTTTTCTATCTGTAAGTTAAAATCGTGTACGGCATGATAGCCGTTGGGATATATCTTGTTGATACCTTTTAAAGTTAAATAAGCCATATGTCAACCCACACTTTTCTCTTTCTCCCGTTTCATCACGGGGGTCAAATTTTACGGACTTCTAAAGCGGTTCATACCTAACGCCGCATTTTTTACAGCCGCGCTTTCAGTATACTTCCCTTTTCCGCCGCCCGCCGAAAAACGATGCGCGCCCGAAAGGGGAAGTGCTGTATTGCTCCCCCCCGCCTGATATCCGACCCTTTTTTGCACTTGACGGATAACTGCGGGGGACAATACAAAATTCAAAATAAGGAGGTGATATATACCGAGCCCTGCTGAACTTATATCAGCAGAGTTCAGTATATACAGCCTCACAAGAGCAGACACTCAGCCGCGAAACAGCGACCCTTCCCTTGCGGGATATGTGACCGGGACATTTTGCCGTCCCGCCTGCCGAGCATCTGCTCGTTCAGCTGTATATAGGGTACTTTGGGAAAAGTTATGAAAAAGCTATCTTAAGTCCAGATTGCCTATGGTATCCATGTCATCATAGGTCTGGTTCTCGCCGCACATGCCCCAGATGAATGTGTAATTCGAGGTAGCAGTGCCGCTGTGTATGGACCAGCTTGGGCTGATAACAGCCTGCTCGTTGTGCATAATGATATGTCTTGTTTCCTGAGGCTGACCCATGAAGTGGAATACGATATTGTCATCTTCCAGCTCGAAGTAGAAGTAAACTTCCATTCTTCTCTCGTGGGTGTGTGATGGCATTGTGTTCCATGAACTTGTCTTGTCAAGTTCGGTCATACCCATCTGCAAAGCACAGGACTCACATACGTTCGGGTGGATATACTGGTTTACCACACGCTTGTTCATGTTCTCCTCACTGCCGAGAGGTCTGTGATTTGCCTTTTCCTTAGTGATGAAAACGGTAGGGTAGGTCTTGTGGGCGGGGCTGGAGTTTATGTAGAACTTTGCGGGCTTGCTGCCGTCAGCAGAGCGGAAAGATATCTCCTTAGTGCCCATGCCGATATACATGCCGTCCTTATAATCAAGTTCATACTCAGTACCGTCAAGAGTGATAACACCCTTGCCGCCGACATTTATAATGCCCATCTCGCGTCTTTCAAGGAAGTATTCTGTGCCCAGCTCTTTGGTGCTGCCCAGCTTCAGCTCTTCCTTAACGGGCATTGCGCCGCCTGCTATCATTCTGTCCTGATGGGAATATGTAAGCGCTATCTCGTCAGCTACGAACACCTTTTCGATAAGGTAGTTCTTACGAAGTTCTGCGGTATCATAGTGCTTGGAATCATCGGGGTGATTGCTGTATCTTATATCCAGTGTCATGATAGACCTCCTTGTAATTTACATGCGCTCTTTAAGATGCTTTACAGCGGGTGCTATATCATCGCCCGTTGTGCCCTCAAAGACAAGGTTTGCATCGGGGCAGACTTTTTTTATCTCGGCAAGTATGCGCGAGTAGTCAAATATCCCCTGACCCACACCTACCTGTTTGAGCGAACCGTCAGTGTTCACTACACAGTCCTTGATGTGGAACACGCATATCCTGTCGCCAAAGGTCTGTAGACCCTCAGCAAGGATATCGTACATTTTATCAACATTTGAACCGTCAAGATAATTATACAGGTCAAATATATATCTTATATTGTCACAGCCTATGGTCTTTACTGCCCTGTGAAGCGTCTTCACATCGAAGCAGACATGTCCGAAAGCGCCTTCCATACCGACTTTGACACCGTTATCCTCAGCGCATTCACAAAGTTCTGAAAAAGTCTTCACCACTCTGTTAACGGCTTCTTCGGTGCGGTTGAGCGGGTGGTATATCCACGGCTCACCGTTATAGGAACCTGTTTCGGAACCAACGATGTCACAGCCGAGATCTTTAGCAAGTGCAAGGTGATCTTTAAAGACCGCGATGCCCCTTTCGATCTTCTTTTCATCGGGGTGAACGGGGTTGAAGTAAGCGCCTATCAGCGGAACTTTCTTGCCTGCCGCTTCAAAGGTCTGCCTGAACTTTTCAGCCCTTGCCTTTGTGAGCGAGCCCTGTTCGTATGCAACATCTTCGAGGCACTTGTAGGTCACAAGCTGTACTCCTTCAAGGCCGAACTCATTCAGTCTTGATACTATGTTTTCCTCGCCTTTAACGCCTAAGTCGTGGGCGCGGATAAATAGCTTCATCATCTCTGAACTCTGCCCGAAGCGTCGCCGCCTGCCAGATTTTCAACTTCAGCGCGGGTAACAAGGTTGAAGTCACCCGGGATAGTGTGCTTAAGTGCAGAAGCTGCAACTGCAAATTCCAGTGCCTGCTTGAAGTCCTTGCCGTCGTTCAGACCGCAGATAAGACCGCCTGCGAAGGAATCGCCGCCGCCAACACGGTCAACGATGGGGTTAATGTTATACTTTCTGGAGTGATAGAACTCTCTGGTAGCACCGTCCATGATGCAGGCTGACCAGTCGTTGTTGGAAGCAGAGTGGCTCTCTCTCAGTGAAGAGATAACATACTTGAAGCCGAACTTGTCTATCATCTGGTTGAAGATATCAACATAGCCGTTCAGTTCCAGTTCGCCCTTAGTAACATCGGTGTTGCCCGGCTTAAAGCCAAGTACCTTTTCAGCATCTTCCTCATTGCCGATGCAGACATCGACATATTGCATCAGGTTGGTCATGACCTTCTGTGCCTTCTCGGAAGTCCACAGCTTCTTGCGGAAGTTAAGGTCTACCGAAACGGTAACGCCATGCTTCTTGGCAGCCTTAAGAGCTTCCTCTGTCACCTGTGCGGCAAGGTCGGAAACTGCGGGGGTGATGCCTGTGAAATGGAACCAGTCAGCGTCCTTGAAGATCTCATCGAAGTCAAACTCAGAAGCAGGTGCAGTTGCGATCGAAGAATCTGCTCTGTCATATACAACGTTTGACGCTCTCATGGAAGCACCTGTTTCAAGGAAATAGATGCCCAGTCTTTTGCCGCATCTTGCGATGTGCTTGGTTTCAACGCCGTACTTTCTCAGTGCTGCAACAGCGCTTGCGCCGATGGGGTTATCGGGAACAGCGGTGATGAACTCAGCATCGTGACCGTAGTTTGCCAGTGATACTGCAACGTTAGCTTCGCCGCCGCCGTAGTTTATATCAAACTGATTTGCCTGTATGAACTTCTCGTTATTGGGGGTAGACAATCTGAGCATTATCTCGCCCATTGTAACTATCTTTGCCATATCTATCCTATCTCCTTTGAATTACTTTTTCTCTACAAGGTGTACTGCGAAGCCGCCGAAATCTTCCTTGAGATAAACGACTGTCATTCTGCCGTCAGCATCGTACTTGGCGGTAGACATATCAGCTTCGATGCCCTGATGTGCCAGCTGATAAACTGCTCTGCGGACACTGTTAGTTCTTACAGCGATGTGACCCTTAGCGCCCTTGAAAGGTGCCTTCATGCACTCGACTGCGCCGCCTGCGAACACACTGCTGTTGCCGTTCTTCTGCTCCCAGCCGAACAGCTTGTCAAACTTGGAGGTAACATCAAGTGCCTCAGACTCGCTGTCGCAGTTGATGCCGATATGTGCCAGTTCAAAGCCCAGCATCTTGTTTACTGCCGAGCGGCAGAGAGCGGTTATCTCTTCCCACTTGCCTGCCTTTACCAGCTTATCGGGAACTATCCAGCTGCCGCCGCAGCATACTATCTTCTTGAACGCCAGATAGGTGTTCAGATTATTCTCATTTACGCCGCCTGTGGGCATAAACTTCATGGAAGAATAGGGAGCGGAAACAGCCTTGATGTAAGGCAGACCGCCTGCCTGCTCAGCGGGGAAGAACTTAACGAAGTCCAGACCCAGTTCCATAGCCTGCTCTATCTGCGAACCGTTTGCAACGCCCGGTGCAAAAGGAACGCCCTTATCGAGGCAGTGCTGAACTACCTTCGGGTTAAGACCGGGTGCAACGCAGAACTTTGCGCCTGCTTCGATGGCTCTGTCGCACTGCTCGGTAGTGAGGACTGTGCCTGCGCCTACCAGCATATCAGGGTAAGCCTTTACCATCTGAGAGATGACTTTATCTGCACCCTCAGCGCGGAAAGTTACCTCAGCGCAGTGTATGCCGCCGTCGTAAAGTGCCTTTGCGAGGTTAACTGCATCGTCTGTATTCTCCAGCTTTATTACGGGCACGATGCCTGTGCATTCAAGCTGTTCCAAAAACTTAGTATTATCCATTTTAGTCGTCCTCCTGATAGCTTATCTTGCCAGCCAGCCGCCGTCTACTGCGAGAGTGAAGCCGTTAACGTAATCACTTGCAGATGATGCAAGGAATACTGCTGCGCCCATCAGGTCATCAGGTGTGCCCCATCTGCCTGCGGGTATCCTTTCGAGGATAGCTTCGCTTCTTTCAGCATCGGCACGCAATGCCTGAGTGTTGTTGGTAGCCATGTAGCCGGGTGCGATGGCATTTACGTTGATGCCGTACTTAGCCCACTCGTTAGCCATAGTCATTGTGATTCCCTTTACTGCCGACTTACTTGCGGTGTAGCTGGGAACTCTTATGCCGCCCTGATAGGAGAGCATGCTTGCGGTGGAGATGATCTTGCCGCCGCTCTTCTGCTTGATGAACTGCTTTGCAGCAGCCTGCGACAGGAAGAACAGTGTACGGCAGTTTACGTTCATTACCAGATCCCAGTTATCAACTGAGAAGTCGATGCTGTCTTCACGCTTGATAACGCCTGCGTTGTTTACCAGTATATCAAGTCTGCCGAATTTTTCAACAGCTGTATTTATGATATTATCTATCGGATCAAGAGTGGAAAGGTCTGCAATGATGAACTGGAAGTTTTCTTCACCGAGCATTTCCTGTGTAGCTTCGCTGGACACTCTGGAAACGCCGAGCACCTTAGCACCTGCTTCAACAAAAGCCTTAGAGATGCCCTGACCAAGACCTGTATCGCTGCCTGTTACGATAGCAACTTTGCCCTTTAAGCTGAACATATCAAGTATCATTTTTATTACCTCCGTGTAATTAAGTAAAACAATTAGCTTATTTATATTGTACCGCTGACAGCCCATAAAAGCGATAACCAAACCGTCTGATTTTATGGACGAAACGGACATCTAAAATATTCCGATAATTCTCAGTACGGTGACATAAATGAATATCGTCACGGTACTGACAAGGCTCGTCCAGACTACCAGCTGACCTGCCAACTCGTCATCTGCGCCCATTTCCTTTGCCATTATTGCCGATGCCACTGCTACGGGAGTCGCGAAAACACCCATATATGTAGCGAAATGTTCACCCGAAAGTGACATTGTATTTTTCAGCAATAAAGCTGTGCCAAGACCAATGACGGGAACTGCCACTGTTCTGACCAGTGTGCCGAAAATTATCTCGCGGCGCAGTCTTGAAACGGCAGAGAATTCAAACTTGCCGCCCAGCACTATCAGCGCGAGAGGTGTGCAGATCGACTTTATATTTTCCAGTGTTTTAAACAGCACCGTCACATCGCTCAGGCGGAAAGAGATGCCTGTTTTTACGAATATCTCGCGTATGCCAAGCACTGCAAGACCTGTAACTGTGCCGATTATAAGGGGATTTTTTACAACTCCCAGAAATATCTTTTTTATATCGGCTTTCTGCTTTTCTTCATTGCCGTTGAATATCACCAGCGTTATAACGCCCAGAATATTGAAAGTCGGTACACAGAAAGCTGACATCACACCTGCGGCGGCTGCGCCCTTATCTCCGAAAAGCGATGCTGCGAGCGGTATGCCGATTATCGCATAATTTGAACGGAATACCGACTGTATCAGCGAACCGCGCTTTGCGTTGTCTTTTGTGAAAGCACAGCACACTGCTATCGCCGCAAGAAAAAGGATGATCACCGCCCCGATGCCGTACAGCACGAATGCCACATTGACATCTGACAGGCGGTCGATCTTATAGACATTACAGAACAGCATGACGGGCAGCAGCACGCGGAAAGTCAGCTTATTGCCCACATCTAAAAAAGGCTTGTTAAGCATACCGCGCCGCTTGAGCACATAGCCCAGCACTATCAGGAGCACTATGGGCAGTACTGCCTCAGCTGCGAACAAAAATGCGTCTGTCACTGTCAGAGCCTCGTTGCGGGGTAGAAGTCCTTTAAATAGGCTTCGGTGGCAGCCAGCATCTTATTGAACAGTTCTTTGCCCTGAGCCACTGTCAGGCTGCTGCATAGGGGCTGATTTATGAAAGCCTCGAATATCCTGTTGAGGTCGCGCTCTTTTATACCGTAGTAGGTGTTCTCGATATTTATGGCATTTCTGAGAACAAGTGCGTTAACATCGTTAGGCAGCGGCTTTGATGTCACGGGCTTTAAGCTGTTGTGGGCGAACACGCAGTTTGTTTCGACCACCGAGCCGAGAGGCAGCTGAGGCATCTGACCGACGTTAACAACGTTGGCGTTGGAAACCTTCGGAGGTATCAGACCCAGCAGTGCTTTCATCAGTTCAACAACTTCTTCATCGCTGTGTGAAACATCTATCTGCTCTTCGCCGTCAGCAATGCGCTGTGACTGTGCTATCTTATCGAGCCTGTCCTGCTTGCGATATGCAACGGTAGTCAGGTGGAAGAGCCAGCTTTCGGCATCGGCTTTATCCTTTATGTACCAGCCGTTGTTCAGAAATTCTACAAGGTGTCTGTCACCTGCCGCAGCCAGCACGCCGAAGCGTCTGAACAGATCCATCTTGACCTTATTGCCGTAGCGGAAAGGATTATCGCGGAATTCCTGCGGCTGTGAGCCGACATGCTCGCAGTAGCCCTGCTCATAGAATTTATCGATAAATTCGGGCAGTATCTTCAAAAGATCGGTACCCTTGTAATTTGCTTCGGTTATCCATGTGAAATGGTTCACGCCGCAGGCATCGATGATGATCTCACTGCGGTGGGGGCGGGGAACGCCCATCAGTTCATGGACTGCACAGCTTAAAAATTCCTGTGCGTGGAAGACTTCGTGACAGCAGCCGAATGCTTTTATCTCATGGAAAACATCGTAGAGTGTTTTCGTGCATGCCGTCATGGGATTGGTGAGATTTATGACCCACGCATCGGGGCAGTGAGCTTTTATCTCGCGTGCAAAGCCCTCGTATATGGGGACTGTGCGCATAGCCCTCAGCACGCCGCCGGGTCCTACGGTATCGCCTACCGACTGGTAGATGCCGTACTCTTCGGGCAGGTGGACATCGCCCTCCATCTCATCGAAAGTACCGGGAAGGATAGAGCAGATAACGAAATCTGCGCCGTCAAGAGCGGTGCCTATTTCGGGATAGACTTTGTAATCCCATTTTGAAATGGTGTTGGGATGAGCGTTTATGCGCTCACCGATACGGCGGTTGAGTTCTGCGGCGGGCAGGTCTATATCATAGAGTGCTATCTCACCGCTGAGGTCTTCGGCAAGGGCTAAGTCTTTCATGAAAACGCGCGCCCATGCTTTTGAGCCGCCGCCGATATATGCGATCTTTATCTTCTTCATAATTACCACTTTATATTTGTATTTCCCTTTATATTTGCATCGTTTCCCCCGCGTGTGCGGAGGAAACAACACAAGACAGGAAAGGTCAAACGCTTAGTTTTTCTGTGTTCTCAGAACTTCTGTGTAGCAGAGGAGGAAAGGAGCAACGCCCTTTGCATCGTTCTCGACAACGGGTTCTGAGATATAGTACTCATAGCTTCCGTCACGGCGCTTGTTATCTTCGGGTCCAAGACCTGCCACAAGGCAGATGCCGCCGAGATGAAGTTCGCCGTTTTCGCTGACGGTGAGGTACTTTTTACAGATACCGTCAAAGGTCTTTCTGCCAAGTGCGGCATATCTTTCATCGATAACGCCCAGTCTTGCGCCTTTGAGCATTGCGTAGGCTATCATGCTGCTGCCGCTGGTTTCGAGGTAGTTGCCCTCTCTGCCGCCGCAGTCTACCACCTGATAATACATGCCTGTTTCGGGGTCGGCATACTGTGAGATGCCTTTTATCACATCGCGGAACACCGAGATGAACTCTTCACGGTCTGAACCGTCGGTATAGGCTATTATATCAGCCAGCGCAACGGTGAACCAGCCGATGGCACGAAGCCAGAAGTTCTTTGAAAGACCTGTCTGCTTATCAGCCCAGAAAGCTGACTTTGAGCAGTCCATGCCGTGATAGCACAGCCCTTTTTCCTCACTGAACATATATTTGCGGACATTCTTTATCTGCGACATGGTATCGCTGAGACTGCCGCCGTTTTTCAGCTGATAGCGCACATAAAAGACCTGCGCCATATAGATGCCGTCCAGCCATATCTGGTTCGGATATATCTGCTTATGCCAGAAGTTGCCTGTGTTTGTGCGCGGCTGTTCAACTATCTGGGCATGCAGGCGTTCGATAGCTTTGAGATACTTCTCTTTGCCTGTCATATCGTACAGGTCGAACAGCACTCTGCCCTCGTTTATATCATCAAGATTGTATTTATCCTTTGAATAACCGAGTATAGAACCGTCATCACCAACGTAGTAGTCGATGAAATCACAGACGAAGTCGGAATACTTCTTATCTCCTGTGATCTCTGCGAAATTCAGCAGAGCAGTCATCATACAGCCGTCTATGTAATTCCAGTGGGCGGGTTTGCCCTGTCTGATGCTCTCGATATTCCACAGGGGCTTATCGGGAGTGGAGCCTTTCAGCAGGCTGTCGATATATGCGTCAATATTTTCGTACATAATTACTCCTCAGTGAACAGGGCTACGTTGTGTGCTGTGACTTCATCACCGACACAGCCTTCAACTGTGACATTTCTCACGGTGAGTTTTCTTACATTGTCGAAGTAAAGACCTGCGCGGCACATTTCTTCGGCATTGTTCTTCATGGCGGGAACGCCTGATTTAGCGTTCTCTGCATATGTGAACTTTATGTTATCGACTGTTATCTCATCGATAGGCATTTCAGGAAGACCATCGCAGTAGCATGCCGCAACGTGGCAGTTAAGGCATTCCATATCACGGAAAGTGAACTTGCCGAGATAAGGAGTTCTGTCATCAACGGGCAGTTTCTCGCGGGTGGTGTTATACTCGGAATATCTGTCGGGGTCACAGCAGTTATACCACATATTCATAACTATGGGTGTCAGCACGCCGTCCATTTTGATATTCTTGAACTCGATGCCGTCTATGACAGCGTCTTTACCTCTGCCGCGACGGGTCTTAATACGAAGACCTCTGTCAGTTTCCTTGAAGATACAACGGCTGACTGACAGATTTTTGACACCGCCTGCCATCTCGCTGCCGAGAGTTATGGCGCCGTGACCGAACTGCATGATGCAGTTGCGGATAGTGTGGCGGTTAGCGGGCTGCTTGAACTTTCTGCCTATCTCTATCTTGCCTGACTTGATGGCTATGCAGTCATCGCCAACGCTGAAACGGCAGCCGACAATATTTACCGTATCACAAGCCTCAGGGTCGAGTGCATCGGTATTAGGGCTGTCTTTAGGTGCGTTGACCGAAAGATCAAGGAACTGTAGTTCGGTGGAGAAGTAGGGGTGCAGCTGCCACGAAGCGGCGTTCTGTGCCGTGATGCCGTGTACCGTCACCAGTTTGCAGCGGTTGAAGAATACAAGTCGGGGGCGGGGAACTTCCTGATTTTTCACATCTACCCACCACTGACTGTTCTGTGCGTTGCCGTCAACGGTACCTCTGCCGACTATCTTGATATCCTCGGCATACTCAGCAAAGAGAAGTGCCTGGTGCATTGGGACAGCATTGCCCTCCCATGTGCCGAAGTGGACTTCTTCACCTGTGACGAGGTCGGTTATGACACCCGGTATCTTCGGGTATCTCGCCATATCGGTCGTACCTAAGAGAGTTGCCTTTTCGGTGAACTCTATGGTAATATGGCTCTTGAGGTTTATGGGACCTGTCAGGTAGGTGCCTTCGGGGAAGCGGAGTCTTCCGCCTGCGGGCAGGCAGTTGACAGCTGTCTGGATACTGAGAGTATCATCTGCAACACCGTCACCCACTGCGCCGAAGTCTTTTACGCTGACTGCGGCAGTTTCTTTTGCAGTTTTAAAGCTGAGCGGGTCATGACCTGTGACCTCCACCGTATAATCGGTATGAGGTTCGAGATCGAAGAGGGAAAAGACATTGGTGTTGCCGCTGAGGACTTCCCTGCCGTTCAGCTTTACTGTATATTCGTAATCGTTATAGTAGGCGCTGTCATTGTCAAGTTCAAAGCATGCGCTGACAGAGCCTATGAATAATGCTTTTATCATTTCAGACACTTTCCTTTGCGGTGCTGTCACGGCTCAGATAGTCGGAGCAGCGCCTTATCTCACTTCTTCTCGGCGGTACGCGGGCTGAATGCGCCTGCATCGCGGAGAATGTTTACAAATGTATTTTTGATCTTTACAAGCAGCAGATCGACTGCCATGTAAAGGATACCGAAGAGCATCGGTTCAACACCGAGCATCGCCTGTGCCTGTGTAGGGTCGGCAGAAGCGTTTACGCCTGCCAGACTGTTGACGGCATAATAGATCTGAAAGACGAGGAAAAGCACCACGCCCGAATAGATGACATTTATGAAGATCGACCAGTATTTTCTCACGGTGACCATCTGCCATTTATCGTAGGCACGTTCTGTCGGCTCAAAATTGCGCAGAAGTTTATTGACCATAAGGTCATTGGCAACGCCAAGACCTATGGACAAAACAGCCATAAGATCAAGCCCCTGTATATAAAGCCCCAGACCCCAGAGGAAGAAATAGCATATCGCACCTGCGAACCAGAATTTCACAAATACGATCTTCAGCCACGCGGGGATCCGAAATTTCCCGCGTGACGTATATTTTCTAATTTCTTCATCGGTGACCTCAGGGGCTTTTTTGGTACTGACCAGCCTGTCTACCGCGCTTGTTTTGAGTTTATAGTAATCTGCCGCAGATTTCTCTGCGGGCATCTTTTTACTGCTTTTCTTTGCCATATACAGACCTCTCTGATAGCTTAGTCCTCGCCTGAGATATCTATCGCACCCATGCTGCCGTTACCCTCGACTTCGATGGAGGTATTTATCTTACGGATAGCCTTTGAATAGAAAGGAAGCAGCACAAGGAGTGCGGCTGTTATGCCGACACATATTACGTGAGCGGAAACTACGCTTTTTGCGGTGTTTATGAACTGTGAATCTGCACTGACCTCGATCGGGTTGACCGCACGAGTGAGCGCATCGGTTATGCGGGAGATATAAACGATATCCACGCCGACCAGAAGTGCCAGCATGAAGAACAGCAGTCCCAGCATTACCTTGTTTGCAGGCTTACGGCGCGGGAAAGTTCTCAGGAACACAACGAACGCCAGTATTGAGAACAGCATTGCAGCAAACTCGCACTGACCCATGTTAGCGCCGTTTATCCTCGCGGTGGTATTGGCGATTGAAGAAAGGTTCAGCGAGTAGATAAAGAATGCTGCGGCAAGTGCTGCCAGCGGGATATTCTGAGGTGAGCGCTTGAGCGATACCATCGATTTGCGCAGCGCCTCTTTTATACCGCGGTTCTGTCTGCCTGCGGTTTTCTGATTTGCCATCTGAAAAACCTCCCTTATCTAATGGCGTTGGTGGTCTCTTTATCGAAGAAGTGCTTTCTGTCGAAAGAAACTTTGACTTCGTCGCCTGCCTTATAGTTACACCAACCCCTGAACTTACAAGTTATCTTATGCTTGCCTGTAGTACCGTTTACCAGTGTATTAAGACCAAGATTCTCGTTGGAGAATACATTTACTGTGATATTGCCGCGTTCTACGACATTTTCGGGGCGCACGCCCATTGTTACTACCTTGCCCTCATAAGGTGCGAGACGCTCCTTTTCTTCGGCGGTGAGGTCAACTGCGAAATCGCTGTTGATAGCCTGACCATCGGATATCTCGACATCAAAGAGATTCATCGGAGGCAGACCTATGAAACTCGCCACGAAGAGATTTGCGGGAGTATCGTAGAGTTCAAGTGGAGTACCTATCTGCTGTACATGGCCCATAGACATACAGACTATCCTGTCTGCGAGAGTAAGAGCCTCAGTCTGGTCGTGGGTAACGTAGAGCATGGTAGCATTGAGGCGCTTATGGAGGAGAAGTATCTCTCTTCTGGTGGCGCTTCTCAGCTTTGCATCAAGGTTTGAAAGGGGTTCGTCAAACAGGAACACCTTTGGACGGCGTACTATCGCACGACCCATTGCAACTCTCTGGCGCTGACCGCCCGAAAGCTGACCGGGCTTCTTGTTCAGCTGGCTGGTGAGATCGAGTATCTCGGCAGCTGCGAGGACTTTCTGGTGTATCTCGTTCTTATTCTCTTTGCGGAGCATAAGTGAGAACGCCATGTTCTCGTATATGGTCATGTGGCTGTATAGCGCATAGTTCTGGAAGACCATTGCGATATCGCGGTCTTTAGGGGGCATGCGGGTGACGTCCTTGCCATCTATGATGAATTTGCCTTTGGAAATATCCTCCAGACCTGCGACCATGCGCAGTGTGGTGGATTTGCCGCAGCCTGACGGTCCTACGAGGACTATCAGCTCGCCGTCTTTGACATCGAGGTCGAAGTCATAAACTGCCTGCACCTTATTGTCATAAATTTTCTCGAGATGCTGTAATTTAAGATCACTCATCGTCTGTTCCCTCTTGTCCTTTTCTTTCAAGCTCTGCCAGGTAGCTGTTCAGTGTAGTGGTCTTCATAAATCCTATGATGCCTGCGGCGATAAGCAGTACCGCAGAAACTATAAGGCAGAATGAAACATATCTGAACTGACCGGATCCCATTACTGTTGCGTTCTTTGCATCGGCAACGGGGTTGGCTGCCTTATGTGCTTTCATTGGTATGTAGAAGATCCTGCAGATCTGGAGGATACCCAGTACCACTGAAGAACAGGCATAGCCGAGCTTATAATTTTTTATGCCTTCCGATGAAAGGAAGGCTGCGAGCATAAATACCAGATTGTAAACTATCGAACCGCCGATAAACAGCTTGTAATAATAGCTTCCGACGTCCGAACTATATATACTGACGAAGTAGAGCGCATTTGCAACTATCGCAAAGATTATCAGGTTTGCGGACAGCTTGTTTTTAGTAAAGCGCAGACGGTCTTTTCTGATCTCTGCATCATTTCTTACCGGCATGTCACACACCCCTTCCCTTGCCAATGGCATTCTGCTCAGCCTTCATCACGAGGATTTTCAAAATAACATTCAACACCAGCAGTACGACTGTAAAGATAAGGAAACCAAATACAGCAAAGCTGATATCGAACCAGAAAGTATCGTTGGGTCCTATGTAGAGAGTGCCCCAGTCCTTAGAGAATGCTTTGAGTGCCTCAAAGTCAACATTGTTCTGGAACTTTGACTTATAGTCCATTATCTGAGGAACAGACCAGATAGTCACGCCCAGTGCAGCAACTGAGAACAGTCCTGCGGAAACGTAGTTACCGATATAATATTTTCTTCTAACATTTGTGTTCGTAATGAACAGAACGAGTGTAACGAGGATAAGTCCTATGCTGACCCTTGTGAAGGTCTGGTTGAAGGAGAACATATCGTAATACACTCTTGAACCTGCGACTGATGTCTGCTCAAGATCGTAATCGGGGTATAAGATCGTTCTTGCTAAGGCGTCGTACAGGTCTGTAGACATACCCAGCGAATAAACGAATACAAGTGCTGCTGCGATAAGTGCCAGCATACACGCGATTTTCTGAAAAAGCATTTGTTTTTTGTACATAAGTACCTTCCTTTATGTTCAAGGGAAATTTCGTATCGGGCGGATATCGCCCGATACGTTCCCTCATTTCACATAATATTGAGTGCCGTGAATGATCTTGTTAAACACGGCTGCATGACTTGATATCAGCCGTTGATGGTGTTGTAGAAGTCAAGCAGTCTGTGCCATGCTTCGTTTCTTCTGGTCAGGTAGGTCGTGCCGCCCCAGCCGCCGTCAGCAACGGTATCGGATACCTTCTTAGCGGTAGCTGCTGCATCGGAACCGGTCTCACCTGTGAATCCCTTAGCGATGATGTCAACGTAGAGATTGGACTGCTCCTTGCCCTGACCGAACGAACCGGAAGCGCTCAGTGCGGTCAGTTCGTTGATAGCGTTAGTTTCAGCAACTTCCTGAGGAAGAACGGTAGGAACAGAGGTGTACCATGAGTTGTCAGCTATTGCAAGCTCAGGGTGCTTGATGGTGCCCAGTGCGATAGCGTTGGAGATGTGACCTGCACCCTCCTTGCCGACTTCATGTGTGCACTGGAACTCGAATGCCTGGCTCTTTACGAAGCTCAGGGTAGAACCGATGTAGTAACGAGCGTAGTTGGTGTAGTTACCGTTCTGCAGTTCCCACAGATCGTTGTAGGACTCGTCGGAAACAACAGGCCAATCCTTACCGTTGAAGGAGAATGTAACGACATTGCCGCTGTCATCATGCTTAACGAAAGCATCAGGACCGTAGGACATGAGTATCTGACCATCAGGGCTGTAAGCGTAGTCGATAAGTCTGAGGCAAGCGTTCAGCTTATCGGTGTTATCGCCTACACCTGCAACGGAGATTCCCCAACCATCGACCTTTACAGATCTCCAGGACTCGGTAAATCTCATGTACTTCTCTTCGCCGTCGTTCCACTTAGCAACAGGTACCATAACTGCCATGTACTTCTCGCCGGCAGCGTTATCCAGTGCGGTAGCGTTGTAAGCAGTCTGGGTCTGGTTGTAGTCATAGTGCATGAAGCCGTTGTCGTCAGACAGATACTTCTCACTGTTTACATCTTCGGAATTGATGAAGCCCTTAGAGATCAGACCCTCAGTTGCGAGGTCGTGCATCTTGGAGAGTGCTTCATAAGTTTCAACTTCGTTTCTGGAGTCATGGAGTTCACCATCGGTACCAACATAGAGGTAGTCAAGTCTTGACTCCATGCCGCGTATACCGAAGAGGGTACCTGCGAAACGATAGAGGTCAACTCTTCTCTGGTTGTTAGCATCTTCTCTGGAGAACAGACCCTGTACGCTGTCGGTGCCGTTGAGAGTAGGAGCGTTGGAAACTACGCATCTCAGCAGAGCAGTCAGTTCGTCAGCGTCCCATGCAGCATTCTGACCGATGAAGAGGTCAGCACGATTTGTGCCATAGTAGCCGTCATAGGTCTTGTCGATATACTCACGGAGCATATTAACAGCCTCAACGCCGCTCATAGAGCCCTTAGCGTTCATCTTATCAACGATGTTGCCGTAAGCATCATAGTTCTTGGTAAGAGTTTCAACTGCTGTGCCGTCTGCATTTACAACATCGACATCAACAGTGCCCGAAGTAGGCATATAAGGAGTATAAACAGGGTCAGCAGTCTTGCCGCTCTTATCAGCGGTGAACTCACCCTCGCCGTTGAGCAGCTTCTCTACCCAGTCGGTTCTCATAAGGGGCATACGCTCGATATCGTCAACACCGTCGAAGTAAGGCGAGAAGTAGATAGCGCCTGCATTAGGACCTGCTGCTGCGCCTGTGATGGACAGTCTTACGATGGGGTTAGCATCAAGATAAGCCTTGAAGTTAGGCATCTTATCGAGGTACTGAGCCAGATTTACCAGCTTGCCCTGCTGACCGTTCTCGGAAAGCAGTGTAGCGGTACCGCTGAGCATATCTACCTGATCCATCTGAGCGTCCCAGTACTGGTATTCATCAGCGGCGCTGTTGCCCTGATACTTGTCTTCGATCTTTATGTCAAACAGTTCTTCAACTGCCTGCCATGTGGGCTTGAGGTCGCCTGAGTTATAGGTCTTGCCGTCTGCAAGGGTGATGCCCTCGCCTGCAAGGTCAGCGGTGAAGCTCATACCTGTCTTGTCGCTGTTGTAGCCGCAAGCCATTCTCAGTACGGTGCCTGGTGCTACAGGGAGCAGCTCGGAAGTGTCTTTTGTTTCGGTAGGCTGTTCACCGGGTTTAGCAGAGCTTCCGCTTGCTGTAGTGCCGTTGCTGTTTGCTGCACTGTTGTCATTGCTTGTGCTGCTTCCGCAGCTTGCCATTGCAGTTGCTGCCATTATAATTGACAGGACTGCGGCTGTGAGTCTTGTTCTTTTCATAACTGATCCTCCTTTTAGGATTCCTTCATTTAGGCTGAATAGCCTAGTTTTTATATATCAAATGCTTACAGCATTTGACTGTACGAATGTTATTCCTTTACGCCGCCGACGTTTACGCCCTTAGCAAAATACTTCTGAATGAACGGATAGATGACCAGTATCGGTATTATGGAACATACGATAAGTGCATATATGACCGAATCGGGAGCATACGAATGGCTCAGCTGCCAGTTGGTGGTACGCTCAGGATCGGAGTACTCCTCCAGTCTGAGTCGCATATACACCTGCAAAGGCTGTTCGTTGGTGCTGGAGATCATCTGTCTTGCCCAGAAGTAACCGTTCCAACGGGATATCGCAAAGAACAGTGCTACAGTTGCCAGTATGGATTTGCTCATTGGCAGGTACACCTTGCTGAGTACCTGAAGTTCGGTAGCGCCGTCAACGATGGCAGCTTCTTCGATCTCGGAAGGAACGCCTTCAAAAGCGTTTCTCAGCAGTATGATATTCATCGCCTGCATACCCATTGCTATAACTACCAGCCACTTGTCGTCCATTATGCCGATGCCCTGAAAAGCACGCTTGGTAGCTAAGTAGTTGAGGTACTGGGGTACCAGACCTGCACTGAACCACATGGTAAATACCAGGAAGAAGTTGAAGCCCTTGCGGAACAGCAGGCGCTTCTTGGAAAGTGCATACGCGCCGAAGATGGACAGTATCATCTCCCAGATAGTACCGTAGAATGTAAGGAACAGGGTATTGGTGTAGGAGTTCCAGAACACGTTGTCGTTAAATACGTCCTTGAACGCATCGAACTGTACGTTCTTAGGGAACAGGACTATAGTTGAGTCCCTGACCTCAACGTATCCGCTGATAGCAGAGGACACGGTATAAACGAAGGGGTAAAGACATCCGACCGCGAACATGGTCAGAAGCAGGTAGCTCAGCAGTTTGAAAATGAGTTCGGATATTTCTAGTTTTCTTTTCATGGGGCTACCTCTTTAATACAGTGATACATCGGAAGCCTTGCGGGAGATGGTGTTTGCACCGATAACCAGCAGCATTCCTATAACATTGTTCATCATTTCTGCCGCAGAAGCCATACCCTTAAGCGAACCTGCGATACCGTTGCGCTGTGCGAAAGTCGAAACAACGTCTGCGGTAACATAAGTATTGGGGTTATAGAGCAGCAGTACTTTTTCGTAGCCGATGTTCAGCAGTGAACCGATCCTTGTTATCAGCATGATAACGATGGTCGAAAGAATGCTGGGCAGGACAACGTATCTCATCTGAGCCATTTTGTTTGCGCCGTCGATCTGAGCGGCTTCATAGCTTGTCGGTGAGATGGCGATTATAGCGGCGAAGAACACGATGCTGTCGTAGCCTGCGCTCTCCCAGATGCCGCTTATCTGGTATATCGCCCTGAAAAAGCTGGGATTATTGAGCATGCCTGCGTATGCAGTTTCGGTGGATATAAGACCCATCGAAGAAAGCATGTGAGCGATAACGCCGGGCTGCATGCCTGTGGAGTCTGAACCCTGCTTTACAAGCATCATTACCAGAGAAGTCATAACGACTGTGGACATGAACTTAGGCAGGTATGTAAGTACCTGATAAACGCTTCTTGCGATGTTCGAGCGGATCTCGTTGAAGAACAGCGCGATGATGATCGGCATCGGGAAGCCGAATACCAGACCGTAGAAGCTCAGCAGGAAAGTGTTTCTGAAAGCTCTCCAGAACTGTGATGAAAGTTCGGTGTTGCCTGTGCCTGTCAGCAGAGTCCTGAAATAGGAGAAACCTGAATAGTACTGGTCTGCAACGGGCTTAGCGTCCTCAGTCAGCTTGAAGCTGCCCAGCAGTTCGTACATAGGGAAATATCTCCAGAGCAGGAACACCAGTATCATCGGTACCAGCATCAGGTAAAGGCGCCAGTCCTTAGCAACTGTTCGCGCCACATTGAGCCAGTGGTGTTTTTCTACATCGTCGCGGACCGCCTGTTCGGGGTCTTCGATGTAAGTACCGCTTTCCTCGTCAAAGATGAGATAGTCAGCAGCATTGATCGTCATTTTGTAAAACCTCCCATGTTCTTTTCGTTTTAAAATGATCCTGTGCTTTCGCCGTATTCGGTGTCGCCCTGATCGGGCATGCCGCTTTTCTGACGTTCAGCCTGTGTACGTACCAGATAGTCTATCTGGTCTTCAAACAGTCCGTCGATCTTGCGGGCAAGATGTACTGCCACTAATGTGAACAGCAGAGTCAGCGAATCGGTGGCGAATAGCTGCACGATATCTTTTGGTGAGCCGCCCATCAGCAGACCTACCAGCCATCTGCCCAGCTGGGCGGTGATGTAGGCTGTCAATGCGAACAGCAGTGTCAGCTTGGGGCTGTTTCTCACCTCTGACTTTTTCAGTTTGCGGAAGAACAGCAGAGCTGTCAGTGAAAGGCAAGTACCGATGCAGTAGACTGCGTACTGTTTCGGCTCAGCGCCGAGGGCTATGCACATCGCAAGACTTCCGCCGACGGCGTGAAGCACTGCGTATCTGCCCCAGCGCATCATGACGATACAGACCATCGCGAGCGTCGGTGACAGCACGTAGATCTCCTCAGGAAACCAGAACCTCGCCGCGTGTGCGATAAGGGCTTCCGCCGCTGCTACAATGAACAGCATCAGCCCCAAGTCTATCGCCCTGTATTGCTTTAAAGATAAATTCATTATTTTCGTTCCCCTAACATGCCGATCCTTTTCCATTGCCGAAATTTACAGCTTTTGGGCTAAATTAATATAAAAATTTTCAAATCGGTGTGTTTTCTTTATATATTTTAACCTATGTTAGCCTTATTTTACAAGACCAATACAATACTGTTTATGGATTAATCGGACAATTAAATCATCTAACCAAAAAAGAGTAATAAAACAATTCGACATATTGCACTTATTTTGCGGTGCTGTTTTGTCATGTTTGACAAATTCGCCTCAAATTTTCGACTCGGACAGCTGTTTTAATGACCAAAACCGCGTAATTCCGCGTTCACATATATGTTTCGCAAAACCATTCAAAAACAGCACTCAACAACGTTTAATGTCTGTTTTGTCCCGCACAATCTGCTGTGATAACGTTTACATCGATGATGTGCGAATTGTTCATTTTTGTACAAAAAGTGCTGTAAAATAACGTACAGCACAGTGACCATGCCCGCACTCATTCATTTGCGGCGGGCAGGCATCAGAAATCGTTCAGAAAGATATGATAATATTAAACTACTCAGTCTTCAAGCGAATTCAGGTATTCGTCCATAGTCTGTGCGACCTGCTTGGAGTAGTTTACAGCTTCGACGACCGTCCTTGCGCCCAGCACCACATCGCCTGCTGCGAATATGCCGTCGCGGGTAGTCTTGCCGAAGGTATTCGTTACCAGCAGTCCCCTGTCGGTGACATCGATACCTGTGGTCGTTGAAACTATGCGGTTGCGCGGTCCCTGAGATACTGCGATTATCGTAGATGCTGCGGGATAGAGTTTTTCGGTACCCTCAACACGGCGGCGTACACCGTCTTCGCCCTTTACCGTATCAACGAAGATAGTACCTTCGTCTGTTATTTCTGTTGGTTCGACACCTGTGACGAACTCGACACCGTCTATCTTGGCGAACTCGACTTCAGTGATGCTTGCGGCTATATGCTCGGAACGGGAGAAAACGGTCACCCGCTTACAGCCGTGACGGAGTGCAGTTCTTGCAACATCCATAGCGGAGTTGCCTGCGCCGATGACGTTCAGGCTGTCACCGAGAGTATAGACATCGGGATTTGTCAGGTAGTTGATGGCGAAATGGACATTGCCCAGACTTTCGCCCTTGATGTGCAGTGTATTCGGCTTCCAGACACCTGTGCCGATGAATATCGCGCGGTAGCCGTCACGGAACATATCGTCAACGGTTATCGTGGTGCCGATGGAGGTATTGGGGCGTATCTTGATGCCCAGTGCGATGAGAAGCCTTTTATAGCGCTCGATATGGTCTTTTGGCAGACGGAACGCGGGTATACCGTAGCGGAGGACACCGCCTATCTTCTCGCGGGACTCGAAAATTGTGATATCGTAGCCCTTTCTTGCAAGAAGTATCGCGATGGTTATGCCTGCGGGACCGCCGCCGATAACGCCGACGCGCTTCCCTTTTTTCTTGACTTTATCCAGTTCCAGTTCTTCGATGACACCCTGATCGAGTTTCTCGAAATAGTTGTCGCTGATATAGTTCTCGATGTTGCTGAAATGAACCGGCGCACCCTTTCTGCCGAGTACGCAGTGACCTTCGCACTGATTTTCGTGGTTGCATATCAGTGAGCATATCACGCTGAGGGGGTTGTTCTCAAAGAGAGTCGCGCCCGCAGAGTCGATATCACCCGCAAGGAAAGTTTGGATAACATTTGGGATATCGGTACTTATGGGACATCCCTTTTTGCACATTGGATTTTTACAGTTGAGGCATCTTCTTGCCTCGTTGATAACGTTAAAAGCCATTCGTTACATCTCCTTTTCGCCGAAAGCCGTAAACAGCATCAGGGATAGACCGCACATTGTCAGGGGAACGCTGTGCATCTGATTTATTTGGACACTTTCTGCGTAAGGCGGATGCGGCTCGTTCAGACTTCACCCGCTTTCATGCGCTTTGCGGCATAATTCTTGGGCGAACAGCCGAAGTTTTTCTTGAAAACGCGGGAGAAGTACAGCGAATCGGAATAGCCGCAGATATAGGCTATCTCAGATATATTCTGCTCGACCGTTTCGGAAGAACAGAGCAGTTTCTCAGCCATCTGTATACGCAGATTTGTCAGGTAGCTGTGGGGTGTCATGCCCATCTCGCTCTTGAACAGCTTACGCAGGTAGTCGTAGCTGAACGGGATAGTTTTGAGGTATGTGTCAAGTTCATAGTCGCAGTCGGTGAAGTTCTGCATGATATTGGATTTTATTTCATCCACCACATCACGCAGAGGCTTAGTATTGCGGAAAGCTATGACATAGTTTACGATAAGGTTGCCGAAAGCCGCAATTATCAGCTGGCGGCTGTTTATCTCGCTGTTGAAGAAATAGAAAGCATCGGTGAAAGCGTTGCGTATATGCTCTTCGCTGTCATCGGAGATAAGCAGAGGCTCCTTGAAATTGAAAGTCGCATCGGTTATATTTATGTGGATATTCGTGAAGCCCTCGTCACTGTTGTTGGCGTGAAGGACATGTGGCGGGATTATCACAAGGTCACCCGCGCTGTATTTCAGTGTTCTGTCCTGAAACTCAAATCTTCCGCCGCCGCCTGTACAGTATACCAGTTCCCACTCATCGTGGCAATGCTGTTTGCAGGTGAAAGTCTTCATGTTTCTTCCAACGTACACGATAATGTTCATTCTTTTCCTCCGATTTCTATTACAGCTTTATGGGCTGTGTTAACGATTACTTTTCTGTATGGAAATGCCTCATCAGTTCGTCACGCTCATCTTCGGTGAGCGTTTTCGCCCACGACACTCTGCCTGCGGGGATATTGCCGTATTCGGCAAAGCGTGCAGTCTTGTCACGGTCTGTGTCGTTCCATTTATCGAAGCCCTCAGGCGAGATGTGGCTGTCATAAGTACAGCCGATAAAACTGCACTTGCCGTAGTCGCGCCAGGGTCTTGCGAGAAATATCGCACCGTCTGCCACACCGTTTTCGCGTGTGAAGCGGCATCGGTCAAATACGAAACCTATCTGCTGAGAAAGTGCGTGAGCGGGTGCGGCTGTGAAGCCTCCGCCGCGAACATCTGTGACTGAGCGTATCTCGCAGTTTTCAAACAGCGCATCGCCGCAGCCGAATATGAAATCCACATTGCCCGCGATGATGCAGTCTGCAAAGCGCTGGGTAAAGCTGCCCGAAGCGCGCAGAGGGTCTTTAAGAAAACCCTTGTAGCGGGCTATAAGGTCATCGGGGAGCGGACCGCAGAAGACTGTATCCTGCGTTGACAGGAAAGTGCAGTTTTCAGCAGTAAAGCGGTCTGCCACTACTGTAAGCGCGACCTCCTGCCCTTTAATTTCGGGCGAGCGGGAGTCGTTCTCTACAGTCAATTCTCTGAAAGTGACACCATCGGCAAGTACTGCCGCAGTATATGTACGGAAAGTGTTATACTCAACGCCCTTTTCGTCAAGTTTTTTGGCATAGTCGCCGTACACTATCCTTGTTTTGTCTGCGCCGCAGCCGACTATCTCGATGTCGGGCGTGCAGATCTCGATCTTTTCGCGGTACTCGCGGGGAGCGAGCAGAAGTCTTGTATGGGGCTGAACGTTTTTCAGCGCATCTGCAAGGCTTTCTGTGGGCGAAAGTCTTATCTCCTTCATTTTTGGATCCTCCTTGAGCCTTTTCCCGACCATATGACCTCTGCTGCGGAACATGCCGCAGCAGCGTCGATATGAGGATAATAGGAAAAAAGGTGGAAATATATCAAATTCGGTCATGGACTTTTTAGGATATCCGAACAGGCATGTGCTGTTTTGTACATGTGAAATTCGGACATTATCTTGTATGACAATTTGAAACGGGTTAACTTTTCAATTTACGTTGAAAGTATTAATATTTATATTACATATATAGTATACAAACGTTTTGCCGCCATTTCATATATATAAATTTTTTAACCTCGAAAACGTTTATCGTGATTTATCAATTATTGCGTTTTTGCCCTAAACAGGGCGTTTACGGAATATCCGTTCAAGTTTTTTAGAGTATATCATTAAATAATATTCAAGTCAAGAGTTTTCGCTGATAATGACCATCGGTCATGCAATTTTTGTCAAATCTCACGGTAAACGCTTTTCATAACTGTTGATTTTGACCCATGTTCGATTAACATTCGTTGAAATATGAACCATATTATCCAAAAGTCAAGTTATTATTGAAGTTGGACAGATATTCAAAAAACGGTCATGGCGCGATGACATTTCAGGCAGTTCGGAAAAAAGTTCTGCCATAAAATAACTGCACAAAATGTACAAACGTTTTCGGTCGGCTTTAAAAGGGGCATGATAAAAAAATAACAAAAAAACGGCAGATGCACGCGGCATCTGCCATTATGGGATATGTTATCTTACGGAAATGAAAGGAGTCCAGTATTCCTTATTATAGATATCTGTTATCTTATACATTATCCTTGCTTCACCGTCACCGAGATCGGTGTCGGATATCTTAAGGTCGCCGTTTACAGTGACCTGTTTGCCCATCATATAGCTGTCCTGATAATTTCCGTCATAGTCATAAAAATCACATAAGAAGTCGAGAGTATCGCCTTCATTGATCTCTATCTCGCCTTTTGCGATGGTATCAGTTTCGCCGTTAACGTAGGCTTCTGTAGCGCCGACCACTTCACCGTCGGGGTTTTCATCGGTGAAATTCAGTATGAGATCGACGCGGCTGCCGTTGAGCAGTGCGGGCACATAGCCGCTGATGGTATAATCATCGCTGTCACCAACGGTATCGGTGTGATAGTAGCATACGGGAGTGCCGTTGATGGACACCCATGTCCTGTCGGTATCAGCCACCAGCTTGCCGTCTTCAAAGCTGAACATATTGTCAAGACCCATGTTCATATAGCCCTCGCCGTCATCATAGAATATGTTAAGGTCGATGGACTGCACCAGTGACCACTGATCCTCCGGGAGGTCGAGAGTATACTTGCCCTTATCCTCTTCCCAGACGAGATTGTTAGCGTCAAAGTAGTTCAGCGAGAGGTATTCTGCGGTATCATCATCTGAGATAGTATTCTCTGACATGAAGTCGATATTTGCGCGGTCAAGACCGTTTATACCTCTGCCTGAGCCTAAGAATGCGCCCAGAAGTTCACCGATGACATCTGAACTGCCGCCCGAACCGCCGCTGCTTCCGCCAAAGAGTGCATCGAGCGGCGAACCTGAGCCGCCTGCGGCTATCTGACCGCTGGTTTCCAGCTTGGCGAACTGGCGGATACATCTGCTGTAGTCATCTGTCATACCGATGGCACTGTAGGTGCTGCACGCGGTATCGACATATGAAGTACGCTTATAGGGGAAGTAGATGGAAACGCCGTAAGCATTGGTCATGCTGGAAGATGTGCGGTTATATTTCACTGCGCCTTTCAGGGCTTCGCTGAGTGCTTTGCCTTCGGAAGTGCCGACTTTTTCGGCAAGGTCTACCAGATCGACCTGATCTATCTTGGAACTTTTTGCAAACTCGCGGGTATTATTTCTTGCGGCCGACACCGACTTATAGTCATCGGCAGTTATCTTATTGCTGACGGAATTTGCAAAGCCTGACAGCTTGGACGGAACGGTATTTGAAAACTCTGCGAGGTCGATGACAGAAAGGGTGGTGGCAGAGGACGGGCATTTCTTGCCGCAGGCTGTCACGAAGTCATCAACGATATTCTTGCCTATCTCAACAGTCGGCATTGAGGTATTCTCACCCAGTTTATTGAGCCAGTTGGTATAGTACCAGCCGATACCTGGTTCGGTCTCCTCAGACGCGATGAGGTAATCTGCATGCTCGTTGAGCATGAGAGCAGTTTCGGCAGTAGCCATCAGGCAGGCATCAAAGCCTACGAAATCGAACTTCACGCCGCCGTCTTTCAGGGCTTTATTGATGCCCGCAAGACCCATCGAACCCTTGGAACTGTTCTTCTCGTCATAGCCGTAGCCGCTGACCGATCCGCCGCCGTGATCCCAGAGGATAAGTTCGTTGCGGTCTGCGGGGAAATTCTTATTGCAGTACTTGATGAAAGCCGAGAGTGTGTCAGGGTCGGTCATGGCTTTCGAGCCGTCATCACTGATAAGGGCTTTAAGTCCGCCGCTTTTCACCTGATACACCTGATTGACGCTGCTGCTGATGCCTTTGGTCTTCCAGCCCTTGCAGCCGCCTGTATAGACGATTATATTAACGTTATCACCGTACTTTGCGGCAGCCATCTCAGAGAGATCCGAAGAAGCCATGCCGTACTTGCTTTCGAGGTCGGTGCCGCACATATAGACCATCATGGTGACAGTATCCTTGCCGCCGCCCTTGATAGCGGTATACTTATCGCGCGAGCCGCTTGCGACTGTGGTATCGGCTGCTGTGCCGCCCGAAGCGGTATAACCGGTAGTATCTACAGCTTCATAGCCTGCGGGGGCTGTGCCGTAGTTACTCGGTGAACCGACATTAGTTCCGCCGCCTGAGCCGCCCTTACCCAGCAGGTTGAAGAGCACCACCGCGATCACGATCAGCAGCGAACCGCCTCCGCCGATAGCTGCGCGGTTTACGCCGCCGCCACCGCCGCTGCTGCCCGCGCCCTGACCGACGGGTCCTGTGCCAAGACCGCTGCCGCGTCTATAAGCACCTGTACCGCCCGCCTGATAGTTCTTTTTTCTGGAAAGGGGACGATTATTATTATCCATATGCTTACCTCCGATTTAGATTTATAGCGATACAACTATTTAAATTCACAAGATACGGTCGCAAATGCTTGGATCTATGTTTTTTGTGACTAGGTATTATCTGAATTTTAAGGCGGATCGCTATGGTTACAACATATATATTTTACACGAAAAGCCCATGATTGTCAAGGCTGTGCGGGAAGTTCTCACGTAAGATCATTCGAGAAAGGCAGAAGCCGTCACAGTCATAACGATGTTATAGTAAACGACATATTTATTTCGACATTCAGCGCTCGCATACACTGTGCTTTTTGCGGCTGTAAGCGCTGAATGTCGTGAAGTTTTTGTCAAAATTGGTGTTAGTGTTTAGTTTATAGCAATCCAACTTTTTAAATTCACAAAATCCGGTCGCAAAAGCTGGGATTTATGGGTTTTGTGACCGGATTTTGTCTGAATTTTAAGGCGGATTGCTATAGTGCATTTCAGGGACGCGAGCAAGCCTCTGATACCGTTATGACAGAAAAGACGGAGATATCTGCTTTGCTGTTTTTTCGGTAAAAAAACGGCGGTCTTCTCGCTGTAGAAAAGACCGCTTATTTCAGATGTAGTACATGAAACTACCATCATTTTCTTCACTTTCGCTCTTATGGAGTTCTATGAAATCGGCAAGTGTCATTTTAGCTGTGAACTCACGCATATAGCCGTTGAGTTTATCCCAGATACAGCTGTTGACTTTGTCGCGCAGTCCGCCGTCTGTATCGTCTTCCGAAACGTAGGTATCAGCGAGGATATTATTGTCCAATCCGTTAAGTATCTCGGAAAATGATATCTCAGAGGCGGGGCGGGCGAGCGTATAGCCCCCGCGCGAGCCTTTCTGACCGCGTATAAAACCTGCCTGACGCAGTGCCACAAGTATCTGTTCGAGGTATTTCTGCGAGATGTTCTGTCTGCCCGAGATGTCTGAGGAGGATACAGTTTCGCCGTTTACCGAATAGATGGCGATATCTGCCAGTGCCACTATGCCGAACTCGACCTTTGTCGATATCTTCATTTACCCACCCCCTTCTCCGCTGAGGAGCGTTTCCAGTGTGCGCCAGCCCAGCATCGCGCACTTTACGCGCGCGGGCATTTTTGCAACGTTCTGCAAAGCGCCTGCTTCTTCAAGCTCTTCAAGTTCCTCTTCGGTAATATCGCCGCCTATCATCTTAAAGAACAGTTCCTTATAGTGCTGTGCTTCATCGGGCGTTCTGCCGATGACGAGTTCGAGCATTATATCGGCGGATGCCTGCGATATGGCGCATCCGCTTCCTGTATATGAACCGTTGACGATGATGCCGTCTTTTATTTCAAGGTTGAGCACGATATCATCGCCGCAGGTGGAATTGACACCCTCATGACAGCATGTGGCGGTGGGAAGTTCGTGCTTATGCAGGGGGTGCAGATTATGGTCGGTCAGCACCTCGCCGTAAAAATTATCTGTCATATCCCATTTTCCTCCTGAGTGTTTTCAGCACGCTGATAAAGCGGCGGATATCTTCTTCGTCATTATAGAAAGCAAGACTCATCCTTGCTGTTGAAGGTACGCGCAGGAACTGATGGAGCGGCTGTGCGCAGTGATGACCTGCTCTTATGGCGATATTTTCGGCATCGAATATGGCGGCGATATCATGGGGGTGAACACCGTCAACTGTGAAAGTAAGTATGCCGTGATGGTCGCGGGGGTCATCTGCACCGATGATGTTTACGTGGGGTATCTTCTTCATCTCGTTAAATGCGAGGGCTGTCAGTTCGTCTTCACGGCGTTCAAGTTCAGCGAAGCCCAGTTCGTTTATATAGTCTATCGCCGCATGCAGACCTGCCGCGCCGCCCGCGTTGACGGTGCCTGCCTCGAATTTATGGGGCAGTTCGGCAAAAGTTGCACCGCATCGGGTAACTGTATCTATCATCTCGCCGCCGTAGAGAAAGGGCGGCATTCTGTCAAGGATAGCTTCCCTGCCATAGAGTACGCCGATGCCCATCGGTGCCAGCATCTTATGTCCTGAGAATGTCAGGAAATCAACGCCGAGCGACTGCACGTCTGTGGCGATATGGGGTACGCTCTGGGCACCGTCACAGACTATAAGCGTGCCGTTTTTATGGCAGATGGCGGCAAACTCTTTTATTGGGTTGAGTCTGCCGAACACGTTTGATATCTGTGCGATGCAGAAGAGTTTTGTTTTGGGCGTTAGGGCGGCTTTAAGGGCATCTGCGGTGTAACTGCCGCTTTCATCACATTCGAGGAACTTAAGTTCTGCGCCCTTTTCTTTGCAGAGTATCTGCCAGGGAAGCAGATCGCTGTGGTGTTCGGATATGGCTACAAGCACCTCGTCACCCGCGCTGATATTCGCCCTGCCGTAGCTGTAGGCGACCAGATTAAGGCTCTCGCTGGCATTGCGGGTAAAAACTATCTCTTTGATGCTTCTTGCGTTTATGAACTTTCTGACTGCTTCACGGGCATTCTCGTAGGCATCGGTAGCTTTTACGCTGAGTTCATACAATCCGCGCAGAGGGTTGGCATTTTCCTCGCGATAGTATTTTTCGACCCTTTCGAGGACGGCGCGGGGTTTCTGCTGGGTGGCAGAATTATCGAGATAGGTGAGTTCCTTATAGGCATCAAACACGGAGAAATCAGCCTTTGTGAAAGTGTTAGCCATCTTCCTCACCCCCTGTGAGAATGGCATTCACGCGGTCTGCGGTATCCTTATCGGATATCTTTGACACCACCTGCGCGATGCGCGAGCGGGCGGTCAGTTCGTATATCTTATCGACAGGTATGCCGCGTGACTGCATGTAGAATATCTGTGCTTCGTCTATCCTGCCGATGGACGCGCCGTGTGAACCTTCGACATCTTCTTCGGCGCAGAGTATCAGCGGGACTGTCTTGTTGCGGACAGTTTCATCAAGGAGGAGGACTTCCTCATTTTCAGCGCCCTTTGCGCCCGATGAACCGTTGAGAAAATCTATAGTGCCGCGAAAAGTCTTTTCAGAACTGCCGCGCATCATGCCTTTTACGGATATCTCAGACTGACTTTTTTTGCCTGCATGGGAAGCAACAAGGTTTATATCCAGCTTTTCATCGCCGTCCAGCAGATATCCGATATCCGCCTTGAAGCGGGAGTTTCTGCCCGCGAGGTCGGCGTATATCCCGCTGACGGTATCTTTGCCGCCGATATAGAGTTGTACCAGTTCAAAGGCGGCATTTTCAGCGATATCTGCATTGACCGAGCCGATGGCAGGACCGCTGTTCTCGTAGACCTGCACCAGCTTCACTTCAGCGCCTGCGGCGGCTTTTACATTGGTGGTGAGTTCCTTGCCCTCACTGCCGCTGATATATATTACTGCGGAGGTCTTTTCATTTTCTGCGGCAGTTACTTCAAATACCGACCTGCCGCCCGATAATTCGGCGCGGGAGCCGTCTGCCAGCAGCACTTCCCTTTCTTTACCTGTGCCGAAAGCTGCCGCATCGCGTTCAGCCGAGTTGACTTTCAGCCAGCCGAAAGTCGGCACAGGGAGTTTATTTAGTATTATTTTTTCCATGTCATTACCTCCCTAGCCGATGCTGCCTTTCATTTCAAGACCGATGAGATTGTTCATCTCCACTGCGTATTCAAGTGGCAGCTCTTTAGAAACGTTATCTGCAAAGCCGCGCACTATCATAGCTTTGGCTTCTTCTTCGCTGAGTCCGCGTGACATAAGGTAGAAAACAGTTTCATCGCTGATGCGCCCTATCTTGGCTTCGTGCCCCACATCTGCCTTATCGGTGCGGATATCCATTACAGGGATAGTATCCGAACGGGAGATGCGGTCGAGCATGAGCGACTCACAGCTTACTGCCGACTTACTGCCTGCGGCTTTTTCGTTTACGGTCACAGCACTCCTGAAAGTGCTTATGCCGCCGCTCTTGGAGATGGATTTGGTGTTCATATACGATGATGTATCGGGCGCATTGTGGACTATCTTTGCGCCTGTATCGAGGTTCTGTCCCTCGCCCGCGAAGGTTATGCCTGTGAACTCTGCACGCGCACCTCTGCCGTTAAGTATGCTCATTGGGTAGAGATAGCTGACATGCGAACCAAAAGAACCCGACACCCACTCTATCTTGCCGCCCTCGTCAACAAGTGCGCGCTTGGTATTGAGGTTATACATGTTCTTCGACCAGTTTTCGATGGTGGAATAGCGCAGTGTGGCATTCTTGCCCACATACAGTTCGACACAGCCTGCGTGCAGACCTGCTTCGTAGTATTTCGGGGCAGAACAGCCCTCTATGAAGTGCAGGTAGCTGTCTTCTTCGAGGATTATTAAGGTATGCTCAAACTGACCTGCGCCTTTGGCATTCAGCCTGAAATAGGATTGCAGGGGTATCTCAAGTCTTACGCCCTTTGGAACATAGACAAAACTGCCGCCCGACCAGACTGCGCCGTGAAGCGCGGCAAACTTATGGTCGGTGGGAGGTACCAGTTTCATGAAATGGGTGTGTATCATTTCGGCATAGCGTTCATCGTGCATTGCCGATTCAAGGTCGGTATAGACTACGCCCGATTCAGCCACTTCTTTTCTGACATTGTGGTAGACAAGCTCAGAGTCGTACTGTGCGCCGACACCTGCAAGGCTCTCGCGCTCTGCCTGAGGGATACCCAGCTTTTCAAATGTATTCTTGATATCATCGGGGACATCGTTCCAGTCGGTGTTCATGCGCGACTTTGTTCTTATATAGGTGACGATGTTGTCGATATCAAGCCCCTCGATGGAAGGTCCCCATTCAACCATCGGGGTCTTGTTGTATATTTCCATTGACTTAAGGCGGAATTCGCGCATCCAGTCGGCATCGCCTTTTTCGTCAGATATCTCTTTTATTATATCGGCTGTTATGCCGCTGCCGAGATAATCACGCTCGTCTTCTTCATAGCGGAAGTCATAGAGTGAGCGGTCTATATCAGCGACTTGTGTTTTTTCTTCTTTCATGCTTTTACTTACCGCCTTTGATGTATTTCTCGAAACCGTTTGTTATTACTTCATCGACCAGTTCTGCACCGCCCTCTGCCGCTATCTGACCTGCGGCGAGGATATGGGTCTTATCGACTCTGAGGGCTTCAAGTATCTTGGTATTATGGGTGATGACGATGAGTGAACCGCCTGTGCGCTTCTTATATTCATCTATGCCTGCCGAAACGGTCTTTACGGCATCGACATCAAGACCCGAATCTGTTTCATCGAGGATAGCCAGCTTCGGTTCTAAGACCAGAAGCTGGAGTATCTCTGCCTTTTTCTTTTCACCGCCCGAAAAGCCCACATTCAGGTCGCGGTCGGCGTAGGAAGCATCCATACCGAGTATTTCCATGCAGGAGCGGAGTTTTTTCTTGAAATCCCAGAGTTTCAGGTGCTTGCCTGTGACCTGTTCGAGGGCGTTGCGCAGAAATTCCGAAAGGGTGACACCCGCTATCTCGACAGGGTTCTGGAATGACAGGAAGATGCCGCGCTTTGCACGCTTATCTGCTGAGTCATCGGTGATATCCTCACCTTCAAAAAACAATCTGCCGCCGCTTACAGCATATTCGGGGCTGCCCATTATCACGCTGCCGAGTGTGGATTTGCCTGCGCCGTTGGGTCCCATGAGGACATGCGTTTCACCTGCGCCCACTGTCAGGCTTACGCTGTGGAGAAGTTCTTTTTCCTCAACGCCCGCAGTGAGGTCTTTTATTTCCAGAAGTTGTGACATTAAGATCATTCCTTTTCATTTTTACTAATCCTATTAGCTAAATAGGATTTATATGTATTATAGCACTTATTTCCTAGTATGTCAATAGGCTTTTTGAATTTTTTTCAGCTATGCACATCATTCTGTTGAAAATAATGACATAAAAATAACAGCAGTGCATAAAGCATTGCTGTTATTATAGAAAATGGCTATCCCTTTAGCACTCCACCAAAAAATACCTTTATAACAAGGAAAGATAACCGCCAACTATATTCAGTTCCCGATATAACAAACATCGTTTATTTTGGTGTGTCAGCGGGATAATCACATTATAGAATATCTTTATAGTATGCTGTCAAGCGGTTCATCATCGAGTATCTTTCTGCCGTTTGATTCGGCGTACTCGGCAAAATCATCGAATTTCTTGTTTTTGGTGATGATATCAAATCCGTGGTCGATGGTGATATCGCCCCTGCCGAGACGGTGGTAGTCAGACCCAAGCACCTGCACATAGCCTTTCTCGATAAGTTTCATACAGCGGCGGCGGGAGGTGAATGACATCAGCGACTTTGCATTTATCTGACCGATGAGTTCGAGGTGCATCAGTCGATCAAGACGCTTCATCGAGGTGAAATTCAGATACCTTTCGATATGTGCCACAAGCACCTTAAGGTCACCGCGATTGGTTATAGCTTCAACACCATCGATTATCTTGTCATCAAGGTCGGTATAGGGCATCTCCAGCAGCAGCCATTTTGTACCCTTTATGCAAAGGTCGGGCAGCTTGTCATAATTTACCAGTGAGTGGTCATAAAGCACCTCAGCACCGAAGCCTATCTGCGGGTGACCCTCTTTGAGATGAGGCTTAAGTTCTTCAAAAGCGTTGTCACGGCGCTCAATGAACCTGTCAGATGTCTGTTCGGTACAGTAGAAATGTGGCGTGGCGATTATCTTGTCGATACCGCTCTGTGACATTATATCCAGAATACCCACCGACTCTTTGACATTTCGCGAACCGTCATCTATCGCGGGCAAAAAGTGCGAATGAAAATCTATCAGCATTGTGATTACTCCTGACTATCGGCAGATGCCGTAAAACTTCGTGGATTATTATATCACTTTTTTTTCCAAAAGTAAAGGGCTTTGCGGGAAAGTAAACGCTATTTTAATCCATAATTCACATTTTGCAGTTTGCTGTCGCGCAGACAATGGCGGGGGGGGACATAGCGCGATACGGTGTGCGGCAGGTTATCGCTGCTTATAGCAATCCGCCTTAAAATTCAGACAAAATACGGTCACAAAACCTATATATCGAAGTTTTCGCAACCGTATCTTGTGAATTTAAAAAATTGGATCGCTATAGTTGGAATGGCGGTTTTGGGAGCGAAAAATATGTTGCTTTTAACATAAACAGCTTTACATTTCGGCTCAGATGTGATATAATTAACAAGGTGTAAACATTTATAGCGGGTGGTGAGGTTTTGAAGAAAAATACTAAAATGATAGTTACCGTTGCTCTGGCGGCTGTGCTGCTGGTCACGGCTATGATAATGGAAACCGCACTGGTCTTCAGGATAACCACCGAGCAGGCTAACGATGCGGGCAGGACAAAACTTAAAGAAGTCAGCGGACAGCTGGAAGATACCATAAACGATGCGCGTGCGAATGTCATGAGTCTGGCGCTGGGCGCACAGCCGTTGTCAGATAACAAGGACGAACTCGAAAAGTTCATCATAATGCGCAAAAAAGAAC
>Ga0129311_1000289_pt1 | contig 46754 bp, 40 predicted proteins | sample Go1ome_FD_94435 | JGI IMG/M metagenome (GOLD analysis project Ga0129311, IMG submission 94435) | Western lowland gorrila individual fecal microbial communities from Wisconsin, USA - Go1022B metagenome | ecosystem: Host-associated > Mammals > Digestive system > Large intestine > Fecal | place...
AATGAAGAACGTCCTGCATACTCTCTGAATTATCTGACTCCAAAACAGTATAGGGAGTACTATGCCAGCTAAACGATGTGTAGAAACTAAAAATATGTGTCTACTTTTTGTTGACTACTGCACCTGTACCCATTCTCCAGCTTTCCTTTGGGTATGAAGGACACTTTTTCTCTCCTGTACCCATTCTCCAGCTTTCCTTTGGGTATGAAGGACACTTTTATGGTTTTGTTCCGATTTGCTTTCCTTTTCCCTTTTTCCCTGAAAGCATTTTTTCACATTTTCCAAATTTGCTGCTTCTTTTTTACATATCCGTAAAGCATTTCCATTGTATTTTCATTTTTGCTTCTTTTTCTTTCCTATAATAAATGACAACGCATTTTCCCTATAATAACGAACGAAAAAAAACCTCAAGTTCTCACTTGAGGTCTTTACTGCGGAAGATGGGACTTGAACCCACACGCCATTGCTGGCACAAGATCCTTAGTCTTGCCTGTCTGCCAATTCCAGCACTTCCGCATTTGCTTGGTTTGCACCGCGCAAGAATGATATTAACATTCTCCATGGAAATTGTCAAGAAAAAAGAAACAATTTTTTTATTTTTTTACAAAAGTTCCTCATCGTATACTGCCCTGCTGCCGCCTACGAACTTTGCCCGTGTTCTGGCACATACCACATGGGCGCTGCCGATACGGCTAATGGCGATGCGCACCGGCACTGCTACCGCCTGCAGATGCATGCCAATCAAAGTATCCCCGATATCCATGCCTGCCTGTGCTGAAATGTGCTCCACCGCTACCGGCTCCTTAAAACGCTTGTAGGCTGTTGTGCCAAAAGAACCGCCTGCCTTCGGCTGCGGAACCACATTTACTCTTGTCAGTCTGTCCCGTTTCATCAGTTCTTTTTCCACAATCAGGGCTCTGTTCAAATGTTCACAGCATTGTGCCGCCAGATAAATGCCCTTTTGCTTTGTAACTTCATAAATACCGTCAAAAACTGTTTCCGCCGTTTCCACACTGGAAAAGGTACCGATACGCTCTCCCACCACTTCGCTGGAGGAACAACCGACAACCAGAATATCTCCTTCTTCTAATTTTGCCTGTGTCAGTAATTCTATCACGGCATCTGCCGCTTCCTTTTTCACTTCTTCCAAAAAAGAAGTATCCATTTTATGATCTGCCATACCTGCTGCCATTTTCGTTGCCCCTTTCTGGTCATACCCACAATATAGCACACATTATAATCCGACGCAAATTTTACAAAAAAAATTAAAATACATCATTTACAAATGCCTATCATAGCAGTATGATATAAAAAATTTCAAATGAACTTAAACCGTTGAAGCGGAGATAACGGTGATGATGCTCCTACAGAGAGCCTGTGTTGCTGAGAACAGGTGGAAAACAAGTCATCAAATGGACCGCTGAGGGTGCAGGGAACGGTGTTCACCAAAGCATTTACCGTGAAGGGTAATCACAGGATGAACCGCTTAGTATTCTGCAACGTGAGGCATACGTCAGTTGCCGGGGATATGTTGGTATCCTGTAAGCGTACAGCGCAGGCTGTAAATCAAGGTGGCACCGCGGATAGTGTATTTGTATATTCGTCCTTGACAGAAGTAAATTCTGTCAGGGACTTTTTTTATTGAAAAAAAGCCGGTAGTCACGGATGTGTCCCCCCTTCCTCCGGCAGATAACCCGATTTGTTCCATGACAAGAACACATTTGTTTCATGACAAGAACACAAAAGGAGGTACTTTCATGACACCCGATTTATCAACCTTACAAAAACTGCAGAAGGAAGGAATTTACCGCACCGCTCCCGTGAGCATGGAAATTCTTTCCGATGTAAAGACCCCTATCGAAGTGCTGCGGATTTTGAAAAACGTATCCGGTCACTGCTATCTGCTTGAGTCCGTGGCAGACAATGAAAAATGGGGACGCTACACCTTCTTAGGCTATGACCCCAGTCTGGAAATCACCTGCGTAAACGGCACCATGAAAGTGGGGGATTTAACCTTTGAAACCAAGGACCCGGGCAAATATATCCGACAGGTGATTGCGGAGCACAAAAGCCCCCGCTTCCCTTCTCTCCCGCCCTTTACCGGCGGACTGGTCGGCTACTTTTCCTATGATTACTTAAAATATGCCGAGCCTACCCTGCATCTGGACGCGGAGGATACGGAAGGGTTCAAGGATGTGGATCTGATGCTTTTTGACAAGGTCATTGCCTTCGATAATTTCCGTCAGAAAATCATTCTCATTGTAAACATCGACCTGGCGCATCTGGAAACGGAATACAACCGTGCGGAGCTTACCCTGAAAAATATGGCGGAGCTCATCCAAAACGGCTCACCGGCAAAAGACACGCCGGGCTACTGCACTTCCGATTTCCGTCCGCTCTTTGACAAAGCTGCCTACTGCGGCATGGTGGAAAAAGCCAAGCATCATATCAAGGAAGGCGATATTTTCCAGATTGTACTTTCCAACCGTCTGGAAGCGGATTTCCAGGGCAGCCTGTTAAACACCTACCGCGTGCTGCGCACCCTGAACCCTTCGCCCTACATGTTTTATTTTTCCAGCAGCGATATGGAAGTGGCCGGGGCTTCCCCGGAAACACTGGTGAAATTAGAAAACGGCGTTCTGCATACCTTCCCTCTGGCGGGCACCCGTCCCAGAGGAAAGACCGAGGAAGAGGACCTTTTGCTGGAAAAAGAGCTGCTTGCCGATGAAAAAGAACTTGCCGAACACAACATGTTAGTGGACCTCGGCAGAAACGATATCGGCAAAATCAGCAAATTCGGTTCCGTTGCCGTGGAAAAATACCACTGCATCGAGCGTTACTCCCATGTAATGCACATCGGTTCCACCGTAAGAGGCGAAATCCGCGAGGACTGCGATGCGCTTTCCGCCGTGGACGCCATCCTGCCGGCAGGTACCCTTTCCGGAGCGCCAAAATTAAAAGCCTGCCAGCTTATCAATGATTTGGAGAACAACAAACGCGGCATTTACGGCGGTGCCATCGGCTACATCGATTTTACCGGCAACCTTGACACCTGCATCGCCATCCGCATTGCCTATAAGAAAAACAAAAAAGTCTTTATCCGCAGCGGCGCCGGCATCGTGGCAGACTCCGTACCGGAAAAAGAATATCAGGAATGCTTAAACAAAGCGGCAGCCGTGGTAAAAGCCCTTAATCTTGCAAAGGAGGTGGAAGCATGATTTTACTGATTGACAATTACGACAGTTTTTCCTACAACCTCTACCAGCTTATCGGCTCCCTCGATTCCGATATCAAAGTGGTAAGAAACGACGTCCTCACACCGGAAGATATTTTAGCCATGAACCCTTCTTCGCTGATTATTTCCCCCGGCCCCGGCAGACCGGAGGACGCCGGCATCTGTGTGGAAGCCGTACAGAAGCTTACCGGAAAAATCCCCATTTTAGGCGTATGCTTAGGACATCAGGCAATCTGCAAGGCGTTCGGTGCCGAAGTTTCCTATGCGAAAGAGCTGATGCACGGCAAACAGTCCCTGGCAAAATTAGATACCACTTCCGCTATTTTTACCGGCTGCCCGGACACCATTCCCGTTGCCAGATACCATTCCCTTGCCGCCCTGCGGGATACCCTCCCGGAAACCTTAAAGGTAACCGCCGAGACAGAGGACGGCGAAGTCATGGCGGTGGAGCACACCTCCCTTCCCGTATACGGTCTGCAGTTCCACCCGGAGTCCATACTTACCCCGGACGGCAAAAAACTGATACAGAATTTTCTCAAAATAAAAATATAAAAAGAAAGGACAAAACACTATGATTAAAGAAGCTATTGTAAAAATTGTTGACAAACAGGATTTGACCTATGATGAGGCGTACAGTGTCATGAATGAAATCATGAGCGGCGAAACCAGCCCCACCCAGAACGCCGCATTTCTTGCAGCGCTTTCCACAAAGAGCACCAAAGCAGAAACCATTGACGAAATTGCCGGCTGTGCGGCTGCCATGCGTGACCATGCCCTGAAGGTTCCCCACGACATGGATGTACTGGAAATCGTCGGCACCGGCGGTGATAACGCCCACAGCTTTAACATTTCCACCACTTCCGCCCTTGTCATTGCCGCTTCCGGCGTGAAAGTAGCCAAGCACGGCAACCGTGCCGCTTCCTCCCTCTGCGGTACTGCCGACTGTCTGGAAGCATTGGGCGTAAACCTGGATTTATCTCCGGAAAAATGCGTGGAGCTTCTGAAAAAAATCGGCATCTGTTTCTTCTTTGCCCAGAAGTACCATTCTTCCATGAAATATGTAGGCCCCATCCGTAAGGAACTTGGCATCCGTACCGTATTCAATATCTTAGGACCCCTGACCAATCCGGCATCCCCCAACATGCAGCTTTTAGGTGTGTACGATGCCTCCCTGGTAGAGCCCCTCGCCAGAGTTCTTACAAGCCTCGGCGTCAAGAGCGGCATGGTTGTATACGGAACCGACAAGTTAGATGAAATCTCCGCCAGCGCTCCCACTCTCGTCTGCGAATTCCGCGATGGTAATTACAAGACCTACACCATCACCCCGGAGCAGTTCGGTTTTACTTCCTGCAAAAAGGAAGACCTGGTGGGCGGTACTCCCGCAGAAAATGCAGCCATTACCCTCGGCATCTTAAAGGGCGAGGACAAAGGCCCCAAGAGAAATGCCGTCCTTCTGAATGCCGGCGCCGCTCTCTACATTGCCGGAAAAGCCGACTCTTTTGAAAACGGCATCAAGCTAGCGGGCGAACTGATTGACAACGGTGCCGCCCTTGCCAAGTTAGAGGAATTTATCAAGGAAAGCAACGCTTAAAACGCTGCGCGAAAAAAGAAAGGAGCATCCATGAGTTCCATTTTAACAACCATTGCGGATTATACCCATTTCCGCATTGCCGAAAAAAAAATGAAAAAGCCTTTGTCGGAGCTAAAAAAGGAAGCGGAAGCCCTGCCTCCCCTGACTGGGTTTCCCTTTGAAAAAGCCCTGCGGCAGAAAGACATCAACTTCATCTGTGAGTGTAAAAAGGCATCTCCCTCCAAGGGTGTGATTGCCGAAGACTTTCCTTATCTGGACATTGCCAGAGAATACGAAGCCGCAGGCGCCGCCTGTATTTCCGTCCTCACCGAACCGAAGTGGTTTTTGGGAAGCGACAGATACCTTGCGGAAATCAGCCGTGCAGTGTCCATCCCCTGTCTCAGAAAGGACTTTACCATTGACGAATATATGATTTACGAAGCAAGGGTTTTAGGTGCATCCTGTGTCCTGCTCATCTGCTCTTTATTATCGGAAGAAACACTTCGCAGATACCTGCAGCTCTGTAACGAATTAGGTCTGTCGGCGCTGGTGGAAGCCCATTCCGAAGAAGAAATCGCGGATGCCCTGCGGGCGGGCGCCCGGATGATCGGCGTCAACAACCGGAATCTGGCGGATTTTACGGTGGATGTCCACAATTCCGAGCGGCTGCGCAGACTGGCGCCGCCGGAGGTTTTGTTTGTGGCAGAAAGCGGCATCAAAACCGCCGAAGACATTCAGGTTCTGCGGGAAGCCAAAGTAAACGGCGTACTGATTGGAGAAACACTGATGCGCTCTTCCGATAAAAAAGCCATGCTGGATACGTTAAGGGGAGAAGGTCGATGAGTAAGATAAAAATCTGCGGACTGCGTTCCCCGGACGACATCCGTTATGCCAATGAATTAAAGCCGGACTATATCGGTTTTGTATTTGCCAGGGGGAGAACCCGTTACGTGAGTATTTCGGAGGCCGCCCTGCTGCGCAGTCTTCTTTCTCCCGCCATCCCCGCCGTGGGCGTGTTTGTGAACGAACCCTTAGAGCAGGTTGCCGAGCTCTTAAAAAAGGGCGTTATCCAGATGGCGCAGCTTCACGGAAACGAGGACGCTGCCTATACCGAAGCCTTAAAAGAAATGACCGGCGCCCCCATCCTGAAAGCCTTTACCGTGCGGTCAAAAGATGATTTGAAGGCTGCTTTCTCCTATCCCTGCGATTACCCACTGCTTGACAACGGCAAGGGCACCGGGAAGGTTTTCGACTGGTCCCTGCTTGGGAAATCCGCCCCGAAGCCTTACTTTCTGGCGGGCGGACTGACCGTGGAAAATGCACCGGATGCCTGCAGGCGTTTTGCTCCCTATGCTGTGGATGTCAGCTCCGGAGTGGAAACGGACGGCAGAAAAGATTATACAAAAATGAAGGCGTTTATCCAGGCAGTACGTAGCCTGGATAGCAATGAATAAGGAGGTAACTTTATGTCTCAGTCAAAAGGACGATTTGGTGTTCACGGCGGGCAGTACATACCCGAAACCCTGATGAATGCCGTCTTGGAATTAGAAAGTGCTTACAACCACTACAAGGACGACCCGGAATTTAACGCGGAGCTGACCGCTCTGTTTAACGACTATGCCGGTCGCCCCAGCCGCCTCTACTATGCCGAAAAAATGACAAAGGATTTGGGCGGAGCCAAAATTTACTTAAAACGCGAGGATCTGAACCATACCGGTTCCCACAAAATCAACAATGTACTGGGGCAGGCGCTGCTTGCCAAAAAAATGGGCAAAACCAGACTCATTGCCGAAACCGGCGCCGGTCAGCACGGTGTAGCCACCGCTACGGCTGCTGCCCTTTTAGGCATGGAATGCGTGGTCTTTATGGGCGAAGAAGATACCAAAAGACAGGCTCTTAACGTATACCGCATGCGCCTTTTAGGTGCCGAAGTCATCCCTGTAAAAACCGGTACCGCTACCTTAAAGGATGCGGTTTCCGAAGCCATGCGCGAATGGACCAGCCGAATTGACGATACCCACTACTGCTTAGGCTCCGTTATGGGTCCCCACCCCTTCCCCACCATCGTGCGGGATTTCCAGTCCGTCATTTCCAAGGAAATCAAACAGCAGATGCTAAAAAAAGAAGGCAGACTGCCCGATGTGGTAATGGCATGTGTGGGCGGCGGCAGCAACGCCATGGGTACTTTTTACCATTTCATCGAGGACAAAGAGGTGGAGCTGATTGGCTGCGAGGCGGCAGGACGCGGTATTGATACCTTTGAAACCGCCGCTACCATCAACACCGGACGGCTGGGTATTTTCCATGGCATGAAGTCCTATTTCTGCCAGGATAAATACGGTCAGATTGCTCCTGTTTATTCCATTTCCGCAGGTCTTGACTATCCCGGCATCGGACCCGAGCATGCATGGCTGCACGATACCGGAAGGGCACAGTATGTGGCAGTGACCGACGACGAAGCCGTCAATGCCTTTGAATACCTGTCCCGCACGGAGGGCATCATTCCCGCTATCGAAAGCGCTCATGCCATTGCCCATGCCATCAAGATTGCACCGAACTACGACAAAGATAAAATCATGGTCATTACCGTATCGGGACGCGGCGACAAAGACTGCGCCGCCATCGCCCGTTACAGAGGGGAGGATATCAATGAATAGAATACAAAATGCCTTTGCGGGCAAAAAAGCTTTTATTCCTTTTATTACCTGTGGTGACCCCGACCTTGCCACCACCGTGGAAATCGTAAAAAGCATGGCGGCAAACGGCGCCGACCTTATCGAGCTGGGGATTCCTTTTTCCGACCCCACTGCCGAAGGCCCCGTTATCCAGGGAGCCAATCTGCGCGCCCTCTCCGGCGGTGTTACCACGGACAAAATTTTTGACATGGTGCGCACTCTCCGCAAGGATGTCACCGTACCGTTGGTGTTTATGACCTATGCCAATGTCGTGTTCTCCTACGGTTCGGAGAAGTTCTTAAGCATCTGTAAGGAAATCGGCATCGACGGACTTATCCTGCCGGATGTTCCCTTTGAGGAAAAAGAAGAATTTGCTTCGGTCTGCCGAAAAAATGATGTGGCGCTCATTTCCCTGATTGCTCCCACCTCCGCAGGCCGTGTCGCCATGATTGCCAAGGAGGCGGAAGGCTTCTTATATATCGTGTCCAGCCTCGGTGTTACCGGCGTCCGTTCCGAAATTCATACGGACATTTCCGCTCTGGTTGCCACGGTGCGGGAAAATACCTCCGTGCCCTGTGCGGTCGGCTTCGGTATCTCCACTCCCGAACAGGCGGGTAACATGGCTGCTCTCTCCGACGGCGCCATCGTAGGCTCCGCCATCGTAAAGCTGATTGCGCAGTACGGAAAGGACGCCGCCGGTCCCGTGGGCGAATATGTGAAGTCCCTGAGCGACGCGGTGCACAATGCCATCTGAAAACCTGATATATCAAAAAAATTCAGGGCTTTGACTTTTGGAAGTCAAGGCCCTGAAACTGTCTTACAGATTTTTGTAAAAATATTATACTTTCATTGTTCCGTCCGCAAGGTCTTTTGCAACAAACGGAATAAAATAAAACGGTATGGTAAGCAGTTTCTGCTCAGCGTTATATCCGTAATTATTTTTAGACACCTTAATGGCATATTCAAACTTATTATGTTTTGAAAATTTTTCAAGAGAATTAAGTGTACCTTTGCCTTTCTTTACATCAATCGGAAAAAGTTTATTGTCTGACTCAACAATGAATTCCAGTTCACAAGATGCCCTGCCACGCCAATAAAACAGATGATGTTCTTTTGCTATCAATTCGTTAGCAACAAAATTTTCAAAAAATATTCCGGATAAAGTGTTTTCCCTTTCATTCGACACAAAAGAAGCTGCGTTAATACCGCTTTGATACGAAAACATGCCAATGTCTCCCAGAAACAGGCGAAAATTGCTTTCATTATCCGGCATAAGCGGCATCGTAATATGCTCTTTGAGCTGAAAAGACTGATTAACAACATGTGCCATTGTAAGCCACTGGATAGAAGTTGCATAATCCCTCGTTTTGCTTTTTTCTTCAATAAGTCCGGGGGAAAAATTCTTAGACTCTTTATTCAATTCTCTGTATATGTTTTGGAACAAAACCCTTGAACGAAGCACTGCCTCCTGACTCGCCTGATAAAGCTCCATATCCGACAAATAATTGTCATACAAAACTTTAAGAATTTCTCTTGCCTCAAGCATATTATTTTCATCAATGTAAGCTTCCACCGCTTCCGGCATACCACCTACAAGCAAAAATTTATAAACCTGTTCCATTGCCAATTCATGAATTTGACTATCCAGAGGCTGTTTATCCAGGTAGGCTTTTTTGACAGTATCATAGAGCATCTTGTTACTGTTCATTAAAAATTCATCAAATGTCATTGGATAAACGGTAATTTGATTGATTTTTCCTACAGGAAAAAGAAACTTATTGTTTTCCCCCGAACCTCTCTTATGTGTTTCCCTCTGAAGCTTGATACGAACCATTGAGCCGGTCGCAATGACCGGAATTTCCCTGAAATCCTGACAAAAATATTTCAGCGATGAAATAATGTTAGGACATTCCTGTACTTCATCAAAAATGAGTAAGGTATTTTCATCAATTTGTCTTCCTTTACGCAGAGAAATATATTCTATGATTTTTTCCGCATTAGCGGTTTTAGAGCAGAACTCACGAATTTCATCCTCTTTTTTGCAATCGACGTAAATATAATTCTTTTTATAATAAACCTTAGCAAAAAGTTCCACTACAAGATAAGTCTTTCCAACCTGTCTTGCTCCCCAGACAATCAAAGGCTTTTTGCGCTTATTGTCATTCCAATCTATCAGCTTTTGCAATGCAATCCGTTCCATAAGAAGTAAACCTCCAAATGTATGTTGCGTAAATTGTAATATAATATGCACAAATTTTCAAGTAAAAATTAAAGTTATTTGCACCTTTTTCATGTTTTTATAGATAGTTATTTGCACCTATTTCTATATTATTTCATTTCCTCAAAATCTCTCCGTACCTTGCGGAATACCTCCATCAGCTTCGGGGAAAACATGCCGCATTCGCCGTTGATGATCATACGGTATGCCTCGTCCGGAGAATAGGCGTCCTTGTAGCATCTTTCGTTTACCAGCGCATCATACACATCCGCCACGGAAACAAGCTGGGCGGAAATGGGAATTTCCTCCCCTTTAAGACCGTCCGGATATCCCTTTCCGTCATAGCGCTCATGATGATGACGGCAGATTTCATAACTGACTTTTTTATAATCCGGCTCCCAGTCCTGGTCAATTTCGTCCAAAAGCTCACAGCCGCGGATAGTATGGGACTTTATATACTCATATTCATCCTCGGTCAGCCTGCCGGGCTTTAAGAGAATACTGTCGGGAATCGTTATTTTACCGATGTCATGCAGAGAACTTGCTGCCACAATGGTATTGATCTTCTCTTCGGTAAGCCCGTATTCCGGATACTCCTTCATGGCGCATTCCGCCAGAATTCCTGTATATCCTTTCACACGCTTGATATGCTCCCCGCTTTCTAAATTACGGTATTCTACGACGGTACCGAGCATGTCGATAATCTGCTGGTTGTTTTTCCGAAGCTTTTCTGCCTGGATTTTCAACGCCTGATAGGCCTTACGGAGAACACTGGTCTGCTCCTCCACTCTTTCTTCCAGCTGTATTTTGTATTTATACAGGCCTGCGGCATTCTTGACACGTTTCTGCACAATCACATTGTTGAATGGCTTGGTAATATAATCCGTGATGCCGAGTTCAAAGCATTTTTTCTCTGCTTCATAGGAAGTATCGCCGCTGATGATCAGTACCGGAATGCTGTCCATAAGTTTTCTTTCGTTTAAGACTTCCAACACATGCATGCCGTCCATTTCCGGCATAATCAGATCTAAAAGAATAGCGGTAAGTTCATCCGCCTGTCTGTCTATAATTTCCAGTGCCTGCGTACCGTTTTCCGCTTCCACTATGGTATAATCCTGTTCTAAAATGGAACTCAGCAGTCCTCTGTTTATATCCGAATCATCTACAATGAGGATTGTATTTCTCATATTTACCTTCCCTTCATCTTTTGCACCGGATTTATTTATCCGGAATCAACTGCTCCACTCTCACGTACCCGTCTCCTTCCCTGAGCACCACATTCTGCAATTCCTGTGAATGCCAGTTAAGTCCGTTGATATCCACATCCACCCCGGAATACATGGTTCCCATGGCCACAATCCGGTGATTCTGTGTTTTCTTTTTACGCTTCTCCAATTCCTTCTTTTTATCCGCTATCATTTTCTGTTCCAGTTCCTTCGTATAAATAGCGTTCTCCAGCTTCAGATAAACCGGATTTACATTCCGGCTCTCTTCGGGATGTTTCCTGCGGAAATCCTGATACGCATTCTGCAGAAGCACCAGTTCATGTCTGTTTTTTTCTTCTTCCTGCAGAAGAGCAGCTTCATCCTTTAAAACATCGTCCCTCGTGCGCAGGCACAGCTTCGTGGCAAGGCCCGTTTCGTTGCCGATCTGATAGGCCAGGATTTCGGTACCGGCGCTTACTTCGCCACCTACCAGGATGCCTTTCCGTCCGGAAATCTCCACCTTGCCGCCCGCCTGCAGCTCGCTGCTCATACAGTAGTTGGCATAGATGTTGCCCTCCGAGATCAGTCTGGCCGATTCAAAAAAGACACCTCTGATATCACCTTTCGCCTTCACATACCCTTTTCCGTCGGCATTGTTTCCCTTGCGCAGAATGATGTCCCCTCCCGCTTCCAAGACGGCACCTTCCGTAAATCCGCCCACATAGATATCTCTGGTGGCAGAAATCCGGCTTCCACTCCCTACAGTACCCTGCACATACACGTTACCGTCAAAATTGACGTACCCGTTGGCAATATTTACATTGTTCAAGACAAGCAGTCCGGTAATTTCCAGTCTGTCTCCTTTTAATTCAATCTTGCCGTCAATGGTTGCCAGATAGGTACGCCTGTCCGGCATAAGCCGGAATCCCTCTCCGGTAAGGTATCGCTGCTCCCGGCCTCGTCTTGCCGGAATCTCTTCTCCGTTTATTTTATAACCGGGTCTGCCCGGCTCCGCCACATGGTAATACGCTACCTTCTGTCCCGCCTTTACCATCTCAAACCATTTGGCATTCTGATAGTCTACTGATCCGTCTTCCAGAAGAATCGGGTTCTTTTTTAAGTCTGTTTCAAAAAAGAATTCATACCAGCCGTCTTCTCCTGCCGTCGGTTCTTTTCCTCTGGCTATAACTACAATATCCCGGTCCGATTTTCCTTCGCAGATCTGATCCATGGTCTGAAAATCGATTCCCTTTCTGACATTGTTCTGCTGCAGGGCTTCGAGCAGTTCCTCCCGGTTTACTTTCTTTTCCCTGTCAAGCAGAAATACCGATGCTTCCATCAGGTTTTCCGCAATAAATAATTCAAAAGCACTGTAGGGTTTCTTTAACTGCTCCGGATTGTTTCCAGCTTTTTTCTGCTTTTCCAGAAGTTCCAGACGTTTTCCATGCATGGTCTTTGCGGTATACATAAAACATGTGTACTGTTTAACCGGAAGGTTTTCCTCCAGTCCCAGCCGGATTTCCTGCATCTGCTGCCAGTTATACAGCTGATTGCGGTAAGGTGTGACATCCAGTCCTTCCCTCAGGCCGATTCTTAACTCCCGCATCTGCTGCCAGTTGTAATTTTGGTTGGCATAAATACTGACATCTATCTTTTCTTCCAGACCCATCCTTATCTGTCTTATGGATGCCCCACGCAGAATCGGGGAAATATAATCCTTAATTTCCGGCAGACCGTTTTCCAGCGCAATACGGATCTGGGTAAGCTGTTCTTCCTCGTATCCTTCCTTAATATACGGAAGAATGTCTACTTTTGCCTTCATGCCCTTCAGGATCTGTCTTAAAATACCGGCCGGCAGCTTTTTCAAGCCGGAAAGGTCAACTCCGGCCTGCAGCCCCTTACGGATCTGCCGCATGACCTCAAAAGGAATGGAGGCATCCGCATATCTGGTTACGTCGACCTTTCTTTCCAGACCTTTTCTGATTTCTTCCATCTGAAACCAGTCGAAGTCCGGATGGGCATAAATATCTACCGGCAGGTTCTCAAGCAGTCCCAGCCTTATTTCATGCATCTGGATAGCCAGATATCCGGGGTTTTCATATACCGACACATCAATCCCCGCTTTACGTCCTTCTTCAATTTCTTTCAACTGATCCGTTGTAAATTCTGTTGTTGTCATTGGCTGATACCCTTTTCTATAAAAAGCGGTTTATGCTTCCGCCTGTAATGTCTCTAAGGCTGAAATGGTTCTTTCATACTGTTCGGTCACCGCTTTATAAAGCTCCTCACAATCCCTGATCTCTTCTTTTCCTCTTAATTGTTCGGTAAGCGCCGAGCTTACCTGATACAGGCTTGTGAATCCTAAATTGGCACAGACCCCTTTTAAGGTATGAGCTGCACGGAATGCCTTCTCCGCATTCTTATGTACCATTCCCTCCTGCAGCTGCGCATAGCTTTTGTCCTGTAGGAATTTAAGGGCGAAATGCCCAATCAGCGCTTCGCTTCCCAGACGTTCCATTGCATCCCGGTAATCGGCTCCTGCCTGTTCGTAACATTCCTGTACTGTCATTTTTGTCCTGCTTTCGTTTTAATCACACTTTTTTATAAAAAACCAAAAAAAAGGACTGCATTACCATCAAAAATAATAATGCAACCCCTTTTCTACAACGTAGTTTATTATAGCACAAACGTTTTATTTGTAAATAAATCTTATAAAAAAATGTTAAAAATCTGTCATACTCAGATAAAATCATGCCTCTTATTTTTAAGCACTCCTGCCACCGTCCGGGCAATCAGCTTATAACCTTCCTTATTAGGATGCAGATTGTCTTCCTGATACAGCTTAAGCTGCTCCTCTTTCGGTAACGCCGCAAAGGCTCCTTCTATATCAAGAAGAGACACGCCTTCCGCTGCCGCCGCTTCTTTTATGCATGCCCGGATTTCCTTTAAGTAGCTTTCCTGATGCTTGCGCCAGATACAGTTCTGCACCGGTATGGGAAGTCCCGCATAAATAACGGCACCCGGAGAAGCCGCTTTCACCGCCTGTAAAATCTGCCGGTAACAGGGCACAAAGTCCGCCTTCCGGCTTATCATGTCGTTCTGTTCGTACTTAAAATCCTGCGTATCGTCCATGCCGTCCTGGGCATCGTTGGTACCTAAAAGCACCACGTAAATATCACCCTTTTCCTGCAGTGCCTCCTTGTAACGCGCCTCCCGCATATAGGGCATGCCCATGATGCCCTTTTCGTTTTCCACGTTTAGAGTGGTGGTGCAGCACACGCCTTTGTTTACTACCCGGTATTCTTCCCCTAAAATATTTTGTAAAACGGACGGATAGCTTTCGGAGGGTTCCACGCCGAATCCTTCCGTGATGCTGTCCCCCATACAGACTACTTTAATCATATTCAATACCCCATTGGTAACTCTCGCCCGCCTTTAGGGAAATTTCCCGTATCTCATCGCGGTAGCGTACCCTGGTTTCCAAATCCTTCTTTGCCGTGATGCAGGCTTCCGTAAGCACGCCGTCCTTCCAGGAAAGACTCACTTCTGCGCCGCCCTTTATGCAAAGTCCCTTCACGCTGCCTTCCTTCCATTCCTTCGGAAGCGCCGGCAGTAAAACCACACGCTCCGAGGTGCTCTGCAAAAGCATTTCCGCAATGGCTGCCGTACCGCCGAAATTACCGTCTATCTGGAAAGGCGGATGGTTGTCAAAGAGATTCGGCAGGGTGGATTTGCCCATAAGCTGCTTAAAGTTTTCGTAAGCGGCCTCTCCGTCCCAGAGCTTCGCATAGTGATTGATAATCCATGCACGGCTCCAGCCCGTGTGGCCGCCGCCGAAGCTTAATCTTCTCTCCAGTGTCTTTCTGGCTGCCGCCGCAAGCTCCGGTGTCTTGTCCATCAGAATCTGTTCCGAAGGATGCAGGCCGTAAAGGTGGGAAATGTGTCGGTGGCCCGGCTCCGCTTCCTCGTACTCCTCCTGCCACTCCATGATGGTGCCATTGCTTCCGATTTTCGTCGGAATGAGCTTTTCCCTTGCCGCCTTTATCTGATCGTTCAGCTCATCCTCCACATGCAAAACCTCTGCCGCCTTGATGCACTGGGTAAACAAATCCCGCAAAATCTGGTTGTCCATGGTAACGCCCGCCGTATTGGAGCCCTTCTCCCCATTGGGAAGTATAAAGGTATTTTCCGGGGACACGGAAGGACAGGTCTTTAAGTAACCGCCGTCCTCGATTAAAAAGTCTAAGAAGAACAATGCCGCCTCCCGCATAATGGGGAATGCCCGACGCAAAAATTCTTCGTCCTTCGTAAATTCGTAATGGGTCCACTGGTGGGTGCAGAGCCATGCCGCTCCCATCACCCAGAAGGAACCGGGAATCCAGTGATCCTGGGTCACGCAGTCCCCCCAGATGTCCGTATTGTGGTGGCACATAAAGCCCCTGCAGCCGTACATTTTCTTCGCCGTCTTTTCTCCGTTCGGCAGCATGGTTTCCAAAAGGGCAAACAGCGGCATATGGCATTCGGAAAGATTGCAGTTTTCCGCCAGCCAGTAGTTCATTTCCGTGTTGATGTTGATGGTGTATTTACAGTCCCAGGGCGGGGTCATGTCCTTGTTCCAGATACCCTGCAGGGTTGCCGGAAGAGTGCCTTCCCGGCTGCAGGCAATGAGAAGATACCGTCCGAAATCAAAATATAACTTGGCAAGTCCGATATCCGCCTGTCCTTTTTTTGCCGCCTCTATCCGTTCGTCCGTGGGCACGGCATCATAGGCGGACAAATCGCCCAGGGAAAAATCCACCCTGCCGTAAAGGGAGCGGTAATCGGCTTCATGCTCGGAAAGAAGGTCTGTAAAATCCCTTTTCGCCGCTTTCTCAATAATCTCTTCCGTTTCTTTTTGGGTATCCTGCATCCGGTAGGTGGTGCCCGCCGTAAAGTACAGAAGCACCTCGTCCGCATCCTCCACATAGAGATGCTCGCCGATTACTTCCACGCGTCCGCCCTTCGCATATGCCTTTAACGCCATGCCGAAGTCCAGACCGCCTTTTCCCAAATTGCCATATAAATAAATACCGTTCTCTCCCATTTTCCTTATGCCGTCAAAGAATTTCCAGCGGCGCAGCAGGGCGCTGAAGGTCAGGCTTCCCGGTCTGTCCGCCGTAAATTTTATGACAAGCGCATCCGCCGGCTTTGAGAAAAACATTTCCCTGCCGTAGGTAATGCCGTCCGCCGTAAAATGGCTTTCGTAAAACGCATTCTCTATATCGAGACTTCTTTCGTAATCCGTCACTTCCCCGATATTTTCAAAGAAAATATGGACATCTCCCAGCGTCTGGGACGGATGGGCGCTGTCCGGGCAGCCGGACATTGCCATTTTGATTAACTTTTCTCCTTCTTTTATCCTGCCCGCCAAAAGAAGCTCCCGGATTTTCGGCAGGTATTTTAAGGTATCCGGGTTGTTCCGGTCCACGGGGCCTCCGTACCAGATGCTGTCCTCGTTTACCTGTATATGCTCTTCCAAAACCGTGCCGTACACCATGGCGCCCATTCTGCCGTTTCCTAAAGGCAGTGCTTCTTCCCATTCTGCGGCGGGTTTTTGATACCACAATTTGCTCATAACGCTCTTTCCTTTCTTCGCCGTTCTGTTTTTATTGTAAAAAAAAACCTTCTCTTTGCCTACTGTTCTTTTTTTAGATATTTCACTTATTTTTATTGACAATTCCTTTTTCGTTTCCGCATAAACTAATCAGAAAGGTATCTATGAAGAAAGGATACGGTATTGGAACATTCCGCTTTTTCTAAAAAACCCCTGATTGCGATAGTGGGCCGCAAGGAAGACACCGTACGCTATGAAAACACCTTAAATCGCCTGTCCGTCCCTTATGTCACCACTCTTTCCTTTTCCCATATGCAGTCCTGCGACGGTCTGCTGCTGCCGGGCGGCGGGGACATTACCCCTGCTTTTTTCGGACAGAAAAATGCCGGCTCCTTAAATATCGACACGGAGCTTGACATCATACAGATTCAGGCTCTGGAACAGGCCGTGCGATATAAGAAGCCGGTGCTCGGCATCTGCAAGGGCATGCAGATTATCAATGTATTTTTCGGTGGAACCATCGTTCAGCACATGAAGGAGGCGGACATCCACCGCTATGAAAACGGCGATAAATTTCACGAAACCGTCATCCTGCCGGACACATATCTGCACCGCATTTACGGAAGCCGCCTTATGGTAAACAGCGCCCATCACCAGAAAATCGATAAGCTGGGAAATGATTTGTCCGCCGTACAGTTTACGCCGGATTTTGCCGTTATGGAAGGACTCTGTCACATAGAGCTTCCCATTTTCGGCGTGCAGTGGCATCCGGAGCGGCTGCCCGTGGACGGGGACGCCCTATTTTTCTTCTGGCTTTCCCTTTTTCGGTCGTCTGGGGGCGGGCGGCGCCATCCGTTCTAACATAATTTCAAATAAGAGCTTTATGATTTTTTTAAGCGTCTGTTTCGTATCCGCGTCAATTTCCTTCATGGCGCTGACAACACCGTTCATGCTCTTTTTCCAGTCCGCCGTAAAATCAATCAGATTTTCCGCATGGGAGGCGGAAATCACCTGATACAGGGTATCCACAAAAATCTTCCGGTCCTTTACCGGCAGAGCGCAGACCCAGTCATTCAGCGCCTCGTCCCTCTTTTTCTGCAGGGAGGAAAGATTTTTCACATAAATAAATTCTCCCTTGTCAAGAAGCCATGTGAACGGGTCATGCTGCAAAAGTCCGAAGGTTTTGCTTTCCACCACCTTGTAGTGGTCGGAGGTTTCAAACAACATGCCCACCAAAGAAGAATGGGGCAGAATTTTCACAATCCTGTCTTCTATTTCTTCGTATTCCTTTTCTTTCAGCACTTCCTTCGGAAATCCCGGACCGTCCATGCTGTAGATTTTCAAAATCCGTTCCTTCACCGGCTCCGTGCATTTCATGGCGGCGTAAACCGCCACGTTGCCGCCCTTGGAATGTCCGCCCACATAAAAGCGGTTGTGGAGCTTTCCCGTTACCATGTTTAAGTACTTGGCAGCGTATTCCTGGCTGGGCACCGGGTACCGGAACGCCATATTGAAATCCTCTTTCCAGCCTATGATGGTTTCATCCGTACCCCTGAACGCAATGTACATGGTACCGTCATCCAGAAAAAACGTAATGGCGGAAAACTGGGTTTCCCACTCCGGCTCCACAATGTTGATGTAACAGTTCATTTTTAAGGTGCGGAACCTCCTGCTTTCATACATGGCTTCAAACAATGCCCTGTTGTTCTTTTCAAAGCGCTCGTCCGCATACAGCTTTTCATAGTCCGCATGCTCCCGCAACTGCTTCATGTTGACAAAACGGCGGTTCTCGGTCACAAGCGGCACCATGCCGTCAAATTTTAAATAACAGAACTGGCAGAACACCAGACTGTCCACATCCGTCATGGGACGCTCCGCAAAAGTATATTCGCCGTAGGTTTTAATATAGTCCAATATGGTATCTGCCATATTTACCACCATACCCTTCCTTATGACATCACTTTAAGTTTCTTCCTCCTGTGCAGAAAGACTTCCGGTAAAATTTTCCAGTGCGTACTGCTTATGCTCCGCAGGCACCGGCCGGTTTAAGTACCGCTCTCTAAAGGCTTCTTTCACTCGGTTTACTTCGTCCTCAAACTCCCTTGCCGAAAGCAGATTGCAGCCCTGTCCGGTGATGATAATCTGTTCCAGACCGTCGGAGGTAGCCACCGTCACTTTTTCTTTTCTGCCGTTTTCATGGGCAAATTTTTCAATGTACTGATCGGCATTCTCCGCTTCCTTCGTAAACACCACGTGAATGTTGTGGTAGTCCGAAACCTCTGTCCGGTGTCCCTTTACCCGGTAGGCATCAAACACCACAATAAGGTTGCAGTGCACCATGCCCTGATAGTCGCACAGAATATCCATGAGCCTGCCCCTTGCGCCGTCAATGTTTACAGCAGCGATTTCTTTCAGTTCTTCCCAGGCAAAAATAATATTATACCCGTCCACTAAAAGATATTCTTCTTTTTTCGGAGCGGCTTTATACACCACTGTCTCTGCGGGAGCCGGCTTTATATTGGTCTTCCGGTAAAAGCCCTTTCCCGGATTTTTCTCTTTTTTATTGGCATGGGTGGTCTTTTCGATGATGCTGTCAATTTCCTCCGTACCGAGGGCAATATCCAGTTCCCCACTGTTTCTCTTGTAATGCTTCTCTTCTTCCTCGGTAACCATGCGTTTGCCGTATAGCCTGGCAATTTCCTCCGGGCGGCCTTCCCTGCCGTCCACATGGCGGTATTCCATAACCTCATACCAGGGCACCTGATAACCGCTGCCGTGGGCACAGAATACGGACGCCGAAGGATTCCGCATATCCTCCAGGGCGTCATACCCTTTCTTTTCCACTACTTCTTCCGTGTTGTGGCAGGGATAATATCCTTTCAGCACGCACTGGATGCTGCCAAGTCCCCTTGTATAGGCATGCAGCTCCTTCTGGTAACCGCCGATGGTGGAAACCGGCGCCTGTCCGGTAAGGATTGCCCTGCCCTTTTCGATTTCCTTTACCGAGCAGGTGCCGAACCGCCGTTCCACATCCATCATGGCCCTGCCGATGTATTCCTCCGGCAGCTCCATTAAAAAGGCATAATACGGCTCTAACAGAATGCAGTCCGCCGCCATAAGTCCCTGTCTTACGGCACGATAGGTCGCCTGTCTGAAATCGCCGCCCTCCGTATGCTTCACATGGGCACGACCCGCAATGAGGGTAAACTTCACATCCGTAAGGGCGCTTCCCGTGAGCACGCCGCGGTGCTCCCTTTCCTGCAGATGGGTCAGGATAAGGCGCTGCCAGTTCTTCGCCAGTACTTCCTCCTTGCAGTCGCAGGCATAGCTTAGGCCGCTGCCCGGCTCCTGCGGTTCCATGAGAAGGTGTACTTCCGCATAGTGGCGCATGGGTTCAAAATGACCGATGCCGATAACGGGCTCCGCAATGGTTTCCTTGTAGACCACGCTGCCCTCCGCAAATTCCACAACCACACCAAACCGTTTTTTTATCAGGCGCTGCAGCACGGAAAGCTGTACCTCTCCCATAATACGCACCTGGATTTCCTTGTGTTCTTCATTCCACAAAAGATGAAGCTGGGGATCTTCCTCTTCAAGCTGCTTCAGCCCCGCAAGTAACGTGACCGGCTCCGTGCCATCCGGCAGCACCAGTTTATAGGTAAGCACCGGCTCCAGCACCGGTATCTGTTCCTCTGCTTCCGTACCCAGTCCCTGTCCGGGAAAGGTAGCCGACAGTCCGGTTACCGCGCAGACACAGCCCCCCACAGCTTCCCCCGCCTGTTCAAAATTTTCTCCCGAATAAAAACGTATCTGGTTTACTTTTTCTTCGCCGACCGTATCCTTTACTTTTAAGGAACCACCGGTCATTTTGAGATACGTGAGCCTGTTTCCCTGGGCATCCCTGGCGATTTTGTAAACCCTTGCGCCGAAAGCTTCCGGGTACTTCTTTTCTTCCGTAAACCGGTAAATGCCCGCCAAAAGTTCCTTTATTCCCTGCATTTTTAAGGCAGAACCAAAGAAAACCGGAAAGATTTTCCGGCATGTAATGAGCTTTCGTATATGATTTTCTTCTATTTGTCCCGTGGTTAAAAATTCTTCCATGATTTCCTCATCGCACATGGAAACCGTATCGAAGAATTCTTCCCCTTCCTGCTTCTTGAAGCTGACGCAGCCGTTATCTAAATTATCCTGCAGATTTGCGATAAGCTCCTCTTCCTCCTTATCCGTCTGGTCCATTTTGTTGACAAACAGAAAAGTGGGAATTTCGTAGCGCTTAAGCAGCCGCCACAGTGTCCTTGTATGCGCCTGCACGCCGTCCGCCGCGCTGATAATCAAGATGGCGTAATCCAGTACCTGCAGGGTGCGTTCCATTTCCGCCGAGAAATCCACATGCCCCGGCGTATCCATCAGAGTTATCTGCATCTCCTCAAAGGAAATGGCTGCCTGCTTGGAAAATATGGTAATGCCCCTCTCCCGCTCCATTTCGTCGGTATCTAAAAAGGCATCCTTGTTGTCCACCCTGCCGATTTTCTTTAGCTTGCCGCTTTCGTAAAGCAGCGCTTCCGATAATGTCGTTTTTCCCGCATCCACATGGGCTAACAGTCCCACAATCAGATTTTTCATGCATCCTCCTGTCCGTAATAGGCACCGGCTCCGTGTTTACGGTAATAATGCTTGTCCTGTAATTCCTGCGGTGCCGGCTCTACCTTACTGTTGATGCTCTCCGTCCGGTACGCCATTTTCGCCACTTCTTCTAAGACAACGGCATTGTGTACGGCGTCCTTCGCATCCTTCCCCCAGGTAAAGGGACCGTGGTTTTTGCACAGTACCGCCGGTACTGCCATAATCTCTTTCTTACTCCGCTTAAATTCCGAAACAATCAGTTTGCCGGTGTTTGTTTCGTAAGCTTCGTCTATTTCTTCCTTTGTCAGGCATCTGACGCAGGGAACTTCTCCGTAAATGTAATCCGCATGGGTGGTTCCGTAGCAGGGAATGCTTCTTCCCGCCTGTGCCCAGCTTGTGGCATAGGAGGAATGGGTGTGCACAATACCGCCGATTTCCGGGAAGGCTTTATAAAGCTCCAGATGGGTCGGCGTGTCGGAGGACGGACGTAATTTTCCTTCCACACGGTTGCCGTTTAAGTCCATGACCACCATGTCCTCCGGCTTCATGCTTTCATATTCCACCCCGCTGGGTTTTATGACAAACAGGCCTCTCTCCCTGTCAATGGCACTCACATTGCCCCAGGTAAAAGTAACCAGTCCGTATTTCGGAAGCAGCATATTGGCTTCATAAACCTGTCTTTTTAACTCCTGTAACATAATAATCCCTCCGTTGCCCGCGCTCAGCGGCGCCCATTTAAGCTCTCTGTCTGCTTATTCTGTCATCGCCCGTATGGCGGCTCTTTCTGCCTCAAATCCCCTGCGGTAACGCTTCATGAACTGCTCGAAGCCCTCCACATCCTTCTCGTCCGGCTTTCTTTCGCTGCCTTCTTTTCCGGCAAAAATGCGCTTGTTTAAGAATTCGCCCAAACTGCCGTTTTCCTTTTCCGTAAGGTAAGCTGCTAACAGGGCAATTCCCCAGGCACCGCCCTCTCCGGCTGTTTCCATAACCGATACCGGTGCGTTCATGGCTGCTGCCGCGATGCGCTGTCCCGCTTCCTTTGTCTTAAAGAAACCGCCGTGGCCGTACAGCTTATCCACCGTCACCTGTTCTTCTTTTAGTAATAAATCCATGCCCACCTTCAGAGCTGCCAGTGCCGAATACAGGTGCATGCGCATGGTATTTGCCAATGTAAATTTACTCTCCGCACTTCTTACAAACAGAGGAGCTCCGCTTTCAAAACCGGTAACCGGCTCTCCGGAAAAATAGTTGTAGGAAAGCATGCCGCCGCAGTCCGGGTCGCCCGAAAGCGCTATGCTGTAAAGCTTTGTAAAGAGTTCGTCCGGCGTGATTTTCATGCCGAACAGCTCTCCGAACTGTGCAAACAGATTAGCCCAGGCATTGATTTCGGAGGTACAGTTGTTGCAGTGCACCATACCCACGAGGGCGCCGTCGGGAGTCGTCACCAGATCGATTTCCGGATATACTTTTGCCAGCGGCTTTTCCAGAACCACCATGGCAAACACGGAGGTTCCGGCGGAAATATTACCGGTGCGCACCGCTACGCTGTTTGTTGCCACCATACCCGTGCCGGCGTCGCCTTCCGGCGGGCAGAACGGACAGCCAGCTTCCAGTTCCCCGGAGGGGTCCAAGAGCGCTGCGCCTTCCTTAGTGAGCACGCCCGCTTTTTCTCCCGCAGGCAGTACCTTCGGTAAAATATCCCGAAGACACCATGAATAATGTTTATCCGCAATCAGCTTTTCAAAAGCTGCAAGCATTTTTTCATCGTAATCCCCGGTCGCGGTATCAATGGGGAACATGCCGGATGCATCCCCCACGCCGAGTACCTTTTCCCCGGTCAGTTTCCGGTGCACATAGCCCGCCAGCGTGGTAAGAAATGCAATCTCCTTCACATGCTCCTCACCGTTTAAGACCGCCTGATACAGGTGGGCAATACTCCATCTCTGGGGAATATTATAGGAAAAAGCACCGGTTAATTTTTCCGCTGCTTCCTCCGTCATGGTGTTCCGCCAGGTACGGAACGGTACTAAAAGCCTTCCGTCTTTGTCAAAAGGAAGATAACCGTGCATCATGGCAGAAACGCCCATGGCGGCAATTTTCTTTAATGGCATACCGTACTGCGACTTCACATCCTCCGCAAGACTCCGATAACAATCCTTCAGCCCTGTGAAAATATCCTCTTCGGAATACGTCCAGACTCCGTTTTCCAGTCTGTTTTCCCAGCCGTGTCCGCCTGTCGCCAGCACTTTTCCGTCCTTATCCGTAAGCACGGCTTTAATCCTGGTAGAACCGAACTCAATGCCGAGATATGCCTGTCCGGCTTCAATCACCTTTGCTGCTTCTTTTCCTGTTTCCATACCCTACCCCATCTTTGATTTTGTTTATGTCCCGGTATTTTTTCGTTTATGCCCCGGTGCTTTGTCCGTTTTCACCCAGAGCTTCTTTTAAGGTTCTCCATCCCAGTACGGCACATTTTACACGCGCCGGCATATGGGAGATATCCTGCAAGGCTCCTGCTTCTTCCAGACTTTCGATTTCTTCCTCCGTAGCAGTCCCTTTTATCATTTTAGAGAAAATTTCTCCTATATGCAAGGCTTCTTCTTTGGTTTTTCCGATAATCATGCCCAGCATAATGTCGGCGGACGCCTGGGAAATGGCACAGCCGTCTCCCACGAAGGCTCCGTCCGTGATAACGCCGTTTTCCACCTTCAGTTTTAAGAAAATGTCGTCCCCGCAGCTGGGGTTTATGCCCTCAAGCACAATGTCCGCATCCGGCAGGTCATGCTTGAACTCCGGGTGGATGTTGTGCTCTGTCAGAATTTCATTATAAAAACGATTACCTTCCATATCCCATTCTCTCCCTTATGGTGGACACGCTCTCAATCAGGCGGTCCGCCTCTTCCAAGGTATTGTAAAACATAAAGCTGGCTCTTGTGGCGGAACCGATACCAAGGTGCTTTAATAACGGCTGTGCACAGTGATGTCCCGCTCTTACGCAGATGCCGTCATTGCTTAAGATTTCGCTCACATCATGGGGATGCACATCCTCTATGGTAAAGGTAACGATGCCGGTATGGTTTTCGGCATTTTTATCTCCCACAATGTGTACATGGGGCATGCGCTCCATCTCCTCCAGTACATGGGCGGTAAGCAGATGCTCCTGCTTCTGCATGTCGGCAAAGCCGATTTTTTTGATATATTCCATGGCTGCCGCCAGTCCGACCGCACCCGCTGCATTGACAGTGCCCGCTTCAAATTTATGCGGCACCTCTGCGTAAACCGCACTCTCCCTGGTCACGGACTCTATCATTTCTCCGCCGGAAAGAAAAGGCGGCATTTCCTCTAACAGCTCCTGTCTGCCGTACAACACGCCGATGCCCATGGGGCCTAACAGCTTGTGACCGGAAAACGCGAAGAAATCACAGGAAAGTTCCTGCACATCCACTTCCATATGGGGCGTACTCTGGGCGCCATCCACTAAAATCACGGCTCCTTTTCTGTGCACCATCTCCGCAATCTCCTTTACAGGATTGACCCTGCCCAGCACGTTGGACACCTGGGTGATGGCTACGATTTTAGTCTTCTCCGTTATCAGTGCTTCCACTTCCGCAAGGTCAAGGCTGCCGTCCGGTTTGCATTCCATGAATTTTAAGGTGGCGCCGGTATTTCTTGCCACCATCTGCCAGGGAAGAAGGTTGCTGTGATGCTCCATAACGGAAACTAAAATTTCATCGCCTGCTTTTACGTGGCTTAAGCCGTAGCTGTATGCCACCAGGTTGATGCTTTCCGTGGTATTTCTTGTAAAAATAATTTCACCGGGGAGCTTGGCATGGATAAAGTCTGCCGCCACTTCTCTTGCCTTTTCGTAGGCGTCGGTCGCTTCCACCGCCAACGGATAAAAACCGCGCAGCGGGTTGGCATTGTGACGCTCATAAAATTCTGTTTCCGCATCCAGTACGCACTGAGGTCTCTGGGATGTCGCCGCATTGTCCAGATAAATATTGCCCGTCTTTACAAGCAGTGGGAAATCTTTCCTATATTGTATCACATCCATCTTAAGAAAGCACCTCCTTTAATCCGTCCTGTATCCATTCCTGTGCTTTTTCTTCGGAGAGGAGTCTGCCGATGCGGTCAATGGCTGCTCTTGCCATAATGTCCTCCGCTTCTTTTTTGCCGATGCCCCTGCTTTCAAAATAAAACAGAGTGTCCTCGTCCAGTTCGCCGATGGTGGCGCCATGGCTTCCGGCAACGGTTTCCTCGCTGCAGAGAATCACCGGAATGGTCTGGTTCTGCACGTCATCGCCCAGCATGAGCACGGTTTCGGTTTCTTCGCCTTCCGCACCTACGGAGCCTTTTTTGAAATCAATGGTACCGCGGAACACTTTCTTTGCCTTGTCCTTCAGTGCGCCGTCCGCCTTAATCCGGGACCTGGTTTCTTCTCCGAAATGGTTGACAACCATGTTGATGTCAAGCAGCTCTTCGTCCTGTACCAGATAACCTAAATCGGCATCAAAGGAGGCTTCCTTTCCCACCAGATCAGTCAGGGTTTCTCCGTAAATATTGCCCTGTCCCAGCATAACCTGATACAGCTCCAGGCTTCCCTTTTCTTCCACTTTCGTTTCAATCCGGTTAATTAAAGAGGTTTCCTTTCCCGTCTTCATGACCTGCACGAGCTTTACCCGGCTGCCTTTTCCCACATGGATTTTCGTCAGGGCTTCCAGATGGGAAAAATCCGCATACTGCATATAAACTTCCACTTCTTCTTTTTCCTTTGTGGAAATCTCTATCTGCTTTTTCTCATAGTTTCCGCCGGATACCTGCAAAAATACCGGTACGTTTTTACTTTCTACCTGTATGGTTTCGCTTCCGCCTTCCTCTTCCCAGGGCAGTACGGCATCGTTCATTTTGAGCCAGTACCAGGTCTTGGACGGCAGTGCGTTTACTGTTCTTTTCATTTCACTCATCTTTTTCACTCCTTGCCTGTTATCCGATACTTCCCTTCATTTCCAGACGGATCAGATTGTTCATTTCCACCGCATATTCCATCGGTAATTCCTTGGATACGTTGTCCGCAAAGCCGCTGACAATCAGGGCTCTTGCCTCTTCCTCCGTTAAGCCTCTGGACATCAGGTAAAAGACCGCATCGTCGCTGATGCTTCCGATTTTGGCTTCATGTCCGATGGATGCTTCCTTGGTGCGCACATCCATGGCGGGAATGGTATCGGAACGGGACTCGGAGTCCAGCATCAGAGACTGGCAGGACACTGCCGATTTGGTGCCCGTTGCATTCTTCTGTACCACCACGCTGCTGCGGAAGGTGCTGATGCCACCGCCCTTGCTGATGGAACGGGTATTCATATAGGAGCTGGTGTCCGGCGCCGCATGCACAACCTTGGCTCCGGTATCTAAGTTCTGTCCGGCTGCCGCAAAGGTTACGCCGGTAAATTCCATTTTTGCCCCTCTGCCCTTTAAGATGCTCATGGGATAGAGATAGCTTACGTGGGAACCGAAGGAACCAGATACCCATTCGATGGTACCGCCTTCCTCCACCAGCGCTCTCTTGGAGTTTAAGTTATACATATTCTTGGACCAGTTTTCAATAGTGGAATAACGCAGCTTGGCGTTCTTTTTCACAAACAGCTCCACACAGCCCGCATGCAGGTTTGCCACATTATACTTGGGAGCGGAACAGCCTTCGATGAAATGAAGGTTTGCTCCTTCATCCACAATAATCAGAGTATGTTCAAACTGTCCGGCACCCTTGGCATTCAGCCTAAAATACGACTGTAAGGGAATGGACACGTCCACGCCCTTCGGCACATAGACAAAGGAACCGCCGGACCATACCGCACCGTGAAGCGCCGCAAATTTGTGGTCCCTCGGGGTAATCAGCTTCATGAAGTATTCATGTACCATGTCGGCGTATTCGCCCTGCAGGGCACTTTCCATATCCAGATATACAACACCCTGCGCTGCCACCTCGTCCTTTACATTGTGGTAAACAAGTTCGGAGTCATACTGGGCGCCCACGCCGGCAAGGGACTTTCTTTCCGCCTGCGGAATACCCAGACGTTCAAAGGTTTCCTTGATGTCCTTGGGCACGTTTTTCCAGTTGTTCTTCATATCGCTGTGCGGACGCACGTAGGTGGCAATGTGGTCCATATCCAGTCCCTTGATGGAAGGACCCCAGTCCGGCACCTTTAATTCCTGATATATTTTCAAAGACTGCTGCCGGAACTCCCGCATCCATTCCGGGTCATGCTTTTCCTTTGAAATCTGGTCTACGATTTCCGGGGTCAGACCTTCTTCGATACGGAAGGCATCGTGTTCTTCGTCTTTTATGTCATAGACACTGCGGTCAATGTCATCCACATATGTTTTTTCTTCCATATTTGTGATTTCCTCTCTTTTTCCTGACTTTCTTGCTTTCCTGCCACTTTTCTTTTCTGATGTCTCGTTTTCCCGCCGCATCAGTTTGCCTTTTGCTGCCTCAGCTTTTCTGCGCTTCGGCGGCTTTTATTTCTCGTCACGTAGCTCGGTGAAGCCGTTTTCATTGATGACATCAACTAAGGAAGCATCACCCTCTTTTACCACAATGCCGTTTTCCATGACATGGGTTACATCCACATGCAGGGACTCTAAGATTTTCGTGCTGTGTGTGATAATAAGCAGGCTTCCCTTGCATCTTTCCTGATAAATCTGGATGCCCCTGGAAACGGTTCTTACCGCATCCACATCAAGACCTGAGTCTGTTTCATCCAGAATGGCAAGGGACGGCTCCAACATTAAAAGCTGCAGGATTTCAGCTTTCTTTTTTTCGCCGCCGGAAAATCCGACGTTCAGATCTCTCTCTGCATAGGACTCGTCCATGTTTAAAAGTTCCATCATTTCCAGCAATTTCTTTTTATAGGTAAAAAGGCGGATTCTTTCTCCGGTTTTATATTCCAGTGCACTCCGGATAAAAGCAGAAAGAGTTACGCCCGGTACTTCCAGAGGGTTCTGGAAGGAAAGGAAAATTCCTTTCTTAGCTCTTTCGTTGACCGGCATATAAGTAATATCTTCTCCGTTAAACAGAATGCTTCCTTCTGTGACTTCGTAACGGGGATTTCCCGCAATCGCATATCCGAGGGTGGATTTACCGGTACCGTTGGGACCCATCAGTACGTGGGTTTCTCCTTTTCCTACCTGCAGGTTAATCCCATGCAGAATTTCTTTTTCTCCCACATTAACGTGCAAATCCTTAACTGTTAATAACTTGTGGCTCATGGCTTTTCTCCTTTTCTGTTTCTGTTTTCTCTCCTGCGTTATCCTTCTAAAGCAGTTTCTGTGCCTGCGCTCCTGCTGCATTCATGCTTCTGTGTCTGTGCTTCCGCTTGCTTTTGCTGCGGTGTTCATGCTGTGTCTGTGCTTCTGCTTGCTTTTGCTGCAGTGTTCATGCTGTGTCCGTGCTTCCGCTTGCTTTTGTTGCAGTGTTCATGCTGTGTGTTTATGTCTCTGTGTGTTTCTGGAATTCGGTACAACAGGTACAGTGCTCTCTGTGCCCTTCTTCCAAAAGAGACTTCAATGTGTGGCTGTCCAAATAATTGTCAATAACCCGGCTCAATCCCATCCAGAACGGCATGGTGTAGCATTTGTCCGCCCTCGTACATTTGGTCTCGGACTCTCCCATGCAGGCAACGGGTATCATATCATTTTCCACCGTCCGCAAAATGTCCCCAACCGGGTATTCCTCCGCCGGTTTTACCAGCCGGTACCCGCCGGTCTTGCCCGAAGAGCTGTCCACCAGATGTGCCTTGGACAATACCGTCATAATTCCCTCCAGATATTTCCTGGAAATTTCCTGCCTGTCCGCTATTTCTTTTAAGGAAATGTATTCCCCGTTATTGTGCTCCGCCAAATCCAGCATCACACGCAGGGCATACCTTCCTCTGGTTGAAATCATCATATGTTGTATCCTTTCTTCCCGGTCATTTCCGGGATGACTGTATGCATCTACCTATATCCGGTATTCTTCTTTTCCATACTTTCCCATGTAAAAATATTCTATCTGTTTTTCGGGAAAAATGCGCCTGTGCTTTTCATGTAAAAATACTTTTCTCCTATCTTTACAGTAGGAATTATAAAAATTAATTCCCATTGTGTCAATAGGAATTAGTGTACAAATTTGGGAACAAGGAATGTCCGGATAATATGGGGAACCCATTTCCATTCTTGGAATACACATGGCATTGGGAATAAGGTTACGCAGATATACGCAAAAGATCGGAAATACACGTAATTTTCAAGATCGGTTTACGCGGATTTCAACGAAAGTACCAGAATCCGCGTAAAGAGAGAAAAAAATTTACGCGGATTTCTGCAAAAATATCGAACCGCGCGTAATGCAGGCAAAATGCTTACGCGGATTTCAGCAAAAATGCTTGTCCACACGTAAAAAGAAAAAGACGTATGAATTTTTTCATACGCCCTTTCTTATCTATCCGAACCCCTCTTACACGACAAAGTTATGGCACGTGTACAGACGAAAAAGCTGTCGTACTTGACATGTCTGCCCTTCGTGACTACAATAAGTATACCCCGTACATCAATGTACGATGCAAGTGCTTTTTGACATTTTTTATAAAATTTTTAGTGAGAAAAAAGAAAGGGGAAGTTTTTATGAGTGACTCTTCCAGGAAATACATGTCTATCGGCGAAGTTGCCAAATCTCTCGGTCTGACACGAAGAATTATCTTAAACTATGAAGATAAAGGGCTCATCCAGGCGGACCACCGTGACAGTGCCACCGGCAACCGTTATTATTCCACTGATGTTTTGTCCGGTATCCGCGCCATCCGTGTCATGCAGAATTTCGGTCTTTCTCTGGATGATATTTACGCCTACTATCACGGAACCACCGATCTGATGCCGCTGATTGCCCGGTTGGAAAAGCTGCGTGATGAGTTGAATTTAAATATTGAAAAATTAAAAGAACGTGTAAAAAGTGAAAATGACTTTGAAATCCAGACCGTGACCATTCCGGCGCAGACTGTTTTCTGCAAAACCCTGCGTGCCGATACCGTGGAAGACAGGAAGGAAGACCTCCGCAGCATCATTCCCGCTGCCCTGCGGCAGTACGGTTCCGACACCACCAAGCGGATGTTTTTTATTTCCTATTCCCTGGACGACCCGAACCTCATTTCCTACTGTGTTGCCGTTCCTTCCGACAGTCAGGGCGAAGACGTGAAAAACCTGCCGGAAGAAAAGGCTCTCTGCATCTTTTACCACGGCAGCTATGAGTCCATCCCCTGCGTCCGCGACCACATCGTTTCCTATGCCAAAGAAAAAGGACTTTCCTTAAAGGGCACCTGCCAGCACATTTATCTGGAAGGACCGCCCCACCATACAGACCCTGAAAAATTTATCACGCAGGTGGTACTGCCGCTATCATGAAATTAAAAATCAACATAAATATTTGGTATGCCAGTAGAAAAACACGGTGTCAATGGTTACCTCTGGCAGAAAGGTAAGATAGCGGAAGAGGCACTTGTTACGGCAGATTTGTCGGTGCCCTGAAAGCGATGGGAACCTTGGACATGTGCTTACCAAAGATGAACCGCAACTGCTTGTAAATGCATGGCATGCCTCAAATCCTCATATCACACAGTTCTGGTGGGACATCGATGCCACTATCAAAAAAGCTGTGATATACAACAAATGTACGGCTTCAAAATTTACTCCAAGAGTGGCATGCTGTTTATTGACCTTCCATCCAGTAGACGCCTCTGCTGTATAAGGCCCCGTATGGAACTCAACCAGTTCGGCTCCGACTCCGTTACTTATGAATGCATCGATACCGGCAAGTGGACTCGGACTGATAGCTACAGATCCTAAGGTTGTGGAGAACATTGTTCAGACGGTGAACAGGGATATCCTTGCCTATGCCATGCGGGCTCTCTCACTGCTTCATCTGCGTTCATGTCCACGATGACAATTTTTATCAGAAACAGTAAAACAGCGGCAACAGTCCCATTCGACCAAAGGTTAGGGCTGCTGCCGCTGTAGTTTAGGATTGTTCAAATATCTTCGCAAACTCCTTTTCATTGATTTTCATTTCTGCTGCAAATTCCTCGTATCTGCTAACATTGGTAGGGATTCGTAATCCATGCTTTATAATGCTTACATTATCCCTCGGCTTTACATTTTCCTCATAGGTAGATCCACTATTCATCCGAAGCTTTATGTCATCCTCACCATTGGCTTCCGGATAAAGATAATATCCTACTTTGGCATCAAAGCGGAACATATATGCCAGCACCTGTAAATAGTCTCTATTTCCAATATTCTCATTAGGTTTGTATTTTGCATCTGCAATCATACGCTCCGTATCATTCTTGCTGATAAAATCCGGAAAAATTAAACCATTATTGTTCTCGAATAAACGCTGCGCACCCTTACCGCCTTTGTTCATCGGATGATAGAAGATTTCCCCAATCAGCAAGTAAAGATACTCTTCCCACAACCAGGATCCATCAACTAAAACACCGTATATTTGTTTAGAGCCTATACCAATTTGATGTTTTTGGCGCTGAAGAATTAAAATACACAAACGCTGCAGTGAAAGGTATTCTTTGTAATATGCGTGATGAACCATATTTTTTTTATTTTGTTCTATGATTTTGGATCTGCTATATGGTTCATATTTGGATGTCGCATCAATGACGAGATTCACTTCTTCCTTTGCCTTTGAAAGAATCTTGCCCCCATATGATTTATGCCTAATAAACTCGATTGTATGTCGGACCAGCTCCATCAGCTCATTATCATAGGAAAACTCTCGCTGCGTATATGCCACCTTTCCCGTGAATGGGGTATTTATTCTAATCTGCCTTGCAATGTCAATGGTTCCTTTTACATTTCCATCATTGTACCTGCGACTGATATATTGCTTATAAAGTCCCTTCCTCATCGCAGCCTTAAGATAGCACGGGAAAAGAAACAATAAGAAATTAAAAAGCCTATTATCCTGATTCGCATCTGTTTCCAAATCTATAAAGTTGGGAAAATCAATAACTTTTTCGAGAAGATATTGAAAAAAGAAATCCTCATTTTCGCTAAAGCGCGATTCAATAATAAGACGCTCGTTCCCGCATCCCAGAAATCCCATTACATTTCCCGATGCATAATTACCATTCACACTTTGCAGTATCATCTGCTCTCGTGTTATATCTGAGGCATCTTTGACAGTTTCCGGGTAAACGAATATGCCTTCTCGTTCAAGTTGTTCTAAGGTTTTATCTGCAATTTTATCGACAAGAACCTTTATCTCAGAAAAAGATTCTTTCTTCTGCTGTGAATTATCTTTAATCCTACTCAGTTTCATTTTCTTCACCATCAGCCGGCATCTGATAGCCATATGCTCTTTCGAATTTTGTCATAATCCCTTTCTCATCGTACATACCCTGTATGTACTCCTGCAAGAGCGGATGCAGATAATCGGTCCAAAGCTGATCAAAGTCGAGCGTTTTCAGCTTTAGAAAATAAGATGCTCCAATCTGGTAATTTTCATTCAAATCTTCTACTTCTGCTATGGCTTTGTTGAGTGCCGTCATTCTCTTAATTGCCTCTGTCTCCATTTCTTCATTTTCCAAGGAAGCTAACATTTCAAGTCTTGCATCTGCCTTGATTTCCACGAAGCGAAATCTTCTTCTCATTGCAAAATCAAAGCTATCCACAGAACGGTCGATATCATTCATGGTTCCGATAATGTACACATTTTCGGGAATATAAAATTTATCATCCGGATTGGAATGCATATTCGCATATTGAGTAGAAATTTCACCAGACTTTCCACGGTAACCCGGGTCTATGGCAAAGAACAATTCACCAAATATCTTAGAAATCTCGCCACGGTTTATCTCATCAATAATAAAAATGTACTTCTTCAGCTTTTCCAATTTGATAGGAGTTTTCGATGCTGCCGCATTCTTCGCCTTAATTGCTTTGTAGATAGCAAAATCATACGAAAAGCCCTGTGTAGCGAATGACTTTCCAAAAAAGGTCGTAATATCCTTGATTTTTTCAAACTCTTGACCGGACTCAAGCATCATTCTTATTTCATCCAAATTCAGCGCAAGCCTGTTAAAGGTTGCATTGCCCGGAATAGAAATATTAATATGGCTGTCATCCACACTGTTTATGGTGAATTTGTTTCCGTTGATCGTCTTAAATACATCTACGCCCAATTCAATACCCGAAAAGAAAGCTGTTATAGATTCCTTCACAGAATGCTCCTTTTCAATTGTTTCCTTGGATTTTAAGGAGTCCTCATAATTCTTCCTTGCACGAGCAACAAATTTTTTAAAAATTCCATCTTGAAGTTCAAATCCCATCGTTCCGTCATCCTTAACGATTGGGCGCAGACCTTCAACAAAATCAGAATAATCGTAACTTGGGTGAAACTGTACAAATTCCACCTGTTTCTTCTGCTCATCAGAAAGCAGCGTATAGTCATCAAAATATCCATCACTGATGATATCTGTTGCTATTTCCTTCGCGAGATAGGTCTTGCCCGTACCTGGTGCTCCTCTGAAAATCAGATTTTTTGATTCAATCAGCATAGTTGAGTATTCGTTTCGGTATCCTTTGAACTGCTGCACAAGTTCCTCTTGAACAGCGGATTCAGTTTCTTCGGCTTTGTTTTCTTTCGTATCTTTTTCACGATATGTCAGGACAAATTGATCTCCACGATTTCCGAAACGCTTCAAGCACTCTTGCACAAAATAAATTGTAGAAAAAACATTCCAGCAATATATTACAAACTGTCTTCCATTATCATAACCATATGTAAGATACTCGAGAGTATTTCTGTGTTTTCTAAATTCATCCACACTGGAATAAATACCACAAATCATGTCCTTATCTGGCTTATATCTGCAAATAGGAAATTGCTCTTTATCTTCTACAGACATAGCGGCTATCTGTTTTTTAAATATCTGAAATGCAATGCGTGGCATCGTCTGATTTGTGTTCCTTCGTTCACCTTTGCTATATAAACGATTGACAGTGTCTCCATTTTCCCTTCTAAAATATGCATTGAGCGGCTTATAATTGTCACCAAGCGATAGATTGTCCATAGTAAACCGTTCATCGGTCGATTGAACACTATCTGCGGTGATAATCAATTCATATTTTTCTTGCCTATCTGTTTTCAAATCCATGCATCCTCCTATATATACGTCATTTTTTCCGTACCGAATTGGTTCTTCAGCAACCATACTTAACTTTTACTCAGACTGGTAGAAATATTTTATTTTGCCATTATCATCCCCCTGTAATTTTACACTGGAAAGAACTTTCTTTAGTGCCAGATAAGATTCATACACCGGCACAGTCCCCTCTAAATATCCGCTTTCGTATGCTTCGCTCTTCTTAATATCATTTCTCTTTAATATGAGCGATAAATTTTCAGCATATATACCTCCCCGATTTCTGATGATGTAAATGCAATCATTTCTTTCAAACTCGTCTAATAGTTCAGAATAATGTGTAGAATAAACCAAGGTGGCTCCGTTTTTATTAACACTGGGATTCATAAAAAAGCGGACCAGCGTCGTTACAATCTCTTCGTTAAAGTGATTTTCCAGTTCATCCACAATAAGGTATCCGCCCTCTATGAAGCAAAGCAGCGCATTCATAAAAACATTAATACCCTTAATAGTACCGGAAGAAAGATATTTTTCTATTTCCAGCGGACTATTCAGTATAATCTCGTCCGAAGCATAAAATTTCAGGCGAATGTCCGCCGGCTTCTTTTCCGTATTACATTTAAAATATTCAATGCTCGGGTCCAGGAATGTAAGAAGCTCCTTAGGAAATATGCCCAGTATGTTCAGCATATTATGATTCGTCCACTTCAACATGTCCCTAATCGGAAAGTTAGATTGTTTTTCCTTGTTTATTGCAATCATTACACTGACATCGCTTAATAAGAATTGTTCTTTTTGATTTCTTTCTATTATAATATCTGTATTTTCAAAATCAAACAAGCTCTTCTTAGTCTTTACTTTCCCTGCATCTTTTTCCCAAAGAGTTTCTTCCGATATTACCAGCTTTTCTTCTTTATCTACCGGATTTATCTCTTTTGTAATAACTGTTTCAAGCTTATAGATGCAATTTTCATTGTAAAAAAAGCTTGTAATTTTCACTTTTTCCTTCTCTGCCAGGTCATTTAGAATTTCTTTTGACTTAATACTGTTCAGTGCCTCATTATTAAGCATATTTATGACAAAGGAAATAACTTTTAAGATGGTCGTCTTTCCTGATGCATTGATACCAATAAAAGAAAGTACCTGATTTGCATAGATATTAGAAAAAATATGAAACAGTTTTTCTTTATCGTCCTCTGCCACTCTCTGTTTCGTAATAAAATCGATATCTATATCCTCTCTGAAACGCGGCATATTTTTTATATTGATTTTCAAAAGTCTCATGTTTGTTTCCTCTTATTCACATTCTTTTTGTTTTTATACATTGTATTATGCCACATTGTATGAATTTATTCAACTATATAAACGTAAAATCCGTTTTTAGTTGTTTATGTAACTTTCCAGCAAATTCACAAAAAATATGCGGCTTTTGCCACAAAAATGGCTTAAAGCCGCATATTGCTGTATCTTATTGTTTAATGCTTTTCTCGGCATATTCCTGTTGCAGTTCCTCTGTAAGGTACTCATCACTCATACAATGCATATCCGATACGCCATCCCGAATCAACCGATAGACTTCAGAATAATAAAAGAAATTCAATGCCTCATCCAGTGAAAGTCCCTGCTGCTTTGCAAAACGTTCTATGATACGACTGTATTTCTTCTGAAGTAAAACCGGATTTGCCGTCATAGTCTTTCACTCCTTTCAAACTTCAGCAACGACAGTGCTTTCTCTGTTCGGAAACAAATTTGCAGGTTCGGTTTTTCATAACGCAAACGTTTAATGGCTTCTGTCTTATCAATCAACCCATCAAAAAATAACTCCACCGTGTTAAACACCTTATCATTGGCAACACCACCTACAACAAGGTCGTAATCTGTCGAATCATTTTCTCCTCGGCAATTCAGAATAAAATCCAGCCATTCTTCGGAATAAGAATCAAATTTCAATATTTTCAATTCACCTTCCCGGCCTTCATCATACTCATACCATGATATAATGCCGTCTTTTCCACGACGTTTGTACTTTCCACACCATTTTGCCGCTTGTTCATGTAATGGTGTAACATAAAACCCTCGCCCAAAGTCTACGTTTAAACGGGAATGAACCAAATCCGGCTTAGTAATTTCTAAAAAAGAACCATGGTATAGAATCATACATTCACCCCTCTTTCTTTCATCACATTAAGGAGGTCATCTACAATATATTCCTTGCTCTGAGTATGCAGCACTTCATATTCCGGCACAATATAACCATTTAAAATATCACTCTTTTCCGTAAATGCCTGATAGACCCGCTCTGCATCCACACCTAACTTTGCCGCTGTATTTTCAATACAAAAAACTGCAAACTCCAGCTCACTGGAATTCTTAATTTTTTCATCCTGCATTACACTTTTGGCCTCCCATTACTTAATGTTTATTGCAATTTTAGAAAGAGCAGCATTTTTATGCATCTTTTGCTTTGGTATTAAAATTATAATACACACCCATATTTTCTTCAATATTTTTAATAAATTGCCTAATTTCCTATTTTAATTAAAGATATATCCTATCAGCAAAATCTTCTATTTTTTTACTTCTTCGGTATACTGTCCGCTACGCACAGCGCCCCGTACCCGACCCTGTCGTTGGGGTAGAATTCTTCCCCTCTTATTTTTCGTGCGCCCCGTCTTAAATAGGCCTTTACCTTTTCTCCGTACAAAAACGCATCATTCCCCTGCACAATGCCCCATTCCATGAGCAAAGCCGCTGCGCCCGTCACAAAGGGTGTTGCAAAAGAAGTCCCCGTGAAGGACCGGTAACCGCCATAGATGTCCGGTGCCGTAATGTTTACGCCCGGCGCAGCAAGGTCCGGTTTTGCAGCCCCTGCTGCCAAAAGACCGATATCCCGCTCCGCATACCGGTAACCCCTGCCGGAAAAATCGGCATAGGCGTCGTAGGTACTGTCATAGGCGCCCACGGTAATCACCTTCGACGCCGTGGAGGGAATGGTCAGCGTCAGATTGGGATTAGGTTCAAAAAAACGGGTATTCTGATTGCGCGCAGCCTGGGACGGAAGGTAGAAATAAAAGCTGCTTTCTTTTTCCTGCGTTCCAATGAGAAATGACCATATTCCCGGAGAAATGTACAAATTTTCGGGAATGAAATCAAAATAAATTTCCTGTTCCACCGCATAGGGGGACGGCTCTCCTACATAAATAAGTATTCTCGTCCGTTCTGCTTCCCATGTTATTTCACCGCCTTTTTCCGTTGAAAAAGAAAATTCCTGTCCGCCCGGCGAGCGCAGTGTAATGCGAAATACATCCGTATAGGTTTTCCAGAGCTGCACACTGAAAGCCGTTTCATAGGCTCCCACGGAAAGCTCCGTTGCCGCCGTTTCTCCTACATTTACTCTTCCTTCCCGGTGTCCTGCCGAAGCTCCCTCGTTTCCGCTTCCCACACAGATAACCGTTCTGCCGATTTCCGCTGCATTGTCCAAAAAACGTTCTAAAAGAGAACTGCCGTCATGTGCTCCATAGGTATTGCCAAAACTCAGGTTAATGGCAACCGGACGGTTTAAGCTTTGCGCTTTTCTCACCACATAAGTAACCGCCCGCATCATCTCTGTGGTACGTGGAAAGGAATTTTCCCTCGGTGCCCCCAGCTTCACAATAAGCAGTTCACTTTCCGGTGCAACGCCCTCGTAGCCATTGCCGGCTGCCCCGCCCAGTACATTGTCCGCAAAGCCGGCTGCCCCGCCCGTTACATTGTCCGCAAATGCGGCTGCTCCGCCCGTTACATCGTCTGCAAAGCCGGCTGTTCCGCCCGTCACATTCGCGGCAGCCCCCGCCGCGATTCCGGCTACGGCTGTCCCGTGTCCGCTGCTGTCCCTGCTTGGCACCAGCTCGTACTGTCTGAGCTGGTCTGCTTCCCGCAGCGCCGCATTTATCTGCTCCCGGCTAAATTCTGTGCCGGTCTGAAATCCTTCCGGCGGGAAAAATCCTTTTTCCGCCTCCGGGGAAACCGTCTGGTCCCAGAGAGATAAAATTCTGGTGCTGCCGTCCGCATTCCGGAAGTTTCGGTTTGTATAATCGATGCCGGAATCAATAACCGCAAGGAGAATGCCTTTTCCACTTAAAAACGGCTGTCTTTTCGTAACCGGCAGAACGCAGGAAACCTCTTTTCCATCTGCCATCGAAAAAAACAGCCGTTTAGGCTTTTCCACATATTCTATTTGCGGCAGCCTGCTTACCGTATCCACCAAATTCTCCGGCACGGTCAAGAGACCATAACCTGCTATCAGCTCTTCTACTATCAGCTCTTCTGCCGTCACCGGCAGTCCCGAAACTGCTTCTTTAAGGGCACCGTTGTACTTGACTATCAGTTCCCAGGTTCTTGTTTCTTCCGTGAAACCGACATTTAAGTTCAGGGACTTTTCACGCACCGAATCCGGCGTCTGCAAGGCTAACGCCAATACATTTTCTATCTTCTGGTTCATGGCAAATATCCAAAAGTTTTCTAAGAATATATGCGCCGGAAACTGCCTTTTATTCACGCGGACTTGCTTCAAAGTTATTTCACATAAAGCTGCCGCCGGTGTCGGCATTATTTTTTATAAAACTCACGCATCAGGGCAACCGCGTATGCCGTATCTTTCATGCCCGCCGTTTCCACCGCGGAATGCATGGCAAGCTGCGGCAGTCCGATGTCTGCGGAAGGAACGGACACATGCGCTGTAGAAATATTTCCCAGTGTGGAGCCTCCCAAAATATCGGAACGGTTGGTATAGGTCTGCACCGGCACATCCGCCTGTTTGCCGAGCAGCTTGACATAAGCTGCTGAAACCGCATCGGTGGTATATTTCTGGCTGCCATGGAATTTCAGCACCACGCCGCCGTTTAATACCGGCCGGTTGGTCGGATCCGCCTTCTCCGGGTGACCGGGATGCACCGCATGGGCATTGTCAGCGGAGAGCAGAAAGCTTCCGGCAATCTTTGCCTGCAGCCAGCCCTCACTTTTACCGAAGGACTCCCGGATACGTTCCATAACATCCGATAAAAAGGTGGAGTCCGCACCCTGACGGGTTCCGCTTCCCACTTCTTCATTATCAAATACAAGACATAAGTTGATATAGTCCTTCGGGGTTTCTTTTGTGACTGCCCGCATAGCTGAATAGGCGCACTGCAAATCGTCCAGTCTGGGAGAAAGAATGTACTCCCCTTCCCCGCCGATTACCGTACCTTTTTGTCTGGTATACAAAAACAAATCATAGGACAAAATATCTTTTTCTTCTACTCCCGCTGCCTCCGCAACAGTAGCAAGAAATCCCTTGCCGTTTTCTTTTTCTCCGTATAAGGGCAGCATGTCAATCTGCGGATTGTATTCCACGCCTTTATTCATATCACGGTTCATGTGAATTGCCACATTGGGAATAACCAGCAAATCCCTGTCCACATTAACAAGCTTTGTAATCACTTCCCCATCCTTTTCCAGGGAAACACGTCCGGCAACGGACAGCGGTCGGTCCAGCCAGGTACTTAAAATCATGCCGCCGTATTTTTCCACATTCAGCCGCACATATAAGTTTTCGGCAGTCATCTCCGCTTTTTCCTTTACCTTAAAGGAAGGAGAATCGCTGTGTGCCGCTACCATGTGAAATCCTTTGATTTTTTCAGGTTCCCTATCCGGGATGGAAAAGGCTGCAATGGAAGAGTCGTTGCGCTTCACATAATAGCTCTTTCCAAGTTCAAGACTCCACTCTTCCGTTTCTTTCAGTTCCGCAAAACCGGCTTTTTCCGCCATATCTCCCAGATTTTTCACCGCCTGGAAGGCAGTGGGACTTTCATCAATAAAATGCAGTAATTTTTCTGTTTCTTTTTCAAAATTCATTATTTTCTGTCTCCTACATGAAATCCGGTAATGGTAACTACCGCAGCCTGATTTCCATATTCATCTTCAATGGTGATTTCGTAAAAATTGGTACTTCTGCCTTCTTTGATGCAGTGTGCCGTGCCAATAAGCTTATTGCCTTTGACCTTGCCGGTGTAGGTGATGTTGGAGCTTAACGATACCACGGACTGTCCCATGCAGTTTGTCGCAACCGCAAAGGTAAAATCCGCCAGTACAAAATGGACGCCGCCCATCACCGCACCTCTGGCGTTTTTGTGACGGTCCGTCAGCTCCATGCTGCACTTTGCATAATTTTCACCCGCTTCCTCAACGTAAGCGCCGTTTTCCGTTGCAAAACGGTCCTGTGCAAAGAAAGCACGAAGCTCATCCAGCTTCTCACCGATTATCCGATTTTCCGGGGCGGTTCGATTTTCCAAATCTGTCTGTCTTTCCAAGTCTGTCTGTTTTTCCATTTTCTGTGCCTTTCCTAAGTAGTCTTTATTCTCTGATAATATCCAATTCTGTGACATTTACTCCCAACGCCGCCAGAATTACTTTCAGGTCCCTGTAACGCACCTTCATCGCCTTATACACAGCAGAGTCTTTTTCTGCCAAGGTCATCCACTCTTGCAGGCGTGAAAATTCCTCAACACAGATTTTAATGGTTTCCAAATTGTTCATTTCTTCCATCCTTTCCACCGCCTTTCCAAATACATATGCCTAACATACGCTTATATGTATAATAGTATAGCGGTTTTACAGCCTGTTTACAAGTTACAATAAAATATAAGTTCCATATGCGGAGTAAAATAATTTGGATTAAAAAAAAGATTTTTTAGATAATAAAAGATATAAAAAAGAAATTTCCGATAAAGTAAAAAGGACGTTGCATCAACGTCCTTTGAAGCAGGGGAAGAGGGGATCGAACCCCCGTTTACGGTTTTGGAGACCGCCGCACTACCGCTGTACTATTCCCCTATGCTGTTCAACGAATTGTATTATAGCATAGGTGCCGGGAGGAAAGCAAGCATAAATTTCAAATTTTCGTAATTTTCAAATTTTTGCAACAATTTATTGCTTTCCCGCCGAAATACCTCATGCATATTCTCTTAACAGGCAGAATTCTAAATCAGTTCTATCGCTTCCTGCACATTGGAAACCCCAATGACCTTAATGTTTTTCGTATTTTTCAGCATATCAGCATTGGCTCTTGGCATCACACAGGTGGTAAAACCTAATTTCACGGCCTCCTGCAGCCGCTGCTCTGCCAGACTGACGGCACGGACTTCGCCGCTTAAGCCTACTTCACCGAATACCACGGTGCTTTCATCCACCGGCCGGTTCTTAAAACTGGAAACAATCGCCATCACCATGCCAAGGTCCACTGCCGGCTCCTGGATGCGGATACCGCCCGCCAGATTTACGTAGGCATCACAGCCGCTCATCTGCAGTCCCAGCCGTTTTTCCAGAACCGCCATCAGGAGGTTTACCCTGTTAAAATCCACGCCCGTTGCCTGTCTTCTGGGAATACCGAAATTGCTGTGGCATACAAGCGCCTGCATTTCCACCATAAGCGGTCTGGTGCCCTCCACCGTGCAGGCAACCACGCAGCCGCAGGCGTCCTTGGGTCTGCCGCTTAACATATATTCGGACGGATTTCTGACCTCCGCAAGTCCCTCTTCCCGCATCTCAAATACACCGATTTCATTAGTGGAGCCGAAACGGTTCTTCACACTGCGTAAAATACGGTAGGAAGCATACCTGTCACCTTCAAAATAAAGCACGGTATCCACCATATGCTCCAATACGCGGGGGCCTGCCACGGTTCCTTCCTTGGTTACGTGTCCCACAATAAAAATGGAAACGCCCAGCCCTTTGGCAAGCTGCAGAAAGAGTGCTGTGGACTCCCGTACCTGGGAAACACTGCCAGGGGCTGCGGAAACATCTTCACTGTACATGGTCTGTATGGAGTCAATAATCACAATCTGCGGTTTCCGGCTGCGGATGGTATCCTCAATCAGAGAAAGATTGGTCTCACACAAAAGAAGCAGATTGTCGTTGAAGCTGCCAATTCTCTCGGCACGCATCTTAATCTGTTTTAAGGACTCCTCTCCTGAAATATAGAGCACCTTTGCACCGGCATCCGAAAAATTCCGGCATACCTGCAAAAGCAGGGTGGATTTTCCGATACCGGGATCACCGCCTACCAAAGTAAGGGAACCGGCTACTACACCGCCCCCCAGTACCCGGTCAAGCTCCTGCATACCGGTGCTGATTCTGTCTTCTTTTTCCATGGTAATCTCAGACAGCACAGCCGGCTTCTGCCTGGCTGTGCTGCCCTGTGTACCATTTTTCTTTAGTGCTGCCGTACTGACCTGCTCCTCCACAAAAGTGTTCCACTCCCGGCATCCCGGACACTGTCCCATCCACTTTGCAGACTCAAAGCCGCAGTTCTGGCAGAAAAAAACTGTACTCTTTTTACTTTTTGTCATTACGCCTCTGTTACCTTTACAGCAACCTCGCCTACGCCTGCAAGCTCTACGCTCAAAATCAGCTTGCCGCCAAGTCCGGTGCTCATTTTGCCGATGCTTTCTCCACCGACATATACTTCGTATTCTGTGTCTTCTTTCATGCCCAACGTAATCTGGGAATCTTCCGCACCTTCTACGGTGAACTCCACACCGTTTTCTGTTTCTACGAAATGATTTACACTGGTTCCGGGAACAGATTCATATAAGAACATTTCGTTTTTCTCTAACTTTGTCATTTCTGCGAATGTCTTTACCTTATATGTGTTGCCGGAAATGCTGTCTTCTTTCTTTGCTTTCTTATCCAGTGTGTGATTGCCGAAGCCGATTGCTCCGTTTTCCTCTGTGCGAAGTAACTCTTCCACGATTGCCATTTGTATTTCCTCCTGCGTTGGATTTTACCTAAAGTTTACATGTATAGTATAATATATTCTGCGTTTCGTTTCTACTGGTTTTTCACATGAAAAGTGACTTTTTCATCCTTGATGCCCGCCGTAACCGTATCGCCCGGTTTGACATTGCCCCGTAAGATTTCTTCTGCCAGGGCGTCCTCTACCAGGGACTGGATAGCACGTTTTAAGGGTCTTGCACCCATCTTTTTGTCGGAATGCTTTTCCACCAGATATTCCTTCAATGCCGGTGAAAATTTCAGCTTAATCTGCAGCTGTTCCTCACAGCGTTTCGATAAATTGGATGCCAGCAGGGATACGATGGATTTCATATTGTCCTTGCTTAGCTGGTGGAACACAATGATTTCATCGATACGGTTGATGAATTCCGGCTTGAATATCTTCTTTACTTCCTCCATAACGCCGCTCTTCATCTTGTCGTAGTCCTTCTTTTCGCTCTTATCCACGGTAAAGCCCAGATTTTTGGGATCCACAATACGCTGTGCGCCTGCGTTGGAGGTCATAATCAGCACAGTATTCTTGAAGCTGACCTTTCTGCCCTTGGAGTCCGTGATATGGCCGTCGTCCAGTACCTGCAGAAGAATGTTGAATACATCCGGGTGCGCTTTTTCAATCTCATCAAAAAGTACCACGGAGTACGGGTTTCTTCTGACCTTCTCGGAAAGCTGGCCGCCTTCTTCAAAGCCAACATATCCGGGCGGGGAACCAATCATCTTGGAAACTGAATGGCCTTCCATATATTCGGACATATCGACGCGGATAAGTGCATTTTCGGAACCGAACATCGCTTCTGCCAAAGCCTTGCAGAGCTCGGTTTTGCCGACACCGGTGGGTCCTAAGAACAGGAACGAACCGATGGGTCTGTTGGGATCCTTTAAGCCGGTACGTCCGCGGCGCATTGCCTTTGCCACTGCCGTTACGGCCTCTTCCTGACCGATGACTCTCTTGTGCAGCTCATCCTCTAACTTTAAGAGCCGTTCGCTTTCCTTCTCCGCAATCTTTTCCAACGGAATCTTCGTCCAGACGGATACCACTCTTGCAATGTCCTCTTCGCCCACAACGTATCTACGTTTTGCCTCTGCCTGTTCGTTATTCTTGCGCAGACGCTCATACTTTTTAATCAAAGCATCCTGCACCCGCTTCAGCTCACTGACTCTTTCGTAGTCGTCCGCTTTCACGTAGTTTTCGATTTCCTTGTCCATTTCCGCAATTTCCGCCAGCATTTCCTGCTGTTTGGCAGGTGTCTGTGCGGAAGAAAGACGGACTGCCGCTGCGGCTTCGTCTATCAGGTCAATCGCTTTGTCCGGCAGATTTCGGTCATTGATGTAACGGTCTGACAGTTTAACGGCTGCCTCCACTGCTTCCGGTAAAATCTCCACATGATGATGCTCTTCGTATTTGGAACGGATGCCGTTCAATATACGGATGGATGCTTCCACATCCGGCTCTTCCACATTGACCGGCTGGAAACGTCGCTCCAGTGCCGCATCCTTTTCCACATATTTACGATATTCATTGATGGTGGTGGCGCCGATTAACTGGATTTCGCCTCTGGCAAGGGAAGGCTTCAAGATGTTGGATGCATCAATGGCTCCCTCTGCCCCACCCGCACCGATGATGGTATGCAGTTCATCCAGAAACAGAATAATATTGCCGGCGTCAATTACTTCTTTGACAACCTTTTTAATTCTCTCTTCAAATTCTCCGCGGTACTTGCTGCCTGCTACCATGGCGGATAAATCCAGTGTCAGGACACGCTTATCCTTTACGGTAAACGGTACATCCCCGGATACAATCCGAAGCGCCAGCCCTTCCACGATTGCCGTTTTGCCGACGCCCGGTTCTCCGATTAAGCAGGGATTATTTTTGGTACGCCTGCTTAAAATCTGGATTACTCTCTGGATTTCGTCCTCTCTGCCGATAACGGGGTCCAGACTGCCTTCCTCCGCCATTGCCGTCAAATCGCGGCTGAACTGGGAAAGCATGCCGCCACCCTTGTTGCCGGGACGGTTTTTCGCCAAATCTTCTTTATAAAGACTGCTGTCCTCTCCGATGGAAATCAGCACGTCGATGTATACCTTCTGTGTCGATACGCCCAGGGTATTGAGCAGTCTGACCGCCACATTTTCTCCTTCTTTAATGAGAGCCATCAGGATATGCTCGGTGCCGATCAGCTTTTCATGAAAACGCTCTGCCAGTCTGTGTGCCTCTGCCAGAACCTTCTGTGCCCTCGGGGAATAATTCTCCTTATCCTTCAAAGCTACGGCACCGTCAAAGGTAATCAAATCCTTTACGATGTCCATAACCTGTTTTTCATCTACGCCGTTCTGAAAAAGCACCTTGGCTGCCACGCCGTTGCCCTCTTTCAGAAGACCTATCAGGATATGCTCGGTACCCACATAGCCCTGCTGCAGTTTTCTTGCCGTTTTTTCTGCATGTGAAAGCGCAGCCTTCGCACTGTCGGTAAATTGTAGCTGCATGATTAGTGTCCTCCATAATCTTCATATATTTCATCTATCAGAGCATGCACCTCTTCCTGGGAAATATTCTTGCAGATGCTCTTTGCAAGAATCACCTGCAGTTCTTCCCGCAGCTTGGAAATGGTGTTCATACGGTCTTCATCCACCGCAATGACCGCTCCTTTTCGTCTGTCCACCTTTACATAGCCCTCCTGCTTCAGAACAGTATAGGCTTTGTTCACTGTGTGCATATTGATGCCGATATCTTCTGCTAACTGACGTACGGAAGGCAACTGTTCGCCCTCACGGAAACGCGATGTGGCAATCCCCAAGATAATCTGATTGCGAAGCTGCAGATAAATGGCTTCGTCGCTGTTAAAATCAATTTCAATCATCATACTTAAGTTTCGCCTCCTTTTCATCTGTTATACAGACAGTATAACACAATAAGGTTTCCCGTCAATGTTTTTTGGTTTCTTTATAAATATTTAATAATAAAAAAGTAAAACAGGGAGCTGACCTTCCAGTTCCCTGTTTTGAGTTTTATCTTTCTTCGTATTTACCGATTTTCAGCCTCTTAATAAACTCATTCTCCGGCAGGGGCTTGTCAAAGTAATAGCCCTGCATCATGTCGCAGCCGGTGGTGCTTAAATATTCGTACTGCTCCTTTGTTTCCACTCCTTCCGCCACAATCTGGATACCCAGCTCCTTTGCCATGCGGACAATGTTTTTCAGCATAACGATATCGCGGAATTTTCGTTCAAATTCTTCATCCATCTGTACGAAGGAACGGTCTATTTTCAAAAGGTCTATCTCTGCCAGACGGAGCATGTTCAGGGATGAATAGCCGGTTCCGAAATCATCTATGGATGTGGCAATATCGTACTGCTTCAGTTTATTCACCAGCTTGGAAATTTCTTCGTAGTCCTTAAAGTCCTCGCTCTCGGTAAGCTCCACTTCTATGTACTTGTGCGGCACGCCATGCTTGTCGATTACCGCAACAATATCCTCTGCCAGATGCTTGTTTTCCATATGGCAGCGTGAGAAATTTACGGATATCTTCAGATAGTCCTGTCCTTCCTCCCGCAGCTTTTTCAGAAATGCACACACCTTATCCAGTACATAAAAATCCAGCCGGCAGATACTTCCGTCCTTTTCCAGTATGGGAATGAATTCACCG
>Ga0129311_1000290_pt1 | contig 46739 bp, 52 predicted proteins | sample Go1ome_FD_94435 | JGI IMG/M metagenome (GOLD analysis project Ga0129311, IMG submission 94435) | Western lowland gorrila individual fecal microbial communities from Wisconsin, USA - Go1022B metagenome | ecosystem: Host-associated > Mammals > Digestive system > Large intestine > Fecal | place...
AAATCCCCCCATCTGTGATTATTATATCACAAATGAGGGGATTTGGGTAGTTTTTTGACAAGCTGATACCGCTTCAGAAGCGGTTTATCAATAGGATAAGGGAATTGTGTGCATTGTATTTTTCATACAGCCGGATGGAACAGGCATGGTCAAAACGCACCGATTCTGCATCATCCGCGAAGCCCCGCCGCCTGCATGATGGCCTCCACCGGCGCTACCGGGTTGCTGCCCCAAGTGATCTTCACATCTTCACACCCGGCGCTGTCCAGCAGCTCCCGTGCTTCATCGGTCAGAAGCTTCCGGTAGGCGATATCCACCAGCTCCAGCTTTTTCAGGCAGTCGGTCAGGTCATTGTTCCTTGCGGCCAGCCATGTGGAGGCGGCGTCGCTGATTTCATCCGTACCAAGCCCCGTGTTCACGCCCCAGTCCAGCAGCTTGGCCGCCTCCTGCACCGCCAGCAGCGAAGAACCGGCGGTGCCGACAGTCACATTCCGGTCGATCTCCTCCAGAATGGGCAGTGTCAGCACCGGCGGCACATCTGCCGGGGCATCGGCTGCATCAGAGGTGGAGCAGGTCACGCCGTCCTCGGAAATGGTGACATACAGCTTTTCCTGGGTCACATCGTAGAGGAAGGTACCTTCGCCCAGCAGCGTATCGTCAACGTCACGGGCACTGACGGTAAAGAGAACGGAGCAGTTGTCCTTTTTGGAAAGCTGTACGATATCGTCCCCGGTGAAAATCCATTCACCGGCCTTTAACAGCGAACCGTCCGCATTTTCACATACCTTTGTGAAGCTGCCGCCATGCAGGGCGATAGAGCTGGCATCATCGCGCTCCAGCTTGATATACACGCCAAATCCATCGGATTCGGCAGGCGCATCCACCTCTGAGAGGGTGCTGTTCTTCGTCTCTGTCAGACTGGTACACCCGGACATAAAGAGCAATAACGCTGCGGTCAGCAACATTGTAATTGTTTTCTTGTAGTGTATCATAGCGCCTCCGTCCTTTCCGGTGTCTGCGCTGCCCAATACTGTGCGCCCCAATGTTCAAAGTCCCACTGCTCCATATAGCCATTGCACTCGTAGTCAATGTAGTAAAGCGTTCCGCCGCACGGGACAAAGTTGGTGGGATAGTAGTCGATGTTCAGCCCAGCTGGGTACAGCAGACGGCACATGGCCTGCACCTGTTTGAGCCAGTCAGGTTCCGTCCGCCCCTCTTGGAGCTGCTCCGCCACCGTCTGCCCGGCAATATATTCCTTCAAAATCCGCTCCTGCTGGGTATCCACAGCCAGAAGCCGGGGCATGGGGATGCCCAGGTTTCGCAGCGTTTCATAGTCACGCAGTTCGGATTGCAGCTTATCGCCGAAGGTGTAGTATTCACAAGGTTCATGGTGGATCTGCTTTAAGACGTACTGCGCCGTTCCATCTGTCACAAGATAGGAGTAGCCCCCTTTTCCTTTCCCAAGGAGCTTGATGACGGTGTATTCTGCATCGTTTACTGTCATTTTGTTTTGCATATTTCTGTGGCCCTCCCTATCTGAGATCAGAGTAATTCCTTCGTGTAATAGTGCCGTTTGCCGGTGTAGGGATATTCTTCGAGGGTAAAAACCTCCCGGTATCCGTGGTTTTTGTAAAATGTGGGTGCTTGAAAAGAAAAGGTGTCCACAAAGGCATAGTTGCAGCCGCGCTTTCTGGCCTCTGCCTCGGCAGCCTCCAACAGCTTGCTTCCGATTCTCTGGCCCCGGAGCTGTTCACTGACGAAAAGATATTGGATGCAGAGCCAATTGCCAAATATCTCTCCGGTCAATCCGGCGAGCTTTTGGCCGGTCGCATCTTCCAGAAATACGCCAACAGGGACACTTTGAGATGCCTCGCGGTGACGGAGATTGTATTCCTTCAACAGCTCGTGGATCTCATGGACATCGCGCGCATCTCCATCACTGGTGATTCTAAAAGGGCCGATATCGGATGCGTCTATCATCTTCATGCGTTTCCTCCGTAGAAAGTATTTATCTCTCAGCGGTAATCAACACGGCTCTGCATGGAGAACCATCCGCACCGGATAGATTCAGAGGGGCCGCATTCAGGAAATAAACGCCCTCCGAAACCTCTGCCAAGCGAATTCCCTCAAGCAATACGATACCGGCTCCCAGCAGGATGCGGTGTACTTCCATTGGGGCATTTTCAGGGCCAACGGTTTGGGATTCGTTTCCAAGCAAGAAAATATTTGAGGCAGCAAATACTTTGGCGGCTTCCGAAGAAACCTCTGCATCTCCCTTGATAAGAATTCTCTTTACCGCTTCCGGGTTCTGCTTTTTGGCGTTTTCGAGTATTGCCGCAGCATCATCGGCAGAGACGATACCATGATGCTGCGCAACGTAAGCCAGGCCTACGAACGTATCTAAATCTATGGAATCAACCGCTTTTCCGCCTTGGATAAAATGAAACGGTGCATCAATATGCGTGCCGTTGTGAGCACACATGCGAAAAGCCGTCAGGTTATATAAGCCGCCTTCTTCCATTGAAGAAAGCAGCTCCTTTTCCGGTGCCGGATCATCGGCATATACCTGACAGCCGAAAACCTCTTGGGAAATATCATAGATTTTCATTTTGTATCCCTCTCTATACATGGTACGGCTGCACCGGAAACTGATGCCGGGTGTTCTCCTGAACCGTCAGCGTCACATTGCAGCCTGCTTGTTTGGTCACGGCATATAGCTGCTTTGCCATTGGGAGACAGTCTTCATCCTCTGCGCCGCAGAAAATCCGAAGCTCCATGTTCTTCTGCGAAATGGCACGAACCACATCTTCCGCTTGATCCTGCAAGATGGGGATCCAGGGGCTTTGCAGAACCAACAGATCGCAGCGTGCAGGGGAAAATGTGACCGCACGCAAAAGCATATCGCATCCGGCAGAAAAGCCGCCGCAAGCAATTTTGTGATAGCCTTCGTTTTGTATGCTTTCTATGGAAGCCGCTGCCGGCAGATAGGAAGTGCTGTCATAGCTCCAGCGGTAGGTTCCATAGCCGTCCGGTTCGGCACTCTGGACGGTTTCCAACTGCCACAGGCCCCTTGTTCCCACAATCGGTTCCCAATCTGCCCGTGCGACGTCACCGTTTTGTGTGTTCCCATGAATGGCCAGAAACAGGTTATCCGCCCTTTTCTTCTTCCATGAAAAAATCGCCGTTGCCTTGGAAACGGCAGCCCCATAGCGGCCGTCCGAAATTGCCTTCAGTGAAAGAAATGCCGCATCGTTTTGAAGTGCCGCAAGGTCCTCATCCTCCAACACTTCCGGGCGATACCACCAGTTGTTCTCTTGAATGGCCTTTCGCAGCCACGCCAAAGCCGCCCCCGGCCCATCGGCCAAACAGGCAAGAAAATAGAATGTTTGCGGCCCAAAGCTGCTTGGGCTTTCCTTGTAGGCATTCAGCAAAAATTGGTAAGCTTCCGGGTACCCTTTTTCGGCGATGGACAATGTGGTTTCCAGAATATCATTTTCATTGGGTTTCTTCATTTGCAGTTCCTCTTTCCTCAATGGATGTGATAAAAAGCGCAGAGCTGCCTAAATCATCCGATTCAGCTCTGCGTCTTGGCGTCTGACTGTTTCAACAGCGTAATATGAAATTGCTGTAGGTCGATCAATTCCTCTCGTTTGCATTTGGGGCAAAAGAGCAGGAAGTTGTGAAGAACGGTATCCTCCCGAACCCACACCCGGGTTTTCCCATGACAATAGGGACACAAAAGCCATTGACCTTGTTTTTCCATGAATAGCACCTACTCGTTTGTCGGGGCGGAAATGAAAGTGATTCCCCGCATCTTGCTGCTTTCGGAGGAAGCCTGCTTCATGTACTTGACTGTAACCTGATTGATTTCCGAAAGATACTCCGAAAATTTCTCGTCCGTCAGCAGCAGTGTACAGTTTGTCAGCAGCAGCATATCCTTTTGGGGGTCGGCATGGCCGGTGGAAAAGTATTTTACAAAGGAAGCACAGATGCTCAGCAGCGACATCTGCACCGCGTTTCCGGTCTCATCTTCCGCAGCCATGGCATCCTTATTAAGCCGATAAACGCTTTCCACGGTGCCCCGAATTCGATTTTCACCCACCACCATGAGAATGGAACTATCCGCAAGAATCTTGATGTGCCGATATAAGCTTGCGCTGGGAATATCTGGCAGCGCTTTCCGGATTTCCTTGACCGTGCCGGTTTCGTGAAGTAAAAAATACTGAAAGATCCTCTGCCGAACAGGATTCATTACAATCTCCGCCAGCTCCATAGGAACCCTCCCATCCTTGAATCATTATCTGATTCTATTATATTCTCATTTCTGATAATATCAAGAGGGATGTTTCTTTTCATGAAGAAAACAGCTGCCGGGCATCATTCGCCAATATAGTGATTAAAAAGATAGGCCCTGGATATAAATTTCGGGCGCACCGGTTTGGGTGCGCCCGAAAGGCTTATCTGACGAAAGAGGTGCTCAGGGTGGTGCTCCAGCCTTCGCCGGGGTTCAGGATGGCAGCGGCCTCCTTTTCCTCCCAGCGGATGCTGCCGCCCTCGGGGGAGGGCAGGCTGTGCCAGGGCTCGATGCACACGAATCTGGGGGTGCCGGGCTTGCTCCACAGCAGGGTATAGGGGAACTCGGAAATGTCGCAGACCACGCCGCGGCCGGTGTCCTTTTCGTACAGGCCCAGCCGGGTGGAGCGCAGGTTCACCATGCAGTGGCTGTCCTTGGCAAAGAGATACTCGTCAATGGGAATGGTCTGGATGTTGGCGGGCATCAGGTAGAGGTTGCCGTGGAGCAGGCCATGGGGCAGGGTGTTCAGGCACATGGGAGACTCCAGCTCGTTAAACCGCAGCTCATAGTCCTGGTAGGTGTGCTTGTCATCAAAGGGAATGGCAAAGGCGGGGTGATAGCCGATGCCGAAGGGCATGGGTTCCTCGTCCAGGTTTTCCACCGTCAGGGTGTGATGCACTGTGTCTGCCTCCAGGGTGAAGGTGGAAACCAGGCGGAATTCATAGGGGAACTGGGCCAGGGTCTGCTCGTTGGCGCACAGCTCCAGCACAATGGTGTCCTTGGTCTGATCCACAAATTCATGCTCCATCTTCCGGGCAAAGCCGTGGGGGCCGGCCTCAAACTCCTGTCCCTTGGCCAGGATCTTATTCTGAGCCACCCGGCCGCAGTGGGGGAAGAGGATGGGTGCATGGTAGCCCCATACCGATTCCTCGGCCTGCCAGATGTGCTCCACGCCGTCGCATTTGCGGACGACGGACTTGACCTGGGCGCCCCAGGTGGTGACGGTAAGCTTCAGGTATTCGTTTTCAATGGTAAATTCCCTGGACATATTGGGTTCCTCCTGTTTATTTCTGTTGGGTATCGCCATCCTCCACGAGGATGTTAAAAAGTTCGTTGATCCGTTCCTGGTTGCCGGACAGGTACAGTGCCCCAAACAGGGCCTCCAGACCGGTGGCCTTGGCGTACTCCTGGGGGGTGCAGGACTTGGGCACGGCGTGGACATGGGCGTTCTTTCCCCGGCGGTAATAGGCAAGCTCCTCCTGGTTCAGGTGGGGCAGCAGCCGGTCGATAAAAGCCGCCTGGGAGGAGGCTTTTACCATGGCGATGGTATCCCGGTGGAGATTGCCCACGTTTTTTCCTCCACGGGCGCAGAGATAGGCCCGGCACAGGATCTCAAAAACACAGTCCCCCATGTGGGCAAGACCCAGATTGGAGATGGCATCCACCTCCTGCCGGGACAGATTCAGGTTAAAATAGTTTTCCATAGGTTCCCCCGATCAACAAGGAATTGGGCGCAAAGCCCGGTAAAAAGTCCGGTGACCAGACTGACAGTCAGCAACACCGGCAGATAGACAAAGACGGAAGCCGTTCCCAGCACCAGAGCAGCCATGGCGATTTGGCCGACACTGTGGGCCATGGCCCCCAGGCACCCTGCCACAAAGAGCTGCTTTCGGGTCAGGATCCGCCGCAAAGCGATGGTCACGGCAATGGCACAGGCCCCTCCGGCAGCGGAGTAGAGAATGGAGGAAAAATTGCCGCAGAACACCGCTCCCAGAAAGATCCGGGCAGCCAGCACCAGAATACCTTCTCCCGGCCCCAGGGCAAACACCGTGAACACCGTCACAATATTGGCAAGGCCCAGCTTGACACCGGGCACAGGGAGCACAGGGGGAAGCTGGGCTTCCACCAGGAAGATGGTCAGCGCCACCGCCGTCAGCAGCCCCAGCAGGGCAGGTTTTCTGGCCTTCACGCTTCTTCCCTCCCCACAGCCCGGCCTTCCGGGATTTCATAGTCTTAGCATACCAGATTCCGGGCCGGATGTAAACAGGGAAATTCCCATTGTCCTGTCCGGCCGCCGGGAATGGGCCAAAAGACTGTGCCGATTCGTTTTCTTTTTCGCTGGAAAGGTGCTACACTATCCCGGAGCCGGAAATCCCTCTTCCCTTTTTCCCTTCCGTAGGGTATCATAGAGGAAAAAGGAGGGGATCTGGGTGAACGATTCAACCAAGGATCTGGAATATATGGATATGGCTCTGGCGCTGGCGGCGGAGGCTGCCCAGGCCGGGGAGGTGCCTGTGGGGTGTGTCATCGTCCGGGGGGATCAGGTGGTGGGCCGGGGCCGCAACCGCCGGGAGGAGGGCAAGTCTGCCCTGGCCCATGCGGAGATCGAGGCCATCGGGGAAGCCTGCCGCACCCTGGGCGGCTGGCGGCTGTGGGAATGCACCCTGTATGTGACCCTGGAGCCCTGCCCCATGTGCGCCGGGGCCATTCTCAACGCCCGGATTCCCCGGGTGGTATTTGGGGCATCGGATGCCAAGTGCGGTGCCTGCGGCGGGGTGTGCAGTCTGTTTGACATGGCCTTCAACCACCATCCCAAGGTGGAAAAGGGAATCCGGGAGGCCGAGAGCAGCGCCCTGCTGACGGCGTTCTTCCAGAATCTCCGGCTGACCCTGCGCACCCGGCCCAAGTGGAAGCCCAACCGTCCGACCCAGCCGTAACCAAAAGGGGGGAAACACATGGACACACAGGAAAAGACGAAGCGCTTTGGCATCTGGGTCATCCTGTGTGCCTGTGTCCTGCGGCTGGTGAGCAATCCCCAGGCCGTCACCGCTTGGCTGGGCGATCCCCAAAATCTCCCATTCCTCATATACTTAGAAACCGGACGGGATGTCCGGTTTTCTGCATCTGAGGCGGTATTTGCCCCTCACAGCCGGGAATCCCCCGGCCCCTGGATCCCTCCGGCGGAGAAGAAGCTTACCTTCTGCGCCCAGGATGCCCAGCTGGTTCGCGTGGAGGATGACTGCGGCCTGGCCCCGGATCTGGGCCAGCTGATGCAGCAGCCTTTGCCCTGGGAGGAGCCTCCGGCGGTGCTGATCCTGCACACCCACACCACGGAAAGCTACACCCCCGCCGGGGAGGGCTACAAGGAGACTGCCCGCTACCGCACCCTGGACGAGGGCTACAATATGCTCAGCATCGGCGATGCGGTGGAAGAGGTTCTGACGGCGGCGGGGATCCGTGTAATCCATGACCGCCAGCTCCATGACTACCCTTCCTACAACGGCTCCTATGTCCACGCCCGGAAGGCGGCCCAGGAGATTTTGGCAGCGCACCCGGAGATTGGACTGGTGCTGGATCTGCACCGGGATGCCGCCGCCCGGGGAAGCGGACAGCTGCGCACGGAAGCGGCGGCGGCAGGGCAGCCCTGCGCCCAGCTGATGCTGGTGGTGGGCACCAATGTCTCCCGTCCCAGTCACAAAAACTGGCAGGACAACCTGGCCCTGGGCTTAAAGCTCCACCTGCTGCTGGAACGGGCCGTGCCTGGGATCATGCGGCCACTGGATCTGCGCCGGGAGCGGTTTAATCAGGATCTGTGCCCAGGGGCGCTGCTGGTGGAGGTGGGGGCGGCGGGCAACACCCATGCCGAGGCTCTGGCCGCCGCCCGGATCCTGGGGTGGGGAATTCTTTCCCTTTTGACTGGGGAAGAAAAGAATTTTCCATAATTCCGTCTTTTTGTAGCGATTACCCCGGGCTTTTCCGGAGGAAATTCAGCATTGTTGCCAAAAAGGTGTGGACAAACCGGGGAAAAAGGAGTATGATAGAGGGAAAGCAATTCAGCATCCTTTCGGCGGCTTTCATGCTTTGCCCATATCCTACACGAAAGAGGTGACCATCATGGCATTTTCCTTTTTCGGCGGAGTCCATCCCCGGGAAAATAAAATTGCCGCGGAGCTTCCTATAGAAGTCTTTCCCAAGCCGGATATTGTGGTGATCCCCATGTCCCAGCACATCGGTGCCCCCTGTGTGCCCCTGGTGCGCAAGGGAGACACCGTCACCCTGGGGCAGAAGATCGGTGACAATCAGGGACTGTGCGTTCCTGTCCATTCCTCCGTGTCGGGCACGGTGAAGGCTGTGGAGATGCGGGCCCACACCAGCGGCACCACGGTGATGAGTGTGGTCATTGAAAATGACCATCTGGATACCCTCTGCCCGGAGATTTCTCCCCGCACGCCGGAACAGGTGGCGGCACTGACCGGGCAGGAACTGCTGGAGATTCTCCGGGAGGGGGGCATCGTGGGCATGGGCGGCGCTACCTTCCCCACCTATGCAAAGCTCCAGTCCGGACTGGGCAAGGTGGATACCATCATTGTCAATGCCAGCGAATGTGAGCCCTTTATCACCGCCGATGACCGGCTGTGCCGGGAGAGCCCGGCCCAGATCCTCTCCGGGCTGAAGATCCTGATGAAGATCCTGGATCTGTCCAGCGCCCATGTGGCCATTGAGGACAACAAGCCCCAGGCCGCCCAGGCCCTGCGCAGCCAGCTGGGGAAGGATGACGGCATCCGGGTGGATGTGCTGCCTGCCAGATACCCCCAGGGGGCGGAAAAGCAGATGATCTATGCCATCACCGGCAGAGAAGTCCCCTCCGGCGGTCTTCCGGCGGCGGTGGGCTGCGCCGTGTTCAATGCCGCCACCTGTAAGGCGGTGCATGATGTGGTCTATACCGGAATGCCCCTGGTGGAGCGGGTGGTCACCGTTTCCGGAGACATTGTCCCCAATCCCAAGAATTTCCTGGTTCCCATCGGAACCAACATCAACGCCCTGTTAAAAGCCGTAGGCCACACGGAAAACCCCTATAAGGTTCTTTCCGGCGGCCCCATGATGGGTGCTTCCCTGTATGATCTGGCGGCCCCCACGGTGAAGGGGGTCAACGCCGTCACCATTCTGGGCCGGAAAAACCGCTACGCCCCGGAGAACCCCCGGTGTCTGCGGTGCGGCAAGTGCATTTCCGCGTGTCCCATGAAGCTGATGCCGGTGCTGATGTACAAGGCCCAGCAGTCCGGAAAGCCGGAGGAAATGCGCTCCCTTCACATGATGGACTGCATCGAATGCGGCTGCTGCGCCTACACCTGCCCCGCCGGGGTGCCTCTGGTGCTGGCCTTCCGCTCCGGCAAGCAGATCCTGCGTTCCGCTCAGGCGGCAAAGAAATAAGGAGGGGCGGATATGGCACAACCCACAAAATACAGCTACGAGCTGACCATCTCCAGCTCTCCCCACATCCATGCCCCGGTCACCACCCAGGTGATCATGGCGGATGTGCTCATTGCCCTGACCCCTGCCCTTTTGGGCGCAGTGGCCTACTTCGGTCTGCGGGCCCTGACGGTGACCCTGGTTTCGGCGGCGGCCTGCCTGTTCTTTGAATGGGCCTACTGCCGCCTGCTGAAAACGGAGTGCCAGACCTACGACCTGTCAGCCCTGGTCACCGGGGTGCTGCTGGCCTTCGTCTGCCCGGTGACCATTCCCTATTGGACCATTATCCTGGGAGATTTCTTCGCCATTGTGGTGGTGAAAATGCTCTTTGGCGGTCTGGGAAAAAATCTGGTGAACCCTGCCCTGGCCGGACGGGCCTTCCTGTTCAGCTGGCCTGCCATTATGAGCACCTGGGTGCAGGTGGGCAGAGCCAATGCCGTTGGGATCTTCCATACCGCCGATGCCATTACCGTCGCTACCCCGCTGGCAAGCCTGCATCAGGGGCTTCTGCCCCAGCAGACCCTTTGGGACTGCTTCTTTGGCAATGTGGGGGGCTGCATCGGTGAGACTTCCGGGGCTCTGCTGCTGGTGGGCTTTGTCTACCTTCTGGTGCGCAGGGTCATCACCCCCCGGATCCCCCTGGCCTTTGTGGGGACGGTGGCCCTTCTGACCTTCCTGCTGCCCATGGGCCAGGATCGGCTGGTTTGGATGGGCTATCAGGTGTTCAGCGGCGGCCTGCTGCTGGGTGCGATTTTCATGGCAACGGACTATGTGACCTCGCCCCTGACCCCAAAGGGGCAGATCCTCTACGCCGCAGGCTGCGGCGTGCTGACGGTGCTGATCCGGTATCTGGGCAGCTACCCTGAGGGGGTCTCCTATGCCATTTTGTGTATGAACTGCTGCTGTGTGCTGCTGGATCGGGTGGGCCGTCCCACGCCCTTCGGCGCACCGGGGAAGGGGGGCGCAGGAAAATGAAGGTTTCCGTTCTTCGCCTGGCCCTGACCCTGCTGCTGATCACCTCCGTCACGGCGGCGGCCCTGGCTGGGGTCAATGCCCTGACCGGGCCGGTGATTGCCCAGCGAACCCAGGAGCAGACCCAGGCCGCCATTCAGGCGGTTCTTCCCGGAGGAAGCGACCGGGAAATTACGGATTTTACCGATGAAACCGGGCTGGTGCAGCGCATTTACGCCGGAAAGCAGGGCTACGCCTTTGAAGTGACCCCCAAGGGGTTTGACAGCGCCGTGACCATGATGGTGGGCATCGACACCCAGGGCAAGGTTCTTGGCATCGACATCATCTCCCACACGGAAACCGCCGGTCTGGGTGCGGTGGCAGCCGCAGATACCCCAGCGGGAAAAGCCTTCCGGCAGCAGTTTGCCGGGGCGGGTGAAAGTGTTATGGTAACCAAGGACGACGGCAGTGTGGATGCCCTCACCGGGGCCACCGTCACCTCCCGGGCCATCTGCACCGGGGTCAATGCCGCGCTGGCCTGCGCTGCCGGCTTGCCGTAAGGAGGGGTGGACATGAACTTTAAAAAACATCTCTACGAGGGCTTGTTTACCAAGAACCCGGTTACGGTGCAGCTGCTGGGTATGTGCTCCACCCTGGCCATCTCCACCTCTCTGTTTAACGGTTTGGGCATGGGTCTGGCGGTGACCATCATCACCATCTGCTCCAATGTTCTGATCTCCGCTCTGCGCAATGTGATCCCCAATCAGATCCGCATTGCCGCCTACATCACCATCATCGCCGGATTCGTCACGGTGGTGGATCTGCTTTTGCAGGCATACCTTCCGGCACTGTCCTCCTCCTTGGGGATCTTCATCCCTTTGATCGTGGTCAACTGCATGGTGCTGGGCCGGGCGGAGGCCTTTGCCTCCAAGCATGATGTGCTGTCCTCTGCCCTGGACGGACTGTGCCAGGGCATCGGCTACACGGCGGCTCTGGTGGTGGTCTGCATCATCCGGGAGCTGCTGGGCTACGGCACCTTTGGCGGCGGCCTGCTGGGCCCCGGGGGCGCCGGGATCCGGATCATTCCCCAGCCCTACCCTGCCATGCAGATCGCCCTGCCTGTGGGTGGCTTTCTGATCCTGGGCTTTGTGCTGGCGGGCAATCAATGGCTGATGAAGCGTTTGAATCTGAAAACCAGAAAGAAAGGGGCAAAGAAATAATGCAGGCGATTTTGGGTATTCTTCTGGCTGCCATTTTAAGCCAGAACTTCATTCTGGTGAAATTCTGCGGCATCTGCCCCTTTATGGGTGTCTCCCGGAAAATGGATGCGGCCCTGGGCATGGGCATGGCCGTGACCTTTGTCATGGCGCTGGCCTCTGCCGCCTGCTACTGGGTGAATGCTTTGCTGCTGGTGCCGATGCAGCTGCAATATATGCAGACGGTGGCCTTTGTGCTGGTCATCGCCTCCATTGTCCAGGTGGTGGAAATGTTCCTGAAAAAGTCCGTTCCTGCCCTGTATCAGGCGTTGGGGGTGTTTCTTCCTTTGATCACCACCAACTGTGCCGTGCTGGGTGTGGTGCTGGAAAATGTCCAGAAGGAATATTCCTTCCTTTTCAGTGTGCTGAACGGTGCGGCAGGAGGTCTGGGCTTTACCCTGGCCATTGTGGTCTTTGCCTCCCTGCGGGAGCGGGTCAATGAAAGCGACTGCCCGGAGTGCTTCCGGGGCTATCCGCTGACCCTCATTGCCGCCGGACTGCTGGCACTGGCCTTCATGGGCTTTTCCGGCCTGCGGGTGTAAGGAGGCGGTGGTATGGAAATGATCATTGCCATTGCTGTCCTGGGCGGCCTGGGACTGGCCTTTGGACTGGTGCTGGCGGCAGCTTCCCGGGTGTTTGCCGTGGAAGCCGATCCCCGGCTGGAACAGCTGAACGAATGTCTGCCCGGTGCCAACTGCGGCGGCTGCGGCTATGCCGGATGTGCGGCCTATGCCGAGGCGGTGCTGAAGGGGGAGGCCCCCATCGGCGCCTGTCCCAGCGGCGGCAACGAGTGCGCCCAGACCATGGCGGCCATTATGGGTGTCAAGGCAGAGCCGGTGACCCGGCGGGTGGCGCTGGTGCGCTGCTCCGGTGCCAGAACCTACGATGCCGACGGCAACCTGATCAAGGGTGCCAAGATCAAGGCCCAATATGAGGGCTTCCGGGATTGTCTGGCGGCTTCCCGGGTGGGGGGCAACGGCCCTATCTCCTGCAAATTCGGCTGTCTGGGCTTCGGAACCTGTGTCAAAGCCTGTCACTACGGTGCCATCCGTGTGGAAAACGGCGTGGCGGTGGTGGATGAGGAGCTGTGCGTGGGCTGTATGGCCTGTGCCAGAGCCTGCCCCCGGCATCTGATCGTTCCGGTGGAGCCGGATCGGAATGTGGTCATTGCCTGTGCGTCCCTTGCCAAGGGGGCCGTCACCACCCGGGGCTGCACGGTGGGCTGCATCGGCTGCGGCCTGTGTAAGAAGATCTGCCCGGCCGGTGCCATCACCGTGGAGAAAAATCTGGCGGTGATCGACTACAGCAAATGCACCAACTGCGGCCTGTGCGCCACGGTCTGCCCCAAAAAGCTGATCAAGGACTCCAATGTGGAAAACCTGGACGATCCCAATGTCAAATCCCTGAATGGGCCGGTCTATTAAGTTTTGAAAACAAGCAAATCACCCTCTCCCATTGCTTTCGGGAGAGGGTGGTTTTTATGCGTATTTTCCTTTGATACCAGGGATCTGGGCAGCGCCGTCATGCGATGCCTTCCTGATTAAAATTAAGATTTTAATCAGGAAATAGTATTAAAACCGGTATCCGGCATCCAGCAGCCGCATCAGGGCGTTGTTGGCCTCCTGGTCGTTGAATAGCCCTGTAAACCGCTTGTCGGCTGCAAGAGCCTCCAGGCTCAGATCCAGGCGGCCCTTGTCTGCCAGCACCCGGAAGCCGTCACTGATGCGGTTGCCGGAAAGGCAGTAGTGGGCATTTTTCATGGCAGAGGCATCCTCCACCGGGCGCATCCGCACCCCGATCCGGGCGGCCTGTTCCCGATTGGCGGCCCAGGCGGCAATAAATTTCTGTTCCATTTGATCCATATTGTTTTTCTCCTTATCTCACTGCGTAAATATATCGGTAGATCCATTGCAGATACCAGGGCTTTTTCCCCAGCTGCTGGCAGGCATTGCGGCAGAAATCATCAAACCGTGCCAGCTCCTCCTGTGTCAGTTCGTGGCGGCTGAATTTGGCCTTTTGGGCCAGGGACAGCAGTTCTTCCTCCGGTTCCTGTCCCAGCAGCCGGGACAGCCGCTCTGCTGTCCGCCACCGTCTCAGGGCCTGCCGGTTGGCAGATCCCCTGACCCACTGCCGCTGCACAAGATGCCGCCGCAGTGCCCGCTGGGCCTCCGCTGCCAGCAGCAAAGCCGGCAGCCAAAGGAGCCGCCACGGAAGGGAGAATGACTGCTCATCAGGTTCCGGGTCAGACTGCCCCGGCTCAGTGGGAACCGGATCCGTGTGACCGGGCTGGGTGGGCTGGGAGCCGGGGGCGGTGGTCTCCGGAAGGGTGGTTTCCGGCGTTGTCTCCGGCAGGGTGGTTTCCGTGGGCTGGGTGGGTGCGGTAGTCTGCTGGGTGGCGGGGGTGGTGGGGGTGTCCCGCCCGGCGGGGGTAGCCTCCAGGGGGAGCCAAAGCCCCAGGTTGGGTTCATAATATTCCGCCCAGGCGTGGGCATCCTCCCCGGTGACCGTCACGGCCTGACCGGCTTTGGCTTCCGCCAGATACCCGGTGACATACCGGGCCGGGACTCCTGCCGCCCGCAGCAGCACCGTTGCCGCCGTGGCGAAGTGGACACAGTACCCCCGTTCCCCCTCCCGGAGAAACCACAGGGCAAAATCCTCCGCATCCGGGGGCATTCGGGAGGGATTTCGGTCATACGCCGCAGAATCCGTCACAAATGCCGCCAAAATGTCCGCTTTTTCCGTATTGGTGGCGTGGCTGGGAAGCAGCCCCAGGAGCATATCTTCTGCCGCCTGCCGGGTCTGGGCAGGCAGGGCCAGATACCGCTCCATTCCCGCTGGGTTCTCCTGGGTGCCGCCGCAGGCGGTCTGCCGCCAGTTGTCCGGCAGCCGGATCCGGGTAAGGGAGATATCCTCGTCCCCTGCCCGCTGGATGCCGCCGCCGGTCAAGTACAGTTCCTCCGCCGGATAATAAGGCAGGGGGCGCATCACCAGGGGGATCCGGCAGCGGATGGTGATCTGCTGGGGCGAGCCCTCCGTCAGAAAGAAATCCTCCTGCCGACTGGCATCCGATGTCCAGTCCTTTCCGTCATAGCCGTCATAATCCTGCTGGCGCAGGTACAGGGGCCCGCTTTCCGGGGCGGTCACCTCCATCACCCCGCCGGGCAGCAGGGTGCGCTCTCCCAGCCGGGTCAGATGTACCTTCCGGGGCGGCGGTAGCCGTACTGCCAGCTCCAGCATTCCGTTTTCCAGAATTTGGGGAACCTTTTCTGCCGTGGCAGACAGTCGATCCCGGATGGGCTGGGCGTGGCTTTTGTAGCTATTTTGGGGCACCGCCAGGAACAGGGCAATCAGTCCCGCCAGCACCGGCAGGGCCGCTCCTGCCGTCAGACGCAGACCCTGGGCGGCATTTTCCCGCCGCACGGAAGCACTCAGCAGCAGAAGCAGCAGGCTCAGGAGAACCGACAGCAGCCACAGCTCTCCCGGCACGGTATCCGTCACCACAATGCAGCTGCACAGGGGCAGGAGCACCGCCGCCATGGGGATCCATACGGTCTTCTGCCGACACACCGACAGGCACACCCCCAGGGAGATGACCCCGGCGATTACGGCCAGCACCAGATCCATGCTTCCCGTTTCCCGCCCGGGCAGCAGGGTTCCCCAGCCGTAGGCCCGGTCATAGATCACACTTAAATGGTGAATAAAATCCAGAAGCTGCTGCCAGGCCCTGCCGTCATGCCAGCCGTACCCGGCAGCCAGGGCCAGTACACAGGCGCAAATCCTGCCGCCCCGGGGCAGACACAGAAAACAGCTCCACATTGCCGCCATACCGGCGCAGACCAGAGTCAACTCCGCTGGATGGGACAGGGGCAGGGACAATGCCGAAATCAGGCATCCCACTGTCCCCCAGCCTGCCAGGAAGGCCAGCACTGCCCCAGTCAGAGCTGTCCAGGCTTTTTCATGCTTCATCGGCATCCCCTCCCACATGGCAGTACCAGTCGGCGGCATACTGCTGCTGCCGCAGATCCCCTTCCGGGGCCATGGGACTGCACAGCAGGGTGTCCAACGCCTGCATCAGCCCGTCTTCTTCTCCAATGGGGAAGGTCAGAGGTCCCTTGCCGGTGAGAACACGAAGCTCAAAGGCCAGGTTCTGCTTCAGCAGCATCCTGCCCAGCCACAGCAGCCGTCCCAAAAGCCGATCCAGCTCCTGCCGGGTCCCCCGGAGGTTTGCCGTCACCAGCAGCAGACCCTGCACCGGCTCCATGGGCTGACGGATCATCAGCTTGCCGGTTTTGGCACTGAGTTTCCAGTGGATCTGGTTCATGCTGTCCCCCGGGCGGTACAGCCGCAGCTCGTGGTTTTCTCCCCAGGTTCCGGTTTTGGGCTTCCATGCCTTGGGGACATACTGGCCGGGCAGCCGCAGCCGGGGGATATTCACCGGCTTGGGCCGCACCAGCAGCACCCGCTTTCCGGTGCTTTTCGCCGGAAAGGCAAATAGGCCCAGATAGTCGCAGATCCGTATTTTTTCTGCCGCCATGGCAATGCCGCCGCAATGGGCTGTGGAAAGATCCTCAGGCTCCTGGTAGTACCACTGCTTCCCGGTGAGCAGGTCTTGCAGCCGCAGCCTTCCCCGGAAGGGAGGCATGGGCAAAGGACAGCTGCCCAGCAGCCAAAGCTGGCCCTCCTGCCCCATTTCCAGCGTCTCCGGCCCGCTGGGCTCAGCCCGGAAGCGGATCATCGCCGGAAGGCTCAGCAGCAGGGAAAACCAGGGCAGAGCCAGCACCAGGATCAGCAGAAACCAGGCCAGCCACTGGTCGTATGCCACATAAAATCCGGCGCACAGAGCCAGCACCGCCAGATACAAACACCGCCGCCCTGCCATATCAGCGCAGCTTGGGAGCATCCGTGGCGTTCAGGATCTCCCGCAGGATCTGTTCCGGCTGCCGTCCCAGGGATTCGGCCCGGGAGGACAGGATCAGCCGGTGGGCAACGGTGTCAATAAAGACCTCCCGCACGTCTGCCGGAATCACATAGTCCCGGCCCCGGAGCTGTGCCACAGCCTTGGCCATGGCAGTCACCGCCAGGGTGGCCCGGGGGGATGCGCCCCGGGCAATGTCGGCATGATCCCTGGTGGCACCGATGAGGCTGACGATATAGGTCACCACCGGGTCGCTGATGTAGGTATTTTCCACTTCCTCCTGCATTTGGATCAGCTGATCGCCGGTGAGGACAGGCACCAGCTCCTTCAGCGGGTTGCCGCCCTGACGGCTTTGCACCATGGCGGCCTCGTCCTTGGGGCTGGGATAGCCCAGGGACAGGCGGACGGTGAACCGATCCATCTGGCTGTCCGGCAGCAGCTGGGTACCGGCGGCACCGGTGGGGTTCTGGGTGGCAATGACCACAAAGGGCTGGGGCAGGGGATGGCTGATGCCGTCCACGGTGACCTGTCCTTCCTCCATAGCCTCCAGCAGCGCCGACTGGGTGCGGGAGGTGGCCCGGTTCAGCTCGTCTGCCAGAAACAGATTGGTCAGCACTGCACCGGGCTGGTAGCGCATCTGCCCGGTTTGGGGATCGGGCAGACTGTAGCCCGTCACATCCGAGGGCAGCACATCCGGGGTGAACTGGACCCGGCTGTAGCGCAGATCCAGCACCTTGGAAAATGCCAGCGCCATGGTGGTCTTGCCCACGCCGGGCACGTCCTCCAGAAGAATATGACCTCTGGCCAGAATGGCCGCCAACACCCACAGCAGGGTGGTGTCCTTTCCCACCACAGCCCTGCGCACCTGGTGCAGGATCTGCTGAGCTGTAGCTGTTACGGCGTTCTCCTTTGTCTGCATAGAACCGCCCCTTTCCTTGGTGCATGATTTTGCTTATCGTATCATTTTTCCGCCCAAAAAACAAGTCGCAGTCGGTAGGACGGTATAGATTTCCCTGGCTGGGGGATACTTCCTGCTGAGGTGCATTGTAATGTTGCTGGCGTATGTGCGAACCATCCTTTTGTATCTGGTGCTGATCCTTTCGGTGCGGCTGATGGGGAAGCGGCAGGTGGGACAGCTGGAGACTTCGGAATTTGTGGTGGCCATGGTCATGGCGGATCTGGCGGCGGTGCCCATGCAGGACGGCGCGCTGCCCCTGATCTCCGGGGTGGTGCCCCTGCTGACGATTCTGGGGCTGGAGCTGGTGTTTTCCTTTTTGGTTTTGAAAAGCGTGGCCTTTCGCAAGCTGATGTGCGGAAAGCCGGTGATCCTCATTGACAACGGCCGGGTGCTGCCGGATAATCTCCGGGCATCCCGAATCACCATGGATGAGCTGAGCTGTTATCTGCGGCAGAAGGACATTCTGGATCTGAAAACCGTGCAGTTTGCCATCCTGGAGACCAACGGCAGCCTGTCGGTGTTTCCCTACCCCCAGGAGCAGCCTCCAACGGCCAGGGATGCCGGGGTGAAGGTTCCGCCCCAGAGCCTGCCCATCACCATTATCAATGACGGAAGGCTGTCTCGGGAGGATCTGCGCCGGGCGGGGAAGGACACCACCTGGCTTCGGCACACCCTGGGAAAGCACAAGGCCCGGCAGGAAACCACGCTGCTGCTCAGCGTAGACGGGGAGGACAATGTGACATGGATCGGAAAATCGGGATCTTGACCCTGCGGGAGCTGATCGGCGTGGGGCTTCTGGTGGGACTGCTGCTTCTGGGGCTGTTCTTTTCCTGGTATCTGGGGCGGCAGAATGGGGAGCTGTCCCAGCAGATGTCCGACTGCGCCTGGCTGGCCCTGTCCGGTCAGATGGACAAAGCCCGAAAGCAGGCCGATGCCGCTGCCCAGACCTGGCACGCCCAGTGGGCGCTGGGTGCGGCCCTGGGGGAGCACAGTCCCATGGAGGACATTGACGAGCTCTTTGCCCAGCTGAAGATCTACGGTGCCGCCGGGGAGCAGACGGATTTCGCCCAGACCTGCGCCGCTCTGTCCCAGCGGCTGGAAGCTATGAAAAATGCCCATGCCCTGCATTTATGGAGCGTGTTCTAGTAGAGCGTATCCTTTAACACTTCATTAGCGCCGCAAAAATATCATTGCACTAATGAGGTTTTAAGAGATTTGCTCTACCAGGTCTGTTTCCCTTGCCTGGTGCATACACTCTGGCAGGCAAGGAGGGATGGACATGGCCGAAACGAATATACCCCACTGCCTGACGCTCAGGGAGCGGCGGGAGTTGACCATGACCGGGGTGACGGAGGTGGTCAGCTTCGAGGAAACGGCAGTGGTGCTGCACACGGCCCTAGGGACGCTGACGGTTCAGGGCAGCGGCTTGCAGCTGAAAACCCTTTCTTTAGAAGGGGGACAGGTTGCCGTGGATGGGGATATCTCGGCCCTAATTTATGAGGAGCCCCGGCTGGGCGGCTGGCGGCGGCTGTTCGGATGACCGTTCCTGCCATTGCCGCCGCCCGGTTCGCCGCCGGATGCGGCCTGGGGATGCTGCTGGGGATCTGGTATGATTTCCTCCGGCCCCTGGGCGCAAAGCGGTACGCCCTCCGGGATCTGGCTTTCCTGGGGGGATTCTGCTGGGCTTGGATGCAGCTGATGTTCGGCTTTTGCCGGGGGGATCTGCGGCCGGGAGCTTTTTTCAGCCTCTTGCTGGGGTTTTACCTGTGGCAGATGACCGCCGGGCGGCTGGTCAGGCCCCTGTTTTTTGCTTTCTGGCGGATGGTGGGGGCGATTTTCGCCTTTCTTTGGATGCCTTTCAAAAAAATTTTGAAAAAATTGAAAAATCTATTTGCATCTTTGCAAAAATCGGTTACAATGAAAGGGATTAACCGTCGGAAAGCACGGCGGGTATCCGGAGGTAGCCGTCATGGCAGCAAACACCCATCCCTTTGGAAAGATCCACCTGAGCGCCCAGCCCAGCCCACGGAAACTGAAGATCCTTTTTGCCGCTCTGGTTCTGACCTGCGCGGCCGCCATCGCAGCCCTGGTCATCGTCCGGGGACAGATCCAGGCACAGACCCAGCAGGCCCTGCATCAGGCAGGGATCCTGGAGCAGGAGAACCTGGATCTGGCAGAAAAAAAGGGAAATCTCGGTTCCAAAAGCGCCGTTCAGCAGATCGCCAGAGAAGAACTGGGGCTTGTTGACCCTGATACCATTATTCTTGATCCCAACCGCTAAAAATTGGAGGAAGCAGAGCAAACTATGGAGTTAACCGTTGGAGCCGTATTGGACGGCAAAGTAAAATCCATCACAAATTTTGGTGCATTCGTCTCCCTGCCGGAGAATAAAACCGGCATGGTACATATTTCTGAGGTGGCCAATGCCTATGTCAGCGACATTCGCCAGCACCTGACCGAGGGTCAGGATGTGAAGGTCATGGTCATCGGCTGTGAAAACGGCAAGATCAACCTGTCCATCAAGCGCCTGGAGGCCAAGCCCCAGCGGGAGAACACCGGTCGTCCCGGCGGCTTCCGGGGCAATAACGGCGGCGCACCCCGCCGGGATCGGGAAGGCGGCGCTCCCCAGGGAGGCTACCAGAACCGGGCACCCCGCCAGCCGGTGCAGCCTGCGGCCCCCAAGACCGCAGATCAGCTGTTTGAGGAAAAGCTGAAGGCATTCATGTCCGAATCGGACACCAAGCTGTCCTCTATCCGTGCCGATCACCGCACCAAGAGCAGAAAAAGATAAAAAGCCAGAAACCGTCAGGGCCGCATTGCCGGCCCTGAATCACATTGGTGGAAAAGAATGAAAACTGTGGTAATTACCGGCGGCTCCCGGGGCATCGGCGCAGCCGCCGTGGAGCGCTTTGCCGCTCTGGGGCACCGGGTGTATTTCCTCTATGCAGGAAATGACGGAGCTGCCCAGGCCGTGGCGGAAAAAACCGGGGCCATCCCCCTGCGCTGCGACGTGGCAGACCGGGAAGGGGTGCAGGCCGCCTTTGCCCGGATCCCGGATGTGGATATTCTCATCTGCAATGCCGGGATCAGCCACTATGGTCTGATGCGGGATATCCGGGAGGAAGAATGGGATCGGCTGTTTGCCGTCAATGTCAAGGGTATCTACCATGCGGTCAACGCCGCCATGCCCCATTTCCTGCGGCGGCACAGCGGGTGCATTATCACCGTATCCAGTATGTGGGGACAGGTGGGTGCCTCCTGCGAGGCAGCCTACTCCGCCACCAAGGGTGCGGTCATTGCCCTGACCAAGGCTCTTGCCAAGGAACTGGGCCCCAGCGGGATCCGGGTCAACTGCGTGGCCCCCGGTGTGATCCTGACGGATATGTGCGCCCATTTTTCCCAGGAGGATCTGGACTGCCTTGCCCGGGACACCCCATTGGAGCGCAACGGCACCCCTATGGACGTGGCAAAGGCCATGGAATATCTGGCGCAGGCAGATTTTGTCACCGGGCACGTTCTGAGCGTGGACGGTGGGTTTGTAATTTAAGGCAGTATCCGGGGAGCTTACCGGATGCTGTCTGCGGATGATAAAATTCATTAAGCAAAAGTACACAGGAGGAAATGAAACATGAAAATTGCGATCGGCTGCGATCACGGCGCACTGGCGCTGAAGAACAAGCTGGTTTCCCATCTGGAAGCCAAGGGCCATACGGTGGTGGATTTCGGAACCTACACCCCCGACAGCTGCGACTACCCCGACTTTGCCTCTGCCGCTGCCAAGGCTGTGGCTTCCGGGGCGTGCGACAAGGGCATCGTCCTGTGCACCACCGGCATCGGCGTGTCCATCACCGCCAACAAGGTTCGGGGCATCCGCTGCGCTCTGCTGAGCGATGTCTGGTCTGCCAAGATGACCCGCCTGCACAACGACACCAACATGATGGCCATGGGTGCCGGTGTGGTGGGTGAGAACCTGGCTCTGGAGATCGCTGACACCTGGCTGTCCACCGAATTCTCCGGGGAAGCCCGCCATCAGCGCCGGATCGACAAGGTCATGGCTCTGGAAAAGGAAGGCTGCTAAGCCGCAAAAACATTTCCAAAAACGGAGGATCGGGACATTTCTGAATCCTCCGTTTTCTGTTTAATTAATTCATATTCTATTCAAAAATCCAGCACTTCCAGCACTTTCCATTGACGAAAAGTTAGATTTGTGGTAAACTCCGGGACGAGCAGGCGAAGAAAACTGCCTGCACAATATCTTCCAGGAGGAAACGAAACCCATGCAAACATCCATCTTCCGCAGAGGTCTGAGCCTGATGCTGGCACTGACCGCCCTGCTGGCCCTGGGGCTGACGGCAAAGGCCGAGACCCAGGAGACTACCCCTGCCATTGTGGCACTGAAAGCCGAACATGTGACCCTGCCCGAAGGGGAGCGCTATGGCTGCACCGGCCAGGAGATCCGCCCCGCCGTCACCGTGACGGTGGATGGTCAGACCCTGACCGAGGACACCCACTACACCCTGACCTTTGCCGACAATATCCAGCCGGGGCAGGCCAAGATCACCGTCACCGGCATCGCCACCGCCGGATACTGCGGCACCGTGGAGATCCCCTTCACCATCGAAAAGGCCCCCGAAGCCCCCACCCAGCCGGAGACCCAGCCCACGGAAAAGCCGGAGGAGACTACCCAGCCCACCGAGAAGCCGGAGGAGACCACAAAGCCTACCGAAAAGCCGGAGGAAACCACTGCCCCTACCGAAAAACCTGAGGAGACCAAGCCCGTTTCCTACAAGCTGACCAAGGGAGACGGCAGCAAGTGGCGCAAGGACAGCAAGAAGGATCTGCCCTTCACCGTCAATGCCGACACCCGGGACATTGCCGGTGTTCTGGTGGACGGAAAGGCACTGGATAAGTCCGCCTATACTCTGGGCAAGGATGGTCTGGTCACCCTGAAGGCAAGCTACCTGCAAAAGCTGTCCCAGGGCAGCCACACCCTGCGCCTGTCCTTTGCCGACGGCCATGCCGATGGCAAGTTCACCGTTGCCAAGGCCGCTGACCCCAGCAACCCCGCCACCGGAGACAACATCACCCTCTGGATTTCCCTGCTGGGCCTGTCTGCCGCTGCCGGTACCGCACTGTTCATCCTGAAAAAGCGGAGCGTATAACGATTCAAACGCAAAAACGGCGTGACCAGCCCGGTCACGCCGTTTTTTCTACTGCAACGATGGATTCAGAGCTTCCTTAGCACTCCACGGCCACCTTGATGACACCGTCGCGCTTGTTTTCAAAGAGATCGTAGCCCTCGGCGATCCGGCTCAGGGGATAGGTGTGGGTGATCAGGGGCTCGGTGTTGAGCTTGCCTTCGGCAATCAGCTTCAGGGGCTGCTCGCAGTCGCAGCCGTCCACGCCGCCGGTTTTGAAGGTCAGGTTCTTGCCGTACATATCCGGAAGGGGCAGAATCTGGGGCTTTTCATAAAGAGCAACCACCGTCACAATGGCGTTGGGACGGGCACATTCCCAGGCCAGACGGAAGGTGGACTCCGCTCCGGCCACCTCCAGCACCACATCGGCGCCGCCGTGGTCACTGTTGGCCCGGACAAAATCGGCACAGTCCTCCGGGCAGACCGTCAGCACCTGGGGGTAGTGCGCCCGGATAAAGTTCAGGCGGCTTTCGTCCTTTTCGCAGACAATGATCTTCTTGGGGTTTTTCAGCATCACACACAGCAGGGTGCAGATGCCGGTGGGGCCTGCGCCGATAATCAGAACCGTGTCCTCCGGGGTGATCTCGGAGATCCGGGCGGCCCAGAAGCCGGTGGCCAGCACATCCCCAACCAGCAGAGCCTGCCGGTCGGTGACACTGTCGGGGATCCGGTTCAGTCCCTGGTCGGCAAAGGGCACCCGCACATATTCTGCCTGACCGCCGTCGATCCGGCAGCCCAAAGCCCAGCCGCCGTTGGCATCGGTGCAGTTGTTGACAAACCCCTTTTTGCAGAAAAAGCACTCCCCGCAGAAGGTTTCCACATTCACCGTCACCCGGTCTCCCGGCTTGACATGGGTCACGCCCTTGCCCACGGATTCCACGATGCCCACCATCTCATGTCCCACGGTGATTCCGGGAACGGCCCGGGGCACGCTGCCGTGCTTGATATGCAGGTCGCTGGAGCAGATGCTGGCCAGAGTGACCTTGACAATGGCATCCCGGTCATCCAGCAGCACCGGCTTAGGCTTTTCTGTCAGTGCGAAATTTCCTTGGGAAATGTATGTATATGTCAGCATGATTTTTCTGTTCCTTTCCGGTAAAATGCTTTGCGGGGCTGCCTTTGATGATTGCAAGGGCAACCGATTCCGCACACAATACCATATCCCATTTGATTTGCGGTTATGAATTTCCCGTCAGTTCTGCTGATAAGCCCAGTGGCCATTGATACGACATTTTGTGAGTTTTCCCTCTGCAGCCAGGCCCGTGAGAATACGGTTCGCAGTAGCCGCAGAAACATGGCATAGTGCCCGGACATCAGCATTCATAATAAATGCGTGGGTTTTCAGGAATTGTTCAATTTGTAGCCAGCGAAGCGTTGCCTTATCTACCGCTCCATCGCTCATTCCATCGCTCGTTTTGATCGTGTCAATGAGAGATGCTTTGATAATGGAAAGCATAAACTCGATAAACACAGTAGAACTTCCGGCGGCATTGGATGCGTTGATCGCATCATAATAAGCCCTCTGATTGTCATGGATTATAGACTCCACTGGCAGCCATGCAAATGCGGGATTCCACTTGCTCAGCAATAGCGTGTGCCACAGGCGACCGATGCGACCGTTACCGTCCGCAAATGGATGAATCTGTTCCAGTTCGTAGTGGAACACGCAGCTGCGAATTAGCATATGCACTTCACTATTTTTCGTCCATTTAAGCAGGTCCTTGGTAAGGCCCGGAACATAATCCGGAAGTGTACCGAAGTGCAGAATATTACCTTGCTGATCTACCACCGCCACTGGGTGACTGCGGAAATAACCGGATTCCTCTACCAGCCCCCGTGTCATGATTCCGTGGGCAGTGAGCAGGTCATCCACACTGTAAGGATCCAACTCATCCAACCGCTCATAGATCTCATAAGCATTTTTGACCTCTGCGATATCTTTAGGCGGTGCCAGGACATGCTTGCCGTTAAGCACCGCAGTTACCTGCTCCAAAGACAAAGTATTCTGTTCAATCGCAAGAGAACCATAAATTGTACGGATTCGATTTGTTCGCCGGAGTGTGGGATTTGCAGACAAGGAATGGATCGACGTTAATTTGCCCGTAAGCTCCGCAATTTCCGCCACCAGATCAATGATGGTATTGGTAATTTCAAAGGGAGGATTCTTCATAATCAACCTCCAAAAGGGTTTTTAATATTATACGTCTACGTCCTCAAAAATGCAATACATCGCTCATTTCATCAATCATGTTTCACTTTGGAACGAAGGCGTACTCCGGCTGTGTAAAACCGACAGGAGTTCTTTTGTTTCCAATGTTTATACCCATCTGAATCTGCAACCCATTCTGCGCCTATTTGCAAGAACATCCACAGCAGGGGGATCTGCTGTGGATGTTTTTGATGGATTTTGAAGTGGTAGCTTAGCAATAGAAGTCCCGGATCCGCTTGGCGCGGCTGGGGTGGCGCAGTTTGCGGATGGCCTTGTTCTCGATCTGGCGGATACGCTCACGGGTAACGCCGAAGATCTGGCCCACTTCCTCCAGGGTGTGGGTGCGGCCGTCATACATACCGAACCGCATCCGCAGCACGTCGGCCTCTCGTTCGGTCAGGGTGTCCAGAATTTCCTTCAGGGCTTCGGCCAGCATGGCGTTGGAGGTGGCATCGGCGGGGCCGGGGGTGCGCTCGTCCTCCACGAAGGAGCCGATGGAGGTATCCTCTTCATCGCCCACAGGGGTGTCCAGAGACAGGGTATCGGCGGCGGTGCGGTTGGCCTCGATGATCTTTTCCACAGGCAGGCCCAACTCGGCGGCGATTTCCTCCACGGTAGGCTCTCTGCCCAGCTCCTGCACCAGCTTCCGGTTGCAGCGGGTGGCCTTGTTGATGACTTCCACCATGTGTACCGGCACGCGGATGGTGCGGGCCTGGTCGGCAATGGCGCGGGTGATGGCCTGGCGGATCCACCAGGTGGCATAGGTGGAGAACTTGTTGCCCTTGGTCCAGTCGAACTTGTCAACGGCACGAATCAGGCCGGTGTTGCCCTCCTGGATCAGATCCAGAATGTGCAGGCCGCGGCCGGAATACTTCTTGGCAATGGACACCACCAGACGCAGGTTGGCTTCTGTCAGCTTGTTCTTGGCGTACTGATCGCCTTCGGCAACCCGCTTGGCAAGCTCCACTTCTTCCTCGGCAGACAGCAGCTTCACCTGACCGATCTCCTTGAGGTACATCCGCACCGGATCGTCCAGGCTGTATTCTGCGGCCAGGTCAACAGGATCCACCAGATCCTCTTCTTCCAGGCCGGACAGGTCAATGTCATCCTCGCTGCCCAGCAGATCCTCCGGATCCAGTTCCAGCTCGGCGGTGACGATCTGAATGCCCATGGCATCAAAGCGGTCGTAGATCTCCTCGATCTTTTCAGGGGTCAGGGTCATTTTTTCCAGCAGGGCGTTCAGGTCGGCGGCACGGATCATGCCGTCCTTCTTGCCCTGAGCGATCAGGCTTTGCAGAGTGTTCTGCAATTCTTCCATATTGGGGGCCTTAGCCGCTTTTTTTGTTGTACTCATGGACGGGTCTCCTTTTTCTCTGTCTGTCTATGTAAATCATTTGAATTCTTTTCCGTTAGACTATACCGCCTTTTTTCACCTTTGACAAGGGGCTTGTCCGGCTTTTTTTCTGCCCTTTTTGTCCAGGGTCGGGACAATCCTATTTTGTACGGAAAAAAATGAAACATACGGTTTACTTTTTGGGGGAAGTTCGGTATAATTGGAAACTGAAAGATTATGCCAAACCGGATCTTATACTGATATTCAATTAAGGCAACACCGCACAATTGCGTCTGCGGACAGCAGCGGATCATTTGCCCCAATCTTGCAGTTTGAAAAACTTGAAATACACAAAGTATTCCTGCGTTTTCCAAACTTTATCTTGTGGCAAAATCTCTCGCTGCTGTCTCTTGCCGAATTATGCGGTGCTGCCTTAAAAACTTTCATTCATGGAATGGAAGTTTTTAATATGAAGATCATTATGAGACGAGATTCTGTGATTTTATCAAAATCACGGAATCGGTTTCGCCAAAGGCGGAACCTTTCTGATTAAAGAATTTAATCAGAAAATAGTATTACATCCCAATTTTGAGGTGCGAATAATATGACCGAACTATCCCAAATCCGAAATTTTTCCATTATCGCCCACATTGACCACGGCAAGTCCACCCTGGCCGACCGGCTGCTGGAGCAGTGCAATGCCATTGACCAGCGCATCCGGGCCGAGCAGATGCTGGACTCCATGGAGCTGGAACGGGAGCGGGGCATTACCATCAAGGCCACCGCTGTCACCCTGCGCTACACCGCCGACAACGGCCAGACCTATTCCCTGAACCTGATCGACACCCCGGGCCATGTGGACTTTAACTACGAAGTTTCCCGGAGCCTGGCTGCCTGCGAGGGTGCTATCCTGGTGGTGGATGCCTCCCAGGGCGTGGAGGCCCAGACCCTGGCAAACACCTACCTGGCCATTGATGCCGGGCTGGAGGTTTTGCCGGTGATCAATAAGATCGACCTGCCCTCGGCAAGACCGGAGGAGGTCAAATCTGAGATCGAGGATATCATCGGCATCCCCGCTGAGGAGTCCCCGGAGATTTCCGCCAAAAACGGCATCAACATTCACAGCGTTCTGGAAATGATCGTCAAGGACGTACCCGCCCCCACCGGCGACCGCAGCGCCCCCTTGCAGGCACTGATCTTTGACAGCCAGTACGATGCCTACCGGGGCGTTATCGTCTACACCCGGATCAAGGCCGGTATCGTCCGTCCGGGACAGGACATCCGCATGATGGCCACCGGCGCAGAATATAAGGTGGTAGAGGTAGGAACCATGGGCCCCGGCGGTCTGAACCCTGCCGATGCCCTGGGTGCCGGTGAGGTTGGCTACATCACCGCTTCCATCAAGACCGTTGCCGATACCCGGGTGGGTGACACCGTCACCACGGTGGAAAACCCGGCTTCCGAGCCTCTGCCCGGCTACCGCCAGGTGCAGCCCATGGTGTTCTCCGGCATCTATCCGGCAGACGGCGCCAAGTACCAGGATCTCCGGGATGCGCTGGAAAAATTGCAGCTGAACGATGCTTCCATGACCTATGAGCTGGAAAGCTCCATTGCCCTGGGCTTTGGCTTCCGCTGCGGCTTCCTGGGCCTACTGCACATGGAGATCATCCAGGAGCGGCTGGAGCGGGAATACAACCTGGATCTGATCACCACCGCCCCCAACGTCGTCTACCGGGTGACCAAGACCGACGGCCAGACCCTGATGGTCTACACCCCCCTGGATTACCCCGATCCCATGGAGATCCAGTTGGCAGAGGAGCCCTACGCCAAGGTCAATCTGATTGCCCCCCAGGAGTATGTGGGCAACATTATGGAGCTGGCCCAGCAGCGCCGGGGCGAATTCAAGGACATGGTCTACCTGGATGCCAACCGGGTGGAGCTGCACTACGATATGCCCCTGAATGAGATTATTTACGACTTCTTCGATGCCCTCAAGTCCCGCACCCGGGGCTACGGCTCTTTGGACTACGAACTCATCGGCTACCGTCCCTCCCGGCTGGTGAAGCTGGATATCCTGCTCAACGGCGAGGTGGTGGATGCGCTGAGCTTCATCCTCTTTGCAGACAACGCCTATCCCCGTGCCCGGAAGATCTGCGAAAAGCTGAAGGACAACATTCCCCGTGCCCAGTTCGAGATCCCTGTCCAGGCAGCCATCGGCGGCAAGATCATCGCCCGGGAGACCATCAAGGCCCTGCGCAAGGACGTTCTGGCCAAGTGCTACGGCGGCGATATCACCCGGAAAAAGAAGCTGCTGGAAAAGCAGAAGGAAGGCAAAAAGCGGATGCGCACCTTCGGTACGGTTTCCGTTCCTTCCGAGGCCTTTATGGCCGTCCTCAAGCTGGACGAAGATTAACCATCTGTTTCGGAGGCAATTATGGCATTTTTATCCAAACGACAGAACAAGACCCCTCTGGGGCTTTATGTACACGTCCCCTTCTGCCGCAGCAAGTGCGAATACTGCGACTTCTACTCCCTGGCCTGCAAGGATGACAAGCTGATGGACGGCTATCTGGATGCAGTCTGCGCCCACATCAAGGAGGCCGGTGCCCTGGCTCCTGCCTATAAGGTGGATACCATCTACTTTGGCGGCGGCACCCCCAGCTTCTTCGGCGCTGACGGCATTTCCACCATCCTTGCCACCATCCGCCGGAACTTTGACGTGGACAGCAACGCCGAGATCACCGTGGAGTGCAACCCGGATTCCGTCACCGACCGGCTGCTCCACCGGATCTACGCCGAGGGCGTGAACCGGATCAGTCTGGGCATCCAGACCGATGACGATGAGATCCTGAAAAAGCTGGGCCGTCCCCACACCTATGCCCAGGCGGTCTCTGCCTTCCAGCGGATCCGCAAGGCAGGCTTTAAGAATGTATCCGTGGATCTGATGTACGGCCTTCCCGGTCAGACCCTGCGGAACTGGCAGGAGACCATGGACAATGTTCTGCGGCTGCTGCCGGAGCATATCAGCTGCTACGGCCTGAAGGTGGAGCCGGGCACCCCTCTGTACAGCTATAAGGAGATCGCCAATCTGCCCGATGACGATCTCCAGGCGGATATGTACCTGTCGGCGGTGGAAATGCTCCGTTCCCGGGGCTACCGCCACTATGAAATCTCCAATTTCGCCCGGAAGGGGCTGTACTCCCGCCACAATATGAAGTACTGGACCGGCGGAGAGTATCTGGGCTTCGGCCCCAGCGCCTCCTCAGACTTTGCCGGGAAGCGGTTCGTCCTGTCCCGGGATCTGCAAAGCTATATCTCCGGCATCCGGGACGGCGGCGAGGTGATGGAGGATGTTCAGGAGATCCCCCTGCGGGAGCGGGCGGGTGAATACCTGATGCTCCGTTTGCGCACCTATCAGGGCATTGCCGCAGACGAATACGAGCAGAAGTTCCTGCTGCCCTTCGACCCCATCCGCAAGATCCTTGCCAAGTACCGGGAGCTGGGCTATGTGGGGGTCAACGATGACGGCCGCTGGAATCTCACCGCCAAGGGCTATCTGATCTCCAACACCATCCTGTCCGAACTGCTCATCGCCCAGGATGACTCCCAGCCTTTGAGCCGTTTCTACTAAAGCAATCCAAAGGCCCCGGCGGTGCGAAAACCGCCGGGGCCTTTTGGGCTATCCAAACAATTCTGCTACGGAACCGAAGCTGTAGCCCTTTTCCTGCCAGCGGGTCAGCAGCTCGTCTAAGATCTGGGCGTTGGTTTTGGAGGTGGCGTGGAGCAGCACCACCGCACCGTCGTGGGTGCGGGGCAGCAGCTTCCCAAAGGCTTCCTCCCGGGTGGGCTGCTTGTCGTTGTTCCAGTCCACATAGGCAAGGCTCCAGAAAACCGTTTTGTACCCAAGCTCCTTGGCCATTTTGAGGTTTTCCTCACTGTAAATCCCCTGGGGCGGGCGATAGTATTTTTCCATGTCCTGCCCGGTGACCTGGCGGTACAGTGCTTCCAGATCCGTCAACTCCCGGGAAAAGGCGGCCTTGTCCTGCAATTTGCTCATGTCGTAGTGGTGCATGGTGTGGTTTCCCACGGTGTGCCCCTCCTGCACCATCCGCCGCACCAGATCGCCGTTCTTTTCCAGGTAGTTTCCCACCAGAAAAAAGGCGGCGGGAACCTGATGGGCTTTCAGAACATCCAAAATCTGGGGGGTACAGCCGTTTTCGTATCCGGCATCAAAGGTCAGATACAATCGTTTTTGGGTGGTGTCCCCCAGATAAGCCGCATCCAGGGCGCGCAGATGGGCCCCATCGGTATTGCCCACCGGCGGCGCGCCCTCCTGCCGGAAGCTCAGGCCCCAGGCCGCTGTTTCCAGAGCCTGTCCCCGCAAAAAGAAAGCCACCCCCGCCAGAGCCAGCACCAGGGCTGCCCCCAGGAGAATATAATCCCGTTTCCCCATAAAAAATCCCCTCCCTTTGGCACAAGAATATGCCCCAGGGAGGGGGTTATGCATTTACAGTCCGCCGTGGAGGTACTTCCGATCCCAGTCCAGGTCGTAGAGCTTGTTGCCCTTTTCCATGGTGCAGCCGTGGAAAACATCGTCTGCCAGCTCCCGCAGAAGCTCCACCGGCTCCAGACACTCCATGTAGAATTCCGGCAGGGCACTTTCTCCCAGCTTGGCACCCAGGATGGCCCCGGCCACCGCACCAACGGCGGCGCTTCTGCCGGAGTGATTTACTGCCACGATCATGGCCCGGTCAAAATCCCCCTCGCAGGTCAGGCAGGCGTAGGCCGCACCTGCCAGCACCTCGGCGCAGGTGGTGCATTTCAGCCGCTCCATCACGTCAATGGGCTTGAGGTTCCGGCTTCCGGCGTAGGTAATGGCGTTGCGCATCAGGTTGGCAACCTCATAGGCCTGACTGTACTGGTGGCCGAATTCCTCCCGGATGGCTGTGGTGGCGTGGATGAATACGGATTTCAGCGGGGCCTCCGGCTTGCGCAGAATGCAGGTGATGATATGGGCCAGGGCTGCCCCGGTGAGGAAGGCATTGGGGCTGCCGTGGGTCAGGGCCACCGCCTCGGCACCCATCCGATCCACCTCCGTCAGCCGGATCCGGTGGCGGTGGAAGAACATTCCCACAGCCACGGCACTGGTCAGACCGCCGGGGTGGCTGAAGCCGTTTTTCGGCTCCTCCGGACTGCCGAAGTCCTCCCGATCCAGGGTGTCCAGCATCCGGTTGTCCATACAGTGGCGGCGGCAGAATTCGCTTTGCCGCAGCAGCCAGCAGTAGGTATGCTCCGGACGGTTCCAGGAGCGCTGGGAATAGGACCACTCCCGATGGGACAGGGCGATGTACTTGTAGAAGGGAGCCATCCGCCCCTGAACCTGCCCACGGGTCAGACCCAGCAGCAGGCCGTTGCAGGTGAAGGCCGCCAGCTGGGTGTAGGAGGTCACATCGGCGTAGCCGTTTACCAGGTCATAGCCCAGCAGTCCGTTGGGGCCGTAGTCCTCCTGAATCTCCGGCCAGCTTCGGCTGTCCACGGTGTAGCCCATGGCATCGCCCACCGCCAGCCCCAGAAGGCAGCCCCGATATGCAGCTTGCTTCATGTTGTGTCCCTCCCCTGCCCGGCTCGGCATCTGGTTTTTATAGATTCATTATATCCCCCAGCCCCCAAAAAGGCAAGGAAAATATCACAGGATATCCCCTTGGGTGTGAAGATGAGATCACGAAGATTGTCTCGCCAGATGCCGCCCCGCCGTCGATTTCATCAGAGCTTCCCTAAGAACACAAAGACGTTCGATCCGAGTCCTTGGATCGAACGTCTTTTGCACATTATTGCACCTTTTGAACGCTGTCCGCCAGTTGCTGCAGCTGGTCAGCGTTCATGCTATCCGCGGTGATCTGAAACACCACCTTCTTCTCCCAATCCACCCAGACGATATGTCCCTGGGTTACAGCGGCAGGCATTCCCTGAACCGTTGCGGCTTCTCCGCCGCCGTTCATTTTGAGAATTGTATCCGGGGTCTCTGGAACCGGCTCTGAATCATGGGCAGAATCCCCATTCAGGAGGAAGGTTTCATAATTCAGTTCCACTGTGGTATTTTTCTTGGCATCAATGTACCAGCGATACACATAGGCAAACCAACCGCCGCCATCCTCCTTGGGACTGGCGATAAATTCCGTCTCCGGGCAGCTATCCGGAAGTCCGGTGATTTGATAGTCCCCCAACTCCTCCAGTGCCAGCCGGTAACGGTCTGCATTGGTGGGTTTCAGATCCGGGTTCAGCTGGATACTCTCGGCAACATGCATCAAATCCAGCTCCGTGTCTCCTGTCAGCAGCATGAATCCAACGCCACGGGCTCCATCCGTCCAGAGCAGCACCCGCTCACCGCTGGTACAGGTATACAGTGTTCCGGGAAGGCTCCCCACGGTGATGCTTTCTTCCTTTGTGATGTCTGTAAGCACCAGGTCGGTGGCGTTGTCTCCCCGGGTCGTCTCCAGCACGAGGGCGCTTTCATCCGATGCCGTCGCAAAGTGCAGCGTCTGGTGTCCATAGGCCTTGTCACTGACAAAACGCAGATGATAGCCCTCCGGAAGCCAAGTAGGGCAATACGTTTGCAGGCCCTCATAGGTATCGGCGGTCGATTGGAAGTTGATTTCCGCCTCATAGGGTGCAGAGGCATTTGCTTCAACATTTTCCCCGGTTCCTTGCAGATACCGCTTGGTGTTCAGCTGGATTTTCGCCGTTGCCGCATAGGCCGTAACGCCCAGCAGGCTGATGAGCGCTGCCGCAATCAGAAATCTACGAATTTTGATTTTCTTTTTCATAAAGATATTCTCCTTGTTAGGAGCTTCCGCCATGGCCAGATATCGGTCATCAATACCACTCATTGCGCCGTAGAGGTCTCTTCCGTTCATTGTGCATAGCCCTCCTTCTCCAGAAACCGCTTTAATTCCCCGCGAAGCTTTTTCAGCCGATACTTTACCTGGTACTCCTGCATACCCTGTTTTGCCCCCAGTTCCGATGCCGTCCGGTTGTAGTAGTACCGGCCCACAAAGATTGCGCAGTCGTCTCTGCGCAAGCCGGACAAAAATCGGTTGAGGGTTTGACTCAGTTCCTTCTGCTCGGCACGCACTTCCGGCTGCGCAGCCGGATCCGGAATACATTCCTCCAACTCCGAAATGGCCACCTCCGCAAAAGCGGAACGCTTTTTGGCATTTCCATAATCCAACCGACTCAATGCCAGATTGCGGGTAATCCGGGATAAGTAGTATCGCAGTGTTTTCGGGATCTCCGGCGGGATTTTGTTCCAGGCAGCCAGATAGGTGTCGTTCACAACCTCCTCGGAATCCTCCGGGGCAGATAGTATTCTGTCGGCAATACTGCGCAGAAAGTGACCGTATTTCCGGTCTGTCTGTGAAAGGGCATCCTCCGAACGCTGAAAGAAAAGCTCGATGATCTGTGAATCTTCCATGAGTTACTCCTTATTTTGATGTAAAGGCCTTACACCTATATAGTAGGATTTTCGTTCCAGGGCGGAGAAATTATTTTAAATCTGATTTAATCCCGTTGCCGTATATGGTAGAATAGAGCTGTCAAACAAAGGCTGTGCCCGAAGGGAAGCAGGATCCCTTGGGAAGAATGGGTAGGTGTCATTGAACCCTATTATCCAAGAGAAAATCAAGGCTATCCTTCCGGTTTTTTTGCTGGTTATTCAGCGTTTCCCTACAGTTCCCCTAACTCCCCCAGCACCTGCTCCAGGGCATCTTCGTCCAGTACGGAGTAGTTCACCACAAACAGATGCGCATCCCCATGGCCGCCGTCGTGGTAGTAGCTGCTCAGTGCCTGGATCCGGATTCCGGCGGAAGCCAGACGGGCGGTCAGCTGGGCATCGGTGTACCGGGTGTCCACCTTTACCAGAAAGTGCAGTCCTGCATCCTGCTCCAAAATGGTGATTTTGGGGGAAAGGGGGCAGGTTTGCAGCAGGGAGATCACCCGGTTTCGCCGGGTTTTGTAAAATTTCCGCATCCGGTTGATGTGCTTTTCAAAATATCCCCGGCTCAAAAACCGGGCCAGGGTGTACTGCTCGAAGCTGGCAACGGTGCAGCCGTAGAACCCCAGCCGCTGCCGGAACTGGGCCATCAACTCCCCAGGGAGCACCAGATAGCTGATGCGGATGGAGGGGGCCAGGGTCTTGGAAAAGGAATTCATATAGATCACCCGCTCCTGATCCAGGCTCTGCATGGCGGGCATGGGGTGGGCGTCAAAGCGGAACTCGGAATCGTAATCGTCCTCAATGATCCAGCCCCCGGACTGCCTTGCCCAGCTCAGCAGCTCCAGCCGCCGCCCTACCGGGGTCACAAGCCCAATGGGGAAGTGATGGGAAGGAGAAATGTGCAGCACCGTGGCATCCCCCAGGCTGTCCGGCCGGACTCCCTGGCTGTCCATGGGCACACTGCGGCAGCGCACACCGCCGGCGTTGTAGATTTTGCGGATCTTCCCATAGCCCGGATCCTCCACGGCATAGATCCGATCCCGGCCCAAAAGCTGGATCAGCAGGTTATACAGGAAGTCCGTACCCGCACCGATGAGAATATTCTCCGGGTCGATCTCCATCCCCCGGAAGGAGGCAAGGTGCTGGGCAATGGCCCGGCGCAGCTCCGGGATGCCCTGGTGATCCATGGGCTGTAACAGCTGCTCCCCATAGTCCAGCATGACCTCCCGCTGCAGGCGGCTCCACACCGAAAAGGGGAACCGCTCAGCGCCGTTCCGGGTCAGATCCAGCCGGGGCTCTGCCTGGGGCTGGAGGCTGGGGGCAACTGTCTGAGGGGCCTGGGAGGGCTCCGGCCGCTCCAAAGCTTCCACATAATACCCGGCCTTCTCCCGGGAGCGGAGATACCCCTCTGCCAGAAGCTGGTTGTAGGCCGCCTCCACGGTGATTTTGCTGACCTCCAGATGAGCCGCCAATGCCCGCTTGGAGGGCAGCTTCTCCCCTGCCGCCAGCCGTCCGGAGAGAATATCCCCCCGGATACAGCGGTACAGTGCCTCATAAAGCGGCACACCGGGGGCTTTTTTCAGGTCATAGGTAAGCATGGTCATTCCTCATAATACTGGGGAAGCTCTGAAGAAACCGGCAAAGGATCCGGCAGCCAGCCCCAGGCGATTTCTATGGCGTTCCCTTAAATCTGCGCTTGTTCGGGCCGATCCCACAGGAGCAGCAGACTGCCCTCCCGGACGGAAACCTCTGCTTCCTGTCCGGTGAAGTGATTGCTCACCCCCAGGGGGAACCCGGCGGTGAGAGTGCCATCGGTCAAGGGATAGTAAAGCCCCCGGATAGTCACCCCCTGGGCATCGGCACCCAGGCAGAACACGGAGATCGTCCCCCGGTTCTCCGGGCCAAAGGTGTAGCTTCCGTTTTTTACCACCGCAGCCAGGGTGTGCAGTCCCACCAGAAGCCCGGCGGCACCGTGGTCACAGAGAAATTGCAGGGTCTGGAAATTGGCAACGGTGTGATCCAGCCGGGGGCCGTCCAAACTGCCGTAGAGCACAAATTCCCGGTAGCCCAGGGCCAGACCCCGGCGCACTGCCAGCATGGCATCGGTATCGTCCTTTTCCACCGGGAACACCTGGGCCCCGGTGGGGGTATAGCCCAGGGAGTCAAAATCCCCCAGGATCGTGTCCGGGGTGATTCCCAGCGCCTGGGTGTGCCGCAGGCCGCCGTCAGCGGCAATCACATGATCCCCTTCCCCAATGGGCTCCAGCAGCCGCGAAAAGCCTGCCGCACAGAAAATAATACATTTTCCCACAAAATTTCCTCCATTTGCTGCAAAAACGCCACGGGACTTTCGCCCCGTGACGTTGACGGTCAAATCGCCCCCAGGGGCCGTTATGGGTTGCTTCCGGGACGGATCCACCGCTCCACTTCCATCCGGCGGAACCGGGCATCCATCAGATCGGCGGTGTCGGCAATCAGTTCTGCCCACTCTCCGGCGCTGCGCTTGCCGTGAACCCGGGTCACCAGGTAGGGACACTGATCCATTTTGGCAGAGCCGAAGCTCTTGGCAAAGGGACGGATCACCCCCAGGGCCAGGGCAAAGGGTGCCATATTGAAGAAGTAGTCCGGATCGGTCTTCATCATACGATGGATATCGTCTTTGGAAATGTGCTTTAAATAGCTCCGCAGGCCCAGGATCTGTCCGGCGTTCAGCCGTCCCACCTCGGTGCGGCGGCCGCCGTAGGCAGCCATATAGCCGATGATAAACTGGGCGGCCACGGAAGCCAGAGGGATCATCCACTGACCGCACAGCAGACCCAGCAGCAGCCAGACGGCGATGCATACAAAGCCGATGCCCACCCGGGTTTTGCCCCGCAGATGGGTGCGGTAGGCCATTTCGTGAATCTGCCAGGCAGACACAACGCCGAAGGCCACCAAAATGGCAGACAGCATCACCTGCAAAAAGCCGGAGCTTGTCATGTTCATGGCGATACACACACCGCAGAAGCCATGGATGCCGCAGCCAAACAGCCGGAACACCTTGGCGTGGGCAAAGCTGTGGCGGTGCAGCTCCCGCTGACCGGGAACCATGGCATATACCTTTCGGCTGAGCCGGGCGTAGGCACTGCCGGTGGCATCCACTGACCGGCGGTTGGCAAAGAGCAGCTTGTAGACCTTGATTTCAAAGGGGCTGCGTTCATTGCCCATATCCATCCGCTTGTGGACCATCACACGCCCCCCGTCCCGCTGGATCAGGATGTAGCCCATCTGGGCCCAGTGGAAGATCATCATGGTCAGATCGCCTCCCGCCAGGGTCAGCTGGCAGCCCAGTTCTCCGGCGGTGATGCCCTCCGGGGCGGTCACGCTGCGGCGGCGCACCAGAGGCAGGGCCCGCAGGAACAGCAGCCAGTACAGAAGCCCCAATCCGCCGCAAATGGCCATGGGAACCACCTCAGGATTGCCCTCCCGGAGGTTGATTTTCACCCCGGGAAACTGGGTCCGGGGAACGCCCATGGTCATGGTGATGGCCTCGTGGTCATTCAGGGAGGTGGTGCTCTGACCGGTGAGCATAGCCTTGTCGATCTCATATTTCAGAGAGGCTTCAATGCCGGACTGCTGGTAAATACTGGTGAACACCGGACGATAGACAATGTTCTCCGGCATGGTGACTACAAATTTCAGCTCCTGCACCGGCATGGAGAAGCTGCTCAGCAGCGGAAGATCCAGCTGCACCAGCTCCTTGTGGGGCCGGGGCTTGTCCTTGGCGCTGGCCTGGACAAAGTAGGGGCCGACAGCCTTGGGGATATTGTAGTTCAGGGAGAAGGTGACATCGCCTGCCATGGTCAGACGGCTGATATCCACCTCAATGGCATTTCCTGACTTACTGGTGCGGGCAGAGCTGCCGTTGAGGGTGATGTCCGTGGCGTTGGCCGGGACAGGGTAGGTCAAGTTGCTCATGGCGGAATCCAGATGCAGCCGCACGGTGGTGCTGATCATACAGTCACCGCCGCTGGTGACGGTGGCGTAGGTATCCACCAGAGTCGCAGCACTTTCCGCCGCGGCAGGCAGCGCAAAGGCAAACAGCATTACAATACCCAAAACAAACGTCCTGAGAAACCGACGCATTCCGGATCCCTCCTTCCTAAAAACAGATATGGCAGATATTATACAATAAAATTCGGTAAAAAGCAAGCAATTGCGAAGATTTACCAGAATTTTCGGGAGATCTGGTTCATCAGCATCCGGATGTTCAGCCCCTGGGGGCAGACGTGGCTGCACATATCGCAGCCCACACACCGGTCAGCCCCCCGATCCAGGGCACGATAGGCATCCTCTGCCCCGGGCTTGCCCTCCAGCACATCGTTCATCCGGGCAAACACCGCAGGAATGTCGATCTGCCCATAGCAGTGCTCCACACAGTAGCGGCATCCGGTACAGGGGATCCGGTTTCCTGCCTGATAAATGGCCGTGACCCGCTCCACCACCTGCTTTTCTGCGTAGCTCAGGGGCTGGAAGTCTGTCATAAAGGACAGATTATCCTGCATCTGCTCCAGGCTGCTCATGCCGGACAGCACCATGGCCACCTCCGGCAGACCGGCGGCAAAGCGAATGGCATAGCTGGCAGGACTGACCCCCTTCATTTCCTTCAGAGCCTCCTGGGGCAGGTTGACCAGGGTGCCGCCCTTTACCGGCTCCATGACGAACACAGGCTTGCCGTGCTTCTTGCAGACCTCGTAGCACCGGCGGCTCTGGATCTTCAGATCGTCCCAGTCCACATAGTTGATTTGCAGCTGCACCATGTCGATCTCGGGATGCTCCGTCAGGATCTTGTCCAGCACCCGGGCGCTGTCGTGGAAGGACATACCGATGTGCCGGATCTTTCCTTCCGCCTTCAGCTGCCGCAGAATATCGTATGCCCGGGTCTGGGTATACTTCTCATGGCGCTGGGCGGAGTTGGCGTGGATCAGGTAGAAGTCAAAGTAGTCAACGCCGCAGGCTGCCAGTTGGTTTTCAAACAGCGGCAGGATCTCATCCTCCCGTTCGTACATGGTGGCAGACAGCTTATCCGCCAGCACATACCGGTCTCTGGGGTAGCGGCTGGTGAGGCACTGACGAATGGCCTCCTCGCTTTTGCCCCCGTGGTAGGGCCGTGCGGTGTCAAAGTAGGAAAAGCCCGCCGCCAGGAAGGCATCCACCATCTGCGTTACCTGCGCAGTGTCGATCTGCTCCCCTGTCATGGGCAGGCGCATAAAACCAAAGCCGAAATTTTTTTGGATCTCCGGAAAAACCGTATTCATAACCGTGCCTCCATCTGCATAGCATCTTATGTTCTTTATCATAACGGAAAAAGACCAAAAAGTAAAGCCGTGGAAGAAGCCTAATTTTTTGTTGCAAACATTTCAAAACTGCGATATGATATAAATGTAAAAATACCGCGATTCAGGAGGGATTTTGGTGTTACAGGACGCAATCGACGAATATTCTCAGGCACTGAAAAAGGGGCTGAAGGAGAGCCGGGAGCTGTCTGCCGCCGGAAAGCGGGCCCATCCGCTGGTTCTGGACGAGATCCTGCCGGAAAACTACCCCGGCGTGGTGCAGGATATCGGCCTGCTGGAGATCCCCTCGGAGCGGATCATCGGCACAAAAACTGCCGGGCGGGTCAGTGCCTTTTCTCCGTCCTTCCGGCCTCTTTTGGAGCCGAAAACCGAGTTTGCCAACAAGTGGATCAACCTGTGCGAGTACCACCTGGGGGACACCGGCATTCTCGATCCCATCGTGTGCTATGAGTATCTGGGCAATTTCTATGTCCAGGAGGGCAACAAGCGGGTCAGTGTGCTGCGGCACTTTGATTCCCCCCGGATCCCCGGCATTGTCAAGCGGGTGGTTCCGCCCCAGAGTGACGAACCCCGGATCCGGGCCTACTACGAATTTCTGGACTTTTTCAAGATCACCCGGCTCTATACCATCCAGTTCCGCCGACCGGGAGACTATGCCCGGCTGCTGAGCCTTTTGGGCAAGAAAGCGGATGAAGTCTGGGTGGAGGAGGAACGCCGGAACTTTAACGCCTACTACCATTACTTCCGGGATGCGTTCCTGGCCCAGAAGAACCGCACGGAGGACATTCTGTGCGAGGAAGCCTTCCTGCTGTGGCTGAATCTGTATCCCTATGCCGACCTGGGGCGGCTGAGCTCCACGGAACTGAAAAACACCCTGTCCGCCCTGTGGGAGGATGTGGTTTCCGTCAACCGGGAGGACTCGGTAAAGGTGGAGACTCAGGCCAAGCCCACCGGCAAGGCCGGTCTTCTGGACTGGATCTCCCTGCCGGATCACCTGAACATCGCCTTTGTCCACCAGCAGCCCCCGGAGGAAAATGAGTGGGTCTCCACCCATGAGGACGGACGGCGGTATATTGAGGCGATTTTTGGGGATCGGATCACTGTCCGCAGCTATTACAATGCCTCTGACCCGGAAACGGCGGAGTCTGTGGTGGAGCAGGCGGTGACGGAGGGCGCCCAGGTGGTATTCACCACCTCGCCGCCTTTGAGCCGGGCCACCCTGAAATCTGCCCTGGCCCATCCCAAGGTATTCTTCTTCAACTGCTCGGTGTCCCAGGCCTATTCCAGCATCCGCACCTACTACGGCCGGATCTTTGAGGGCAAATTCATTACCGGCGCCATTGCCGGCGCCATGGCCAGCAATGACCGCATCGGCTATGTCAGCTCCTATCCCCTCTTTGGCGTTCCCGCCTCCATCAATGCCTTTGCCCTGGGTGCCCAGATGACCAACCCCAGAGCCCAGGTGGAGCTGCGGTGGAGCTGCCTGCCGGGAGATCCCCTGGCAGATTTCGCACGCGACGGCATCCGGGTCATCTCCAACCGAAGCCTGCCCACGACCCAGCTGCACACCGCCTTCTGCAACTACGGCACCTACCTGATGGACGATCTGGGAGAGATGGTCCCCCTAGGCTCCCCTGTTTGGGTCTGGGGCAAGTTCTACGAAGTGGTGATCCAGGGCATTTTCAACGGCACCTGGAAAATGGAAAAGCCGGAGGGCAAGGCCCTGAACTATTGGCTGGGCATGGACAGCGGCGTGATTGATCTGAGCCTTTCCGACCATGTTCCCGCCGGTGTCCGCCAGCTGGCCCAGGTGCTTCTGGGCGCCATGCGCAACGGCGCACTGGATCCCTTCCGCCGCCGGATCGTAGCCCAGGATGGCACGGTCAAAAATGACGGCACTGCCGTATTCACCCCGGAGCAGCTGATCCACATGGACTGGCTGTGTGACAACGTCATCGGCACCATCCCGCCCTTTGGGGAGATCCTCCCCGGCTCTCAGGAGCTTGTCCGGGAATTGGGCGTCTACCGAGACATTCCGCCTGTAGAGAAGGAGAAGGGCTATGAAGATTTTGACCATATCCGATGAAGAATCTCCCTTCCTGTGGGATTACTATGTGCCGGGGCGGCTGAGTGAATTTGACTTGATCCTGTCCTGCGGCGATCTCAACGCCAAATACCTCAGCTTCCTGGTGACCATGGCCCGGTGCCCGGTGCTGTATGTCCACGGAAACCACGACGGCAGCTACGACCGCAATCCCCCGGAGGGCTGCGACTGCATTGACGATGCCATTGTTACCTACAACGGCCTGCGGATCCTGGGCCTGGGGGGCTGCCGGAAATATCACAACGGGAAGCACCAGTACACCGAGGCCCAGATGCGCCGCCGGATTCTGCGGCTGAAATGGAAAATTGCCCTGATGGGCGGGGTGGATATCGTGGTGACCCACGCCCCCCCGGAGGGGCTGGGGGATGACGATGATCCGGCCCACTGGGGCTTTGCCGCACTGCGGAGTTTCCTGGACAAGTACCATCCCCAATACCTGATCCACGGCCATGTCCACATGACCTACGGGAAAAACAATCCCCGGGTTCGGGACTACAACGGCACCACCCTGATTAACGCCTATGAGCGCTACACCCTGGAGGTGCCCGACCGGCCCTATCCTGCCAAGGAGCGGGGAGAAGTGGTGTTCAAAACACCCAGAAGACACGTCCCCCGGCCGGAGTGGGGACTGACCATGGATTGAAAGCTACATAGAGCCTCCCCGCTTACCCTTACGTACCAAGGAGATGAAAAAGTATGTTTACCGGCTTTACTCCGGAGACTGTGGATTTCCTCTGGGGCATCCGCATGAACAATGACCGGGACTGGTTCCTGGCCCACAAGCAGCAGTATGTGGACAGCCTCTACGAGCCTATGAAGGCGCTGGGACAGGCCCTGTTCCAGCCCTTTGCAGACAGTCCCGGCAATATTTGCAAGGTCAGCCGGATCTACCGGGATCAGCGGATGCACCCGCCCCAGCCCTATAAAGAGAGCCTGTGGCTGTGCATCCGGCAGGACTGCCAGTGGTGGGGGGAAAATCCCTGCCTGTATCTGGAGATCAACCCTGAGGGGGTGGACTGCGGCTTCTTTTTCTGGAAGCCCAAAACCGCCGCCATGGAGGATTTTCGGAAGCAGATCACGGCCCAGCCCCAGGAATTTCTGGATCTGATCCGCACGACCCAGGAAGCCACCGGCTGCCAGGTAGCGGCCGGCTGCTACCGGCGGCCCAAGAATACCGACGATCCCCGTCTGGCCCCCTACTTTGCCTGGAAGGGGCAGATCGGCTGCACCCGGCACATTGACCCCGGCCCGGAGATGTTCGGCCCCGGGCTCCAGGAAGAAACTGCCCGGTTCTTTCACGATCTGACCCCCCTGTACACATATTTCAACCGTTTCAAAGCTTAGGGAAGAATAACCGTTTCAAACCACAGAGGAGAAAAACTATGAAACAGACGATTTTTGAAGGTATGGCCTCTGCCATTGTCACCCCCATGACCCCGGAGGGCATCGACTATGCGGCCCTGGGCCGGTTCATTGATTTCCAGATTGGCAGCGGCATCAATGCCCTGGTAGTGATGGGCACCACCGGCGAAAACGCCACGATTGAGTATGCCGACCAGCTGGAGGCCATCCGCTTTACCGTGGAGCGGGCCGCCGGACGGGTTCCGGTCATTGCCGGTACCGGAACCAACAACACCCAGCACGTTCTGCACAACACCCGCAACGCCTGCCAGGCCGGGGCGGATGCCGTGCTGGTGGTGACCCCCTACTACAACAAGGCTACCCAGAACGGCCTGTATCAGCACTTCATGGCCGTGGCGGATGCCTCCACCGTGCCGGTGATCCTCTACAACGTCCCCGGCCGCACCGGCTGCAACCTGCTGCCCAAAACCGTGGCCCGGCTGGCAGAGCATCCCAACATCGCCGCCATTAAGGAGGCCAGCGGAAACGTGGCCCAGACGGTGGAGATCCTTCACCTATGCGGCGATAAGCTGGATGTCTACTCCGGCGAGGATGCCCTCACCGTGGCCATGATGGCCATGGGTGCCAAGGGCACCATCAGCGTGCTGTCCAATGTGATTCCTGCCCAGGCGGTGGCCATGACCGATGCCTGCCGTGCCGGAGATTTCCGAACCGCTGCCAAAATGCAGTGCGATTTCCTGCCGCTGATCAACGCCCTGTTCAGCGAGGTCAACCCCATCCCTGCCAAGGCGGCGGTTTCTGCCATGGGCTTCGGCCAGGAGTATCTGCGCCTGCCTCTGACCCCCATGGAGGAGGATCACCGGGCTGTCCTCTACGCCGAAATGCGGAAGCTGGGGATCGCCCTATGAGAGCGGTTCTGTGCGGCGCCAACGGCGCAATGGGTAAGCTGATTGACGGACAGCTCCCCCAGGAGGTGGCGGGCCGGGTGAGCCTGGACGGAGAAAACGGCGTGGCCCGGACCTTTGCTCAGCTGGGCCCGGTGGAAGCGGATGTGGTCATGGACTTTTCCCACCACAGTGCCATATCCGATGTGCTGGCCTACGCCAAAGGGATCGGCGCGGCTGCCGTCATCGGCACCACCGGTCATACCGAGGCGGAAAAGGCGGAAATTCTGGCAGCTTCCCAGGAGATTCCCGTGTTTTATTCCGGAAATATGAGCCTGGGCATTGCGGTGCTGTGCCGCCTTGCCCAGCAGGCAGCCGCCGCCTTCCCCGATGCGGATATTGAGATTGTGGAGGTGCATCACAACCGGAAGGTGGATGCCCCCAGCGGCACCGCCCGGATGCTTTTTGAGGCCATTCGGAAGGTTCGCCCCCAGGCGGTGGCCCACTGCGGCCGGGCCGGAGAGGGCAAGCGCACCCGGGAGGAGATCGGCATTTCCTCCCTGCGGCTGGGCAGCGTGGTGGGAATCCATGAGGTACTCATTCACACCGGCTCCCAGTGCCTGACTTTGAAGCATGAATCCGGTTCCCGGGCCATGCTGGCCGAGGGGGCTGTGGATGCCGCCCGGTTTATGGTGGGCAAGGGCCCCGGACTTTACGGCATGGATTCCATGCTGGGGGAAAGGAGTTAACCATGAAGGTCTATTATATGAACGGTGCGGGGAATGATTTTATGGTCATGGATGCCCGGGACAACGAAAACCGGGACTTTTCCCGGCTGGCTGTGGAGCTTTGCAAGATCACCCATGCCGATGGCTTTATGGCGGTGGGCAAATCCCGGAAAGCCGACTTCCGCCTGCACTTCTACAATGCCGACGGCACCCGGGGAGAGATGTGCGGCAACGGTGCCCGGTGCATCTGCCGGTTTGCCTATGACATGGGCATTGCCGGGGAAAATATGGTGGTGGAAACCGATGCCGGACTGGTGCCCGGACAGCGGCTGGATGAAAACCGGTACCGGGTGCGGCTGAATGACCCTTCCGTGGTGGATCTGCACCGCAAGGGGGGCATTGCCTATGTGGAGCTGGGAAACCCCGGTGTGCCCCATGCCGTGACCCAGTACGCCGGAGATCTCTTTGGGGATGCGGACGGTCTGCGGGATGCCATGCGGCTGCTGCGCTATGATCCGGCCTTCCCCAAGGGGGCCAACGTGAATTTCTACCAGGTCATCGCACCGGGGGAAGTGAAGCTTCTGACCTTTGAGCGGGGGGTGGAGGACTTCACCCTGGCCTGCGGCACCGGAACCGGCAGCACCGCCGTTGTCATGTGGCTGACCGGACAGCTGCCGAACGGCACCCTCACCGCCCACAGCATGGGCGGCACCCTGGGCATCACCATTGAAGGGACGAAGGATCATGTGGATGCCCTCTATCTGGAAGGCCCCACCCAGCTGGGAGCGTGCTACGAACTGGATATCTAAGATAGAAATCTATAAAGAAAAAATGCGGAAAAGTCCTTGACTTTCTCGCCTTTTTCTGATAAACTTAATCAGTCTGTGAAACAGACAAATCCTTGCTCATGGCGAGGCCATGGGCCAAAAGTCCAAAAGGAGGTGCAATCAACATGGCTAAGATCACCGGTAAGTATGAGGTGCTCTACATCATCGACGCTACCATCGGCGAAGAGGGCATCGCAGCACTTGTGGAAAAGTTCAAGGCAATGGTGGAAGCGGAGGGTACTCTGCTGAACATTGATGAGTGGGGCAAGCGTCGTCTGGCATACCCCATCAATGACATGGCAGAAGGCTACTATGTTCTGATGAACATGGAATGCAAGCCTGAGTTCCCCGCTGAGCTGGAGCGCGTGATGAAGATCACTGAAGGCATTATGCGTTGCCTGACCACTGTCGTGGAGGCCTAATCCATGCTCAACCACATTACCATCATGGGTCGTCTGACCCGTGACCCCGAGCTTCGCCGGACCGGCAGCGGCATCGCCGTTGCCAGCTTCTCCGTAGCTGTTGACCGTGACTTCGGCGGCAGAGACGGCGGCGAAAAGGAAACCGATTTCATTGACTGTGTCGCTTGGCGTCAGACCGGAGAGTTCGTCTCCAAGTATTTCACCAAGGGCCGTATGATCGTGGTTTCCGGTCGGCTCCAGATGCGTAACTGGACCGACAAGGATGGCAACAAGCGTCGCTCCGCCGAAATTGTGGCAGACAATGTCTACTTTGGCGACAGCAAACGGGATTCCGAAGGAAGCGGCAGCTACGGCGGAAACGCCTATGGCGGCAATTCCTACGGCAATACCGGAAACAGCGGCAGCTACGGCAGCTACAATGCTCCCGCCCCTGCTTCTGCTCCCGCACCCAGCTACGGCGGATACAATCCCCCGGCTGGCTCCTCTGCATCCGACTTCGCGATGCTGGAGGACGATGACGCACAGCTGCCCTTCTGAGGCTACACCGCACAATTGCATCTGCGGACATCAGCGGATCTTTTGCTCCAATATTGCAGTTTGAAAAACTTGAAATATAGCGCAGCCGTTGCCAGCGTAGCTGGCTTACGGATGCGGCATACCCCTTGCGGGTACACAAAGTATTCCTGCGTTTTTCAAACTTTATCTTGGATCAAAATCTCTCGCTGCTGTCTCTTGCTGAATTATGCGATGCAGCCCTAAAACTAAGAACTTTTCTACAAACTTACAAGGAGGGAAATATCATGGCTAACGAACAGCGTATGCGTCCCCGCAAGCGCAAGAAGGTTTGTGCTTTCTGCGTGGACAAGGTGACCAGCATTGACTACAAGGACACCGCTAAGCTCCGCCGTTACCTGTCCGAGCGCGGCAAGATCCTGCCCCGCCGTACCACCGGTACCTGCGCCGCTCACCAGCGTGACCTGACCACCGCCATCAAGCGCGCCCGTCAGATCGCCCTGCTGCCCTACGTCGCTGACTAATTGTCGATTAAACGCCCTGAAGCTCCGGCTTCGGGGCGTTTCAGTCTGTCAAAGAACCCCTGCTTTCAGCAAGCGAAAGCAGGGGTTCTTCTGCAAGTTGTTGGGAAATGAACAAAAATGAGGGAGAAAATGGAGTCCTTCCAACTCCATTGGGCCAGTTTTTTCAGATTCATGGCAGCATAT
>Ga0129311_1000293_pt1 | contig 46522 bp, 34 predicted proteins | sample Go1ome_FD_94435 | JGI IMG/M metagenome (GOLD analysis project Ga0129311, IMG submission 94435) | Western lowland gorrila individual fecal microbial communities from Wisconsin, USA - Go1022B metagenome | ecosystem: Host-associated > Mammals > Digestive system > Large intestine > Fecal | place...
ATATGGAACAGTTTGTCACAGTAGGCGATTCCGGTCTTGGCGTATCCGTCTTCTCCTTTACTCGCCGTATCTGCTTCGATAAACTTCCTTCTTAAGTGTGCCTTATTCAAGAACTGGAATAAGGCACACTGACAGTTAAAATCTGTCTGTCATCCTGAAGATATAATGGCAAACTCATCTTTGTTACCTTATATTCTTCTAACACATTACCAAAGACTTGTTCTAACAGTTCTTTCATTATACTTCTAACCTTTTTTATTTATACTAACACGACAATTGTTAGTACGCAATATTATTGTTAGTATTATTCCCATCTAACTGACAAACAGCCTCCGAGCTTGCGCTCGAAGGCTGTCAGTCTTAATCTCTTAATTCTTAACTCGAATCCGTTGTTTACTCACTAAAGAGTGCTGTAGACAGATATCTGTCTCCTGTATCAGGCAGCAGAGCAACGATCGTCTTACCCTCGTTCTCAGGCCTCTTGGCAAGTTCGATTGCAGCGAACAGAGCGGCACCGGAAGAGATACCGACCAGTACACCCTCGGATCTTCCGAGTTCACGACCTGTAGCGAATGCATCCTCATTTGTTACAGGGAATACTTCATCATAGACTGATGTATTAAGAACATCAGGTACGAATCCCGCGCCGATACCCTGGATCTTGTGAGGTCCTGCAGTTCCCTTACTGAGAACCGGTGAATCAGCAGGCTCTACAGCGACAACCTTTACGGAAGCCTTCTGCTCCTTAAGATACTCACCTGTACCAGTGATAGTTCCGCCTGTACCTACGCCTGCGACGAAGATATCTACTTCACCGTCTGTATCCTCGAAGATCTCGGGACCTGTTGTTGCCTTATGGATAGCAGGGTTTGCAGGGTTAACGAACTGACCGGGGATGAATGAATTGGGGATCTCCTTGGAGAGCTCCTCAGCCTTGGCGATAGCGCCCTTCATGCCCTTAGCACCCTCTGTAAGAACGAGTTCTGCGCCGTAAGCCTTCATGATCTGGCGGCGCTCGACGCTCATCGTCTCGGGCATTGTGATGATAAGCTTATAACCCTTTGCTGCTGCAACAGATGCGAGTCCGATACCTGTATTACCTGATGTAGGCTCGATGATAGTTGCACCGGGCTTGAGCTTACCTGAAGCTTCTGCGTCCTCGATCATTGCCTTAGCGATACGGTCCTTAACGGAACCTGCGGGATTGAAATACTCAAGCTTGGCAAGGATCTTAGCCTTAAGTCCGTACTTCTCCTCGATGTGTGTCAGCTCGAGAAGAGGCGTCTTGCCGATCAGTTCCGCCGCAGATGTATATACTTTACTCATATAGAATTACCTCCAATTGATTTCCTCAAACTCAATTGGACATATATTAATACTATTTACCTATCGTGTCAATGGGTTATTAAATATTCCCTACAGCCCCTGCTGCTTCAGCGACGCGAACCTGTGTATCTCATCAACTACAAGTGAATTGATAGACTGCACCATCTCTTTAGCGGGCATACCGATATAGTATCCCTGGATCAGATCGACTCCGAGCATTACAACGGTCTTCATCTCGTCGCGCGTCTCAATTCCTTCAGCCAAAGCCTTGATACCGTTATTGTGCGAGAACTCGATGATATCTCTTACGAAGTGTTGTTTCTGCGGCGAGTCCTCGATTCCCGACAGCAGTTCGCGGTCGATCTTCACGTAATCCGGCGCATATCTGAGCAAGTTAGTAACATTCGAATATCCCGTACCGTAGTCATCAACAGCGGTCTCAATTCCGATTCGCTCGTAGTCGCTCTTCATCTGTTTCAAGTCTTCATCAGTGATTTCTGAATGCTCAGTCAACTCAACGACGATCGACGACGGGTGTACCCCGACATATTCCTCGAGCATATTGAGATCTTCGCCTCGAAGCATGAATCCCGGTATTGAATTAATAAATACCTTCTTACCCGCGCGAAGTGTTCCCTCATTCTTACGCATCGTGCTGATTACACCTGAGAATGTTGCCTTCTCGACGTCATAGAGGCGTCCATAGAACTGTGCGTATCTGAGAACTACCGGCGGAGCAAGATACGGATCGGTCTCGGCCCGCATCAAAGCCTCATACGCATAGATCTCTCCGGTCTTTCCGTCTACGATAGGCTGGAAGTGATAAATGATCCGGTTATTATCGAGGATATCGCTAACGACAAGAGCCTCCCTTTGCTCCTCTTCGGTAAGCGCAGCTCCTGCTGCGATCTTATACTGAGTCTTATTGGTATTCTTACGCGAGATCGCGACATTGACGAGCCTCTCGACCTCCTCTGTGGAAGAAGGACTCCCGCTCTCGCTCGCATAATATAGCTCTATATTATAAGCGGCGTCACTCTCAGCCCGGACCTCGGCGAGACGGTCGAGAAGCTTATCCTTCTCCGCGAGCAATTCCTGCTCATCCGGATCACGCGTGATCCTTAATGCCACAAGCTCATCGTTGCCCGCACGGAAACACATACAATTACGTGACGCGAACACACTTTCGAGTGCACTTGCGACCGTCACGATCGCCCTATCCCCCTCGGTTCGTCCGTATGTCTCGTTGATCTTCTTTAAGTCTTTAATATCTATCGCGAGCGCGCCCATGTAGTCGCCGTTGTTCTTCATAAGGTGCAGGAACGTTTCAGCGTTCTCAAGGAAACCCTTATAGTTATTAAGACCCGTAAGACTGTCGGTCGTGATTCCCCGTCTTGCGATCTGCGACGATCCGATCAGGGCATCACTTCTTCTGAAGCACTCGATCCCCCTCGATACACTCTTAAGCCATGCGCGGTACTCCTGTGAGATGACAGTCACGCGGTCCTCATATCTGACTGCCCCGTAACCGAATATCGTATCGTCGAAGAACAGCGGCATGAAGTAATAGACAGACGGTTTCTCATGCGGAGTGTACAGTTCGGGCAGCATGTCAGTTCTGGGGAAGTAACTGTCGTTTAAGATACGGTCGTTGTTGTCGCTTTCCGCGCCGCACCTTATAACTTCCATGATGTTATCTTCGAATCCGCCCCATGACTCGTTACCGAGTGACGGATTAAGGCATAAACTAAACGAATCAAATCCTCTTATCAGATGCAGATTCGAGAAGATCGTACTGATAAGACCTGTATACGTCGTCTGACCGATCATGTCCTCATCCATATTATTAAAGGGTGAGAATATCGTTCCCAGCGACAGCTCCGTGTCCCAGGAACTTCTTGTCTCATAATACGGCTTCGCGCTGTCGCATCCGCACCCGCACGTGCCTCCGATGAACAGATCCGGATCCTCCTTGAACAGCATAGGCTCCTTGCCCCTGATCATGGCATCCGCGAACACCGCCGCGTTCATGCCCAGATGTTCACTGGTCATAGGAACTGATGTGAGAGGTATCGGCGCATGCTTGCCCTCGACATTAGTGTCGAAGCCTACTATCTTTATATCTTCAGGGATCTTGAATCCTTTAGAAGTTATTCTCTTCGCGAATCCCAAAGCCATGCAGTCGTTAGCGAACGCCACCGCCTCGGGCATATCTTCAGGGTTCGATGCGAGGCTCTCTGCGAGACTCTCGCCGCTCGTGTACCAGAAGTCCCCGTAGAAGATGCGGTTCTCGTTTACCGGGATACCATGCTCCTCGAGCGCGTTCTTGTACGCCTGCAGCCTTATTTTCGAATGAGGGTGCCAGCTCTTTCCCGTAAGAAAAGCGATGTCCTTGAGCCCATGCTTCTCGATAAGGTGCGTCACGACCTTCTTCTCCGACACGTAGTTGTCTATGTGTATCGACTGGAAGTACTTGCTCTCCTTATCAACGAAAAGCACCTCCCCCCGGTACTTCGCGTGCAGCTCCTCTTCGATCCGTCTCGCGACGTCTTTAGTCTGGATAGAGTCCGCCATCACGACAATACAGTCGAACTTATCGTAATCTATTAACTTAAATATGGAAGACTCTCCCACCGACCTTGCCGGAGTGTCCTGATATTTGATGTACATGGCAAAGACGCACACATCGAGGTCGCATTTGAAGGCTTCCTCGATAAAGCCCTTCAAGAAGAGCTCATAAGCATATTCTTCGGGCTGCCCCATAAGCACAGCCACTCTTTTGCGCGCCTGATAAGTCATATTAGGATTATAAATGATATTTGATTATCAGTTTTGAACTTTTTGTTTCAATGAATTTAAGTTTTTTACTATCAATTCCGACACATCCCGTCCGATGTGTTGCTTAAGCGACATTTCCCGACTTTATCACTGATTGGTTTGACCCTTAATCCACGGCACAATATAGCCATAACAAACAAAACAAATTCACAAAAGGTTAAAACCTAGGAGGAAAACAAAAATGAAGAAGGCAACATCAATCGTAGCAAAGGTAATGACAGTAGCAATCGCAGTAACAATGATCGCCGGTACAACATCCCTCGCATCATCACTTCCCTGCAACACAAGAACAAACGACCAGTGCAATGAGTACACACTCCTTCCCCTGAACACAAGTCCCGACGGTCACGGTTCAGCAGGCGGCGAAGGTGATGTTCACTGGACAGTACAGTGCGGTTCTTCTGAATCCACTCCCGCTACTCAGGTCGCAGGCGCATCCAGAAATACGATTGACGGCTTCGTTGACAGACTTTATTCCAACACACTGAACAGATCCGCTGATGAAGCAGGCAGAGCTTACTGGGTAGAGCTTCTCTCTTCCAAGAAGGTTTCCGGTTCCGAAGCAGCCAACGGCTTCTTCACAAGCCAGGAGTTCATCAACCAGAACCTCTCTAATGAGCAGTTCGTAACAACTCTCTACACAGTATTCTTTGGCAGAACACCCGACCAGGCCGGTCTTAACTACTGGGTAGCACAGTTGAACAACGGCACAACAAGATCCCAGGTCATCTCCGGCTTCACAGGCTCTTCCGAATGGGCAGGCATCTGCAGCCAGTACGGAATCAACGCATAATCACTAATCCACTAACAAAAATAAGGTTTCAAGAGACAGCTTACCAAGATTATTATCAACTGACCGCTCCTTATTTCTCTTCATCAATCAAACTCCCTTATCGTTGCAGCCAATGAGAAAGGAATAATCTCCCCGAAGCTCGTCTGTTTATATGCGGTCTCTTCATGCATATATTTGACTATGTCCTTGGTCTTGTAATCTTTAAACTTATCAATCACCCGATCAATCACGCTCTTCTCTTTCTTACTCAACACGGAGTAATTCATCCCGGGTGTCGGATAAACATGAATCATGGAATCATAATTCACACTCTCCTCCTCCCGTACATTTAACTTCTCCAGATTCATCAAAGCATAATGCCCGACAGGAAGGGCACCCATATCACTATGCCTATATACCATCCCAGTAATTGCCTTACCATTCGTCTTATATGCAAGAACATCAACATACCAAAGCATCTTCATAAGTTTAACTTTATAAAGACTGGTTACACTCTCGGCTATATAAGAAATTGCTGCCTCTATCTTATCTACATCAAGCGTAGTCAACCCGTTTGAATCAGAAGGTTCAACAAAACTGACATACTCGCCCTCAAAAGCCTGACGTGTCAGATACTCCTTCCCGTGAGCCTCCAGTCTCTTAACAATTCTGGCATATACGTCCATCTGCTTCGACTCGGCTATCTTTGATTTGTTCTTATTGTAGAATTCAAGCACCACCAAAGGGTTATCATTAATAAGGCGCAGCAGATAATCATAAGATTCATCCTGGATAGCCTTGCTCTCGTATCGTGATATAGTCGCCTCTCCCCAGCCTAATATCCTCGCCAGATCCACCTGTGACAATCCATAACCCTCACGGATCCCTACAATATCATCAGAAGTCAGCAATCCGTGCTTAACCCTATACGCATTGCGTGCACGATGGAGATTCTCATTGTTCATCTCGCCAGTCTCAAAGACTCCGTCTTCTTCCCCGGCATTACCGCAGAACAAATACCTCTGCTCATACTCCACTTTATCGCCCTTAACAGTAACGACCGCTAACCGCGTCCTTTCCTCTACCTCATGCGTCTTGTCACAAATCGGACAATCCATATGAATCTTTCTGATTAATTTACTATCCATTTTCTTACCCCCTAATTTATAACTATCATAAGTAAGGAAACTCCATTGGATCCTTAGCATAATGAAATGATATACATAGTATGCGTTGCCTCGGTTCCCCTTTAACTTTTAACTTAATATAGACAAGTTTATTGTTAATCATCTTTCCAAATACAAACAAACGCAGAGGATTAATATCATCCCTGTCTACAAGGGACTCTGAATATTCCGCTACGGTCAGCTCCCTTATTCTGTCTACAACATCATTCGAGTCATAATTTAGATCCAATAAAGTAAACCTTGTCGAATGCTCTTCATCATCAGGTTTATCCTTAATATTCAAATACAAATCCCGCTCAACATTAAATCTTTTATCATCAAGAATCTTATGTAACCCATCTAAAAATACTATGACATCGTTCTTTTTCGATTTAAACCCAAGATAAATATCCCTCACCTCCCGGTGTTATTAGCGATCCTCCTTGTCACTATCAATTGATAGTATACCATCATTTGTACGATTATCAACAGAGTACAATTCACAAACTCCCGATTCGCTATCACCTACCCCCAAATCCGACACTTCCTCCCCATTCTGTCGCTTAAGCAACACATCACGCCCACATTACTGATTGGTTCGCTCATCCTCAAGCGTTAACTTAATTACAGACAAACAAACTACTTAAAATCTCAAAGGAGAACTCAAGAAAATGAAAACACAACAGCTAATCGGTAAGGTAATCAGCGTCGCACTTGCGGCTATCCTCGTACTCGGCGGCGGAACGACTGTTTTCGCTGCGGAGACTATTGGATGTGACGATCCCAAGACGGTCGAACTCGACGGTTACAACACGAAGGTCAATTACACATTCAGACCCGAGACTGACGGCGACTACCAGTTCACGTCTTCCGATATTTCCGACGAAGACTTGAAGCCCGCGATCTCGATCTACCGAAGCGGCAAACTAGCCGGAGAGGCAGGCGGAGACGGAAGCAACTATTCACTCACACTTTACGATCTCGAAGCGGGCAAGGCTTACCAGATTCAGGCTGTTGGGACAGGACTGCATATGGGAACAGAAGCAACTTACACACTGACAATCACGAACGTAACACCCGTTATCGATACACAGGAAGAGATCGCACCCGACTTCGGCGGCATGGACATCAACTACCTCCCCGAGACAAGCGCGGACATCATTCCCACAGTTATCGATGACACGATCGACAACCCGATCAATAACACACCCGCTGCAGTAACACCCATCACGGACAACGCGCCCGCAACATCCGCAGCTCCCACAGCAACACCTGCTATCACAACAATCAACATTGACCCCAACGCTTCAGTCAAGAACTTCGTTGAGCGTCTCTATCTCAACGTACTCGGCAGAGAATTCGACATTGCAGGCAGAGATTACTGGGTAGACATGCTCCTCGGTCAGGGTTACTCCGGCTCCAAAGTAGCAAACGGCTTCTTCATGAGTTCCGAGTTCGCATCCATGAACTTAAGCGATGAAGAGTACATATCCACACTCTACATGGTATTCTTCGGCAGAACCCCTGACGTCGCCGGAATGCAGAATTGGCTCAACGCCCTCGAGAACGGTGCCACAAGATCCGAAGTTCTCGAAGGATTCACAGCATCAGCCGAGTGGGGCAGAACCTGCGCATTCTACGGAATTAACGTTTAATTAACAACAACTTCAAAATTTTTGCCGCTAAAGCGACACTCTGACCTTAGAGTGTCGCTTTTTCAACACTTAAGGCCTTTATTACTCATTGGTTTGACTCTTTAAACACGGCACAATATAGCCATAACAAACAAAACAAATTCACAAAAGGTTAAAACCTAAGGAGTAAAACAAAATGAAGAAGGCAACATCAATCGTAGCAAAGGTAATGACAGTAGCAATCGCAGTTACAATGATCGCCGGTACAACATCCCTCGCATCATCACTTCCCTGCAACACAAGAACAAATGACCAGTGCAATGAGTACACACTCCTTCCCCTGAACACAAGTCCCGACGGTCACGGTTCAGCAGGCGGCGAAGGTGATGTTCACTGGACAGTACAGTGCGGTTCTTCCACTCCCGCTACTCAGGTCGCAGGCGCATCCAGAAATACGATTGACGGCTTCGTTGACAGACTTTATTCCAACACACTGAACAGATCCGCTGATGAAGCAGGCAGAGCATACTGGGTAGAGCTTCTCTCTTCCAAGAAGGTTTCCGGTTCCGAAGCAGCCAACGGCTTCTTCACAAGTCAGGAGTTCATCAACCAGAACCTCTCTAATGAGCAGTTCGTAACAACTCTCTACACAGTATTCTTCGGCAGAACACCCGACCAGGCCGGTCTTAACTACTGGGTAGCACAGTTGAACAACGGCACAACAAGAGCCCAGGTCATCTCCGGCTTCACAGGCTCTTCCGAATGGGCAGGCATCTGCAGCCAGTACGGCATCAACGCTTAATCACTAATCCACTAATAAAAATAAGGTTTCAAGAGACAGCTTCCCGGCTGTCTCTTTTAATTCGAGATTTCCTTCTTTCATATGGTTTATCCTCTGTCAGTTTCAATCGAATTAAACTTATATTCGAGTTCAAGTGCTGAACCGCACTCTCGGCTTCTCACTTTCCCAAGCACCGCAAGGTGGCTGCAACCCCGCTTAGTGACCCAACACGGATCACGGGCGGAGCTGTCAAGCCCGAAGCATCCGCAGGATGTGCGCAGCAGGCTTTACTGCGAAGCCCTGATCCGTTACATAAACCATGCGGGGTTGCAGCTGCGTGCCAAGACACGCACAGTCCCCAATTTGCTCCACCCCAACTAATCATACTGCCTTTCCAGAGACAGAATTCAACAACTGTCTCTATTTTTGTCTCTGAGAGTTCCACAGAGACAAAACCGGAGACAAAAATCGATTTTTGTCTCCGGTTCAGTCTTTGTAATCACTAGTCAAGAAATAGTAGACACTCAAACAAGTTAAATAGTCACTTAATCAGAAATATAGACAGTTAAATTAATCTTTTATCTCAAAACCGGCATCAATCAATTCATCCTTCGTCATGTTCTCATAAGCGGCTCGCTCGTTGCTCAAAACATTGTTGGGTTTTCTTTTATCAGGCACTTAGCACCTCCGTCTACCAATTGATGAATTGTGTACTTCTACCTTACCACTTCAGAGATCTTGCTTTGTCGTTTTTTGTCGAAAATTGTAGAGAATTGTCGGAAAATTAGCCATTGAAACATGCTAGGATTTACATATCGAATAAGCAAAGGATAGTCGTAGCAATAGGAAATCATGGAAAAGGGAGCAATAAGCAAAGAATTCTTCATCGGCAGATTCCTCTATCTCAAGGATCTGCTGGACAACAAAATCCCCAATGTCCGTTACACAACGATGAACGGTCATGATGCCGTATCGTTTAATGCAGTCAATAAAAAGACCGGTCAAACAATCCGAAGAAGAGTTACAGACAAGAATCCCAAATGGGACAAATACAGTGCCCTTGCTGCTCAAAGAGCCAAGTACGAAGAACAGCTGAATAAACTTCTATCGCTGTGGAAAGATAATTACCGAGGTTCGTTAGAGAAACTCTCTCAAGGTTATATGCTCAGACCTAACACTGACAATCCGTACAATACCGAATTCTGGAAAGCTTTAACGGAAGGCTCGAATACCTACCCAAAGAATAAAGAGTACACGCACAACGGAATCATCATGAGGTCTGTATTAGAAACGGAAGTCGCGGATATTCTCGACCGTATGGGAATAGAATACAAGTACGATACGATGATCAGCGCCGGAGGCAACAAATCTATATCCCCTGATTTTGCAATGAAGCTTCCCGAATTCAACCGTTGCGGATTCGCCGAAGCGATGGGCGGTTTAAGCAACTTCGGTTATCTGAAAGACAATGTCGATAAATACGGCAAATACCTCAACTGCGGTCTGTATCCCAACCGCGATGTAGCAATGATCCCGGGCGATAATGATTACAGACCCGATCAGTCGACCATTATGAGAATGCTGGCGATTGTTCTGGATTCATTAGCCAGACAATATGTAATAAGAAAGTCTCCTTAAACATCAGATAGGCATTCCAGAGACAAAATCCAACAACAGTCTCCAATTTTGTCTCTGAGAGTTCCACAGAGACAAAACCGGAGACAAAAATCAACTTTTGTCTCCGGTTTCTCTACTTCAATCAACCTATCAGCTTCCTAGTCGGCAAATCTCCAACCCACAAGTCCTCTAGTCCTCAGAACGTACCGCTAATATACCCGTACGCCAGCACATTCCCGTACTCAGCCGGATCACCGCGACGGGTGACATTAAGAACGTCGTAGTATAAGTCCATCGGTCTGTAAGCCGAATCATTATACATATCAATCTCCCAATCACTGTCAGGCTTACCCGCCAATGCATAAACACTTATCGAATATACATGAGGCTCGCGATCTTCCCCATACGTCAATCCGATATAAGTCCCCAAATCCGATCCTGCCTCAAGCGAAGTAGTATGCAGATCATCAACATACCAATGCTCAGTCCCGTAAAGTGACTCATCGACCATATAGATCACATAATACTCGGCGCCTTCGACCTCCGAGAATTCGATCTGCGGCGCACGTTCCTCCAGATCAAACGACCACTCGCCGTTTACCAGATCAGAAGAACTGACCTCCATAGTCGCCCCGGCAATATACTGATCCGGGAACTTATCATGAGAACTGTTGCGCGACCTGTAGATATAACGCGTCATCGAATTCGCCATTATGAGACCGAATCCGCCGATCAGGCACAGGATTACCAGTACAAAGACTGCAGTAAAGAGATTAATTCGGGGCTTACGGTTATCACCGGGCACCCGACCGTCAACATCATCAATATACTTCTGCCTGTTACTCTGTCTAAGGAAGATAAAGAACCCTATCACAAACACTGACTGATACATCAGAAGCAGAACCAGCAGCACGATATAATCGCTCTCATATGCATGCCACTTATACCAGAAGGCAAGATCCCCAAACAGCATCAGCAGGAATGCACAACCATAAAGAATAGCCGCGATCTTACTGTCAGATGCATGACGATTAGTCTTAGAATAATTAACAGGAGCAACCGTAGCCTCATTCGACTCACTATCAACCTCTTTCAATCTTCTAAGATAGATCGACGCCCTTGCATATATAAACCCCGTAACAAGCATCATCGGCACAGCCACGAACTCAAGGACCACCGTAAACATAACCATATACGGCTGAATCATAAACCGGGCTCCCCCGTTAACCTCTATAAAAACCGCCAGGAACTCGAGCAGCAAGAACAAAACGAACAGCCCGAGCGAGAAGAAGAACAAACGCCTATACTTGCGCTTAGCGGACTCATCATATTTTGCAGGATTGCTCATAAAGACACCCCCGGACAAGATTCATATTCTGAGGATATAATAGCAAACCAACAAACGAATTTCAACACAAATTTATTGTTATTCGATATAATTTAATTATCTTTCAATACGAGAAGCATCGCATTCTCAGCAGGCATCGGGCGACCCCAGACGAATCCCTGGATATAATCGCAGCCGATCTCCTTAAGCGTATCGACCTGATCGTCAGACTCGACACCCTCTGAGATAACCTTGAGATTAAGGATATGTCCGATCGATACTATCATCGAGACATACTGCTTATTCGACTCCGTATTATTCATTACATCGATGAACGACTTATCGATCTTGAGGATATCCGAAGGCAGATTATTCAGATAAGACAATGACGAATAACCTGTTCCGAAGTCGTCGATTGCGATCTTGATACCCATAGCCTTAAGCTCGCTGATCGTATTACGCGCCTTGTCCGTCGAGTCGATCATGATGGACTCTGTGATCTCGATCTCGATAAAATGTGCAGGCACTCCGTACTTCTCGAGCATATTACGCACTTCTTCGATGAAGTTGTTCTTCATCAGGTGACGCACGGATACGTTAACACTCATGGTGATATTGGACAGGGTCTCGTTCATTACGTGACTTACGAACTCGACAGCCAATTCGAACACACGTGAATCGATCTGATCAACAAGACCCGTCTTCTCAGCTACAGGGATAAACTCACCGGGGCTGATCATCGTGCCGTCTTCATCCTTAAGACGTGCAAGAGCCTCGAAGCCTCTTAAGCGGTGCGAGATATCGTACTGCGGCTGGAGATTAAACGTGATCGTATTATTCTCAAGGGCTCTGCGGATTATACGCTCGACTTCCATCGACCTTACATCTTTGATCGCATCGGGATCGTAACGCATAATGTAGTTCTCACCCTTCTTGCCTGCAGCATGCATAGCTGCATTGGCACCTGAAATAATCGCATTGCTGGTCATGGCATCAGTGGGATACTCGGCGAAGCCGAAGTTCGCGGTCATGAAATAGTCGCACTCTTCGATCGTTATAACTCTCTCGAGTTCGTCCTTATACTTATGTACGCTTCTCTTGATCTGACCTACATCATTGTAACCTCTGATGATCAGTGCATACTCATCACCGCCAAGACGTGCCACAAAGTCCTTGGTCTCCGTCTTATCGGACTCGGCCAAGTCTCTCCAGCGGTTCGCGATCTCGATCAGGACCTTATCTCCGAACTCGTGACCCATCGTATCGTTGATCGTCTTGAAGTTATTGATATCTATCGACAGGAATGTGAATCTCTCCTGGTCTCTGATAAGCTTCTCTATCAGCTCACTCACGGCAAAACGGTTCGGCAGATCCGTCAGTCGGTCCGTTATCGCCTGACTTGTGATCCTCTGCTGGAATCTCATATTCTTCTTATTCATGAAGTAGATGACCGTAACGGCTACAAGCGTAAACAGATTCGTGAACAGACCTGCGACGACACTTGTGTTACCGGCTTTAACGAACTGAATGACCATCGAAGGGAGCTGATAAGCAACGAGAATAACAACCGTCGTAATGTATCCGCTCTTCTTGAACAGGATAACCAGGAACATCAATGCGAGATTCGCAATTGACGTCAATACACCCGCGAATGAGCTGAACGGTACGCTTCTTACGACTCCGCCGACCAGTGTGACGTTGATCACGCCGGGATTAGTCGCTACATACCTCGTAAAGAACGACGGTATGATATAAATAAGCAGCAACAGAACAAACGCGCTCCACGGGACTTTATTCCCGATAGTGATATCGCGGAGGGTACGGTCCATCCCCTGATTTTTCTTATAATCCTTAGTCACTCTATCAACCCCAATCTACTAACTGTATTATCTCGCGTCGGGATCGTCGCCTCGGCTGATCTTGATCGCACGCTTATCCGCGTACATCAGCTTGTCTGCCTCTTCCAATATCTGATCGATATCGTAAGGCTTCTTTCCCGTCTTGATACCGCATGCGATAACGCACTCGATACCGTCAGCATTCTTATTTATCTCGGCGAGAGCATCCCGCCATCTGCGCTCTATCCTCTCGGCCTTAGCCTCATCCGCGTCGGCTGCGATCAGCATGAACTCATCGCCTCCGAGTCTGAACGCGTATGTATCCTCTCCGTCCGCGACAGCCTTCAACGAATCCGCCGCCATGCGAAGCAATGTGTTTCCCGCCTCGTGACCCATCGTATCGTTAACGCGCTTCAAGTAATTAACGTCCAGGTTAAAGACTGTGATGCAGTCGCATGTCCTGAACTTGCCGTTCATGAGTGCGCTGTACTTTGCCTTGTTATAAAGTCCCGTCAGGTGGTCGTGCTCGCTCTCGTAGACGACCTTGTCACGCAGCAGCGCGTTCTCGATAAACAGCTTAAACATCGAGAAATACATCGAATACATCCTGTCGTCGTCCTTGTCGATCTTCGGCAGCGCGACGTAAAGTCCGTAGAGATCGCCGCTTATAGTGCAACCCTTGGTAAAGCACATGAAATCGCCGTGGAATCCCGGAAGCTCGCAGGTCTTACCCGGCACATGCTTCTCTGAGAACACGTCGAACTTTAACTCCGGCATTCTCTTCTTAACGACCTTCTGCATGTCCTTCGCATAGACATATCTTCTAAGTTCGTCCGTGGTCCTGTCCACATACAGCACCGCGCACTCCGCCTGCAGATTCTTAACTACGATAGGCAGACAGTGCGTCAGCTGATCCGACAGTATCGACATCAGATCCGCCTGGCACGTCGACAGCATCCTCCACATACGCGAGTAGGACGACAGGTCGTGGAATATATTCGCGAAGTCAGAGACATCATATACCTGATGAACGAGATAACTCTCATTCCCGTCGCGGATCTCCTTCGTGCGCACCCTGTAGTACAGGCCGTTGTCCTTCTCGGCGATCTCCCATTCGATGTCGAGATCCTCCGTGGGATCATCATGGTACAGCTTCGACCAGCGGTTCCACTGGTCCTCGCCTATAAGCAGCGAGCCCTTACAATACAGTATCTTCCATGACGTATCGGTGATCAGATAATTACCGATTGCCGACTCGAAATATCTTTGCAGGATCCTGTCGTAATTAGCCATACCCTTCTCCCTTTTCCTTACCATTCATACAGCGCTCTGATATCCATGATCGCGCACTGGTCGCCCGTCAAAGCGGCATATATCTGATCCGTCCCCTTGGGCACAGATGTGATGTTCTTTATCTCTATTCCGCAATTCTGAGTCACCATGCGGACTTTGTTACGGCGCCTTATAAGAAGCACTTCGCTCTCGTAGCCGTTGCGGTTATTCTGCTTCCATGCATCCCATCCCGGGAACGTCTCGCCCCTTGATACAGTCAGTTCATTCTCAGCCGTCTCATCGTCCGTAACGTCCTCGCCGTCGAGCCTGATGCACGCGAGTTCCCTGTAATTCTTACCCGGGTACTTGCCGTCGTCAGACGTATAGAGCAGCACATACGGACAGTTGGATACAAGAAACGACGCCGGCAGGCTCTTCGTATGGAACGCGAGTCTTACGCCATCAAATACAGGCACACCCTCAGTCGTCGCACTTCTCTTGGAATCAGCCTGGATATTAGGCACATCTCCGTCTGCAAGATTGATGATATTGATCTCCTTGGCAATACGCGGGATGTACTCCTCCGTGATCTCCTTCTGTGTCTCCTCGACACTGATGTGAGACACCGTGCAGTTCTCGCCGGTAAAGCCCATGAACGCATTTCTCGACGTGTCGGGCAGCGCCATGATCGCGGTAATCTTAAGTCCTTGAGTCTTGATCTTGATCTGCGAGTGATCCTTATACTTACATGCGACCACCTCAAAGTGAACCGGCTTGCCGTCGAACTTCAATTCACCCTCGACATCGACTGTCATGGCGCGCGCCTTGGTGCTTATATACTTGCCGTCGAACCACAGCTCGCCGAACTCAAGATATTTCATCGCCTTGATCGTACGCTCATTCGTCTGCACGCATCCGTCGATCGAATCAAACAATACGAATGCCGGCAGGGAATTCTTCGGCTCCGCATCCCCGGCGGGAACCCAGTCGAACGAGATCTTAACGATATTTCTTGTAAGCTTGATTCCGTCGAATACCTTGTGCTTATACTCGCGGAACTCGGTCCTCTTAACCTGCGACAGGTCGAATACGACCTTCTCTTCCTCGACCACCTCGGTCGCGGGTCTCATCGTGAACTCGGTATCCTCGTCGATCATCTTGATCATGATCTGTGAATAAACGGGATCGAACTGCTTGTTCGCCCCTCTTACCATAGCCTCACGGACCTTGCCCTGAGGCTGAGGATCATTAAGATCCGTCTCGGATGTAAGATTATCGTATTCGTCTGCGACCGCGACGATCCTCGCATACAGCGGGATGTCGTTGCCGATAAGCCCCTCGGGGTAACCGTTGCCGTCGTATCTTTCATGGTGATACTTCGCGACTGTCGCAAGGAACGGGAAATCTTTAACCGCGCTTAAGATCTCGCCGCCATGGGTCGTATGTTTCTTAATCTCTTCAGGATCCTTACGACCAATACCGATAAGTCCGATATCGTGAAGCAGAGCCGCATAATAGACCTCGTGGCACTGCTCTTCATTAAGCCCCGCGCGTCTGGCGAGCATCTTCGAATAGTTCGCGACTCTTACAGAGTGACCTCTCGCCTCATAGTCTGTCGAATCTACCGCACTCGAGATAGTCTTGATGATCTGCTCGAGGGCGTGGTCGATCTTCTTGACTTCCTTATTGGCGTTATCAATCTCCTTATGCGCCTCTTTATCGAGAGTCTCGTTCATCTCGTTGATGACGAATACATAAAGCACGATAGACATAGTGACCGCCGCGATATTGATAAGGGAAAGACCGTAGAACTTAAGCTGAATGAGCGACGCCGTGACGGGCACAACATAGAACATCAGCAAAGGCAGACGTATCTTGCGGCCGAGCTGTCCGTAATACTGGATGATAAGCGACAGATGCAGAAGGAATATCGCCATAGGTATCGCGTACGCTACCGGATACAGAGGTCCCCTGCTGTACACATTATTCGCGTCGAACGAATAGTACATTCCCGTGAACTGCGAGATGATGATAAGAAGCCAGCCGACACTCACAAGACCTTCGGCAATCTGCAGCCTGTGAGGCCTCTCGACCTTGAGCGTATTCGCGAACAGATCCGTTATATAGATATTTATCGCGTGCAGGAAATTTAGTATCAGCATGAATACCGCGAGGTTACTTATGCGCACTACCCAGAATCCGAGAAAACTCTCATTACCGCTGTAGATATACGCGAACCTGTCGAAAAGCATCAGAAGTGACGATGCCACCTGAAGATAGATCATCGCGTACTTGCGCTTCTTAGGCAGCGTCTTGTTAAGCCATGCAAGAAGCGCTATTACCGCACATATACTCGACAGGGCGAGCATGATATCCAATTGCCAAATCTTTAAGAATTCGATCATATGCTCATCCTCTCGGCTTCAACATTATGTTCTCGGGTAATACGCTCTTGATCGTATTCTCGAGATCTGCGGGTGACAAAGGCTTCGGGAGAAGCCCGTTGTAACCCATGCTCTTATAGTGCTCTTCACCCGCGAGCGACAGATTGCTCGTCAGTGCGAATACAGGCATATCCGGCTTGATCTCACGGATCTCATCGAGGATCTCCTTATCGTCGATACCGGGCATCGTCGCATCCACGAATACAAGATAGAAGTCGTTGAACTTTATCTTCTCGATGCACTCTTCCGCCGTCTTCGCATTCGTTACGAATACTCTCGTCGGCTTAAGAAGTCCCTTTATGATCTGCAATTCCTTCGCATTATCCTCGACTACGAGAATGTCCGCATCGGGTGCGATAAACTGCGGGATATACTCACCTTCCGCATATGTCTCCTCGAGCTCGGTAAACTCGCCGATCTCCTTGGGATCAGAGATCTTCTGCTTAACCGTAAGGATGAACTCGGAGCCCTGTCCGTAGACGCTCTCGCACTTAAGCTTGCCGTCCATCAATTCGGCATACTGTCTTGAGATATCAAGTCCGAGACCTGCGCCGAGCGATGAGGAATTGCTCATCTGATCGAGACGGTTATAGGAGTTAAAGAGCTTCTCGATATCCTCTTCCCTGATGCCCGCGCCGGTATCCTTGACCGAGATGCGAAGCGATACGCTCGTCTCCGCCTTAGCCGTTACACGAACCGAGAAGTATACCGATCCCTCATTCGTATACTGGACCGCATTGGTAATAAGATTCAGTACTATCTGCTTGATCTTCAGGCCGTCGCCGTACAGACGCACGGGAAGCTTCTCGTCGATGTCGGTTACGAACTCAAGTCTCTTCTCTTCGGCCTTGGATCTTACCATCGCGAGAACCTCGCGGATCATCTCCTCGGGATCGTATTCCTGCTCGTTCAATGTCATCTGACCGGACTCGATCCTCGATACGTCGAGCAGGTCGTTGATCAGTACGAGCAGCGACTCAGATGCGAGCTTGATATCCTGAGCATACTTCTTGACCTTGCCGGAATATTCCTTAACATCCTCTGTCGGATTCTCGCGCATGATCATCTCATCCATGCCGACGATCGTATTGATAGGCGTTCTTAACTCATGAGACATGTTCGCGAGGAATCGTGACTTCGCCGAGTTCGCTCTCTGCGCTTCATCACGAGCCTCCTGAAGCTCCAGGTACTGCTTTCTGATGACTGTTCCCGTCATTACACGCCATACGATGACGCCCGCGACAGCCGCGAGAAGCGCGATGAGCACGATCCTTACGGACAAAAGCTCGAAGAACTTAGGCTTCTTAATGATATTAAATGCGTTATCAAGAACGACCTCGTTCGTACTCTTATCGAGGATCTGGATATGAAGCACATAATCGCCGTAACGAAGATCCGTGAACTCGAGAGAGGACAGTTTGCTCTGCATCGTCGTGTTGCCGTCGTCCTCGTCGCCCGCACCCTCGAGATATACGCGAACCAGAGGATTCGTGAGTGTGTAATCCATTACCGAAGGCATGATCTGGATACGTCCGCCGCCTGCGGGGATCACGTAATCGCCGTTCTCGTCGGGCAGGATCTGCTCGTCGTTGAAGTACACGGCTCTGACGCCGGTCTGTACTCTTGCCGATGCCTCGAAGAAGCTGTCGATATTTACTCTCGATACGCCCGTCTGACCTGCGATATAGAGGTTGCCCTCGCCGTCCGTGCTGCAGTGGCAGTGCGCTACAGGCACGCTCGTCAAGCCGTTCGCGACGTCGAAGAGTCTGTAATCAGTAATATCATCATTGATCGCGTCATCCGCATTGACCACATATACACCCTGCGAAGACATTACCCAGAGATTATTCTCATGGTCGGGGATGATCTCGAAGTTGTTGTTATAAGGGAATGTCGAGACATTGATGATGACGCCGTCTCTCATATACTCGATCGAGTTCGAAGTTACGATCCAGTACAGGTCGCGCGTCTCGTCTCTTGTGATACGCATGACTACGTCACTCGTAAGTCCGTCAGCCGTTCCGATATGAGTAACGTTGCCGTTCTCAATCAGGTACATGCCGTTACCGTCGGAGCCTGCGAGGATCTGACCGTTATCACCTTCGCATACCGTGAGGATTACCGTATTGTCGACGCCGTCCTCGTCATCGATGACATCAACTACCTGCTCATCCCTGATTATCGCGATACCCGCATTGGTACCCGCGATGATCGATCCGTCAGCCGCCTCATATGTGCAGCGGATCTCATTGCTCGGCATGCCGTTATCGGTCGTGAACTGTAAGATCGCGCCGTTATGCTGCCTGCATACAAGTCCCATCTGGCGCGTAAATGTCGAGAACCACAGATCGTTGTTGCTGTCGCTCATTATGTGTCTGATTCGAACTCCGTCGAAGTAGTCCGTCAGACTGTAAGTCATGGAGTGACCTGAAGCGATGACTCTTAATCCGTTGTCGGTACCGACATACAGGTCGCCGTTCAGGAAGCAAGTCGTATTGACGACTTCATCCTCGATGCCCGCGGTCTCCGTATAGTTTAAGAAGTTGTTCGCGACTACCTTCATGACGCCGTATCTTGAAGACGCGAACCACAGGTTGCCCTGATAATCCGTCGTGATCATCTCGATCGCTTCATCGAACGGAACATTCTCTATTACATGGAAAGTATTATTAAGATCGAGGTAACCCGCGACGTTATTCGATGCGAGCCACACTCTTCCGCAGCCGTAGTGCATGCAGTTGATGTTCTCGCACGAGCCCGTGTCGATCCTTGCCATCTCGGCTGCCGTAGTACCGAAGTTTCCGTAATATATACAGTTTGACTCAGTGCCGAAATACATACATCCCGCATACCTCGGATCCGCGACCATACATGTGATCTTGCCCGTGCCGAGCTCAGAGCTGTTATAGAACTGTGCGATTCCGTCGGTATTGACCTCGAAGATCGCACCGTTCTTCGTATAGCCGTAGACTCTGCCGTGTTCGTCGGTGACCATATTAAGGATTCTCTCGCTGTTGATCCTCTCGTCGTCGATCACATGGATCTGCATGATGTCATCTATATACATAAGGCCTGATGTCGAACCTATGAAGATATTGCCGTACGAATCCTCGGCGAAACACCTGATCGACGAAGACGTGAGTCCCTCATTCTTCGTAAAATGTCTCGAATCATTGCCGTCGATCACGACTACGCCGTTATCGTTCGTCGCGACCCAGATGCGTCCCCGAGAATCCTCATAAAGACCTCTTCCGCTCGTAAGACCGTCCGTCGAAGGCAGTCTCTCGAATACCGAGCCGTCGTATCTTATGATTCCGCTGTAGCCGCCGATCCAGATATATCCGTCGTTCGCGGCAAGTACGCAGTTGGCTTCTGAAGTGGGAAGTCCGTTGGTCGCATCGTAGACCTCGGCAGTGTAGCCGACACCCGGTATCTGACCCGTGACGGCATAGCCGCCTCCGACCAGTCTCTCGCTGTAACTTGTCGCATTGACGTTAACAAGCGACAGCGCGGGGATCATCAGCGCCATGAGTATGAAGGTTATACAAGCTTTAACTCCTGACTTCTTCATCACGACTCCCTGTACTTATTCATAACATTCTTAACTTCCGGCAGAGCCTCCATAAAGACCTCTACCACCTTCGGATCGAACTGTGTGCCCGAGCCCTCCTGGATGATCTGCAATGCCTTTTCGAGCGGGAACGGAGGCTTGTAGATACGGGGTGAGACGAGTGCATCGAATACGTCCGCGACCGCCATTACACGTGCAGACAGAGGTATGACCTCGCCGTGAAGACCCTCGGGGTAGCCCTTGCCGTCCCATCTCTCGTGATGGTAACCCGCCATGTTACGCGCTTCCTTAAGGTAGTTGTCGCCCTCGACCGTGCTGATCGCACTCTCGAGGATGTTCTTGCCCGCCGTGGTGTGCGTCTTCATGATCGCGTACTCTTCGTCCGTAAGCTTACCGGGCTTATTAAGGACAGTATCCGAGATGTTGATCTTGCCGATATCGTGAAGCGGAGCACTCATCTCGACGTCCTGCATATATTTGTCAGTTAACTTCTCTGTGTAGTAGCCGTTCTTCTTCAAGCCCTGCAGGATGATCCTTACGTACGCCGCAGTCTTCTGAATGTGCGCGCCCGTATCGGAGTCACGCGACTCGACCATGTCCGCCATCGTGATGATAAGTCCGTTCTGCATCTTCGCGATCTCTTCCGACTTCATCCTGATGTCGTTCATCTGCGATACGGTGTCGCCCGTCATCTTGCACAGCGCCTTGTACAGCAGCTGCATCTCGTCGCCCGTGTGGATATCGAGGCTCTCCATCTTCTTCAATTTATTCTCGTACTCGTCGTCCATGAACGCGACCTCATCCGCGTACTTGGTCATGCCCGCCAGAGGCATTACGATACGGTACCTTGAGATCCACAGACCGGTGACGACCGCGAGGATAAAGAACCCTAAGAAAAGCAGTACAACTCTTCCGACAAAATCGAAAGAGAAGCTCGAGATAGTCTGGATATTAACGTTCGTGATCGCATAGCATACGCAGCGTCCGTTCGAATTGTATATGGGATAGTAGACGGAAAGCAGCGATCCGTACTGGTCGTGAGTCTCGATCGCGGGGATCCGCTCGCCTCTTATAAGCTGCTGGATGTACGGCTCGAGCTCGGGCTCGTAAGGTACTACCGCTCCGGGCTCATCGCCCTCGATCATCGTGCCGTCGGGCAACCTTGCATCCGAGTCGAAAACAACATGACACCCGTCCTGCTCGAACTTATAAACATAGAGGAACTGGATATTCGCGGAGCTGTCCATGATATTCTGGATCTTCTCGTGAGTCCTCGTATATCCTGCCGTATCGTAGCCGTATCTTAAGTAATCCTCGACCTTGTCGGCGTCGATCTGTCCGGCCGCGAGATATGCGACCTGCTCGGCATTCTGGGGATCCACTCCTTGGTGTAACGTCTGTAGTTGATAAGGCTGAATACAGTGACGATTACGGTCATGAGGAAAGTCGAAGCGATGACAAGAACGATGGTCCTCGTACCGATGGATAACTTGCCCTTGAGGTTCTTCTTAACTGCCCTTTGGTCTTCCTTGCTAAGCTTCTTCTGGCGCCAGCCGGACATAAAGAGGGACTTCTTGAGCTTCTCGGGAAGCAGATACATGATCCAGACCGCGGCGATATAGGAGATCGCCTTGTCGATGATGTCCGTAAGATAAACGGAGAACATGAACGACCAGAATGTATTGAACTTGAACGAATTGGTGTAGAAGTCCATGATCGCGTCTGAAAGCGGAGAGCTTGAAGGCTCGCCGTACAGGAACCATGTGATGAAGCCTCCGATAACGCCTCCGATGAAGGCGATCGCAAGGACATAAAGTACGTGATGGAGAAGATGCTTCTTTCTCTTGCTCTCGAAGAAACCGGCGGTAACGATCGCGATCAGCATGTTAAGAGACGCATAGAAGATCGACTCGCCGTCCATCGCGAAGTTAACGATATTCGTGATAAGCGCTGTAATGATGCCGGGGATGATGCCGCCTAAGGCAGTAGTCAGGATGGTGCCTACCGTATCCACGTAGAACGGCAGATCCGTCTGTCTCATGAGCCATGAGAGGATGAGATTAAGGAGCGTGCCCGCGATAATGAGCACAATAACAGAGGGACGGAAAAGTCTGCTGTCTTTCTTTTCAGCCTGCTTTTTATCTATGTTAAGCGTCCTCAGTTCGCTCATTCAATTACCCCTAACTAATCTATCAATATTCTTTTATTATAATATCGACATCGGGTTTTGGGGGCTTTTCCGCAGATTGTTAACAGTTAGTTTGAATTTTGTTATCCTTTGCCCTGCTCTACGGTCTTGATATCGTTGCCGGAAGCCTTTTTGAGCATATATGTGTCGAATACGGGCTCGTCAGGGAGCTTCAATTCGATGCTGTTGATCTTATTTATGAGCGCTTTGCCGCCCCTCATCTTTATCTCGAAGACGTGTCCGCCCTTTGTTCTGTCGTCAGAAACGAAGTGCAGATGCCACCCCGCGGCGTTGATCCCGTCCATATAATCCGGGAAATACACGGCTACGAGCGTGCCTTTGATATTCTCAAACTGGAAAGCCTTCTGGGTCTTCCCGAGAATATTCTTGAGCGTCACGTGCTGCGAGCGGTAAGGAGACTCCGACCTCGCGTCCACGAGCTCGAAGTCCCCCTCGATCTTTACCATATGCATGCTGTTAAGCCCGAAATGCCCGTCGATTATAAGATTCAGCTGATCCTTAAGGGCGCTTATGCTGTCAAATGTCCCGAGCTCGACCTGCTCGCCGTCTTCCATGTTGCACACCGCGCAGAAGGGGACGCCCTTATCGTCGTCTGCTTTCACTACCTCGCCGGTCTCGGTCGCTCTGTAGCACACCCCGTCCGTGACGATCATCTCGCCGTCGACGTCCTCGAACGTGCCGAGCCCCGTATTCCCATGCTTTATAAGCTCTCCGACCGTTATAACGGACCTCGAATAGCCGAGCATGAGAGCCTGAAGAGTAGATACCTGATACATCTTAAGATCACTCATAGGTTTAACCTCCTTAAGCAATTATACACTCCTCGTCCGCCACGGATTCGGCAAAGGCGCGGTCGTGCTCGACGAACAGCATCGTAACGTCGCTCTCCTTAACGAGGCGTTCGATCTCCTTACGCATATAGACGTCGATGTAGTTCAAAGGCTCGTCCCACAGATACACGTCCGCCTGTTCGCACAGCGACAGCGCGAGCATGACGAACTTCTTCTGCCCCAGAGACAGCGCATTCGCGTCCCTGTATAGCATCTCCTTCGTAAAGCCCATCTTCACGAGGATCGTCGAGAATTGAGTCTTGTCGGCGCCGCGGTCCGCGCAGATGTCATAGAGGCTCCCCTTGAGTCCCGACGTGTCCTGCCCGACATACGATATCTTGAGGTCCTTGGCGATATGGATGTCACCTTCTGCGGCGATTCCCTCATCCCCGCCTATTCCCGCGAGGTACTTGATCAACGTGCTCTTGCCGCAGCCGTTAACGCCCTGAAGCGAGATCTTCTGCCCCTTCTCGACTGTGAGATTTATGCCTTCGCATATCTTCTCGCCGTATCTTGAGAGCCTCACGTCCTTTAATATCAGCGGCTTCCTGTCGTGGTGCTCGGACCCGGTGATCTTGAGTGTCTGCTCGCGCTCGAGGTCTTTTAATAACGACTGTTTCTGCGCTAATTTACGCTCGTTTCTGTTCTCGAGGTTCTTACTGAGGCTCATTAATTTACTCGCCTTCTTCGCCTCGAACGCGCGCCTGAAGTGGTCCTCCCCACCCTTCGGGTTGTTACGGCTCTTGTCGCCTTCCGCCTTCTTCGACCACTGAGCATTCTTCTTCATCGCGGTCTCGATCGCGCCCATCTCCTTCTTTAACTGGGCATTACGCGCCTGCTCGCCCTGCATGCGCGCCTCGTTGTTGTCCCACCAGACGCTGAAAGTCGCGTTCACGAGCTCGATGCCGGTCTTCGTTATGACGAGCGTGTGGTCGGTACAACTGTCAAGAAACGCCCTGTCGTGCGAGATCATGATGAACCCCTCTTTCTGCGACAGATACTCCGCGACCTTCGATCTCCCCTGCCTGTCGAGGTGGTTCGTCGGCTCATCGATCAGCGGGTAGATCCCGTCCGAGGCGAACAGATTCGCGAGCATGAGCTTCGTCCTCTCGCCTCCCGACAGCGTCTCGAGAGGCCTCCACATGATGTCGGGATCGGTGCCCAAGAGGTTCAATTCCTTCCTTACGCGCCACTCCTCATTGTCCGGGAACTCCTCCATCGGGAAACACACCGTCGGCGGCACACCCGTTATGCTGCCCGCATACTGCAGCTCGCCTCGAAGCAGCTTAAAGAACGTCGTCTTCCCGCGTCCGTTACGCCCCGCAAGTGCGAGCTTCCACGACGTATCGAGCGTCACATTAACATCTTCAAACAGATTATTCTCCGACCCGTCATATCCGAATGTCAGGTCCTTAATTGTTATCATCGGCATACAGAATCCTCCTTGTAAGATCCTCGCCGGATAAGAAACACCGTCATGTTCCAATCGGGGACGGTTCTCAAATGGTACAACAAAAGCCGCGACTTGAAGCCGCGGCAATATCAATAGCAATATAAATGAACACACAAAAAGACTTATCCGCGAGGCAATATAAAACTTCAGCAGATTGTCTTCCTCATTGGTGTTCCTCCTTGTTGTTTTTCTGTCCTAGAGATTACACGACATCTTACGTCTCGTCAACATAGACCTGAACATACGATATCGCCTTATCTTTCAAAGCATTAAAAGACTTGGAATTAAGAACGAATTCCTTAAGATCCTCGTCGCCGTCCTCGAAGCACCGGAAATCGTAAGGTATCTTCTCGCCCTCGGGGATATCGAATCCGACCTCGAGGTTAAGCTGGAAGAATTCATCGCCATTGGGCGTCTGGCGCATCAGTATAAATGAACAGGGCGGCGTGAACGGGCCCAAGTCCTGCGGGTAATCGCCCGCAGTGTACTGGAGCATCTCATCATCGACGGGCTTAGCCTTAGAGATAACTTCGAAGAACGCATCGACCAATTCCTCAAGTGTCATCTGATCGTTGACTTTCTCATTAAGCATAGAAGCGAGCTTCTCCTGGTTGTCGACTCTTTTTCGCCCCTTGCCGCCGATCTTCTTCGCGCTCTTGGGCGGCAGCAGCAGATCATCCTTGCGGCGAAGCTCGTAAGTGCCGTCCTCCTTCAAGTCATTGATGTAATTGAACGCGGTCTTCAGAACCGTCGTGTCGCCCTCATACCCGAACTCGAAGCGGGACACGATCACGGTCCCGACATCCATGCTCGCCCCCGGAAGCGAGTGCATCTCGGTCACGCGGCCGTCTTGCAGCACATAGTACGTAAAATGCGACGGCGTCACGTGCCCGCCCATCACCATATAGCACGCGCCGGTGAAGTAACCGTCGTGATGCTCGAAGATCTCATAGTTGTCGACGAAGCCGCCGATATTGTTCCACACACCCATGGGGCGGTCATCAGAATCAAGATAGACCGTGATCTTGCTTGACACATGAGGGTCGTCGGGAGACGTCACCGACGAATGATAGTAGCGGCCGAGGTACTCGCCGTACCTGTCCTTATCCGTCAAAGCCTTGAGTCTGGGGTCCTGATCGCCGTTCACCTCAAAGGCGTCGTACTCGGGAAGTCCGGCCTTCCTGATGTCATGCGACTCAAGATACTCCTGCATGCCCTTAACCAACTCGGCAACATTATCAAAGTCCATCTTATTCCTCCTTCAGGTCGAACAGGATCTCTGTTCTGAATATGAACCCCGACGACTTCTGCTCGCACTCGACGGAGAGCTCTCCGCCGTAATTAGCCGCCGCTTCTTTCGCATTTATAAGTCCGAAGCCGTGGTTCTTCTTATCATTCTTATGCGTCTCGATCTGTCCGTCAACTATCACCGGGCACGACACGCACGGATTCGTAAGCGATATCAGGAAGAACTTGTCGGTCCTCTTGAACGACAACTCGATCTTCTTAAACTCCGGATCCACGTCGCGAAGCTCATCATCGCTTACCGCCTCGATAGCATTGTCGAGTATATTCGCGAGGATCTTACACATATCGACGGGCGTGAATTCGACACCCGAGATGACTCCGGATACAATCAACTCTGCGCCCGCCTCCGAAGCCTTACGCGTCTTATCCGCGATGATCGCATCAGCGATCGTATTGCCCGTGTGCGCGCTTATGTCGGCAGCGGTAAGATTGCCGCCCATCTCCTCGAGGTAGTTGCGCATCTTGTCGTAGTCGCCGTTCTCGAGAAGCAGCATCAGGACCTGCACGTTGTTCTTCATATCGTGCCTCATCGCGCGGATCTCGGTATCGGACTTGGCGGAGAGCTCGAAGTACTTAGCCTCCGCCGCGATGTACTCTTCATTACGCGAATTAAGTTCCGCGAGGTCGTTACGTTCTTTTCGAGTCACACGCACATAGAACAGCAGCGTCACGAACGCGAGCGCAGATAAGATCAGAATTATGATCGACGGCGAGGACGAACGGAGGAGCGTCGTGTCCGTGTAATCCTCAGGAAGCAAAGACGTGAACAGCGTCAGGATAAAGAACATCGCGATCAGCACCGGCATCGGCAGCGGCACATCGTCTCTCTTGCGCCTTACCCTCGCGATCGCGACAAAGAGAAGGAACTCGAGAAGCAGCGCCAGCACCTCAAACACAAGGTAACGGATCGATATAACGGCGTGGTTATCGGCTGTGCCGATGAGATTGATCTCCTCACGAAGCCCCGAGAAGACCATACTTAAGTCAGTGATTATATTCGTCGCGAAGAATACGACCGCGATCCTCTTGTACCACTTCTCCTGTATGTTGAATCCGATGATCACCATCATGAACAGCGACAGCAGTATCATCGGCGCGTCGACAATAAGTATCGTATCTTTGACCTCGCCGTAGTAACCGCCGAAGAACGTGAAGAATAAGCCCGCGAGCCCCGCGGTGATGAACGCGAAGATGTAGATCATCTTTCTGTGCTTAAGTCTGTATCTTAAGACTTCATCAATGAAGTAGACCGTCATGGTCGACCCCAGGCACGGCAGGAAGATAAGAAGTATGTAGATGACCTTGACCATCAGATCGCTCATGTCAGCGTCCCGTCCTTCTTACATACTCGAACAGTTTCTGTTTCGCCTCCGCCGACGCGCTTCTGGCCACAGGCAGAACCTGCCCGTTATCCATCGTAACTTCCGTGGCCGCCATCTTCTTCACGTGCCCCAAATTGATGTAATACGAGCGGTGGCATTTATAGAAATCCTGCGAGCACTTATCTACGAGCGCGCACGCCTCTTTGAACTTCATGCGAAGCTCTATCTGCTGCCTTGTAAATACAAAGCGACACGAATTATTCGACGCCTCGACGTATATGAGAGCCGACACGGAATTTACTATCTGCTCGCCGTCTTTTACGAGCACGATCTTCTCGTCGACCTTGAGTTTCTTTTCGAGGTCCTGCAGCGTCTGTCGCAGCTTCTCGCGCTCCACGGGCTTCCCCAGAAAACGAAAAGCCTGCACCTCATACCCGTCCATCGCCATCTCGGTGTGCGAAGTCATGAACACGATCAGGATGTCTTTGTTAAACTCGCGGATGCGCCGCGCCGCCGCCATGCCTTCGACACTTCTCATCTCGATGTCGAGGAACACCGCGTCCAACTCAAACCCGTTCTCGAACGACCTTATGATCTCCTCGCCGTCGGAGTAGTGAAAGCACGAGACATCCTCGCGCCCGTACAAAGACGCGATCTCCTCCGTGATCTGCCTGCGGAAAACACTCTCGTCGTCGACTACGGCAATACGCATATCAATAGGAACACTTTCTTATATTCTTCGCCGAGGTTGTATCTTGCCATCTCAGGCTTCTGCACGAGCTTCAATTTATACCCGTGAAGCTGTGCGATCTTGTGCGCGACGCTAAGTCCCAGGCCGGAGCCGCCTCCGCTTGATCTCGACTTATCTCCCATAACAAACGGCTCGAAAAGACTTCCCGCCAACTCTTGATCTATCGGCGCACCCGTGTCCGCGATATACACGCGCACCTCGTCGGGTTCTTTCTTTATAAAAACGCCGATCTTCGTGCCGGACGCATTATGTTTAACCGCATTGGTCAGAAGATTGTTGATCACGCGCGACAGCTGAATCTTATCGGCGTCGATCATGACCGCGTCATCGGGGATGTCGATATCGACCTCGTCCCCCGCATCTTCGATGACCGAATACGAAGACGCGACGCACTCTCTTACGAGCTCACAGATGTCGGTCTTATCCTTAACGAGCGTGAAGCCCTCGCTGTCTAATCGCACGTAGTCGAACAGCATCTGAACGATGTCGTTCATGCGTAATGTCTTGTCCCTGATCGCGTCGAGGTATTCTTTCTCCTGGTCCTCTTTTACCATTCCGTCAGACAACGCTTTCGCATAGCCCGAGACCGTGGTCATGGGAGTCTTCAGGTCGTGCGCGATGTCCGAGATCATGAGGTAGCGCTGCTTTTGTTCCTGCGTTCTCTCCGCCTCGCGCTCGGCTTCGTATTTTTTAAGTTTACGTGTGACGCGCCCCGAGAAGATGACGCCGCCTGTCGCAAGAGGCAGGAGCGACATGATGGCAAGTCCCAGGATTATCAGAATGGCGAATGCCTTAGTCGCTCCCGGAAGATCACGGAGCCCCTGCAGAGTCGTGATGTCGTAGACCGCGGGGAAAGCGTTCTCGAGTATGATCGGGATCAGGTAATTGATGATCGTATAGATCATGATAAATTCGACTACCGTAACGACGGCGGCAGTCCAGACGAAACCCTTTATGATAAAACGCTTAAGTTCCCGCTCGTGCATCACTTATCCATCCTGTAGCCTAAGCCGCGGAGGGTCTTGATGTAGCGCGACGGATCCTCCTCGTCGAGCTTGGTTCTCAGCTTACTTATCGAGACCATGATGTTATTGTCCGCGACGACGAAGTCATCTCCCCACGCATATTCATATATCTGCTGCTTGGTAAAGACCTTGCCCGGGCTTCTCATGAACAGTTCCATCATCTTGAATTCGACGGGTGTCAGTTCGATGGTCTCGCCGTCTTTGATCAGCACGCAAGACTCGGTGTCGAGTGTGAGGTCTTTAACTGTTAATTCTTCTTTTGCTGTGACTGTCACCGCGGAGCCCAAGTCGTAGAATCTTCTTACCTGCGACTTAACGCGTGCCACGACTTCGAGCGGATTAAAAGGCTTCGGGATATAGTCATCCGCGCCGAGATTAAGACCTAAGATGCGCTCGGCATCCGCAGTCCTCGCGGAGATGATAAGTATCGGGATATTGCTCTCTTCCCTTATTCTTTTCATGACCTGCAGGCCGTCGAGCCCGGGCATCATGATATCAAGTAAACAAAGGTCGGGCTTCTCCTTACGGATGAGTTCCAGAGTGCTTGGACCGTCCCCCGCCTCGACCACTTCGAATGATTCATTCTCGAGATATAGTCTTAGAAGATTTCTTATCTCCTTCTCGTCGTCCGCGACCAATACCTTCACTCCCATATCCTCGCCCTTTCCATTTACCACTTGATGTCTCATTTGGGGACGGTTCTCAAATGAGACATTTCCCATATTCACATAGTACCAATTGAGAACCGTCCCCGAATGAGACATGCCCGGGGGGTAACCCCGAGGAACCCGGCGAATACCCGCCGGGTTCCCTTAGTCATTATACCTTAATCCTTATGTTGAGGGCACTTATGCATTTACAGCCTGTGCGTCTGTTGTTGTTCCGTACTTAATAGCCTCATAGAGAGCAGCCTGTGTGGATGCCTTGTAAGGTGCTACCCAGAACAGTCCGAGAAGTCCGCATGTAGCTGCAGAAGCGATATCCCAGAGGATGAATGACAGATCGAGTACGAATGCCTTCCACTTGTTGCCTGTCATGAGCTTCTTCGACTCAGCGAATGCCTGCTCTGTTGTCATCTCAGGATTTTCAGACAGGAGATAAGGGATCATCTTGTACTCATAAGACTTGATGATGCCCGGGATCACGAACAACAGGCTCCACAGTACGATGTAGACATCTCTTAAGAACATCGTCTTGCAGATATTCTTGTAGTTCGAATCGAATGCGAATGCGATGTTGCTCATAGCAGCGGGCTCATCGAGATTTCTTCTGAAGAATCTCTTGCATCCGAGCTCGAGAGGGTTGGCGATGAATGCATCGATTACCAGTGCGACAGCGAAGATGAAGAGGGCTGCTACTGCCATTACCACAACGAAAGCTACCATTGCTTCTGCGGGGATATCGATTACCTCAGACTCTTCCTGTGCTTCCGTAATCTCTTCCGCACTCTCATCCTGCTCACCGGAGGGACCTATGCCGATTGAGATGTTGCCTTCGTCATCGTTCATATCAGCGTCGAATGAGAAGTTCCAGTCCTCGTTTACCATGTTGATCGAGTGTCCGGCGGACTCCTCGTCCCTGTGGCTGAATGCGTTTCCGCCGCCTCCGAATGCTCCGGCCGTTCCGCCTCCGACGATCGCGAGGATCAGCGCCGTCGCTACACATTTCCAAAAGTTAGCCTTGAATGTGTTCTTTCCCTTTTCCTTAATCTCTTTCCTTTTCCATGTTGTCATTGTAAGTTGCCTTCCTTTCGTTTGATCTTACAATGCCATTCTATAGGTCTAACCTTAACGGACAAATCGCTGAACCTTAACTTAACCTTAACGTTGTGTGTTGTTTTCTTAACTTCTCTTTCTCAGGCTTGATTTCCAGAGACAGAATTTCATTTTTGTCTCTACTTTTGTCTCTGAGAGCACCACAGAGACAAAACCGGAGACAGTTTTCGATTTTTGTCTCTGGCGGATGCGTCCGGGCGAAAAGCAGGGCGGCGGACGGCGCGAAAAGCGGGAGCGCGCGGGCCCCTCACCCTACCGTCTTGCCGCTGTCGATCCTCACGGTGCGGGTTCCGTAAGCTGCGCACTCGTCGGAGTGTGTTACCTGAAGGATCGTCATGCCCTTCTCTTTATTAAGACGGGCGAACAATTCCATGATCTCCCTTGTCGACTTCGAATCGAGGTTGCCCGTCGGCTCATCTGCCAGGATGACCGCAGGGTTGCCGAGAAGCGCCCTTGCGATAGCAACACGCTGCTGCTGTCCGCCCGAGAGTGTGGAAGGCATCGCTTTGCGCTTCTCGGTCAAGCCTGTGATGGAAAGTATATCGTCAAGATCCTTCTTCAACTCGGATCTTTTCTTGCCGTTGATCGTCGCGGGAAGGAGGATATTATCCTCTACATTAAGATTCATTACGAGGTTATAGAACTGGAACACAAATCCCATGTTCTGGAGGCGCAGCTTCGACAGCTCGCGGTCTTTTAAAGATCCGATATCCTTGCCGCACAAAGTGATCTTGCCGTCGAACTCCCTATCAAGTCCGCCGATAAGATACAGCAGCGTCGACTTGCCCGAACCGGACGCACCCATCAGGGACACGAACTCGCCCTCGCCCACATACATGCATGCATTGTCCAGCACTTGATTAAGACTTGTGTTTTTGCCGAATGTCTTACTTACGTTATTTACTTCGATTATCGTATTCATACTGATATCTCCTTATTCTTACTCGTACTTGATCTGCTCTGCTATCTTCATCTTGCGCAGGTTCTTCACGGGGAACAGCACTGTCAGCGCGAAAAGCACTATCATCGCTGCCCACATGGCAATTATCGCGGGGATGCTGATATCAAGAGGAAGATTGATCGCATCCGTGTAATCGACCGCAGCCTTGACCACATAGATGAGTATCGTTCCGACTATCGCACCCGCAGTTCCGGACACCGCTGAAGTGATGAACATCTCGCGGAACAGGATGCCCGACAAAGTCCTCTTATCCATAGAGGTCGACAGCATGACCGCGCATTCCTTCTTACGTCCGTCGAAACCGATCAGCTGATTCGAGATCATGCCGATGCAAGTCATCACGAGAGCGATGATGATCACTGCGGAGAAGATCGTTCTGATCTGCATGGAGCTCTGCTCATCCTGCGCGACCAGTTCGTCGCGTGTCTTAACATCAGCATATGAACCCTTACTGTAAGTCTTGATGATATTCGCGACGCCGTCGGCATCGGAAGTCCTGATAAGCAGATAGTAAGGCGAATCGTGATAGATGTTTATGAACTCATCGCGGCTTATTACGAAGTTGTTATTTAATGAATCATAACTGTCGATATTAAAGAACGAGACTACCGTAAATGTCTTCTCTATCGGGAATACACCGTTCGGATCGAATGTGAGCGTCAGTGTATCGCCGATATCAAAACCGTTCTGTCTTGCCCATCTTCTCTCTATGCAGATCTCGCCTTCATTCAAAGACTCGGGCAGATCATAGATTGAATTAAAGAACTTGAATCCGCCGTCGGGAAGTCCGTAGACCTGGGCGATCCTCTGCTCACCGTTGACCGTCATCGTCTCGAACTTATTGTAGATATATTCATAATCATCAACTTCATCGAGATACTCGACATATGAGAAGTTCTTGGGCTGTGCATAAGTCGTTACCTGAACATCGTAAGGATAACGGTCAGCTGCGAACATGGTGATCATTGCCATCGCGATCGAGAATACGATGATGCACATCGCGGATGAAGTCGCACACAGCACGCCGCTTGTAACTGTACTCTTCTTCGAGATCGTCTCGCGGGAAGCAAGCGCCCATCTTTCATTCTCAGCCTTAAGCGCCGCACCCGTGATAAGTCCGGAGAAGAACTTCAGGATCAAAGGGAACAGAAACGCCAGCGAGATAACGCCGAAGATCAGACAGAATGCCGCGAAGAAGATATTGGTCTTAAGGAAGAACAATATGATCGCGATCACGCCGGTTACGATACCTACGATGCGGCCTGTCTTGCTGAACTTATACTCTGTGTCTCTGTTATCGAAGATGATGTCTCTGATCGAGATCTTAAGAGCCTTCATGATCGCACGAAGCGGTATGAAACACTCGATCGCGATAGCGCCGATGACTACGCCTGCGGGAAGTAGCACCGACATGACAGGAATGTCCAAAGATATCGATGTTCCGTCCGTCGTCGTACCCGTCAGAAGTGACGAATACATAGAGTTACGAATCAGCGAATACAGAAGCACTGCAGGCACACTTCCGAGAACCGCGTAGAGCATGTTTTCGAGCAGGAGGATGAGTCCCGTGCCGGTGCTGTCCATACCGAGGCTTCGAAGTGTTCCGACAAACGACATACGCTCGCCGACAATTCGCTCGCAGATGGATGCCGTGATGAAGACTACGAGCAGGAATGTTACCGCGAATACGAGGAACATCACGCCGAGCACCTGATTGAGAACACCCTGCATCGCCTCATCGATAGTAAAATTCTCGACACTCGCGGTGGGATAAGTCTCCTCGAGTATCATCTGCGCATTCTCAGCCTGTGTGTCGTCCGCAAGGTCGATCATGACCATGATGGATCCGGGCTTGCCGCACGACAGGATCTCGGCGTCGTTCTCGTTGATAAGCGCGTTGTCGCCGTGAAGCAGCAGGCTCATGTAATCCGATTCGACAATTTCCGACACGATGAACTCATGCTCGTCGCCGCGGTTGTCGTGAAGGATGACAGTATCGCCCTCCTCTGCACCCATGTCCTCCGCAGCCTGATCTGTGAGGATCACGTGTCCGTCCTCGAGTTCGTAGTGGCCGAGAACCTCCATGCGCTCCGCCGCCTCGAAGTCAACGCCGTATACTGACAGATCTTTGGAAGTCGCATACATGGGCTCGCCTTCAATGTCACAGTAGATCGTGTCGGAGAAGTACTGCAGGATCACTTCCTCATGCTCGGGAAAATCCGCGGGGAGCCTGCTCGTGTCCTCGGCAGTCACCGTCACCACGAGATTCGCGTTGCCTCCGAGTTTGCTGTAAAGGTCCGTGATAAGGTTCTGCTCGGCAGCACCGAAGTCGAAACAGAACATCGCGACGAAGCTGCACACGAAGATCGAGAAGACCACGAGAAGCGTTCGAAGAGGCTTCCCGAAGATATTTTTAAATGTCGTTTTAAGAACTATATTCATTGCCGTTCACCCCCGTCAGTACCATCTGCTGATACGGTTCTCGGGCGCGATATACATGCCGTCGCCCTCCTGCACACCGTACGTCTCGTAGAAAGCATCGAGCGTCGAAAGTATCGCATTAACCCTGATGACCGACGGGCTGTGCGAATCCGTATCAAGCTGGTCTATGACAGCAGAATCGAGCTCCTTGCCGCACCATATCGTCGCGTAATTCTCGAAAAGTAACTCGAGCTGCTCTTGGGTATGCGCAAGCGTAGTGATGCACTCAAGCGAACCCAAGTCGGCGTAGTTCTCACCCAATGTCTGCTCGCCGTCGACGTGGTAAACGCCGAAGACCGTGAAGTTGTCCTCGAAGTAGGAGACCGCCTGCTCATTTCGGGCATTCAAAGTCGCGAGGTCCTCATCGCAGATCCACGCAGGGTTATAGTTGCCGTCCTGGTCAAACACGATGCAGGTGCTGTCGAATGCGTGACCCATCTCGTGACCGATTACCATGCCGAGGCCGCCCAAATTCGTGTAGTAGTCCTGATCGGGCGAGAAAAAAGGCTCGATCGTGATAGCCGCCGTGATCGTGATGTTGTTAAGCGACTGGTTGTAGCAGGCATTTAACATCTGCATGGGCATGCCGGCCTCTGTTCTGTCGACGGGTTCTGAGAGACTTGCATATTTATCTGCCTGCTCGTGAAGCCTGTATGAAAGATAGAACGAATAGTAGTCGTCGTAGCAAATATCCGACCACTCGTCAGGGTCTGCCCTGCCGACGCTGCTGCCGGTTACATATACGATGTTGTCTAGCTTCCGGAGGATACCCTGTCTCGACTCTTCGGTAAGCCATGTGGCGTTAGTGATGAGTGCTCTGTATCCTTCCCTTATGTCGTCACACATGGAGATCAGAGCCTCGTCCGTCTCCTCTGTGTAATACTGATCGAGGTACAGCGGATCCGTCTGACGCCAGCAGGTGTTCTGAACATATTCCATAGCCTGCTCATCAGGTGTCGCGTAATCGATAGTTGCGTAGTCTTCAAGTGCTTCATATCCCCTTACGACAAAGCTTGGGTATTCCGTCCCGAGCTGTGCCATCTTCCATGCTTTGAGGGCATCAAGATTATCTTCTGTGAGCGTGTTATTAAGAGCGGCTAACTGTCCGGGATCCACAGTGGCGAATTCATCATGGAATTCGGAATCAATCCCCATCTGCGTAAGGTAAGCCGCGAGGTCGACATTACTTAAGATCGCCTGTGTCTCGTCGAACGACAGAACCTGATAGTACTCGACCGGGAATAACTCCCTTACGACGTCGAGGTCGGTCGCGTTATAGATATCCATCGCGATGTAGCCGAGTCTCGTGCCTGCCTCATCAGACGAATCTTTATCATGACCCAATGCCTGATAGTAAAGGCTTGCCGAAGTCTTAACGTCATCAAGCGGCGCATAAGTATCCTCGAGCGAATCGAAGGCCGCGCCGAGGAAGGCAGACAGCTGCTCGAACCCGAGGATCCTGTGATCTGCCTGAAGGTAGTTAAAGTCGATACCGATGTTAAAGTAACCCGGAACCGCATAGTCGCGTGCGATGCGCGCATCAAGCTCGAGGAATTCCTCAATCGTGGTTACCCCGTCGATCTCATGCATCAACGCATCGAGATCATCGGGTATATCCGCATTGTCCGAATCGTAGTTAAGCCTTAAGTTATAAGCCTGCTGAATGATATATTCCTCAGTGCCGTACTCATACCCCGAACCCGCGACAACATCGTTGATGATGCCCTCGATCCTCTCGTCTACAAGATCTTCATCAAACGCGGTGCCCGCCTCGTAATCGCCGTATTCGAACACGGCATTCGCGAGTGCCTCCTCATTAACATACATGTAGTAATCATCCTGCGGTCTGTACGGTCCCTGCTGAATCACATAAGTCTCCTGAGTTTCAGAAGCCTCAGACGCAGAAGGTTCGGTGACCGTAACCGAGCAGCCTGCCACAGCGCCCATTGCCGCCGCGGCCGCACACAGGACAGCCAATCCCTTGATTCTCCTCATAAAATATCTCCTCACCATTCAATGATGAGGAGATACTATCATTGGCTTGACCACAAGGGGGTGGTTCTGTGGTCAATTGCGTTTCCTGTGTGGTGAATTGCAGTGCGGGGTCGCGCTCATACCCTTTTCGAGCCGCCCGTGAACATGAACACGACGGAGAAAAGAGCCGAGATGCCGCCGATGCCGATGAAGAACCAGCCGAGCCAGCCGGGATCGCCCGCCATCTGTGCGGGGTTGGCGGGGTTGTACAGGATCGTGATCGTCTGCCCGACTCTCATGGTGGAATCCCATACGTCGGAACGGCCCTCGTAAGTCTGTCCGTCGACCTCATAGCGCACGACCGGCACCGAGTGGCGTCTGCTGTGCCTGCTGCTCGACGACGTATTGACGGTCGTCTGTATATCGATGATTTCCGCCTGCGTCTCGATGTAGTCCGTGTACCTGTAGAACTGCATCCACACGCCCGCGGCTGCGAACGCGAGACAGATCACCATCATGAAAATTCCCGTAAATATCCTGCTTGTGTCCATATCCCTTATCCTCCCTATGAACTTATGCTTACCTGTTTACGTCTATCCACCTGCCCTGTGCTTTGGGCGCCGCATTATTCTTGCACTCATTTATAGTATGGAACGGCTCGCGCTTAACGATATTGAACTGGTAGTCGAGCCCGAGAAGATCGAAGCCCGTCTCAGTCTGAAGGATCGCGAGCCTCTCGACGGGGCAAACCTTGAACGATTCCGGATCGTCCTCGATAGGGATCTTGATGTCGTAGTATCTGTTGTAGTAAGACGTGTACGCGACCACCTTGCAGCCGTCGATAAACGCCGGGATGTCTCTGTTGTAGCTGTCCTTCTTATTCATGATAAGGTCGGGAATAAACTTGATAAAGAACAGCGGGATGCTCAGATCAAGCAGTGCGAACACCGCCATCCACTTTATGGGCGACAGCAGGAAGCCCGCCGCGATCAGTATTCCGCCGAGGAACGGCACGCTCGAGAAGTGCTTGCCCGTCTTCTTCGAAATGAGCGGCATCACTACATAGAAAACGATGACGAAGAACAGACCCGCTCCGATCAGTATAGAACACAATAGATTATTCTTAATAAATTCAGTCATAAACTCCCCCAAGACTTACTGTCTACTATTATACACATTATTCTTCGGCGGGTTTATCTCTGCTTATTCTTCTGGATGTCGATGAGATTGCTCTGTCGGGACACACGAGGATACACAGGTGACAGCCGACGCACTTCTTGCCGTTAAGTCTGACCTTCCTGTTCCCGTCCATCGTGAGCGCATCGTGACCGCCGTCTGCGCATGAGATAACGCAGCGACCGCAGCCCATGCACTTATCGTGATCGAACTTCGGGAAAAGTATCGTGTCTCTCTCGAGCACTTCAGTCGTGTCGCTTATCGAGTCGAGCGCGATGCCTCTTATCTGCTTGATATCGGTGACGCCCTTCTCCTTAAGGTAACGGATCATGCCGGACTTAAGGTCGTCGATGATCCTGTAGCCGTACTGCATGACCGCTGTCGTGACCTGCACCGTAGCGGCGCCCAGAAGAAGGAACTCGAGAGCATCAGTCCACGTCTCGATGCCGCCCATCGCGCTGATGTGTTTGTTTTTAAGATTAGGGTTATGGCACAGCTCTTCGATGAATCTTAATGCGATCGGCTTGACCGCAGTGCCGCTGTAGCCTCCGACCGCCGACATGCCGTGCACCGCGGGCTCGGACACATATGTATGCGGGTTGATCCCGATGATGCTCTTGATCGTATTGATCGCGGCGATTCCGCTCGCGCCGCCTCTTATCGCGGCGTCCGCGGCGGGGCTCATGTGACCGACGTTGGGTGTGAGCTTCGCAAGCACCGGAAGGCTTGTTTCCCTGCATGCACGCGTCGTGAATCTCTCTACGAGTTCCGGCGACTCGCCTATCGCGGAGCCTAAGAATCCTTCGACCATATTCGGGCACGAGAAGTTGAGTTCTATCGCATCCGCGCCGTTCTCTTCGCACATGCGCGCGAGGTCCTCCCACTCCTGATCGTTCTGACCCATTATGGACGCGAGTATGAATTTGTTCGGATAATTCTGCTTAAGTTTCCTGAAGATCGCCATGTCTTCTTCGACAGTGTGCGTGCTTAGCTGCTCGATATTCTTGAAGCCTATGATCGTGCCGGAACTTCCACAGATCGCAGAGTATCTCGGGGACGTCTCGTGAATATCTATCGAGCATATCGTCTTGAACGAGATGCCCGCCCATCCCGCTTCGAATGCGCGGGCGCACTTATCGTATGTGCTTCCGACTACCGATGACGACAGCAGGAACGGGTTCTCAATCGGCTTGCCGCAGAAGGTCGTCTTCAGGATATCTTCGTCGTTATCTATCGCTTCGACTTCGGGCTTGATCTCATCGTTAAGCCTCTTGATAAGATCTTTTATGTGAACCTCGCCCGGGCGGACGCACGCCTTCTCACACGGGGCGTCGCAGTTCATGCACGGGATGCGCTCAGGAAGGGACGCCGCCGCGCACGCTTCGTTATCGAACCAGATGCTTCTGAGCAACCCCGCGGGGTCGAGCCCGTCGCACGCTTTTGTGCAGGGCGCATCAGCGCAGAGCACACACCTTATCATGTCTGTGCGGTGAATCTTTTTCGCAAACATAGGGGCGCCTCCTTTACCGAAGGTAGTCCCCTACATTATACAATTTAATTGACATTTACGTTTGCTATTTACGCGCAGTAACCGACGTTGTCGATGATAAGCGAGCCCGCCTCCGTGCCGTCCGTTGTTATCGTCATGCCGGTGACTGCCGTGAAGTCGAAGTCTGCCGTCTGCGCGAAAACTTCCGCCGTGATCACAACCTGCTGCAGCTGATGCTTATACTCATACGAGCCGAAGAATACGTCATCCTTCCAAAGCTGTACCGCGAGCGTGTGATATACGAACGTCGGGTTGTCGACGGTAACCGTATTGCCGTTGATATCAGTGAGCGTGACGGAGTAGTTAAAACCCTCTTCGATATCCTCGACTTCAATCTCGTTCATGTCCGCGATCGCGAATGAGATGTAGCCGTTGCTCATATCTACCGCGTCGAAGGTCATGCTGATCTCGGGTGCGGACTCCTCTTCCCACTCAACGGAAAGAACGTAGTTATCGCTCTCGCCCTGATCGCCTCTGTCGTAGACCGCGATCGTCCAAGTGTCGGCGCCTGTTACTTCTATTGTCTGTGCGGCTCCAATGTCCACCGTGTCGTCGAACGAGAACAGTTGCTCGAAGTTGCTGTCTTCGTAGTTTGTAATGTAGACCGTATCAGGCAGTACGCTTCTGAACGCGTCGACGTTGCTTAAGAGTTCCTCATATGTGTTGTCGATGTTAAGTGTCGTGTCGAGGAAAACCCTGATGTAAGAAGACGCGATGAACTGCTGGTCGGCGGGGTCTAAGAAGTTATGAGTATTCAGGTAACCCGCGCATGCGCCGGGATTGTCGTAACGTCCCCACTGCGTGTTGAACTGACCGTGGTTCGCGCCGAGGATGTAGACCTCTGACTTCAAGTAGAACTCGTCTGTCTCGCCCGTGAAAGTTATGTTGTTGTACTGCTTCTCGCCCATCATGGAGCTGACATCCTGGTCGTTAGAGCCGTGGATGAGAAGGTAGTTAACGTCTTGGATCTCGACAGAGCGGCTGACCGGTCTGTACTGGTCGACTACAGGCGCGATCGCGACGATGGATGTGATGTTGAAGTGGTAGTCGAAAGCGACGTTGCCGTCCTCCGGATAGTAGTCCAAGTCGTTAAAGAGGTATGCAGTCGCCACCATCTCGCCGCCTCTGGAGTGACCGCCGATCGCGACCGTGTCCTCATCGATGAGACCTTCAATTGCACTTCCTGCCGTGTCGTTAAGGCCGAAGATCACCTTCATGTTCTCGAGAAGCAAAATCGCTCTCAAGTCATTACCGACACCAGACGCATTGATGATATTCTCGTCGACAGAGATGACGACGTAGCCGTGTGATGCGAGCGACTGACCGAGGTAATCGTAGCCCAAGTACGACGGAACGTACGAATCGTGGTTGCCGTGAACGATGAAGAAAACGGGGCAGTCCGTCTGACCCTGCGGATACCAGATCTCGCCCTTCACCGGAGTCTCGGCAAAATCGTAGTCGTTGAACGCATCCGTGAGCGCGTCGAGGCCCTCGAGTTCAGTCTGATCGTAGATCGTGAAATCGAGCGTGTCGGTTACGATGTCGTTGTCCTCCTCGGGACCGTAGCTTAACTCTTCAACTGTGTAAGGTCCGTCCTGCATATATGCGTCGAAGCCCTGAGCCTGCGTGGTCTGAGTTGCGGGCGCGAAAGATGTATAGAACTCGATCCTGCTGTCGCCGAAGATGTCGTTATGGTATGTGTATGCATATCCGCCGATTACCGCAGCGCAGAGCACGAGCGCGATGTAAGCGAAGACCTGCTTGAATCTCTTGGTCCTGATGAAGCCCCAGATGATCCTTCCTAATACATCGACTGCAAGTGCGAGTGCGTATGAGAAAAGAAGCGCGCCCGGGATAGCTTCAGCCTGATTCGCGGCAATGTTTGTAAATGCCACCATGGTGAATGCAGCGATGAAATAACCTCTGTGTCTTTTGCCGCCTGCGAATATTAACTTGAAGATCAGCGTGCACAATTCCGTGACGATCGCGACGAGGGCCATGCTGATGATAAATATCAGTACTGCGTTGAATTTGTTGTATGTATACGAATCGATGATCCACCAGCAAAACTGCGAAGCGAGAATGAGCTCCAATATCATCGCCCCCGCGCGTCCGCTCTTCATGAACTCCCTGGCCGGCTGGCTCTTCCTCTTAATAAACCCGAACGGCTTCTTGATTTTTTCTTTAACACTCATTTAAGAAATCCTCTACTATACTTGCAAACTGATCGGGATGCTGACCCTGAGGCGCGTGGCCGCAGCCTTCCATCGCGACGTACTGCAGGCCGTGCTCAGACGCATAATTTTCGACGAGTTCCGCGGGGCATACCCAGTCGCACGAGCCCGAGATGAACAGGACCGGAACCTGATACTGCCCGATATCATAAAGATTGAAGTTCATCATCGCCTCTTCGAGCGGCGCCTGAAGCTCCATGTAGAACGGATCGCCCATCGTGGCCTTGATCTCAAGCCAATACCACCTTACATCGTCTACACCAAGTACAGGCGAGAAAACTGCAGCCGCGGTAGCCGTATCCGACATATCTGTCTGCGGGTGATATTGGGAAGTGTATTCGCGAAGCGTCAGCAGGTGCTCAAGCGACAAGTCGGACATGAAATCCTCATAAGCCGCTTCCATCGCTGAAGTATCGTCGCCCCTCTCCTGCGCGATGCGGAGGGCATCCTCATAGGCATAAACCTCGCCGTAATAATCGATCTCATTAACACATTGACCGACACCTATATATGCGGACACCTTCTCGGGATGCGCCATAACGTAAGAAGAGCCGAGCATCGAGCCGTACGAGTGGCCGAGGATGATGACCTGATCCTGACCGAATCTGTCGCAGCAGTAATCTACAAGCGCATCGAGATCTGCAAGCTGCTGCTCGAACGTGAGACCTGCGTTGTCGGGATTGACATCGGCATTGTGATAGTAAGATCGTCCGCAGCCTGTCTCATCCCAGGAGACAATCGTGTATTCATCTGCCAGGTAATCCTGCCAGTGGTAGTCAACAAAAGACGTCGGTGCGCCGGGACCGCCGTGCAGCGAGATGATAACGGGGTTCGACTCGGACTCGCCGAAAACATAAATGTACCCCTCACTGCCGTCAAGTTGAACATAAACCTGCTCGTTCACGCCGTTTCTGTAAGCGAACGCGCGCTTGATCTGTCTGCCGCATCTGAATGCGATAACAGTATTAAGTGCAATAAGAACAATTGCAACGGCAGCGATGCAGATCCACTTCAACACACCGAGGATAATTCGAACGGGCAGCTTCTTCTTTGGCTTCCTGCCGTAGACCTCACGCGCATGCTGTGCGTGGATGCCGATGTGGCCGATGCCGAGAATGACGGCACCGAAGATCATAAAGATGTTGCCGCCGTACACACCGAGAAGGTAGAACGCGAACACGGGATAAGTCGCAAGCGCCAAAGGCATGCCGCAGAAGCCGCGGTAGAAGTCCTGCATTGTTTTCGCGGACTTGAAGTAGCGCACCCACGCGATGTCGTAAAGCACCATCATGAGAAATGAGATGCCGAGCACGACGAGCCAGAAGTTCCAGCCGTGGGGGTTGAAGTCAGAGAAGATAAGTGCGCACGGCGTGACGATGAACTGTCCGACGCGCTCGAACGCGAGAAGGATCTTGTTCTCGCGTGCCGCATAATCCTCGTAACCCTTCGGCTGATTCTTCGCCCAAATGCCGTTCGGAATGAACAGCATCGCAAGATAAATAAGACCTACGTAAGAAAAACCAAAATGCACAATCTATACCCCCTTAAGCGATATACATCATAACGCGAGGTATAGGTTCTGTCAACAGTCGTTTTACAGATTCTGCTGTTTTTCCTGGAATCTTATGAGGTCTTCTGTCAGTTGATCGGCCGTTTTCTTATCAAGGAACCAGCCTATTACGACCACGCCGACGTAGATGATAACTACGCTTACGGCGACGCATACTGCGGTGATGACAGTATCCTTTTCGATGGGGTTACCGCCGAAGATGAACGCCACCAGAAGCACTACCGTGAGCACCATCCGGATGGCTTCCCTGATCAGCGTTTGCCTGACCGTGAGTTCTTTGCCGTCGCGCACGATCAGCGCGGGGATCATGCCGATGAGGCCGTAGATCAGCGGGTACATGAAGACTTCGTAGCCGAACTGCTGATCGGGTCTTAAGAGGCGCCCCAGCACGAGCATCGCGATGTTAATGAGAGTGACGCTTATGAAGAAGCTTGAGAGCATGTTTTTGAGCTTGTCTTTCATCTTCTGTCACCTCTTAATTTCTCTTTCATCTCGGGCACATACTTACGCGAGACGATTACGTCCTCGCCGTTGGACAGGCGGCACAGGAAACGGCCGTTCAGCGCGGGGCGGATCTGCTCTATTTTCATGAGGTTTACCACGACCGACTTCGAGATCCTGAGGTAGTTCTCGGACGGCAGCAGCTCCTCGAATTCGTAGAGTCTTTTACGGGATTCGTAGCAGTCGTCTGTTAAATATACGAAACACTTGTCGTCCACCGATTCGACGTAGAGGATGTCGGACAGCGCGATGCGGTACTGCTTCTCGTCTTTGTAGGCCTCGACGTGCCCGTCCCGCAGCTTAATGAAACGCACGATCTCATTCACGCGCTCATTCACGCGCCAGCAGCCGATCTCGATATATTCCTTCTGCGAAGGCTCGATGTTCCTGATATTGATCTCCATCAAAGATAACTCTCGTTTACGGCAAACGTGCCTTCCCCTTTAAGATAGCAGTCATAGAAGTTCAGTACTATTCTGTTGAGCGTGTCAGTGCAAGCCTCGTGGTCGACGCTGCTCTCGGAAGTGTTGAGCAATCCCGCGAGCGCCGGGCTGAACAGCGGCAGGTCAGTAAGATCCATGTGCGCCGCGCCCCTGAAGTACGTGCTGTAACCTTCGTCTGCATTATCAAGTATAACATTATTCGAGTACACATATCCCGTCTCGCGCGCCTCGATTCGGCTGTTGTGATGCTCGTCATTATCGATCGCGAGAAGCGGCGTGGTGTACCTTTCTTCATTGACTGTCGGCATGCCGTTGACGACTCCCGTCTGCTCACCGAGCATCGTACCGTCGATGTCGATTACCGCCGAGATGTCCGCTCTTCTTCCGACAGTCACAGCTGTCGCGCCGCCTAGCGAATGTCCCATCAGACCGATGCGGCTTGTGTCCATGAGTCTTCCCCACTCCTGCTCGAAAAGGTTGTTCTCGAGTTCGTCGATCACGAAGTTCATGTCGGCTTCTCTTAATTCCATCCACTCCGATGTGATCTCCCAGACCTCTTCCTCACTCATCTCATTATCGTTGCCGCCGACATACATGGCAGTCTGAAAGAACTCGGGATCGACAGTGATCAGCCTGCCGTCCGTATCATGCGTGAAAAACGAGTGGTACGGATGATCGAGACTTGCGACCACATAGCCGTGGCTTGCAAGTTCCATATATGTCGATGCATTGCTCTGATAGTAGCCGAATGCGCCGTGCGAGAAGATGACGAGCGGGAGTGAATGGTCCGCCAGATCTGCATTGTCAGGATAGTAGAAATGCACAGGCACTTCGCGGTATGATCCGTCTGTCTCGAACTGCTCTGTGCGTGACTCGTCGACCATGATTATCTGATCTTCCTTAACCTCATATTCGCCTGTGAGTGGTCTGCCTTGATAGTCTGCGAACAGGAACGCGGGGATCATGTTTGTTGTGATGAGTACGATGCTGATGAGCGTGCTGAATACTATCGCGCCCTTCTTCTTGGTCTTGTTGTTATTCTTATACGCGATCGCGAAGATGCCCGCTGTTATCAGCCTTGCTATCAGGATAAAGAACAGCGCCTTGAATCTGAAACTGAAATCGATTCCCGGAAGCAGCGCCATTATCAGGAAAATTACCAACTGCGCCGAATCGATGATGAATCTTCCGGGTGTCCATTCTCTCTTTGTTGTCTTTCTTGTCAGTTCATAAACGCAGAATCCCAGTTCCGCGATCATAAGGATTATCAGAAGTAATGCAGCCATAATTCTTTATCCGCCTTTCTTTCATCTAAGGCGAGATTAATCCGTCTTCGCGGCCGCTTCAATGCTTCAGTCGGTAAGATGCACTATGGATCGGTAAGTTGCACTTTTGTCGAAAATTGTCGTCATTTCGTAGGTGTTTTCGACAAAAGAAGTTTGTAGAGTTTAATCATCAATGAATAAGAAGGAATAGACAGATGAACAATATCAAAGCCCTCCCACCCGCCTTCCTCAAGGCGCGCCTGACCCTCATCGACCGCGAACTTGACCAACTGCCGAGGACCCGGATCGGTACACACCGCAGATCCCAAGTGATAAGAGAATATCACCGGGGCTCTCAGACTGAGCATCTTATCAGCAGCAACAAAGGACAGATCCTGTTGTCCCAACATGAGAGACGCAATGCACTTCTTGTAATAAAAGACCAGCTTGAGCGCATTCTGTCCTCCTGTGATCTGACCTGTAGTCTTGACCCTTATCTTGATAAGCCATTAATGGGCGAGGATTTCTGGAATGAACTTGAGGAGAGCACCAACAATTATGAATCCCAGTCTGATTACTCATATAAAGGTATAGCTATGCGTTCGCGCGGCGAAGTGATCATCGCTCAAGTCCTTGATTCGCTGGGACTTCAATTCAAATATGAACCCTCATTTACCATTAACGGAAAGACCTACTGTCCTGACTTTATTGTTTATATGCCTGAATTGAAAAGATGCTTTATCATCGAGTTCCTTGGAATGATAGACGATTTTAACTATGCGATGAACAATACCACTAAGTTGATGGGCTACTTAAGATCAGGACTGATTATTAATAAAGATCTGCTGATCTTCTGTGGTACAAAGAACAGTATGACCTCGCCTGACGAGATCAAAGATGACATAATCGCGCTGATTACTAAGCTGTGCAGGATTCTATCTGTTAATCCACAGTGATTTGTCTATGTTCCTGTCTAGGATTATTAAAAAACCTGATATGTAATGACCTATGTCAATACCAATATTAAGTTGTATCTGAAAACATCTTAGAAGAGCTATGGAGTATCAGTTCTCGGCCTTGGCCACTCTGATATACGTGGATTGGTTACC